>ERZ1643249.479-NODE-479-length-45234-cov-161.690808_pt1 | contig 45234 bp, 66 predicted proteins | sample MGYA00579263_ERZ1643249 | MGnify/ENA primary metagenome ERZ1643249 (study PRJEB29033, sample SAMEA4952264) | chicken gut metagenome | biome: Broiler Chicken; feature: Gastrointestinal Tract; material: Caecum | place: Ireland | collected 2018 | study: Broiler...
CTCTTAATCAGTGGGCCCAGGGTTCGAGTCCCTGGAGGTGCACCAGAAAAAGCGCGTAGTGCTGTATGAAAGTGCAGGCTGCGCGTTTTCTTTTTGCCTGCTCATCCAAAGTTGACTACTTTTTGACTACTTTTGCCTTCGGACGCCGGAAGCGACGCCAGGTACTGGTCGATCTGACCGGCGGCGGAAAGGGCGTCTTCGGCCTCCAGATGGGTATAAATATCGGCCGTCATTTGGATGCTGGAATGCCCCAGCAGCCGCTGGGCAGTACGAAGATCGACGCCCGCATGATAGAGAGTTGTTGCATAGGTATGGCGCAGCATGTGCGGGGTGAGGTGGAAGGACACCGCCTGCGTGACCTTAGCCCACATTTTGGCAAAGGCGCTGCGGGTCATGGGGCCGCCGTCCGCGGCCGTCACGATGGACACAGACAGGCGCGGGGTATCCAGCAGGACCTCCCGCAGCGGGGCGGGGATGGGGATAGACCGGTGCGCGGCCTTGGTCTTGAGTTCGTCCACCGGATCGGGCTGGTTGGACAGGAAGGTCACAGCCCGCCGGATGGTGAGCCGGTCGCCCTCGATGTCGGCCCAGCGAAGGCCCAGCGCCTCCTCTTTGCGGAGGCCGCAGTAAAGACAGAGGGCGCAGAAAGCTCGCGCCCGCGGTTCCAGCGGGGCCTGCACCAGTTCAGAGGCTTCGGCAGCGGTCAGATATTTTTTCTTTTGCGGCCGTGCGTGGGGCGTCGTTTTCACGCCTTCGGTGGGGTTCCGCAGGATCAGTCCATTCAGGCGAGCCGTCTCGAAGATCTGCCGCATGGTCAACAGGACTTTGTGCTGCAGACTGTCTGACTTCTCAGCTACACCAGCCATCACGGCCCGAATATGTACTGGCCTGACGTCCCGCAGCTCCATGCCGCCTAGCGTGCCCATGATGTGATTGTTATAAGCCTCTCGGTACATTTTGACAGTAGAGGCTCGCAAATTTTGTTTGTAGGTGGCCAGCCAGATTTTGGCCCACTCGCCCACAAGGGTGTGATCGCCCACCGAAAGTCCGGCCTGATCATCGGCCCGCAGCGCCTGTTCAGCGGCGGCCAGCTCGGCCAGCGTGCGACCATAAACGACCTTTTGCCGCCCGTCTGATAAGGTGATCTTCCGCTGGTAGCGCCCATCGGCGCGTTTTTTAAGTTTTGCCATTAAAAAATACCTCCTTGAAAATGGGCATAGATTGACAAGCCCACCCCAAAAGAGGTATAATCAAAGCACACGAGTAGGCTGTGCGATGATCCTCTTTTTTGAGGGAAGCCGGTCACTTATCCCGTTCACCTGTTGGCGCAGGTGGGCGGGATTTTTTATTTTATCCGCGCTTTTTATGCGGATATTTCATTATTCTTCTGGTGGCCTCTTACGGGCGCTGCGAAGAAGCAGTATCCCAATCACCAGGCTGACGGCCATATAAGCCACAATAGAACCAGCGCCAACCTCTGCGATTTCATCTGTACTGCCGGCCAAGAAGGGCGTTAGACAGCACAGTGCGCTCAGGATGAAGCACCAGCCGAAAAACAGCTTGGTCTTGCGGAAGCGTGGGCCAGTGTGTGGCGTGGCAGAATGTTCTGGTGCTGGCTCTTTTTTGCCCAGATCGGTGACATAGGATAACCCCGTGCCCTTGATCGTTGATGTGACGGTGCGCCGGCCGTCGGCCCGATGGGTATACCGTACACCGCCTGCACCTACCGACCAACCTACACCTTTGCTGCTATAATTTAGCCGGAAAGGACCGGCCTTGAAACTTTTCCGAAATCTCCAGCCCATAATGTCTCCTTTTATTGTCTACTCAGATCATAGTAAGCACACGCCTTTTCGATGTACGCCTCAGTGGTGCCCATCTTGTCAGCAATTTCCCAGGCATCATACCCTTTTGCAAGCAGTTTTTGCAGCTCGGCCCGGGGGATCGCGTTCTCTATATACCATTTGTCAGCTCTTATTTCATGCCGCATGATGGTATCCCTGGCCGTTTTCTCACTGTAAAATCCGCCGTACAGGCAATGGCCCAGTTCATGGCCTAGGTGAGCTGCTTCCTCCCCGGCGGGGTAGCGATGGGAGTCATCCATACCGATATACTGCCGGCCGTCCCGCTCGAGCGCCAAGCTGCCACTTTCTGGCAGTCGAAAAGATGCAACCTCAATACCATGATCCTCTGCAATACGGTACAGATCCTGTAATGTCATTTGCGATCACGCTCTTTTATAAACTGGGCGAAGCGCCGCACTTCATCCAGTTGCTTGTCGGTGGCCTCGCCGCCGAACAGTGCAAACTTCAGATCATCTTCCGAGACCTCGCCACCTGTGGCGGGGTCTTTTTCTGTTTCAGTGCCCAGAAGGTAATCTGTTGTAACGTCAAAGTAGTCAGCGATTTTTTGAAGAGTCGCCCCCTGTGGAGTTAGTCCCTTCTTTTTCCAGGTGGTCGGCGTGGATTTACTCAGCCCAATTTCCACTGCTGCCCGCGTAGGGGCAATACCCTTCTGCCGGCATAGCTCAATAAAAAGGTCATAGAACACAATATACACTCCTGAATTTCGTGCAAATTGCCAAAGTTGAATAAATTCAACCAAACCACTTGAAAAGTCGATTTAATTCGGCTATACTGTGTTCACAAGGTTGAACAAATTCAACACGCGATATTATTTTGTTCGACGATTAAATAATATCACAAAAGGCGAACAAGTTCAACTATTTCAGAAGAACAAATACAACTTTGTTCTTTTGCACAAGAGGGGGTGCCTAAAATTAGACAAAAAACCGTCGAATTGGAGGTGAAACTGAGAATGCCTGCACAGTGGACCGCAAATCTTCTGGGGCGGATGCACCTGACCGGTGTAACAGCAAGACAGCTTGCAGCCGAAGTTGGCTGGGATTACCGCTATTTCAGTGCCGTCATCAATGGCCATCGGACACCGAAAGGCGCAGAAGCCAAGCTGAACGCCGCGCTGGACCGACTGATCGAAAAAAGGGAAGAACAGTGAGGTGATTATAATGGACAGCACAATGGAGCGTACCCCGGCGGGGGCTGATTTCCTCAAGTTACTGGCGACGGCCGTGGCCGATGAGCTCGAAGCCCGGCTGCCCGACATGATCGGCCGGACGAAAGAGCTGTGGACTGCTGAGGAGCTGGCCGAACGGTATAACCTGAGCCCGGCCAGCGTCCGGCGGCGCATCCAGGCGGGGGAGTTTGGCGAGGTGGTCCGGGCGGGCGGCCGCACCAAGCTGGTGACGCTGGAAGGCGTGCGAGCCTACGAGGCAGCCCACACCGGCCCCGCGTACACGCCGCCTGGAACTACCTCAGCAGCCCGGCGGAAAAAGAGCCGGGAGAACCCCGGCCGCATCTGAAAGGAGGCACACCATGAGACATTTTTACATCCGCAAGGCGGTCATCCTGGCCGTCAGGACGGCGGGCCTCGGTATGCTGGTCCCCGCGCTGCTGACGCTGGGCGGCATCATTGAGGGACCGGTGGACCTGTGGTGGCTGTACGCCCTGGCCTGTCTCGGCTTTGTCTGCGTCAGCTGTCTGCTGATCGGCCTGGGCGAGGCGCTGGACAGAGAGCTGGCCGCCGACCTCAAAGACTGGCAGCAGGTGCCCGTCCGCAAGATCGATCGGAGGCACAGCGCATGAGCGGCACGTCCGGCAAGCAGAGTTGCGCCCATACCTGTGCGCGCTGCGGAAAGCAGCTCCTGGGCGTAAGCCCCAGCACGAAGTATTGCCCCGCCTGCCGGGCAGAGGTCAACCGTGAAAAGGCCCTGGATTACAAGGCCCGGAACCCCGAGAAGGTCCGTGCCGCCTATGAGCGGCGGAAAGCAGCCACCTGGACGCCGGTCTATTGCCAGCGCTGCGGTTGTGAAATCGTGAACGCGACGACCCACCGGCAGAAGTGGTGCCCTGACTGCAAGAAGGCAATCAAATCACAGCAGTCGCAGCAGTGGTATATGCGCCGGCATGAGGCGGCCCCGGCTGTAAAGCAACTGACCTGCCAGCGCTGCGGGCAACCCTTCGAGGTTCCATCTGTGGGCTCTGCCAGAGCAAAGTATTGTCCTGCCTGCCGGCCCATCGTGGAAGCCGAGCAGCATGCCGCCGGCTATAAAAGAAAAAAAGGTTGCTCGCAGTTTTGCCGGTCCTTACATGACCCACTCCCGCCCCGCGGATGTTGCCGCCCGCGCCTCAGTCAAGGCACAAGCAGGCGAGAACCGGCTGCGGATGCTGTCCAATGCGGCCGACTGGGCGGGCATCTCCTACGGCCAACTGATGCTCAAAAGTCCGGCTGAGCGAGAGGCCCTTGTACTAGCTTACAAAGCAGCGAAAGGAGGCAAACAATGAAACGCTCTACCCGCACCCTGCTGGCTATCCTGGCCGCCGTGCTGCTGGCGCTGGCCGCCTGGCACGTCCGGCAGATGTGCGCCCTGGCCCGTGTGGTGGACAGCATCCGCCTGTAAACGCAAAGCGGCCCCACCCGATGGACTGGATCGGGCAGGGCCAAAAGGTGAGAAAGTGACACCTTCTCGCCTTCATTATAGCAAAATGGAGGTCAATTTGAAAGTATGGAACGAATGACACACGAGCGGGCCAGCGGCATCAAGACCGGCTACTGGAGCCCGAACAAAAAGGAGGAACTGGTACAGAGGCTGGCTGCCTATGAGGACACCGGCCTGGAACCCCGGGAAATCCAGGCACTGGCCGCGGCTTCCCGCCGCTCCGATGACGCAGCAGCCGGCTGGATCAGTGTGGAGGATAAGCTGCCGCCCCTGGGGCAGATGGTCATTGTATACCGCGAGTACGCCTGGGGCGACGTCAAGGTGGAGCAGGGCTGCCGGGATCTCAACGGATGGTGGCGTGTGTATGGCACCCGTACCAAGCGGATTACCCACTGGATGCCGCTTCCCGAGCCGCCGAAGGAGGTGAGCTGCCGTGACTGAAAACGATCGCATGACCCACCAGCGGGCCAGTGGCATCAAGGACGGCTACTGGAGCCCCGCAACCAAAGCAGAACTTGTGCAGCGCCTGGCCGAATACGAGGACACCGGCCTGCAGCCGTGGGAAATCAAGCAGCTGCTGGCCGAAGTGGCCAGGCTGATAAAGGAGGTAAGCGACCATGACCAAGGTTGAACTCATCGCTCTGGCCGAGCGCTGGCAGGCCAAGGCTGACCGGGCTATGGAACGCTACCAGGAGGACGGCCTGCCTCGCCACAACCGCGAGCGGGAGCAGGCCCAGGACCTGGCCGACGCGCTGCAGATCGCGGCCAGCGCCGCCGATGACCACAGTGAGCTGGCCTCCCTGCGGGGTGCGGTCTACTGTCTGGCCGTCAAGGCCCACGCGGCCGTCGATGCGCTGGACGCGCCGGACCGGGCCAGCGACCGGGACATCCTCACCGACCTGGCCCGCAATGTCATATCCACCGCGCGGCTGTACGGGGTGGACAGCGGGTTGACTGCATCCCACAACCGTACAGCAAAGGAGACTGACCATGACAAATAAAACCTATGACCTGCCCGCCATCGTGGCGCAGGTGCGCAGCGCCGGCAACCCGCAAATGGCCGCAATGGAGGCGGTAGCCGACAACGAGTATCTGGTGGATTCCGAGCTGCTGGAGGCGCTGGGGGTCGCGTCCTTCGGGGACCTGCCTACCACACCTTATCCCGACGCACCCATGCGGACACGGCCGGACAACGGCGGACAGGCTGCCGCATCCGGCACCTTGCGGGCCGCCCTTGGACGGGCGCTTGGCGGCCTGGAGGAATTCGCATCCGTCTGGGGTAGTGTTCTTTCCGACCCTCACGGCCCGTTCAGCGCCGCCCAAGTGGAAGCCCTGGCACAAATCGATGAGGCGGCCAGCATTTGGCTGATCGGCTGGGACGCCGCAACTATGATGTTGACAGGGGGTGACAACCATGACAACTGACCTCATCCCCATCCGGGTGCAGGCCCCGACCATCCCAGAGCCCACCAGCAACCTGGACGAAGTCCAGGCCAACATCGACGCGCTGCTGGCGGCTTACACCGACAGGGTGTACACCGCCGAGGACATCAAAGGGGCTAAAGCCGACCGGGCCCAGGTCAACCACTGGACTGATCAGCTGAACAAAGCGGCCCAGGCCCTCAAAAAGCACTACCTGGCCGCCCTGGATGCACCCCTGAAGCGGATCACCGCCATGCAGGCCCAGCTCAAAGAGTGCTCCGCCGCCATCGACCGGCAGGTCAAAGCGGTGGAGGAGGGCGAGCGGGAAGAAAAGCGCCGCGCCCTAGAGATGATCTATCACGACGCCGCCGGAGAGGACCTGGAACCGCTCATTCCCTTCGATCGGGTGCTGGAAAAGCGCTGGCTCAACAAGACGGTCAGCCTGTCCGCCGCCGGCCGGGAGCTGCGCAAGGCCCTGGAGACCCACCGAGAGGCCCTGCGGATCATCCGCACCACCTGCGCCGAGGACGCCGAGGCCTGCACCACTGAGTACCTGCGGGACCTCTCCCTCAACACAGCCATGACCGAGCGCCAGCGCCGGCAGGACGCCCGCGCCGCGCAAGCTCAGGCCGAGGCAGCCCGCAAAGCCGCCGAACAGGCCCGGCGGGCCGCGCCGGTCATCATCCCGCCCACCGAGGAGGAACGGGCCATCCGGGCCGAGGCGGCCCAGGCCGCCCAGGCCAGCGCCTTCGTGACCCCCGAGGGCCGCCTGGACACCGAGCTGCTGCAGACCTTCGCCCAGCCCCAGGAGGAGCCTCCGCGCCGCCGCTACCGGTTCTGGGTGGAGTTCACCCCCGAGGATGTCGCCTGGTTCAAGGCGGCGGCCGCCGAGCGTGGCTTCCGCTTCGGCTCCATCAAGTAAGCAACAAAAGTACATAGATACAGGAGGTACATACCATGGCATTCACACGCAACGGCCAGAGCGCCGCATCTACCCGCACCACCACTCGCGCCGCCCAGACAGCGCCCCAGTTTGAGACGGCCGGCAGCGCCGCCATGACCCCGGCCACTCCCACCAAGCCGGTGGAGATCGAGGCCGCCGACGGCCAGCATTTCGCCGTCAGCTTTGAGGACGTGCGGCACTTCATCAGCCCCAAAGCCACCGACGCCGAGTGCAAAATTTTCCTGGAGACCTGCCGGGCCTACCACCTCAACCCCTTCACCAAAGAGGCCTACCTCATCCACTACGACAACAAGAGCGACGACACTCCCGCCACCATCGTGCTGGGCAAGAGCTGCTATATGCAGATGGCCGAGCGGCACCCCAACTACGACGGCTTCGAGGCCGGGGTGATCGTCCTGACCGATGGCAAGATCGAGGGCCGGGAAGGTTCCATCGTCTACGATGGGGAGGAGCTGCTGGGCGGCTGGGCACGAGTTTATCGCAAGGACCGTACCCGCCCCAGCTACGAGGAGGTCAAGCTGAGCGAGTACGACACCGGCAAGAGCCAGTGGGCCGTCCGGCCCGCCACCATGATCCGCAAGGTGGCCCTGGTCCATGCCCTGCGGGAGGCGTTCCCCTCCACCTACGGCGGCCTCTACGACGAGAGCGAGGTGTCGGTAGACGCCGAATCCACCGCCCGGGAGCTGGACGACTACGAGGCACCCCGCAGCCTGCCCCGCAGCCGGAAGGCACCGGCGCAGCCGGCGGTGGAGATCGTCACCGCTGACAGCCCCGCAGAAGGGCCCCGGGACAGCGAGGATGACCCGTTCGGGGGTGAGGACGCATGATCATCAAAACGCGGCTGGGGGCCCTGGTAGCGGGCACCCTGGCCCGCGACCCCGAGATCAAGACCCTGGGCACCAAGGATGTGCTGATCCTCAACGTCAAGGCCCAGAGCGAAAAGGACGACGCCGGCCGCTGGAAAAGTCTCTTTGTGGATGTTCAGTGCTGGGGCGGCCTGACCGAGCGGGACGGGATGTACCAGAAGGGCGACTTTGTGGCCGCCTTTGGCCGGGAGATCAAGACCCGGGAGTATCCCGAGGGCAGCGGCAAGATTTACCACAGCCTGCCGGCGGATGGGGTTCTGCCCGGGGACCTGGTCACCCTGCGCTGGATGCAGCAGGTGGTGGACATGATCCCCGACAGCCCGCTGCAGGCCCCGCCCGTGATGACCGAGACCGACGAAGATACCCCCTTCGACCCGCCCGCGCCCCGGCCGGAACAGACCAAAATGACCAGTTTTGCCGTCGCCGAAAAGCGGCCGCCCGACGCGCCGCCCCCGGACATCCCATCGGCACAGCAGATGTACCCCGGCGAGGCTTTGGACGACTATGCGCCGCGCAGCCGTCAGCCGGTGCCCGAGGATGATCTGACCCGCCAGCTCGACGCAACAGACGCGGAAGATTTACCTTTTTGAATAAAAATGAAAGGAATTTCCTATGGAAAACGAAAAAAGTGGGATGAAAATTTCCCTGAATGGCCCTGCATTTGAAGAATTCAAAGACGATTTTGACAGCGCGCTGACTGATACCATCACAAAAATGCTGAAAAATGGCGATTCTGAAGGGACCGTCACCGGGAAAATCAAAATTTCTTTGGAAAATCACGTCAATGATCTTGGCACGATTTACGTTGAACCGGTATTTGTCCACACCGTTTCCGGCTCGGTAATGCAGAAATGCGGCATAAAAGGCAAGATGGACGGCGTTTTCGCTCTGGAATCCGACCCCGAAAGCAGTGGGTATCTGCTCAAAGAGCCTGCGTCCGCACAAACCAGCATGGAAGATTACGCCGCCGGACGCAAGCATTAAAGCGATAGGGAGGCCCGCATGGATGAGGGAAAGAAAAGCGTTATCCTGTATACCGAATGGGCGCAGCCATTGAAAGCTCTCTCTTTAGAGGACAAAGGCCGCATTTTTGACGCGATTTTGTCCTATTCAGAAACAGGAGAAACGCCACATTTTGACAGCGCCGCCGCAGAAATGGCCTTTTCCTTCATTTGTCTGCGGCTGGATGAGAACGCCAAAAAGTGGACCGATGTGCGCCAAAAGCGGCGCGAAGCGGGGCGGCGCGGTGCGTTGGTTACGAACAGCAAAAATCAGCAAATCCCGGCAAAAGCGGCAAATGCCGATTTTGCCGAAACCAATCCGGCAAACGTCGGCAAAGAGCGGCAAAACACGGCAAATTCGGCTGTTAATGTAAATGTTAATGCCAATGTAAATGATAGTGTAGCAGCTAAAGCTGCTATAGCGCAAACGTCCCCCGACACACCTCCGGAACAGCCGGCCGCGCCGCCGCTGCCGCCCTCGCTGGATGGGTTGGAAACATCCTGGCGGGAGCTTGGCCTGGGCAGGCGGATGGGCCCGGTGGTCCAGCAGGCCCTGCGGGCCTACCTGGCGGCCGGGCTGGAGGACGCCCTGATCGTCCAGGCCATGCGGGAGGCCGCCGAGCACGACGTCAAGGCCACCCTGCCCTATATCCGCAGCATCCTGGACCGCTGCCAGGCCCAGGGCATCCGCACCCTGGACGCCTGGCAGGCGGCCCACCGCGGCGGCGGTGGCAAGCGGGTGGATCGGGCGCAGCCCAGCGGGAACGATTTTCTGGCGGATGCGGCAACGCGTCCGCACCGTCACAAACGGAAGGAGTAAACCATGACCCATAACAACCAAACAGTTATTAACCTCTGGGGCAAGGTGCTGAATGAGGTGGAAAACGACACGGAATTCATGTGCGATGTCGATCAAGCAGCCGAAAAGGCCGCAAACCTGGCAGCCTTTCAGATGCGGGAGTCCCTGATCCGGGAGGAGGTACTTCATCGGATGCAGGAAAAAGTGTGGCACCGCATGGAAAGCGAGGGCTGAGCCGTGCTTGCATACACCATCACCCTGCTGGGCCCGCCCCGGACCAAGAAGAACCACCAGCGCATCCTGCGCGGGGCAGGCGGGAAGCCGACCATCGCCCAGAGCAAAGAGTACATTCAATACGAAAAAGACTGCCTGTGGCAGATCCGCAGCCCGCCGCGGCCGCTGGCCGGCCCGGTCAACGTCCGGTGCCTGTACTATATGCCCACCCGCCGCCGGGTGGACCTGACCAACCTGCTGGAGGCCACCGACGACATCCTGGTGCGGGCCGGGGTCCTGTCCGACGACTGCGCCGCGGTGGTGGCCGGCCATGACGGCAGCCGGGTGCTGCTGGACCGGAAGCGGCCGCGGGTGGAGATCACAATCACCGAGATGGAGGAAGTAGACCATGACGAAAAATGAAGTCATCGACCAGCTGGAAAGCCTGCTGGGCCACTGCAAAACCATGCGCGAGAGTGGGGAGATTTGGGCGCGGGACTGTGAAGCGCTCAGAATTGCCATCGCCACCCTCCGCGACCCCACGCGGGAGCAAGTGGAGCGGACTCGCGGTCATTGGATTACCGTTGTTGAGACCAACGGAAGGGAGCACTCAAAATGCGATGCTTGTCAAAATGGACTTGACGGCCTTGAGGACGCATATTCGTTCTGCCCTAATTGTGGCGCTCCCATGACGGACGAGGCCGTGGAGATCACCCTGCAGAGATTGGAGGCGCTCCATGAAAACGATCGTTGACCGTATCGGCAAGCCGGCCCTGCTGGAACAGACCGCCGAGGAATGCACCGAGCTGGCCCATGCCTGCCTGAAAGAGGCCCGGCGGCTGCGGGGCGAAAATCCCACCCCCAAGAGCACGCCCGAGTGCTGGCTGGCCATCAGCGAGGAGCTGGTCGACCTGCAGCTCTGCATGGAACTGCTGGAAGGGGCCGGGTATGGTGCTGACCCGGTGGCGGCTGCCGATCAGCGGGCTGCAAAGCTCCTGCGCTGGCGCGATCGGCTGGACAAGGCTGCCGAGGAGGCCCTGCAATGAAGTTCCAGGCCGGCCAGTGCCGGAATATTTTCAACATCAACGACGCCCGCTGCCGCCCCTGCGCGGGCTTTGACAAGACCTGCCCCCGCCGGCAGGAAAACGACACAAACCAAAACGGAGGTAAAACCCATGGCAAAGAAAGCAGAAACCGCCCTGTTTGAAATCAAGCCCATCGAGATGGTGGACATCCCCCTGCGGATCGTGGGGGACAGCCCCCTGATCGTACACGCCTGGAGCGAGAAGGCCAAGCGGATGATCCTGGACGCCCAGCAGGGCAAAAAAGCGGGCACCAAGAAAGAACCCAAGAACCCCACCGAGGATTTCATCCGCAGCCTGTACTGGCTGACGCCCATGCCCGCAGAGTTCACCCTGGACAGCTTCAACGCGGCCGTGGAGGCGGGCGCGCGGTTCGGATTCCCCATCACGGCCTTCAAGCAGGCGGCCATCTCGGCAGCTTACCGGATGGGCTGGGTCAAGGACAAGATGGGGCTGCGGGGTGCGTTCTTCCTGGACGGCACCGCCGGGAATTCCGGGGACATGGTGGAGATCACAGGCAGCGTCCCCGCCATCCGGGAGGATATGGTCCGGGTGGGCATGGGTGTGGCGGACATCCGCTACCGCGGGGTGTTCGAGACCTGGGTGGCCGACATCACCATGCGGTACAACAAAAACGGCCAGTTCAGCGTGGAAAACCTGCTGAACATCCTGAACGCTGGCGGCACCATCTGCGGCGCAGGCGAATGGCGGCCCGAGAAGGACGGCCAGTTCGGGATGTACCACGTCGAGCAGCGATAAATCAGGGCAGGCCTGGTATGGCCTGGCTTGCAGAGGCTTGTTGAGGCGAGGGGCGGCCGGGCCCGGTCTGGCATGGCAGGCGAGGAGAGGCTAGTTTAGGCGGAGCAAGGCGAGGCTGGGCGCGGCAGGCAAGGTTAGTTGTGGAGAGGTAATGCAAGAAAAGGCCCGGCAGGGCAGGCCTGGCGGGTCACGGTGAGGCACGGCAGGGTCCGGCAGGGCTGGTGAGGTTAGGTATGGTACGGAGCGGTGAGGACTGGCAAAGCAGCGTATGGCGGGGCAGGTGTGGCGAACTGGCCGCGCTATAAAAAGAAAACGACAGCGGCCAAACGCAGAAAGGGGGAGAAACGCAGCATGAGCATTCGGGCATTCCGGCGGCTGCCGCGGGCAGAGCGGCGGGCGCGCATCCAGCGGGTAGAGGACCCCCTCACCCGAAGGATCATGGAGATTGCCTTTTTAGGGCCGGGGCGGGTAAGCTGGGCCAAGATCGCCTGCATGATTGGCGGAGGCAATGGCCCCGAAACGGTCCGCAAACGGGTGATCCGGGAGCTGCGCCGGGACGCAGGCCCCTGAAACCTGTCCCGTTTTCCATCCCCGGGCTGTGGTATCCTGCAAAAAACAGGAGGCACAGGATGGACAACGAACGCAAGCGCACCGGAACCCTGGTCAACTTTGACCTTCTGCCCGGGCTGGAGCTGACGGCCCAGGGCAACCCGGTCACAGCTGCCCAGCCCATCCCCTACGGGGTGGATCATCTCATCGGCTTCAATGAGCTCTTGACCTGCGGCAGCACCGACGGGGCCGGGGTGCATTTTTACATTGACGATTACCAATTCGAGCGCTTCTGGAGGAACCCCGAACGGTACCTCCGGGCGCTTTTGGCGTTTCCGCTGGTGGTGGGGCCTGATTTTTCCCTTTACACCGACTATCCGGAGCCGCTCCAGCGCTGGAACCATTACCGCAATCAGATGCTGACGGCCTGGATGCAGCGGCAGGGAGTGGCTTGCGTCCAGAGCGCCAGCTGGACCGGTTCCGAGAGCTTCGGCTGGTGTTTCGACGGGCTGACCCCCGGCGGGGCAGTGGCGGTGAGCACGGTGGGATGTGCCAAAAGCCGGGAGGCCCAGGACAGCTTTCTGGCCGGATTAGAAGAACTGATCCGGCGGGCTCGCCCCACCGAGCTGCTGGTTTACGGCAGCATTTCCCAGGCTATGCGGGAGCTGCTGCAGCGGCAGGGGATCAGCTGGGTGGTGTACCCCCACGGCATCGCAGCTCGCACCAGGGCAGGCAAGGGGGCGCGCTGATGGGCGGCAGAGGCAGCGGCCTGCATACTTCCCAGGGGATGGCCGCCCCTGCCGCTCCGGCGGCTCCGGTTTCCACACCGCCCACAGGCGCGGGCGGATTTGCCCATCTGACCCCCGCCCAGGTGTCAGCCCTGGAGGGTGCGGCAAAGGCGCAGATGGCCGCCGATCCAGCCCTGGCGGCAGGCGTCCGGGACTATACCGACCCCACTCCCACAGCCAACGGCAAGGCCGTCAGTCAAAACGCAAACTGGGCGCTGGCCACCGGCAGCCGTCCGCTGAACGCACGGGAGCAGGCCATGATGACCGCGCTGGACCAGGTCTCGCACCCCATCGGCACCGAGACAACTCTCTACCGGGCTGACCATGACGATTTTCTCCACCGGCTGGGGGTGGGCAACGTCCAGCGGATGAGCAACGCCCAGCTGCGCCAGGCACTGGTGGGCAAGCGCTGGACCAACAACAGCCCCGAATCCACCGCCTACGACAGCCGGGAAAATCCCTTCTGGCCACAGCCTGGCGGCAACCGCCGGGCCGGGAAAAGCCGGCAGGGAGGCTCCGTGTCGGGCAACCGCGAGGTGCTGATCCGTTACCACACCGGCGCAGGGACCCGGGTGGCTTTTATCCAGCCAAGCCAGGCAGAGGCGGTGCTGGCGGTGGGTACCAATCACCGGATCACAGGGGCACGGTGGACCCATACCGGTCCGGCCCGTGCCTTTGGCAGCGGGAAGAAGGTCCTTGAGCTGGAGGTGGAGGTGTGGTAAAATCAAGGCGTAAAGCAGGCAAAAGGAGGCGCAGAACCGTGGATTACACCAAGCTGAAAACCAAGGCGGAGATCGAAGCCGCAGAGCAGAAATTCCGGCCGCTGGACACCCCGCCGGGGGCGAAACCTTTTGCCGACCTGCACACAGACACCGAGTGGCTGAAGAAACACAGATCTGTGCGGACACCTGCCCGGCGGAATAAGAAGAAATAACCTGTCCCGTTTTGCATTGCCAAAATGTGATACGCTTCCCCCAGACAAAGCGAGGGGAGGGTTCATATGGGCGGCCGCGGAAGCAATATGCGTGCATCCCACGGGATGCGCACGGCGGCACAGACGCCGGGGCAGGCGCTGGTGGCGCGGCTGCGGGCCGACCCCACGGCCCTGCTCCAGATGACCGACAGCGAGGCGTTGACGGCTTTTCAGGAGATCGATGCCCGTCCCATCGGACAGGGAGAAAACGATACCTTCGTGCAGCGGTACATGGACGCCATCGGGTGGAGCGAGGCGATGCCCACCGTTCTGCGGCCCAGCGCTTTCATGCAGGCCAGGCAGGCCATAGGAGCCGGGAATATGTACCACGCCGACAAGGACTATCAAGGCACTTCGGGCGCGGCGTTCAACCGGCAGTATATGACCGGAAACCGAGGATACAGCTCCAACGGCATCTACGGCGCGGGCACCTATTGGGCATCCCGAAGCGCCAGCTCGTCGGCTGGCTATGGCAGCCACCAGATCAAAGGCTTTTTGAATCAAAATGCCCGCAAGGTGACCAACGTGCAACTGCGCAAGATGGAACAGCGCTTCAAAAAAAGCCACCCGCAAGCGGCAGCTTATCTGACCAACCATCAAAAAGTTGGATACGGCGGGAGCACCGAGGTTTTACATCCGATCATTGCGGCAGCCAATGGCTATAACGTGATCCTGGCCCACAACAGTACCAGGAGCGGCTCTTATATCGTCACCTTGAACCGGGCGGCCACGACAGTCTGCTCCCAGACCAATGACAACGCCCGGCCCGGCATGAGAAACTGGTAACAGGAGGATAACCCAAATGCCCAAAAGAAAAATGGATGAGGCCCTGATCTCCAAGGTAGAAAAGGGCGTGGGCGCAAAGTACGGCCGGGATGCCCGCGCTTTTGCCGTGGACGCCTGGAAGATCCACACCGGCGAGTGGCCCCGCCCGGCGGGCTGGAAAGACCCTTATGCAGCCCTGGACAAGCCCGCGGCCTGCAAAAAGCCCGCCGCCAAGAAGAAATAAACCCGTCCCGTTTTTGCTCCGTGATCTCTGGTATACTGGCCAGAGACACGGAGTTTTTTGTTTTGAGGAGGGGCGCAGGATGCAGCGCAAGAGGGAACAGGCGAAGTCGGTAGAGCTGGCCGCGGCAGTCATGCCGGACAGCCCGGCGGCTGGGATGCTGCCCAACCAGAAGATCGAGTTCTGGCGGATCGAGGACGTCATCCCCTACGACCGCAACCCCCGCATCAACGACGACGCGGTGCAGGCTGTGGCCAACAGCATCCGGGATCATGGCTTCCGAAATCCTATCCAGGTGGATAAAGACGGCGTCATCATCTGCGGGCACACCCGCCTCAAGGCGGCGCGGCGGTTGAAACTGCCGGTGGTGCCGGTGATCGTCGAGGCGGATATGAGCCCGGAGCAGGTCAAGGCGATGCGGATCGCCGACAACTCCACCGCAGAGCTGGCCCGCTGGGACCCGGACCTCCTGCAGCTTGAGCTGGCCGATTTGGACGCCATGGGCATCGATATGGGCATCTATGGCCTGGACGTCCGGCTCAAGACGGATGAGGAGGCCGAGGAGGATGACTATACGGTCGCGCCTCCGGACCAGCCCACCGCCCGGCGGGGAGATGTCTGGCAGCTGGGCTGCCACCGGGTTATGTGTGGCGACAGCACCGACCCCGCTGATGTGGCCCGGCTGATGGACGGCGTCCAGGCCGATCTGCTCCTCACCGACCCGCCCTACAACGTCAACTATGAGGGCAGCGACGGCAAGAAGATCGCCAACGACGACATGGACGATGGGCTGTTCCGGGAATTTTTGGAGAAAGCCTTCCGCAACGCCCGGGACGTCTGCGCCCCTGGGGCGGCCGCTTATGTTTTCCACGCCGACACCGAGGGCGAAACCTTCCGGGCGGCATTTCGGGAGGCGGGCTGGGGGCTGCACGGCTGTCTGGTCTGGGTAAAAAACGGCATGGTGCTGGGACACAGCGACTACCAGTGGCAGCATGAACCCTGTCTGTATGGCTGGCTGCCGGGCGCACCCCATTATTTTGTCAACGACCGCACCCAAAGCACGGTCATCGACGACGAAAACCCACCGGACCCCGCCAAAATGAAGAAAGACGAACTGGTGGAACTGACCAAAAAGCTGCTGGCGGAGCGCCGCGGACTGGAGAGCACCGTGATCCGCTGCGACAAACCGGCCCGCAACGCCGAGCACCCCACCATGAAGCCTATCCCGCTGTGCGGGCGGCTGATCCGAAACAGCAGCCTGCCCGGTCAGCTGGTGCTGGATCTGTTTGGGGGCAGCGGCTCCACCCTGATCGCCTGTGAGCAGCTCAGCCGGCAGTGCTACACGATGGAATACGATCCGCGCTATGTGGATGTCATCGTGGACCGATGGGAGAAACTGACGGGCGAAAAAGCCGAGAAAATTTGACATCATCCAGGCGGTGTATGCGAGCGATTCAAGCCGGCAAGCGGGCGCACCTCCCGGCCGCAGTGCAGGCATCATGCGGCTGGCCCAGTAAGCCCCAGTCGCGCGGGGCTGTACACCGCCTTTTTTATTTTGAGAGAGGAGGCAGGGAAGTGGCGAACCTCAGCAAGATCACCGAGTGGAACAGCCCCCAGGGCCTGCTCTTACTCCAACGATACGCCATGTACGGCATGACCCAGAAGGAGATTTGTGACGCCATCGGCGTGCCCGAGCGGACCTTCCGCCGGTGGTGCCACCAGGACCCGCGGATCAAACAGGCCATCTCCAGCGGGGGAGACGTGGCGGTGGCGGCGGTGGCCAACGCCCTGTTCAAAAAGGCACAGAACGGGGATCTGGGGGCCATTTGTTTTTTCTTAAAGAACCGCGACCCGGCCCACTGGTCCGACCACCCCGAGATGCGCGGCCAGGACGGAAAGGTGGTGTTTGTGGATGACATCCCGGCGGCAAACCCCGCAGCCCAGCCCCCGGAGGGAAGTCAGGCTGACCAGCCTGATCATACCTGAGTACTACGCGGCCCATCGGGCCATCTGGTCGGGCCAGTACAACGAGTACCTGGGCGACGGCGGCCGCGGCAGCCTGAAAAGCACCTTCGCCGCCACCGAGCACATCCTGTTGGTCATGCGCACCCCCGACATCCACGGAGTGGTGCTGCGAAAGGTGGGCGGAACCCTGGCCACATCGGTCTGGCCCGAGTACAATCGGGTCATTGACCGGATGGGGGTGCGGCACCTCTGGCAGCAGAGCCGCAAGCCCCTCACCCTGACGTACACCCCCACGGGACAGACCATCCAGTTTTTCGGTTTGGACGACCCCGGCAAGCTCAAGAGTATGGCGGCCCCCTTCGGGTATTTCGGCACTTTGCACTTTGAGGAGTTCGACCAGTACGACGGCCCCGAAGAAGTGCGCAATGTCGAGCAATCGGTGTTTCGCGGCGGGCCGTTTTCCTTTTCGTTCAAGACCTTCAACAGCCCGGCCATGGCCCGGCACTGGGTCAACCGGTACAAACGAGAACTCAAGCCAAAGCAGTTCCGGCACCACACCACCTATCTGACCACCCCGCCCGAATGGTTGGGCCAGCGATTCCTGGACGAAGCGGAGCTGCTGCAGCAGCGGGACCCGGTGGCCTATGCCCACGAGTACCTGGGGGAGGTAGTGGGCAACGGCACCTCCGTCTTTGACAACCTGACCCTGCGGCCCATCTCCCGGGAGGAACTGGCCGCATTTGACCGCCGGTATTTCGGGCTTGACTTTGGCTGGTACCCGGACCCCAACTTTTTCGTGGCCATGGCCTACGACCACGCCCGGCAGACCCTCTACTTTTTCGACGAGCACCAGGCCTGTCGTGAAAAGGACGAGACCCTGGCGGAGGCGCTGAAGAAATACCAGGCGGAGGAGATCATCGCCGACAGCGCCGGCAACAAGAGCATCGCCACCCTGCTGGACCTGGGTTTCCGGCGGCTGCGGGGGTGTCACAAGTACGCGGCCCACGGGGGGACAAGCGTCACCGACGGGATGAAGTGGCTGCAAAGCCGGGTCGAGATCGTCATCGATCCGGTCCGCTGCCCCCACACGGCCCGGGAGTTTGCAGAGTATGAGTACGCGCTGGACAAAAAGACCGGCGAGGTCATGCCGGGGTACATTGACGCCAACAACCACAGCATCGACGCCGCCCGGTACGGCATGGAACCGGTCTGGCAGCACCGCGGGAGGGAGAATGCATGATCGCACACGCAGACATTGAGAACGTCATCGGCTGCCGCACTCTGGTCAGCGACCAGATGCAGCGGGCCATCGAGGACTGGTACGCCGCCGCCATCGATGGCGAGCCGCTGGACCATAACCCGGACACCCTGTCCCTGGGACTGCCGGCGGTCATCTGCGGCGAGCTGGCCCGCCTGACCACCCTGGAGCTGGAAGCAAAAGTGGAGGGCAGCAGCCGGGCCGACTGGATCAACAGCCATTTGCAGCGGGTCCTTTCGCCCCGCCGCCGGCGCGTTTTGTCTCTGGGCCTTGCGCTGGGGTCGGGGATCTGGAAGCCCTACCAGAGCGGCGGCGATCTGGGGGTGGCTTTTGTTCCGGCCACCGGCTACTACCCCGTAGCCCACGACATCGACGGCAACCTGACCGAGGCCGTCTTTGTGGACACCATCACCGACAACGACAACTACTACCGCCGGCTGGAGTGGATGCACGTCCTGGAAAAGCCGGCTGACCTGCGGGACGAGGAACGGAAGATCCTTGAAAAGCTGGGGATGGACAGCCCTACACGCTTCCCGTGCCTGCAGATCCTCAACCTGGCCTTCCGCTCTGCCGCCCGGGACGCACTGGGCAGCCCGGAGGACCTATCCATCCGGCCCGAGTGGGACGAAATCGAACAGGCGGCCTGGCTGCCGGGGCTGGAAAAACTCCCGGTGGGCTATTTTGTGACCCCCATCCTCAACCCCATCGAGCCGACCGGTGAGCTGGGGGCGGCTGTCTTTGAGCCGGCCCGGGGGCAGATCATCGACGCCGACCAGCAATACACCCGCCTGGATTGGGAGTACGAGGGCGGCGAGCTGGCGGTGGACGTGGCCCAGGAGTACCTCAAGCCCAGCGCCGTGGGACAGCAGCTGTCCAAGGCGCAGGCGCTGCGCAAATACGGTGTGCCCCCTTCGGCCATCGACAGCACAGCGCCCCACCACAGGGAGAGGCTGTTCCACGGGCTGGACGTCAACACCGGCATCACCCCGCAGGCCCCGTTTTATCAGCTCTACGCCCCCGCCCTGCGGGACACCAACTACCTGGCGGGCCTCAACCAGTACCTGCGCAACGTGGAGAGCCACGCGGGGCTGAGCTTCGGCTTTTTGTCCCAGGTGTCCGAAGTGGAAAAAACCGCCGCCGAGGTCGCCAGCAGCAAACAGACCCTCTACGCCACCGTGTCGGACTGTCAGGCGGCGATGGAGGGCGCGATGCGGGGGCTGGTGGATGCGCTGGACTACTGGGCCGACTACATCCCCGGTGCGCCGCCTCGGGGAGAGGTCAATCAGTCCTACCTCTGGGATGACAGCATCATCATGGACCGCCTCACCGAGATGCAGCAGTGGCAGGCCGACGTGTCTCAGGGGCTGCGCAGCAAGGTGGAGTACCGGATGCACTTTTTCGGAGAGGACGAAGCCACTGCCCGGCGGATGGTGCAGGCCATCCAGGATGAGGCGGCGGGGATGGACGTACTGAAAGGAGTTTTGAGCAATGGTGCGTAAAAAAGCAAAAGTTACACCGGCCGACTACAGCGGGGTGGAAAATTGGCTGAACCGCAGCTGGAGCACTGCCGCCACCACCCGCAAATGGGACGGCTACAACGGCGCGGTGGCCGCCTTGCAGATGGCCGGGTTTCTGGTAGTAGAACAGCGCGGCCGCCACAAGGTGACGCCCCATGCTGACGCCTGAACAGATCGACGCCTATGCCGGCCAGATGGCCGACCCATGGGGTGAGCTGGCCGACCGCATCCTGCGGGATATGGTCCGCAGGATCGTCAAGGCGGGCCGGATCACCGACACGGTGGAGTGGCAGGCTTACCGACTGGAAGCACTGGGAGCCAGCGAGCAGTACATCCGCCGGCAGCTGCAGGCCATTGCCGCTGAGATCGGCCCACAGGAAGCCGCCATCTTTGCCCGGGCCATGCAGGAGGCGGACGCAGCTGATCGCGCCCAGGCCCCACCCGAGGCGGTCGCCCAGGCCCCCGGCCTGGGGAACAGCCCAGAGGCTCAGCAGCTGATTGAAGGCGGCTACCGGCGGACCATGAATACCCTCTACAACCTCACCGGTACCCGGGCGGTAGGGGAGAACCAGAACCTCATCGAAACCACCCGGCGGCAGCTGGCCTACTACCTGGACAATGCTCACGCCGACGTGGCCAGCGGGGCATTCAGCTGGGACGGTGCCACCCGCCGGGCCCTGCGGGAACTGGCGGCCCGAGGCGTGGGGGCCATCACCTACCCGTCGGGCCATGTGGACAGCCTGGATGTGGTGGTGCTGCGTGCTACACGCACCGGAATCAGCCAGACCGCCGGGGAGATCACCCTGCACAATGCCCGGCAGATGGGCTGTGACCTGATGGAGCTGACCGCTCACGCTGGGGCCCGCACCGGCACCGGCCGGCACGACTATACCAACCACGCCTGGTGGCAGGGGCAGCTTGTGAGCCTTTCGGGCCGGCCGGGTTATCTGACTCTGGCGGATATTGGCTATGGAGACGTGCAGGGGTTCAAGGGGGCCAACTGCTCCCACGACTGGCAGCTGTTCTGGGAGGGATTCAGCACCCGCAACTATGATGCGGCCGCTCTGGCCAGGATGGCCCAGGCGACCGTCCGCTACAACGGCCGGGACATCGGGCGCTATGAGGCGACCCAGATGCAGCGGGCCATGGAGCGGCGTATCCGGGCCCAGAAACGGGCCTTTCTGGCGGCGCGGGAAGCTGGCCTCAAGGACGATGAAAAAGCCGCAGCGGCCCGCCTGTCGGCCTCCCGTGCCAAGCTGACCGACTTCCTCGGACAGACCGGCCTGCGCAAGCGCCAGATCCAGGAGACGGTGGCCGGTTTCGGCCGCAGTGAGGCTGCCAGCGCCGCAGCGCAAGCCCGAAGAAAATAACCTGTCCCGTTTTCAACCGTAAAATTGTGCTATAGTCGAAAAAGAAATTCACCGTGCGCCGGGTGTAAGACGGGGCGCAGCGGGCCCGCGCCGGCCGCGCGAAACAGGCCGTAGGCCCAAAGGAGGACAAGATGAGACGTGAGGATTTGAGAGCCATCGAGGGCATGACCGACGACCAGGTGGAAGCTGTCATGCGGCTGCATGGACAGGACCAACAGGCCCACCAGCAGGCCATGCAGCAGCTGCAGACCCAGTTGGACACCGCCCGGGAGGGACTGAAAGCCTTTGAAGGGGTGGACGTGCCCGGTCTGCAGCAGCAGGTCAAAGACCTGACCGACAAAATGGAGCAGCAGTCGGCGGCTTTTGCCTTTGATACCGACCTGCGGAAAGCCGCGCGGGAAGCCCACGCCCGCAGCGAGGACGATGTGATCGCCCTGCTGCCCGACAAGGACAAGCTGCAGGCATCCAAGAACCGTTCTGCCGACTTGGCCGCTGCAATGGCCGGCCTCCAGCAGGCTAAGCCTTATCTCTTTGAGGCGGTCGACACCCAGCAGCAGTCCCAGCAGGGCAGCCAGCCCGGGCAGCCTGACGTCCCGCCCATCGTGGTCGGCCGGCCCCGTCCCCAGGGCGGCAGCCAGGAGCCTACACTCACCGAGTTCCTCAAGATGTCCGGCGCGGAGCGGATCGCCCTGCGCACCCGCAACCCTGCATTGTTCCAGCAGCTCTCGGACGACGTCCGCTCCAAGCGCAGCTGGTAAGAAAGGAGTAACCTATGCCTACCGGCACTTTTGGCGGCTTCCCCTTTGACCCCGAAGTCTACCAGGGCTTTGTGGATCAGGAGCCGACCTTCACCGATTCCATCATCGCATCGGGGATTCTGGCGTCGGACGCTTCTATGGCGTCCTGCCTGGACAACGGCGGCACTGTGGGCACCACCCGCTTCTATAACCCGCTCGACCCCGACAAGGACGCGCCCCTGGTGCGGGACGGTGACACCGACAACACTCCCTCCACCATCTCGGGCGGCAAGCAGTCCTTTATCCGCATCGACCGGATGAAAGCGTGGAAAGCCCGCCAGCTGATCCAGGAGCTGACTGCTGCCGATCCCATGGCCAAGGTGGCACGCAGCACCGGCTCCTACTGGCGGATGTACTGGCAGGGACTGATGCTCAAAACTGCCGGCGCGGTACTGGGTCTGAGTTCGCTGTCCAACCATGTGGTCACTGCCCCGGCGGGCATCGATGCGGCCCTGGTCATCGACGGCCAGCAGGCCGCCCTGGGGGACTTTGCCTCCAAGTTCGGCCTGTACGTCATGCACTCGAAGGTGTATGCCGAGTACCAGAAGTTGGGCCTGATCGACTTCAACAAGTACACCATCACCAACGTGGTGCAGCGGGAAGTTGAGCTGCCCACAATCAACGGGCTGATCGTGGTGGTCAACGACCGGGGGACCGATGACAGCAGCAACTACAACTGCTTTTTGTTCGGCGAGGGTTCCATCCTGACCGCCACCCCGCGGGTCATCACCCCCGATTACACCGATTATGACCCCGAGACCGATGGTGGTACCGACATCCTCTACAACAACCGCTCCATCATCCTGCACCCCAACGGGGTCAGCTTCTTGGCCGACAACATCGCCAAGGAGACCCCCACCGACACCGAGCTCACCACTTCTACCAACTGGGAGCTGCGGTTCGATGCAAAGAATGTCCGCATCGCCAAGATCGTGGTGCCCAAGACCCGGTTGGCCGGCGGCACCGGTGACAGCGTGGAGGAGGACGAAGAAAGCACCTGATGAGCTGGCTGAGCTTTGAATCCTTCCAGGCCCGCCACCCTGACAGCGGGCTCAGTTGCGCAGAGTTCGCCGCCCTGGCGGGCAAGGCGGAACTGGCCATCAATGAGGCGACTTTCTGGAGGGCGGCCACTGCGGCCGACCCGGTCAGCCTTGCCGCCCTGGGCGAATGCGTGGCCCAGCTCATCGAGCTGGCGATGACCACCGGCGCGGACAGCGCCATCGGGGCCAGCCTCTCGGGCGTGACCAGCGTCAACAACCACGGCTACACCGAGAGCTATGCAAACGCCAGCCAGACCCTGGCGGCGGTAGAACAGCAGCAGAAGCGGATCATCCGCTCGGCGCTGGCCGGACCGGGAACCCGCTGGATGCTGTACGCCGGCGGCGTCTATCATCCGCCTGGCCGCCGCCATTGACCACAAAGGAGGCCCTATGACCCGCAAACCATTGCTTGCGACCGACAGCATCGAGATCGAGCACCGCGGGGGCGGGGCCTCCATTTCGTTTGTCCTGAACCGGGTGAGCTGCCACGAAGTCTGTGGGGCAGCCGTCCAGATGGCGGCCTTTCAGCGGCAGTGCGCGGCGCAGATCTCCATCTTCCCGGGCTGGTCCCTGGCCGGCGGGCAGGATGCAGGCGCAGCCTACCGGACCCCGGCAGCCTACAAGGTGACAGGGGAGGGCTGGACCATGGACAAAGAGGATCTGGTACTCCTGCCATCCGGCCGGAAAGGGCGGATCACCCGCATCGAGGACAGCCGGGCCGGCCGCTGCCCCCACTGGTACATCGAGGTGACATGATGGCAAACAAGATCCCCCAGGCGCTGCTGGACTGGCTGTCCGGCTGCCCGTACATCGATAGACTGAGCGAGGACGGCGTGGCCGTCCACATCGAACAGCTGGGCAGCGAGCCTATCCAGTTTTCCCTCCACGCCACCCCCACCGAAGCGGTGGTCAGGCGGTACTTTTCGGGGGAGCTGCGGGCGAAAAATTATGTCCTGGCCAGCCGGATGGAGTACACCATGGACGACGTCCAGCGGGCCGAACAGAGCGCCTTTTGGGACGATTTCGCAGCCTGGTGCGAGGTGATGACCGAAAGCAAGCGCCTGCCCGATCTGGGCGAAGGCCGGGCGGCCCGCAGTCTGCTGTGTACCACCAACGGCTACATCCAGGCAATGGATACCGTCACCTGCCAGTTTCAGATCCAGCTCCAGCTGGTCTATTATCAGGATAAGCTGGCCCGAAGGAAGGAGGTCCTGGGAGAATGAATCCTATCTATTTCGCCACCCCGCAGGGACTGATCGTCCGCGGGATGCGGGCCAATGGCTCCATCGGGTACAAGATCGTATGGCTGCCCAGTTTGGGGCCTCGCCTGACCAACGGTTTCCGCAGTGTGCAGGAAGCACTGACCCATGAAGTCGCCCGCAAAATGGAGCCCTACGTCCCGCGGGACTACGGCACCCTGGCCGAAAGCCCGGACATCGCCTCCAACTGGAAAGAAGGGCTGATCGTCTACGCTACACCCTACGCCCGGCGGCAGTATTATACCCTGTGGTATCACCACCAGCAGGATGGCCTCGGGCTGCGGGGACCCCGCTGGGGCCAGCGGTGCGACGCCGACAATCACCAACATTTCGTGCAGTTCTCCCAGAGGATCGCACAGGAAAAGCTGAAACGCTGAAAGGAGAAGCAACATGACCGTCAAAGAAGCATTGACCGCTTGGGGCGTGACGCCGGAACCCGACTACCAGGGCCAGGAAACCGCCGATGATTTTATCCTCGGCGTCAAGACCGAATCCACCGGCCAGGAGACCCCCGATAAATACACCGTGGTCCAGAATTTTGTGTCGGAGCATTCGGCCGCCCTGAATGCCCAGAGCGTCTCCAACACTTACATCCGTACTGGCCCGGTAGATACCAAGACCTCGACCCAGCGGCAGTTCACCATCAATGGCGACCGTTTCGCCGGTGATCCCTTCCAGGATTTCGCCCTGAGCCATAAGATCAAGTACGGCAGTGGCCAGAGCGTGGTGGTTGACTACGTCTGGTTTTCCTCCCGGACGGGCAAAGGCGAAAAGGGCAGAGCCGTCCTGATCGTCAACAGCGATGCCTCGGGCGCGGCCGGCAACAATGCGGGCTTCTCGGCCAATCTCAACGCCATCGGCACGCCGGAGGAATATACCTACACCGACAGCGAGCAGCGCAGTCTCCAGACGGCATCCGCGCCGGCTGAGGGGCAGAGCATCCCGGCGGAAGATGGTCAGTCCGCTTCTGCCGTCGTGGATACGGCTGCCGAAACGCCGGTGGCACCCAAGAAAACTGCATCTTAACAGGAGGGACCGGCCATGAAGATCCGCAATGTTGATTTTGACTTTGATTTTCTCAGTGTCTCCGATATGGAGCGTTATGCAGCCGCCTACAAGACCATGCAGGCAGCGAACACCGCCCTGAAGGCCAAGAACCTCAGCGGGATCGAATCTCTGCGGGCAACCTGCGCTGTCTTCGATACCTTCATCGCCGATATTCTGGGCGATGATTACGAGCAGAAAATGGGGATCAAAGGCGACAACCTCCGTGACCTGATCGACGTGTTTACCGAGCTGTCCATGCAGGCGGACAAAGCCCAGGAAGAAGTGAAAGCCATCACGGCCAAGGTAAAACACACTGCCGCACCGTCTGTGCAGGCCAAGGCAGATGCCGCGGCCAGACAGGCCGCCCAGAGCCTGCCCACACCTGCTATCGGCCATTTTGTCTTGGGCGACCCCACCGAAGCGGCCGACCTTGCCGTAGCTGAGGCAAAGCCCGCGGGCGCTGTGGCCGAAGCAGCCCCGGCGGGCGCGATCGGGGAGGCGTCCCGCCCCTTTCCCGCCAGCCCGACCGCCCCCTCCGTGCAGCCGGACTTTGCCCACATGAACCGGGCCCAGCGCCGGGCCTGGGTGAAAGCCCTCAAGGGCGGCAAGTGATGGATTTCTGCATCGTGGCCGATCCGCTGCCCGGCGCGGCGGGAAAGCTCGACCTGATCGATACAGACTACCGCCACATGATCCGTTTTGAGGCGGCCATGCTGCGGGTCAAAAACGAACAGGAGGCCGGGCCGCTGATCACCCGCACCCTGGACGCCTTTCTGGGGGCCGGCTGGCAAGCGGAATACACCGTGCAGGAAGCCTTCAATGGGCTGCTCTGGTTTTACCGGGGCGGCAAAGAACCGCCGGACCAGCGCACCATTGATCAGCGCCGCGGCCAGCCTCTGGCCTATGACTATATCCTGGATGGGCCCCTCATCACCGCAGCCTTCCAGCAGATCTACGGCATCGACCTGACCAGCTCAGCTACACGGATACATTGGCTGCGCTTTCAGTCCCTCATGCAGGGTCTGCCGGAAGGCTGCGTCTTTTCCCGCATTGTGGGGTGGCGGACTGCGGACCTGTCTGGCATGAAGGGCAAGCAACTGAGCTATTACCGGGAGATGCAGCAGCGCTACGCGCTCCCGGCCGACTTGGGAAAGGGGGAAAAGCGCGTCTATGCGAGTAAAGCCGACTGGGATGCGGCCTTCATTGCCCGCCACAAGCGGCACTGACCGGAGCCCCATCCGGTGCCCGTACTGCGGCAAGTCGGCTGTGGTCTGGGCGGGGCCGAAAGCCGCCGCCCGTGACATCTGGATAAAATGCAAAAACCCCGCTTGCAAGCGGGAATTTGAAGTGAAGATCTGAGCCTGTGCCCCATGTGCCCGTGCTCCCCCACAGGGAGGTGTGCGCATGGGGTTCTTTTCTGGGCACGACGCCGACATCGTCATAGGCGCGACCGTTGAAACAACGCAGGCTGAAAAATCGGTCTCCGGTCTGACTGGCAAACTGGGCGACGCCATGGACAAGGGCGCATCCCAGGCCGGGAAAGCCTCGTCCCTGATGACCATGGGGCTGAACGCCCTTTCAGTGGCGGCGGGCAACATCCTCACCAAAGTAGGGGAGACCGCCGCGAGCGTGGTCCAGCAGGTAGTGGACACTGGCCTGCAGTTCAACCGCCAGATGGAGAACTACCAGCTGGCCTTTGAAAACCTGCTGGGGTCGGCCGAGGCCGCAAACGCCGCGCTGGACGCCATCAAGGCCGACGCGGCCAGCACCCCCTTTGACGTGGCGGGATTGGTCAGTGCAAACCGCCTGCTGATTTCCACCGGCCAGTCGGCCGAGGAAGCCCGCCAGGTCATCACTGCCCTGGGCAACGCGGTGTCGGCATCCGGCGGCGGCAACGCCGAGCTGGAGCGCATGGCCGCAAACCTGCAGCAAATCGCCAACGTGGGCAAAGCGTCGGCGATCGATGTACGGCAGTTTGCCTATGCCGGCATCGACATTTATGGCCTGCTGGCCGACTACACCGGCATGGCCAAAGATGAGGTGCAGGGCCTGACGGTCAGCTACGACCTGTTGGTGGACGCCCTGAAAGCCGCTTCTGCCGAGGGCGGCCGGTACGCAGGGGCCATGGAGGCCTACAGCCAGACCCTGCAGGGCCGGATGGACACCCTGGCAGACAATGCCACTCAGCTGGCCGGGGCCATAACCGAAACGCTCTTTGACGCGCAAAAAGACTTTGTAGAGGCAGCCAGCGGCTGGGTGGATACTCTGGCCGAGACCCTGGAGGCAGAGGGCCCCGGGGCCATGATGGCTGCCGGGGTGCAGATCGTCTTTGAGCTGGCCCAGGGCATCGCCGAAGCCGCGCCCCAGGTGGCCAGCGCTGCCGTCCAGACGGTGGCCGATTTTGCCGCCAACGTCCTCCAGAACCTGCCCGCCATCGCCAACACTGGCGGCCAGATCATCGGCAGCCTGATCGCCGGGCTACTGGGCCTGATGGTCAATCTCGAAAGCGCCGTCGGCCAGATCGTGGCGGCCATCATCGACTTCTTCCTGTCGGGCGATTTTATCGATGTCGGCGTGCAGATCATCTCCGGCGTCATTCAGGGCTTTGTGGACGCCCTGCCCAATCTGGTCAACACCGTCCTTTCGGCGGTTGGGGACCTGGTGGAGAGCGCCAAACAGGTTGCCCGGGACGGCTGGAACGCAGTTCAGAGCATCATGAGCGGCAAGGCTGTCCGGGATGTGGGGGCCTCCATTGACCAGGCCGCCAACCCCTACCACCGGGGCAGCGAGCGGGACCAGTCTTACTGGGAGCAGGTCGGCGCACACTATACCGCCACCGGTCAGGACCAGAAGAACGGCGACTATTCCACCACTGCTGAAAGGGCCGCTCAAACGACCTACGACTTCTCGGCCGCCCTGGATGCTCTTTCGACCTCTGGCAGCAAAACCGCCAAGCAGACTGAGACCCTTGCGGACAAGCTGGACGACGCCCACAGCGCCCTGACAGCCTCGCAGCAGGCCTACAAGACCCTGTCCGCCGCGGTGGAGGAGTACAACGAGACCGGCACCATCAGCCTTGCCACCTGGCAGGACCTGATGGACCTGGCCCCCGAATACCAGGCCCTGCTGGTGCAGGAGGGCGACAAGCTGGCCATCAACCAGGCCGCCTACAACGAGCTGACCGCCGCCCAGCGGCTGGAGATCGAGACGCTGGCCCAGGCCAACGGGGTCCTGCCCGAGACCATCCAGCTCATCGATTCCCTCGGCATCACTATGGAGGAGACCGCGGATGAGGCCGAGCTGGCCGCAAAGCGGCTCGACGATGCGCTGGAAAAACTGTCCGACGCCTGGAGCGACAGCGCCCTGGCGAAACTGAAGGACCTCGCCTCCGATCTTCTGGGTGGAAACTTTGGAGATGCGCTGGAGAATGCCGCCGAACTTGCCTGGAAACAGCTGGATACCGCTACACAGCAGCAGCTTGTGGACATGGCGCAGGGCTGGCTGGACACGCTGGAAACGGCCTTCGCGCAGGATGGCTTTGAGGGCCTTGTCAAGGAAGGCAAAACGATTGCCGAAAGCCTGGCCGCCGGCCTACAGGACACAAGCTCCGTCACCGGGGCGCTGATCGACAGCGTACTGGGACAGGTGGGTATTTCCGGCGGCGTAGAAGGACTGCTGAGCGTTATCGCCGAGCTGGGGCCTGTCGTGCTGGGTGTGGTGGCAACGGTGGCCGCCGTGGCCGCCGGCGTGGCAGGGGTCGCCGCTGCATTCTCTTACACGGTGGACCAGAGCCGGGAGCTGCAGGAACAGATCCAGGCGCTGACCGCGGACGGCCAGGAGCTGAGCGACGAGCTGAGCGCGGCCCTGGACGTCCTGCAGCCACTCATGGACCAGGTCGACGCGATGCTCGACCAGCTGGACCAAATCACATCCATGATCTCCGACACCTTCGCCGGTATCGGAATCGAGATCATGGAGACTATGATCCCCATCATCCAGGAGATCCTAGACACCCTTCTGCCGGTGCTGGTTGACTTGCAGCCCGCGCTGGAAGCCGTCAGCGACCTCCTGCGCACCCTGCTGGAACTGTTCGGCAATTTGGTTTCCAGCGTTCTGACCGCCCTGCAGCCTGTCCTGCAGGCCATTGGTCCCCTGCTGGAGACCCTGGCCCTGCTGCTGAACAGCATCGCATCCATCGTTTCGGCGCTGCTGTCCCCGGCGCTGCAAGCCTTGGGCGAGCTGCTGAACTGGCTGCTGCAGCCGATCCTATGGGTGGCCCAGGCCATCAACGATGCGGTGGAATGGATCGTGAGCCTGATCAACCCCATCCTGCAGTTTTTGGGCCTTGGGACCATTGATCTGCCGGACAATTCCGTCGGGGAGAAGGGGCAGGCCGTCGATATTATCAAGGACAACAACCAGGCCCTGGAGGACAACACCGCCGCCCTCGAAGAAAACAACGAACTGATCCGCAATCCGCCCAGTTACCAGATCGCCACCACCGGCCCGGCGGGCGGCGTGGCGGACTATTCGGCCATGCTGGCGGCCGCCAGGGCCGAGGTACTGGGCCAGCAGACCCGGGTGGCCACCAACTACGACGCCGGAGGCGGGACCACCCAGGCCCGGCTGAACGCTTCCTGGCGGGGCACCAGCACCACCGTGCTGGAGCTGGACGGCCGGGAGGTGGCCAAAGCGACCAAAGGCTACATGGATGAGGAGTTGGCATTCTGATGGATGATTTCTTTGTAGGCGGGCACGGCTCGTCCGAGTATGGCGCGCGGCTGCTGGCCAGCTACACGGTAAGTGGGGTGGCCATCGAGCGCCAGCGGGTCCAGCCTACGGCAGGGCTGCGGTTCGTTCCGGCGGGCAGCAAGCTGAGCCTGAAGGAAATTTCTCTGCCGGTCCATGTTTACGGGGAGACCCCGCGGGACGCCCAGCAGAAAAAGAGCAGCCTCGACGCCGCGCTCCTCGCCGACCCGGTGGAGCTGGATCTGCCGGACGGCTATCTCTACACCGCCAGCCTGAAAGAGATCGGCGACACCTCCGAGCTGACCATCGACGGCTGCATCCTTGCGGGCAGCTATAGCTTGGTGGGCTTCCGGCATGACCCGCTGGAAACGGCTGCGCTGCCCGCCGGCGGGGGTGAGCTGTGGGTCCGCGGCACCGCCCCCGACATGGAGTGCCGCCTCACCTGCACGGTGGGCGCAGCCGCCGGCAGCTACCTGATGGCCGGTATTTTGTGGGTGAACGTCCAGGCGGGGGACGTGCTGGTGCTGGACGGCATCAAGCGAGTTGTTACCCGCAACGGCGTCAATGCCCTGAACATGACCGACCTGACCCGCTGGCCGCTTTTGGCCCCCGGGCTGAACATCTTGACTGCACCGGATGCGATGACGGTTGAATATTACCCGATCTGGCTGTGAGGAGGGACGCAGATGCTCCAATATATGCAGGATGGCGCGATGCACACCCTCGACATCGACGACTACACCATCCAGACCGAGTGGGACGGCAGCGCCAACAAGCTGATCTGGCAGATGCCGGCGGCCCACCCGCAGCAGCTGGCCATCCAGGAACGGACCCAGATCTACGAAAGTAGCGAGGGGCAGCCCTATGTCGTCAGCAAACGTAACCCAGGCCGCTCCATCGACTTTGAAGCAGAACTGGTCCTGACCGAGCTGGACGCCGGGGCCCTCATCAACTGGTCCAACGGAGTGACCACCCTGGCGGCAACGGTGGGAGCCATCCTGCAGGGTACCGGCTGGACAGTGGATGACCAGTCCGCCCGCACCGACGTGCAGGAGATCCGGGAGTTTTACGGCACCCTGGTGGAGGGGATCAGCGAGGTGGTGAGCGTCTGGGGCAACGACCTGGGCGTCCAGTACGACAACGCCAACAAGGTCGTGCACCTCTATTCGCCCGGCCAGCGCAATCCCACAGGCTGCTACCTGACCGAGGACCTCAACCTATTCGAGGCCCCGCAGGCCAGGGGCAAGGCCGTCCGGGGGGAGTATTACAACCGGCTCTACCTCATCGGGGCAGACGGCCTGATGCTGCCCTCCCCCTACTATGTGGAGTACCGGGCCGAGAGCGAGCCCGTCGTATCCCATGTGGAGGTAAACGAGGACATCACCGACCTGGCCAGCCTGCAGACCACAGCCGCCAGCCAGGTCAAGACGGCGGCCACCATCACCCGCAGCTACACCTGCAAGGTGGCTGACCTGTACCGTCTGCGGCCGGAAGAATACGCCCACCTGAAAATTGACATCTACGACACCGTCATCCTGATCGAGCGGGCCGACTACAGCCGCAGCTATCAGGAGATCTACCGATACAAAAAGCACCCCGACCATCCCGAGAAAAACGAGGTGACCCTGGGCACCGTGCCGGGCACCCTGTCGGCCACGGCGGGGCGAACCTACTCGGTGGCCAGGGAGGCGGCCAGCCGGGCCTACAACGCCCGCAAGGCCGCCCAGAGCGCCGCAGACGCGGCGGACGACGCCTCCAAAGTCGCCACCGACTACATCCACGATTCCGGCGGCAGCGTCACCTTTGGCAAAGGCAGCAGTGCCAGTATCGTCATGGGCAACGGCCTGACCTTTAACGGCATCAAAAACCGCACGGTCCTATGGTCGAGCAGCGCCACCAGCATGGCGAGCGGGTCGAGAATCTCCATCAATCTGTCCGGCTATGCTGCCATCATCATCGGGTTTATCGACAACCTGGGCGGCATCTTTGACAGCGGCGTGGACGGCTCGACGGTGCAGTATCAGGTCGCGCCGGTCAACGGCACCACACAGCGCGGATTTTATATCTGGGACTACCCCCGCGTGCGGACCTTTACGGTCACAACTTCCGGCATCACTTTTGGCAAAGGCGGCTACCTCGAGTCCACCAAAATCGGCGGGGTGCCGGTGGGTGCCAACCTGGTCACAAATTCGGCCTGCTGTGTGCCGCACGTGGTATATGGATTTATCTGATGGGAGGAATTGCCATGCTCAATCTGCTTGTTTTCGACCCCGAGACCGGGGTCATCCTCAACGAGGGGCAGGTGCATCCGTCGGTGGCGTTCCCCGCCGACCAGCTGCCCCCCGGCAACGCCTACGTGGACGCCTTCCCGGCCGGCCCTATGGATGCCTGGCTCTACCGGGACGGCCAGTTTGTGCCGGTCCTGCAGGGGGGTGACGGCGCATGACCAACACCCAGACCGTCCGCATCGACCTGACCTCTCCCGGCGGCTTTGCACCGGTCATCCACGCGGTGGCGGGAGACATCTACAGTCGGTTTGTCCGGATGGAGCTCTACCAGGGCGGCGTTTTGTACGAGCCGCCCAGCGGGACGACTTGTGTCATCGGCTGGCGGCGCGGGGAAACCTATGGTGCCTACAGCTCCATCCTGGAGGAGGACGGCAGCAGCTCGCACCCCGCATGGGAGCTGGAGGACAACGTCCTAACAATCGAACTGGACTGGCACGTCTGCCAGCACCCCGGGGACGTGGCGGTCAATGTGTCGCTGAACGGCGAGGGCGGCAGCCGCCTGCATACCTGGGAGCTCTGCTGCCGGGTGGCCCGGGGGGCCGTGGCCGACGCCGACGACCCCACCAAGCCCAGCGAGAGCGCCACCGACGCGGCCAACCGCGCCGAGGCCGCTGCGGCCGAAGCCCAGGACAGCGCCGCCAACCTGGAAGATGCAGTCAAGCGGGCCGAGGCGGCCGCCCAACGCGCCGAATCCCTGGCACCCACCGAGGGCCTTGTCAACAGCGTCAACGGCAAAGGCGGCGTGGTGGTGATGGACGCTTACGACGTGGGCGCACTGCCGTCCCCTGCCACCACCGCGGGCGTTCAGGCCGGGATGCTGCTGGCCGTCAAGGAGGTCACCTCCGACGGCAAGATCATCACCGAGGCGATCGACCCGCCCAACGACGCCGGCTACATCGAAATGGAGGAGAGCATCCCGGTCGAGCAGCGCAAGTACGGCACCCTGTACAGCCTCATCACCCACAACCTGAGCGACGAGGACGAGCCCGTCACTTACAACAACTAAAGGTGGTGGACGGACTATGGGCGCACGTTATGTTTGGAACCGTTACACGGCAGTTCAGCAGCAGGGGTACCGGACGCGGTATCGGCAGGTCCGGGAAGCCAACGATGGGTATATCAATTTTACCAATATCAACGATGGTGAGACGTTATACATCGGAAACAGTTTTACTTTTTCCGAAATCACCGGCAAGTATTCGATCAGTGACTATACGAGATACGACCTTGAGTACGGTCACTATGACCTGCAAACGGGATATGTCACATTGACCGACGGGTCAATGTACTACGGCGAGTGGATCATGAACTACGGCAGTGTGCGCCTGCTGAGCGGAGGTTATAAGTACACAGCCACAACCTACCAACAAGCGTACATTTATTACATCCAAGGCTCCTATCTCGACCAGAGGTCCAATGCCAGCAGCGGCTACTATCCCTATGACGATGAGGACGGCGGCTACTACTACGTCCGGCAGGGCTCCGACCAGGTAGACCCCACCGCCGTGACGGTGCCGGACGGCATCGACGATGGTACCACCATCCAGATCAGCATCACCCCCAACACCGGCAAGACCTTTGGCGGCACCATCTCGTACACCTACCAGTATCGCTACGACGGCGGCAGCTGGCAGACTTTGAGCACCACCACCGCCACCACCGTCTCCCTGGCCGTGCCCAAAGACCAGTACAGCACCCTGGAGGTGCGTGTCCGGGCGCAGGATGATATGGGCTTTACCTCCAATACCTGGGTGAGCTCGGGCAGCAAGACCATCATTGCAAACCAGCCCCCCACGGCTCCCGGTATCAGCGTGGAGAATGTCTACATCGGCAACACCCTGACTGTCACCCTGACCGCAGCCACCGACCCCGACGGCATGGTGGCAAGCTATGTCATCCAGCGCCGCATCGATGGCGGAGCCTGGACACAGGTGCAGAGCGGGACAAGCATGACCTACTCCGAGACCGTCTTGGACGCCTGGGGTACGGTGGCCTATCGGGCCGCCGCGGTGGACAACGAGGGCTTGCAGGGTCCCTGGGCCGCCAGCCAGACCTTTGACGTCAACCCCGGCTGGGTCATCATCGAGGGGCCCGAAAGCGACATCGGGGACAAGCGCCGGCCCTTCCACTTTGTGTTTTCGGTGGGGGTGGTAGGCAGTCCGGACGAGGACGACATCCTCACCCGCGTCATGCTGGACGACCGCTACACCGTTGTGGACCGGACGTTCCACGACGCCGACGTGGTGGACATCCGGCTGGACATCAAATATTTTGCGCAGGGTCCGCACAAGCTCCAGATCACCGCAGACAAGGAGGGTTACACCGGAGCCATGAGCACTTATACCTTCAACGTTACTAACGACGAAGCCGAAGCCTTGTTGTCTGGGGCCAATGCCGCCGTAGCGCAGAACTATCTGGGCAAGCCGATCGTATACCACGGTCTGGCCCGGTTTGTCTATGGCCCGGACGGCCGGGACGTGGTGCAGATGTGCGGCGACGGCCTCAAGCTGGCCCACGGCAGCTACACCGGCACCGGGACCAGCGGCAGCGGCAGCCCCAACACGCTGACCTGCGGCTTTCGGCCCAAAGTGGCCACCATCGCGGCGGCGGACGGCTCGGCGGTGATCCGGCTGGCTGCCCCCGCAGAGGGAAACACGGCCACCGCCGGCGGCGTTACTGCCACCTTTGGAGACAGCAGCCTGAGCTGGTACGCAGACAGCGCCGCCGCCCAACTGAACGCCAGCGGCACCGGCTATATCTATGAGATCATCGGATAGGAGGCGCCTATGCTTATCATCCCGCAGAGCCCGTCGCAAAACGGCTCTTACCCGCCCATCCAGCCATGGCCCGGCCTGACCCCGCCCGACGGGTACGACGTCTGGCCGGAGGAACTGGATACCGCAGACTTTTACGCCTACAACGGCTTTGTGATTTTGACCGTTGTGCGGGGCACGGTGTCCAGCTACCAGCCCAACACCGAGGCATGGGAGAGCTGGCAGGCCAGCCGCCCGCCCGAGCCGGAACCGGGCCCGGCGGGGGACACCCCCACCTATGCGGACATGGCATCCGCCATTAAGAAAGGAGCCAACAGCGTATGAGTATGACCGACAAAGAGCTTGTGCTGCGGGTCCTGCAGGACTACAGCCGGGACAAGGCGGTGGCCCTCCAGGCCGACCAGATCAACATGACCGGTACCGAGCTGTACGCCCAGGAACAGTACATCCCGGACTTCCAGGCGGCCAAAGCCGCCATGAATATGTCCCAGCGCAAAGTGGGGGAGAACGACGGCTTCTTGTGTCGTTCCACCGCCGGGCACGTTGTGCGGCTGATCGGCTCGTATGACAGCGACGTCTGGCCGGGCGAGCCGGAGGAACTGCCGGCGCAGTGGAAATTCGTCTGGTCCAAGGACCCCAAAAAGGCGTGTCCCTTTGTGGCGATATCTACCTCGCCCTATAACACGGACGAATGCTGCATCTATCCTGCCGAGGACGGCGTGGATCACGTCTACCGGTCCGGCCAGGACGGCAACGTCTGGCTGCCCCGGACCGTCAACATCCAGTGGACCGACCTGGGCACCGTGGAGGAGGTGATGGGCAATGTATGACGTCAAAGTGTACAGTCTGGCCGCAGAGGGCGCAAAGCAGATCACCCCCCATTTCAAGGTGCGGGAGTTCGCCTGTTCGGATGGATCGGACGTGGTGTTCGTGGCCACGTCGCTGGTGGACATCCTGGAGGCCATCCGGGTGCATTTCGGCCGGCCGGTGACCATCACCAGCGGTTACCGCACCGTCAGTTATAACGCCGGCCTCAAAAACAGCTCGAAAAAGAGCCAGCACTGCAACGGCCTGGCCGCTGACATCCAGGTGGAGGGCCACACGCCTGTGGAGGTCTACAACTACGCCTGCAGCCTGCTGGGGGACCACGGGGGCGTAGGCATCTACAACACTTTTGTCCATGTCGATGTCCGGGCTTCCAAGTCCCGCTTCGATTACCGAACCTGAGGAGGCACAATGGAAACGATACTCGCATCCCTGATTGGCGGGGCGGTAACCCTTGTGGGTGTCCTGATCGCCAACGGCAAAAGCCAGGCCGTAACCGACACCAAGCTGGAGGAGCTGACCCGCGAAGTGCGGGCCCACAACAACTTTGCACAGCGCATCCCGGTGCTGGAGGAAAAGGTCAAAGTGGCCAACAAACGCATCGCCGATCTGGAGGACAAGACCGAGCACCTGGAGGACCTGCACACCCACCCGGCCGAGTAACTTGCTAAAGTAGTCGTTGCAAGTTTTGCAACTTTTCAAAGCAGATTTAGCAAGTGTTGCATCTCTTTTTGCAACTTTGTTTGTTTTTTGACCCTGATTTAGCAACCGGAAGGAGAGGCATCCATGAACATCCACAAAATCGAGCTGTCGGGCTACACTGCCCGGGTGGCGGGGTGTGAGCCCCTCTGCCTGGGCACCGCCGGCAGCCGCGGGAATGAGACGCTGCGGATCGTCCTCGGGGACGGCTGGCAGGGGCTGAGCGTCCAGGCGGTGTTCCACCCGGCCGGGGTGGCGTGTCTGGTACCCGAGGACGGCCTGCTGGACGTCCCCTGGGAGGCCACCGACAAGCCGCTGAACGCCATGCAGGGGCGGATCGTCTTCCAGGGGCTGGACGGCAGCGGGCGGGTGGTCAACTCCACCGACGCCGCCTACCAGGTGGCTGCCCACAGCCCCACCGAGGGCGCAGCGGGGGAGGACCCCACCCCCAGCCTCTACGAGCAGTTTGTAGGGCAGGTGTTGGCTGCCGCCGGCACCGCCAGCGCAGCCGCCAAGCAGGCGGGACAGTCGGCCACCGATGCGGGCCGCAGCGAGACCGCCGCAGCGAATTCCGCAGCCTCGGCTGCATCCAGCGCGACGGCGGCAGCCGGCAGTGCCAGCGACGCAGCGGCCAGCGCCAAAGCGGCCGCCGACACCCTCGAGCAGCTCAATACCAAGGCAAACGCGGCCCTAACCGACATCGACGACGCCAAAACCAAGGCCCTGACGGCCCTGACGGATGAGGGCGCGGCCCAGAAAAAGGCCGTCACCGACGCCGGGAAAAAGGCCCTGGACGACCTCGAAACGGCCCGCAGAGCCGCTGAAACCGGCCTGACAGAGACCGGCAACACCCAAAAGCAGGCGGTGCAGGATGCAGGGACTACGGCCCTTAAGCAGGTCAACACCGCCGGCCAGACCCAGACCGATAGGGTCAACAAGGCGGGGGAGGACAAGCTGGCCCAGATCGATGCCGTCAACGCCCACCCGCCCATCGTGCAGGGCGGCACCTGGTGGACCTGGGACACCGCGTCCGGGGCCTACACCGACACCGGCCTGACCGCGGAGGGCAAGGACGGTAACGTCCTGTTTGCGACCTTTGCGGTGGACCCGGCCACCGGCCTGCTCTCGATGACCACCCCGGACGGCTATGCCGGACCGGAATTTACACTCAACAACGGATATTTGGAGGTGACTGTCAATGCCTGAGACGATCCTGGGCAAAGTCTCGGTGACGCCCAAAGGGGCCTACGACGCCGGGACGCAGTATGAGAGGCTGGACGCCGTCAGCCACGGGGGCGGCTCCTGGATGGCCCTTAAGACGGTGCAGGGGGTAGAGCCCGGCACCGACCCCGAAAGCTGGATGCAGCTGGCCGCCCCCGGCCGGGATGGAGACGACGGCGACCCGGGCCAGGACGGCGCGGCTGCTACCATCCAGGTAGGCGAGGTCGTAACCCTGGAGCCCGGCCAGCCCGCAGCTGTCGAAAACACCGGCACCGAGCAGGCAGCCGTGCTGAAGATCAGCATCCCGCGGGGCCAGAACGGCAGGGACGGCGACCCGGGCCAGGCTGGTGCGGCCGCCACCATTCAGGTGGGGCAGGTGACCACCCTGCCCGCCGGCCAGCAGGCTACTGTTACCAATGCGGGCACGGCCAGTGCGGCGCGGTTTGATTTTGGCATCCCCAAAGGCCAGGACGGCGCTGATGGTGCGCCGGGCCAAGACGGTAAAGACGGCCAGCCTGGTGCAGATGGCGAGGATGGCGGCTATTATACCCCCAGCGTGGATGGGTCCGGCAACCTCAGCTGGACGGCCAGCAAATCCGGGATGCCCCCGGTGGAGGGGGCGAACATCCGCGGCCCCCAGGGCCCTGCCGGCACGTCCGCCGACCCGGCCCAAATCGACGCGGTCTACAACATCCTCGCCAACAAGTGCACCACCAAGGCCGAGCTGGATCAGCTCTTTGTGGACTGGTGGCACGGTCAGTGGGTGGAGGGCGAGAGCAGCTATAACAGTATGCTGGCCCGGTGGTTTGGCAACGTCCTCCACGATGACCGCATCCACGGCGTCAAGCTGCCGCTGTTTGCGACCAGTCAGAGCCCCACCGGCGAGCTGACCGACGACAGTGTGGGTCTTGTCTGCGAGCCCTCCACCGAGGCCGAGGCCAAGCGGGACGACTTCGCCCACCTGGCGCAGTTCTGGTGCTGCGAAGTCGCGGCCGAGAAAAACGCCGACGGCACCCACACCATCTACGCCTGTGAGTTTATCGACCCCCTGGACGTGGTCCGCGCCGGCGGCCCGGACGACGGGAAGCACCTTGTCTGGGTGCTCCAGAAAAACACTTACACCCGCGAGTGGAACGAGGACGGCTACCGCTACTTTAAGATGCAGTGCGACCCCGCCGAGGGCTGGGAGACCTGGCCCCAGGGCACCGACCGGCAGAACCACGTCTACCCGTACATGGCCAACCCCAAATACGGCGCGGGCCTGGAGGATGACGGCACCATCGGGTGCCGCACCGGCCTGCCCCCGGTCAACTACTCCAGCCACAACAGCAATGTGCAGCTTTGGCGGCAGCGCGGCAGTCAGTACGCGGGCGCGAGCGGAAACCTGCTGAAATGGCAGCTGGCCATGATCTGGCTCAAGTACGGCGTCAAGGGCAACTCGGGCACCATCGAGGGCCACAGCTCGCAAAACCTCCAGTATGCGGCGGCCGTCAGCGAGAGCGGCGTCCAGCGGATCCTGCTGACCACCGCCCAGGCGGCCGACTTCCGCATCGGGTACAACGTCATCGTGGGCGTGCCGGGCAGCGGCGACAACAAGGACCGCGGGCAGGCGTCCATGTACTCCATCCGCCGCAACAAGCGGGTGACCAAGATCGAGACGGTGGAGGTCGGGGAGCAGAGCTACGGCGCAGTCTACGTCGAGGACGGGGAGAACGCCTTCGACACTACCGCGGGCACCACCTATATCTCCAATATGCCCTATTGGAGCGGCTGGAACGACACGGTGCAGGGCAACGACGGCAGCCGCCACAACCCCACCAACGGCCACGACACCGGCCTGATCCAGAAAACGGAGTTCCAGAACGGGGCCTACCTCATCCTGGCGGACGAGCTGTGGCAGTGGGGTACCGACGATGATGGTAACTTTACGTTTGATTGCTACACCTGCCATGACCAGACTAAAGTGACCACCAACGGCAGCATCTCGGGCGACTATACCAAGCAGGAGGACCTGACCCTGACCTTCCCGGAGGGGACACCGGACGCCTGGTGGTATATTGAGGATACGGCCATCGCGGCCGACCGTGGCGTCCTCTGGCCGGCCAAGGTCTCCACCGAGGCAGGCAGCGGCACTGGGGTCAAGGACGGCTTTGCGGTGTATCCGCGTACCTCCGGCGTGCGCGCGGGGTGGTGCTGCGGCTACCTTTATAGTTGGGGTGCTGCCGGGCTGGCCGCGCGCGTTTCTAACTTTGGTACGGCGACTGCTGGTTGGAACGGCGGGGCTGGCTCCCCCGGTTTGTCTGGGTGAGCGGGGTGAATGGCCTGCCCTCTGGGCAGGCCAGAGGGGGCGCAAGCCCCCTGGCACCCAGACAAGCCGCGAGAGGGCCCCCTTCAAAGCCGCCGGACCAGGGGGCCGGCGGCCGCGCAAATTTTTGGAAAAAGCCCTTCCGGCAAGGGTGGGGCCGGTGGTATACTTTCGGTGGGATGCTCGATGCCGAGCGTCAGTTTCAGCCTTTTTCTGAGCGTCGCCTGTTGGCGTGCGCGCGGGGTGGTGCTGCGGCAACCTTAATAATTGGGGTAATGCCGGGCTGGCCGCGCGCAATTCTAACAATGGTACAACGAATGCTAATTGGAACGGCGGGGCTGGCTCCCCTGGTTTGTATCCACCCAAGCGTTATTGCATCGGGTATCCCGCGCTTATGAGCGAAAATTGTATCCGAAACCAGCGGAGGCTAGTACCGCGAGGGAAAGCCACCGCCGATACAAACCGAAAGGAAACCTGCTGTGAAAACCTATTGCAAACCCGCCGTCTGCAACGTCGAGAGCGTGGACTTTATCCAGCCGGCCGTACACCTGGCCTTTGCAGGTAAGCTGCGCAAAAAGCGAGCCTTCCGCCGCCTGCTGCTGGCCACCGGGGCCATCTCCCGCGCCGAGCTGCAGGCAGAGCTTGCCTCGGGCGACCGGCACAAGATCACTGCCGCCATCGATGCGGTGGCCCTACACGCCGCCCAGCGCATCCGGGCGCGGGACGTGACCTTCGCGCCGGTCCGCCAGTTTGAGCTGCGGGACCGTGGCAAAGTTCGACAAATTTGCGAAGAATCGGCAGACCAGCAGGTCTTTGAATACATCGCCCAGTATGCCCTGACGCCCCTGTTCCGGGCCAAGATACTGCCCTGCCAGTACGGCAGCATCCCCGGCAAGGGGCAGGTGTGCGGCAAGCGCAAGCTGGAGCGCATCCTCCGCCACCAGCTTCACGGCAAGACCGACGCCGTCAAGTGCGACATCAAAAAGGCCTACCCCTCCACCAGCGTGGAGGTGGTGATGGGCCTGCTCCGCCGGGACATCGGCAAAAACAAGCCCCTGCTTTGACTGATCGAGGCCATCATGGCCAACTACCCCGGCGGCCACCTGCTGATCGGCGGGTACCTGCCCTGCTGGCTCTACAACTACGTCATGAGCTACGTCCTGCGCTACCTGCTGAGCCACGCCAAGGTACGCCGGGGCAAGCGTACGCCCCTGGCGGCGGCCTGCGTCTGCTATGCCGACGACTTCGTGATTTTTGGCCGCATCTCCAACCTGCGCAAGGCGGTCAAGGACACCGTCCGCTGGACCAAGGAGGCCCTGGGGCTGGACATCAAGGACGCCTGGCAGGTTATCCACTTCGCCAGCTTTGAGGGCGAGCGCCAGCAGTGGGAGGCCCGCCGGGCGGGCAGCCACAAACGCACCCCCGGCGTGGACATGATGGGCTATGTGGTCCGACGGACTTACACCATCGTCCGCGGCAGTAACTTTGTCCGCATCCGCCGTCAGTTCTTGCGGGCAGCCCGTGAGCTGGACGCCCTGGGCTATGTGCCCTGGTGGCGGGCCCGGACCCTCTGCGCCTACTGGGGGCAGCTCAAATACACCGACAGCATCTACTTCTGCCAGACCTACGACGCCTATCGCATCTTCAAGGCGGCCCGGCGCTCGGTGGCCTGGAAAGCCCGAAAGGAGGCACAACGTGGAGCAGTATGTCAAGCAGCCTGCTGAGGTCGAGGTCTTCGACCTCGGCGGCCAGACCGACATGATTTTGCGCCGGGACATCCAGCAGACCCAGCAGCCGCTGGAGGACGGCGGGACGCAGACCATCTGGACTTGTGAGGAGCGCCAGCACCGCGTCCCCGGCAGCTACACCGCCGAGGATGTGCAGGCCGACTTCGACGCCTGGTGGGACTACGATCCCACTGTGCCGGATGAGCCCGACGACCCCGAGACCCGCATCATGGCCGCCTTTGCGGACGCGATCCGCGGCGGCGTGAACGGCGTTTGATTCAAAAAAGAAAGGAAAAAGCTATGGACATCCTGAAAAAGTTTTTGTCCCGCAAGTTCCTGGCCGCTGCGGCTGGCACCACCATCGGCGCAGCCGTGGCCCTCCTGGGCCTGGACCAGAGCATCATTGCAAGCTGCTTCGGGGCGGCGATGTCTTGCGCCTCGGTCCTGATGTACATCCGCACTGAGGGCAAGATCGACGCCGAGGCCGTCAAGCAGGCGGTCAGCGCCGTGCAAAACGCTGTGGAGACCATCGTGGATTCTGACAGCGGCGTGAAGCAAATCGACAGAAAATAAAGGATAAAGGCAGAAAGCCTCTGGCTTGTTGGTATCAAACTGACGAGCCGGGGCTTTTTTGTTGCGAAGAAATCATAAAATATGTATTGACAAATACATATTTTATGATATAATAGAGCCATAAAGAGGAACGCAAGCACGGAGGTAACTACAATGTATAACAAGCACGAGATCATGAAGAACGCGTGGGACATTCGCAAGAGTGCCGGTGTGAGCATGAGTGTTGCCCTCCGTATGGCTTGGGAGCTCGCCAAAGGGCACCACGAAGAGACCAAGTCTTATACTTGGACCACCCCCCGGGGAGCAAAAATCGAGACTGTGGTCACGGTTGAGCATATCACCCGTGAGCTGGTCGACGCTGATGGGTATAAGATCGTTGCTAACTGCAATGACTGGGTTCGCCGGGTTGATCGTATGACTGTCAACGGCAAGACCACCGAAATGAAAGAGCTTTGGAACGAGAAGGGACAGAGCTGCATCATGATCGGCAAGCGCGGCCGTGACCGTATCCTTGTGGTGCTGCCCGATGATGTTGACGTCAGCATCTACGGTGCTCAGCGGGAAGAAATCAAGCAGGCCGCTGCAAAGGCTTTTGCGGCTGAAAAGATGTATAATGATCACTACAATATGGTCGTGAATGCCATGAATATGTAAGGAGGACAAACCCATGAAAGAAACTGCTGAAATCATCATCGAGAGTATCCGCGCTGTACGCGGCAAACTGCCGGACCAGGAGATCGCAAACTTTGTCGGCGTGTCGGAGACACGCGGCAAAGCTATCAGGGACTGGGTCCAGTCTGACGGGTGGAAAGAGGTCGCAAAGAACCCCGAGCGCTGGCGGGTAACCATTGAGCTCCCGGAGGGTGTGCACAATGGACGGTTTAGAGTCGCCAACATAGACCTTTACGGGCTTTATGGAGACGAATCCGCCCGCGACGGCATGGGCCGCGTGGTTTACGCATCTATCCCGCCCGTAAAGTGCAAGTTGATTGTGCACGATACATACGCAACGCCGGATATTGAGTCCGCTGTAAAAGAGGCTACAAAGGACGGCATTACGTTGCACCTGCCAGTAAACGGTGGCGGCCATTCCCGTACTGCCACCGCGAAAATCATCAGCATGGAAAAAATGGAGGTTTTGTGAAATGACTGCGAGAGAAGCATTTGTTTTCGGATGGATGTTTGGTTTGCTGCGCCGGGCCGACGGCCCGAACAGCAAGCTGGGCGGCGACTTTGTCGCCGCATGTACTCGCCCTTACAGCGGGAGCGCCAAGGCAATCGCCGAGGCGAACCGCAAAGGGCTGCTTGCCGGGGAGATCGACCGGCAAATCATGGAGGCTATGGCAGAGATCCATAGCTTCCCGGACGAACTCCCAGAGCCCGTACAACCGCTAGAGCTGCAGGGGGAATGGCAGCGCGGGTACTACTGTGCCCTAAGCGGCGCGCCATTGCCGCCGGAAACTTTTGACATCGCTGCGGCTCGTGGTGCAAAGAAACTCACGCAGGCCCAGCTGGCTGATTTGCTTGGCGTAGGACAGGAGCAGGTATCCCGATGGGAGAGTGGGAAAGTGTCTCCAAGCAAACAAAACTTGGACAAGCTACGGAAACTGCTAACGTAAAATATCCCCCGCCCCTTGGGCTTACACCTAGGTGGCGGGGGATGCTTTTTGCTTATTCGGCTTCGGCCGGCGTATCGACGTACTCGACGATGTCCCCAGGCTGGCAGTGGAGCAGGCCACAGATCACGTCCAACGCGCCCCAGCTGGGCAGCTCGCCTTCACGGATTCGTTGCATGACCCGCTCACCGATCAACTTTTCTTTTCGGATTTTGTATGTTGTCCAACCTGCCTCTTTCAACGCTGCCAGAATATCCACCTTATAGCGTAACATACACCTAGACCTCCTGATTTTTCTTATATTATACCACAATAAACACCTAATTCAAGTGCACAATATGCACCCGAAAAGAGCGCATAGTTTGTGCAAAACATATATAGACAATCACACGAAACAGGTGTATAATAAAACCATGGAAAGGAGGTCAGAGGCAGCAGGGGAGATTCACCAGGGAGGTGAAACTCATGACAAGCAAAGAGTTTGAAAAGCTCTCGCGAGCCGAACAGCTCGAACGCTTCGAAAAGCATAAAAAGCGGCCAGTGCTGGAACACTGAACCGCTAAAGGCAGCAAAGGAACCCGATCAAAAGCCCCCTGCTGCCTCCTATTTTATTTGTTTTTGTTTCAAAAGTCAATAGAATAGGAGAGCAAAACCATGGCAAAAGCAACCGCCGTATGCACCTGCAAAATCTGTGGGCGCAGTTTTGAGAAAACCGCCGTCAAACGCAATCGCCGCGAGGCCGACAGCTGGGCCGCCTGGGCGGTCGACTACTACGACACCTGCCCGGATTGCTTGGATGAACAGACAAAGCGCCGCGCCGAGGAAAGCGCCAATACGGCCGCCGCGCGCGGTCTGCCCGCACTGACCGGCAGCTACAAGCAGGTGGCCTGGGCTGAGGACATCCGCACCAAGGCCCGGGCAGACGTTGACGCTTGGCTGGATAGTATGAGAGCTCCACTGCAGGCAACCTACACAAATGCTGAGGAGCGGATCATGAAGGTTCGAGCTGCGGTAGATGGAATGTTCCAGACCCAGACCGCCGCAAAATTCTGGATTGACCGCCGGTCTCTGGACGGCTATGGCTGGGCCAGGCTGGCCCTTGGATTGACTACCGATTGACTATTTTTTGTAGTCAACAGGGGAGCGATAAGTCAATGCACCGACAGAATAAATAACGTTTTTACAATACATATCGCTCACACAAAATATCTTAAAGTGCCTCTTAATCAGTGGGCCCAGGGTTCGAGTCCCTGGAGGTGCACCAGA
>ERZ1643249.480-NODE-480-length-45218-cov-5.838297_pt1 | contig 45218 bp, 44 predicted proteins | sample MGYA00579263_ERZ1643249 | MGnify/ENA primary metagenome ERZ1643249 (study PRJEB29033, sample SAMEA4952264) | chicken gut metagenome | biome: Broiler Chicken; feature: Gastrointestinal Tract; material: Caecum | place: Ireland | collected 2018 | study: Broiler...
TGCAATCATGGGTAAATGTCTACTGTTTACTGTTGTTTTTTTACTCTGACCGGCGCCGGAGCTGCCGCTGCATGCCGCGCCCGCAAAAAAAGAAGCAGGACATGCTGTTCATGTTCTGCTTCTTTCTTTATAACCGGCTTAGTTTTCTACAGAGATAATCTCTTTTTTGTTGTAGCTTCCGCAGGCTTTGCAAACTCTATGCGGCATCATCAGCTCACCGCACTTGCTGCACTTTACAAGATTCATCGTGCTCATCTTCCAGTTTGCTCTTCTCTTATCTCTTCTTCCCTTGGAAGATTTATTCTTAGGACAAATAGACACAGGTTCCACCTCCTCTAATTACTGTTCTTAAATATCTCGGCTATGACCGCCATTCTCGGGTCCAACTCCACTGTATCACAGCCGCAGTCTCCTTCATTCAGGTTCCTGCCGCATTTTCTGCAGATTCCTCTGCAGTCCTCTCTGCACAGCGTCTTCATGGGCCAGTTGACCAGAAGCTCACCGTACACAAGCTTTTCTGTGTCCAGGTTGTACCCAATGATAAAATCGGTTTCGTCCAGATCTTCGATTCTGCCCTCTGCAGTCTGCTGCATATCCACCTCTCTGGATATCGAAAGGGAAATCAGCGTCTCCACATCAGTCAGACAGCGGTCACAGGGAATCACCGTCTTAAGCTTCGTGCTGCCTTCAATCAACAGCTTGTCTTTGCCGAGATTCGTAAGCGTCAGCGCAAGCGGTTCTTCCTCTGACAGGGGGAAGTGTCCCAAGTCTGTATCAAAAGACTTAAGCTCCGTCTCCACTGTCCTTTTTACCACTTTTCCATCACAGGACAAAACATCTGTCAGATTGATCAGCATAGTTCTCTCCTAATGCACACTAGGCTATTATACTCACTGCAAGGAGGTTTGTCAAGTAAAAAATATTTACTTTACTGTACCAGACGAAGAGTTTCTCTTGCGATAGCCAGCTCCTCGTTGGTGGGAAGGATCATTACCTTCACCTTGGAGTTCTCAGTGGAAATCATGCGCAGCTGTCCGCGGCAGTCATTTGCCTCGTCGTCAATCTCCACACCCAGGTATCCCAGGTAATCGCAGATGGCTTTCCGTCTGATCTTGTCATTCTCGCCTACGCCGGCAGTGAATGCGATGGCGTCCACGCCGTTCATGGCTGCCGTATAAGCGCCGATGTACTTCGCTACACGGTATACAAAGGCCTCCAGAGCTACCTCCGCCAGATGATTGCCCTGCTCAGCCGCCTTCTCCACGTCACGGAAGTCGCTGGAAACTCCGCCGCTCATGCCGAGAATACCGGATTTCTTATTCAGAATATTCAGCATCTCATTGACATCCTTGCCCTCCTTGTTGCAGATAAACTGCAGGATAGCCGGATCAAGGTCGCCGCTTCTGGTTCCCATGATCAGACCCTCCAATGGAGTAAGTCCCATGGAAGTATCCACGCACTTGCCGCCGATAGATGCGGAAATGCTGGCGCCGTTGCCCAGGTGGCATACGATTACACGGCCCTTCTCCGGATCAAGTCCTGCGAACTTGATTGCTTCTCCGGATACAAACATATGGCTGGTTCCGTGGAAGCCGTAGCGGCGGATGCTGTATTTCTCATAATACTCATGCGGAATCGCATAAAGATATGCTTTTTCCGGCATGGACATACCGAAGGTCGTATCAAATACGGCTACATTCGGAACGCCCGGCATCGTCTCCTCACAGGCTTCGATACCCATCAGGTTCGCCGGATTGTGAAGCGGTCCAAGATCAAAACACTCGCGGATGGTAGCTTTTACATCCTCGTTTACCTTGATAGATTCGGTAAACTTGATGCCGCCGTGCAGTACACGATGTCCTACTGCGGAGATCTCGCTGGTATCCTTGATTACGCCGTACTCCGGATCTACCAGAGCCTTCATAACCAGGGCAATCGCCTCTGTATGCTTCGGCATGGGCTCTTCCACTACCAGTTCTTTGCCATTTGCCTTATGGGTCAGCTTGGAACCTTCGATTCCGATTCTCTCGCAGAGACCCTTTGCCATTACGCTCTCATTATCCATATCAATCAGCTGATATTTCAGAGAGGAGCTTCCGCAGTTTAATACTAAAATTTTCATAGCTGTGTGTTCCCTTTCCCTTTATTACATATCTGCGCCGGATTCCGGCGCGTCTGAATCTCCGCAGTGCCGGCCCGCAGGCTCTGCCTGCGGGCGCACAGGCGTTCGCCCTATCGTACGGACAGCATCCCGTCATGAGCGTAAGCACGCTTACGCTCATGGCCTCCTGCTGCCCGTACGGCACTGCTCATCACCCCCCAGGGGGCCCTCTCTTGGCCTTTCGGCCAATTCACCTTGCCTTCGCGTCTATTTTACGATCTCGCCGTATACCTCTCCCGCGCAGCCTGCAGCGTTGGACTCGTCTGTGTCAATGTGCATAGCCAGCGCGTATTTGGGGCTTACACGTACTACTACATCGCCGAAAATCAGACTTCTTCCGTCTGTATCAATCTTTACAGATACGATATCCTTGTCCTTCACGCCCATCTTCTCTGCATCTTCGGGTGTCGCATGGATATGGCGCTTCGCTGCGATCACGCCTTCCTTCAGCTCTACCTCTCCTGCAGGTCCTACCAGCTTACATGCGCCGCTGCCTGCCACATCGCCGGACTCACGGATGGGAGCCACAACGCCGATGGAACGTGCGTCTGTCAGAGACAGTTCAATCTGAGTCTCCGGACGAACCGGTCCAAGGATAGAAGCCATCATTTCTTTCTTGGTTCCTACAATCTTTACCTTCTCGTTGCAGGCAAACTGACCCGGCTGGGACAGATCTTTTTTCTTTGTCAGCTCATAACCCTTGCCGAACAGAGTCTCCAGATCCTCCTGGGTTACGTGTACGTGACGTGCAGATGTTTCAACGATGAATTTCATGATACATTCTCCTTTTCTATGTAGTACTGTTTCACAAATCCGGTTCCTGAATCTGGTTTTGGATTTTACAATCCCCCCAGAGAGGAACACGGTCTTATTTACATTTTATGTGCTTTCCTCCGGTTTTTCAAGCCCTGTACCCAAAAACTTTGTACTTTTCTTGGTACAAAGAAGGCCCGGGCCGGCCCGCGCGGGGCAAAGGCGCGGGCAAGGCACTTTTAAGCGCCCTTCCCGTGCTTTTTTCCGCTTTTCTCCTGCTGTTTAATGCTGGCCGTACACCTCGGAAACCAGAATGCAGTTAGGCGTCTCAATGGGTATCGGACGGCCCTTCATGGTAAAATATTTCTTATCATAATGTACTTCAAAAATCGTAATCGTATTGCTTTCATGGTTCAAAGACATAATGTGCCTGTTGTCCGGGAAGAAGTCAATGGCCTTCGGATAATCTCCGCTGATGGGAAGGATACAGATTTTCTCCAGCAGGCCGGTCTCCAGATCCACATGGAAAAGACCTGCCGTATTGTCCCCCGCGTTCGTACAGAGCACTTTTGTGCCATCCTTGGAAAACCGCAGCGCGCAGGCCGCGCTGGTGGCCGAGTGATACTCATTCAGCGTAGGCACCTTCTGAATCAGCTCAAAGGATGGGTTCTTGCCGCTTCCGTCATAGCTGTATACGGTAATATAATTCTTCAGCTCGCTGATAACATAGGCGAACCGCCCGTCCCGGCTGAACTTGATAATGCGCGGGGCAGACTCCAACTCGCAGAACAGCAGATCGAAAAGCGCAATCTTTCCGGTTCTGTGGTCGAACCTGTATATCTTGATCTGGTCGGTTCCCAAATCGACAGCGCAGAGATACTTTCCGTCCGGCGTCAGGTTGACGCAGTTCACATGGGGACGGAAATTGCGCTCCGCCACGCTTCCAAGGCCCTTATGAAAGATTTCATCTGTCATTCTTCCCACAGTTCCGTCTTCATTCAGGCGCATAACCGTCACCTTGCCGTCATGCCAGCCGGCCACAAACAGATACTGGTCATCCTTATCTGTAGAGAGATAGCAGCCTCTCATTCCCTCGATGCTGGCGCAGTTTAAGGGCTCCAGATCTCCGTCCGGGAGCACGGTAAAAGAACGTACGCCCTCGTCCGCGATGGAATACAGGAATCTTCCGTTATGAGACATTTTGATGTAGGATGGATTGTTGATGGGAATCACCTTGCGTTCTGTCATCCCGCCGTTTTCCACGTCCAGGTCAAACAGATGAATTCCCACGCTGCTTCCGTGCGTGTAGGTTCCCACATAAGCTACATACTTCTTCTCGTCCATACTGTCCTCCTTTTAGCTCTGACTCTGCTTCAGATAGTTTTGAAATGTCTCCAGCACCTGCCGCAGCTCTTCCTCTGTCATAGCCGCCGACAGGAACATGGCCTCAAACTGGGAAGGCGCAAGATAGACACCCTGCCTCAGCATATAGGAAAAATATTCTGCAAACGCCTTGGTATCAGACGTCTTCGCCTGGGCATAATTGGACACGGGCTCCTTCGTAAAGAAAATACAGCCAAGCGAACCGATATGGTTGATCTGCCAGGGCTTCCCCGCTTCCCGGAGAACCTTTTTCATTTCCTCAAAGAATACGTCACCCGTATGGTTCAGATCCTCATAAAAGTCCGGCGTGTCCCTCAGGAGGCGAAGCTGGGCCAGGCCCGCCGCCATGGCTACCGGATTGCCGCTTAAGGTCCCCGCCTGGTAAACAGGGCCGCAGGGCGCGATGAGCTCCATCACGTCTTTCCGGCCGCCGTAGGCTCCCACCGGCATGCCTCCTCCGATGATCTTTCCAAAGGTCGTCAGATCCGGCCGGATTCCGAAATACCCCTGGGCGCCGGCCAGGCTTAACCGGAAGCCGGTGATGACCTCATCAAAAATCAGCAGGCTTCCATAGGTATCGCAGATTTTCCGCAGACCTTCCAGAAAGCCTTTTTCCGGAAGCACTACGCCCATATTGGCCGCCACAGGCTCCACGATCACTGCCGCGATCTCTGATCCGAAGGCCGCAAAGAGATCCTCCACACTCTTCAAATCGTTATAGACGGCCGTGAGCGTATCCCGGGTGCAGCCCTCCGGAACGCCCGCGCTGTCGGGAATTCCGCCCGTCATGACGCCGGAGCCCGCTTTTACCAGCATGGAATCGCTGTGGCCGTGATAGCAGCCTGCGAATTTCACGATCTTGCTGCGTCCTGTGAAGCCTCTTGCGGCGCGGATAGCGCTCATTACCGCCTCTGTGCCGGAATTGACCATACGGACCATCTCAATGGAAGGAACCAGGCTGCAGATCAGCTCTGCCATCTCCACTTCCCGCTCTGTGGCCGCGCCGAAGCTTAACCCCTCCTGACAGGCCTCCAGCACCGCCTCCAGCACCGCCGGATGATTGTGCCCCAGAATCATCGGCCCCCAGGAGCCCACAAAATCCAGATATGTATTTCCGTCCACATCCGTCATATGCGCGCCCTTTGCCGAGGCAATAAAACGGGGCGTCTCCCCTACCGATCCGAAGGCACGCACCGGCGAATTCACACCTCCGGGAATCACCTTCACCGCCTCGGAAAACAGCATTTCTGATCTCGTCATTATCCGATTCTCCCTTCATCCATAAAGCCTGCAATCTCTTTTGCGAAATAGGTCAGATACAGATCCACGCCGGCCCGGTAAGCGCTGGCCGCCGTCTCACAGATGATAGAAGCCTCATCCACATAACCCAGGGACCCTGCCGCCTTGATCATGGCGTATTCTCCGCTTACACTGTAGGCCGCCACGGGCAGAACCGTATTTTCCTTTACCTCAGATACCACGTCCAGATAACTCATAGCCGGCTTTACCATAATGATATCGGCGCCCTCTTCCACATCCAGGAGCGCCTCTTTTACAGCCTCTCGCCGGTTATGGTAATCCATCTGATAGGATTTCCGGTCGCCGAAGGCCGGAGCGCTTCCCGCCGCGTCCCGGAAGGGACCATAAAAGGCGGACGCATATTTCACCGCATAGGACATAATCGGAGTCTCCAGATATCCGTTCTCATCCAGCAGAGCGCGGATCGCCGCCACTCGGCCGTCCATCATGTCGGAAGGAGCTACCATGTCGGCTCCCGCCTGCACCTGGGACAAAGCGATCTTTGCCAGATACTCCAGGGTCTTGTCATTGTCCACATAGTCGCCTCTTAAAATTCCGCAGTGGCCATGGGAGGTATATTCACACATACAGACATCTCCGATGCAGTAGAGATCCGGAAACTGCTTCTTTGCCTCCCGGAAGGCTTTCTGTACGATGCCGTCCTCCGCGTAGGCTCCGCTCCCCTTCTCATCCTTATGATCGGGAATCCCAAAAAACATTACGCTTCCCACGCCTGCCTTTACCACTTCCTCCAGGGCATAGGGAAGCCGGTCGATGCTGTAGCGGTACTGTCCGGGCATGGTGGGGATCTCTTCCTTTATGCCCGTTCCCTCCTTTACAAACAGCGGATAAATCAGGGAACTTTTATCCATCCTGGTCTCCCGGACCATTTTCCTTAAAGCTCCGCCCTTTCGTAAGCGTCTGGGTCTGATACTCATTTCCATCATGAATGTTCTGCCTCTCTTTCTCTCTGTGACAGCAGCTCTCTTATCTGCTCTGTCACTTCTTTCGCAAGTCTGTGATCCTTTCCCTCCGCCGTGACACCGGCCACGATGCCGGCTCCGGAAGCGATTCCCGGAAAATAGAAATCACACTTTTCCCTGTCATCTGACAGATTTACCGGTACGCCAAGCGTTCTGCACTCCTGCCGGACCGCCTCATTTACCTCTCTGTCGTCCGTGGCCGCCAGCACGAATACCGCATCCTCCAGCAGTCCGGGGAGTCCCGGGGCATAAGCTCCTTTCCGCCAGACCAGCCGTCCCTTCTCCGCCAGCTTCCGGACCTCTTCGGAAGCCTCCGGCGCAAGCACTGTAATCTGTGCCCCAAAATTCAATAAGGTGCGGATTCTGCGGGAAGCTATGGTTCCCGCTCCGATGACTGTAATCTTTTTCTTCTCCAGATCGATAAACAGGGGAAAATACCGGCTCATGCTTCCTGCCATCCCTTGCAGACGTCGAGCCATTCCTTTGCATGGGAATACTTTTCCAGCTCTTCCATGGAAAGCTCGATGGCGCTGTTAGCGCTTCCCGCTGCCGGAAATACGGTGTCAAACCGCCTCAGGGACTCGTCCAGATAGACCGTGACGCTCTCCGGCACTCCAAAGGGGCACACGCCGCCGATGGCATGGCCGATCAGCTCCGTGACCTCATCGCCTTTGAGCATCTGGGCCTTTTTGTGGAACTTCGCCTTATATTTGGTATTGTCCACCTTGGCGTCTCCTGCCGCCACAATCAGAATCGGTGCATCCTCCACCTTAAAGGAAAGGGTCTTTGCGATTCTGGCCGGCTCACAGCCCACAGCCTGAGCCGCAAGCTCCACCGTCGCGCTGGAAGTGTCGAATTCCAGAATCCGGTTTTCCATTCCATACCCGCGGAAATAATTCCGCACCACTTCAATTGACATTTCTCCATAACCTCCTCTGTCTTTGTGTAAAGATCCGCTTACAGATCTTCCTCTTCTATTTCTTTCAAAGCCTCTTTCAGGGCTTCTCTTCCCTCTTCTATCTTTCCCCGGTCCCGGGTATCCAGGATTTCCTCAAAATTTCGGATCTGTATATCCAGATATCTGCGCACATCTCCCATGCTTTCCTCATACATGCGTTCCGCGCGCAGCAGCAGAAGCCGGTTCTCCTCCTGATCCCTCGGATGAATCTTCAGATAGGAGAGCTCCTTCATACGCTCCGCGATCTCTTCATCCGTCATCTCGTTTTCCTGGCTCTTGATGATCTGCTTCTTCACCTCTCCTGTGGAAAGCACCTTGACCTCCACCTCCAGAATGGAATTGATGTCATAGGTGTAGGTCACATCCACAGCCTCCTCGCCGGCCCGGTTCTTCGGCACATTCACCGTGAGTTCTCCAAGCAGAAGGTTGTTGGCCGCGAAACGGCTTTCCCCCTGAAGAATGTTGATCGTGAGCTTCGTCTGGTCATCCCGGATTGTATAAAAGCGCTCAGTCCGGCTGGCCGGAATCACTGTATTGCGCTCAATGATCGGGCAGTAATGACCCGATTCGAAGCGGCCGCCTCCCCGGTCTATGGTCACCTCCGTACCCAGCGTGAAGGAGCATACATCCGTGAGAATCACTTCCTTCACAGCAGCGTTCCGCTCCTTCATAGCCGCCTGAATGGCTGCTCCAAGAGCCACTGCTTCATCGGGATGAACTGAAGTATCCGGGAACTTTCGAAACAGCTTAATAATGAAATTTTTTACCACCGGAAGGCGGGTAGCTCCTCCCACCAGTACAACCACATCTATATCCGAAAGCTTGATATGAGCGTCGGAAAGGCTTCTCTGCACGGGCTTGCGGATCTTTTCCAGCAGGGGCTCGCACTGCTCCTCATACTCTTTCAGGGTAATCTCCAGCTTTTCTTCCTTTCCATCGATCAGACAGGAAAATTCACTGCGGGTATTTTCTGTGAAACCAAGCTTGCAGCTTTCCGCCGCTTTATGTACCAGCCCTCTGGTCTTCGCGTCCAGCCTGTCCGGATCAATTCCTTTTTTCTGCAGAAACAGCTTTTCCAGCACTCCGGTGAAGTCTTCGCCGCCCAGATAGTTATCCCCGGCTACAGCCCGCACCTCCAGAATATTCTGAAAAAGCTCCAGAATGGAGACATCAAAGGTTCCTCCTCCCAGATCAAAGACTAAAAACCTGGTATTTCTTGTCTTTTCATACAGACCGTAGGCGATGGCCGCCGCCGTAGGCTCGCTGATGATGCGTTCCACTTTAAGTCCAGCCAGTTCTCCAGCCCGCTTCGTGGCCTTGCGCCGCTTATCGTCAAAATACGCAGGCACACTGATGACAGCCTCCGTCACCGGCACTCCCAGATATTCTTCCGCGTCCTCTTTCAGAGAGCGGAGCACAAAAGAGGAAAGCTCCTCCGCCGTAAACTGCTTTTTTCCCAGGTCAAACTTCTTCGCGCTTCCCATACTCCGCTTAAATACGGAAGCCGCTCTTCCCGGATAGAGAAGCCCCCGCTCTCTGGCAGTCTCTCCCACATAAATCTGCCCTTCCTCATCCATACTGACCACAGAAGGCGTCAGATGCTTTCCCAGACGGTTGGGGATAATCTTTGGGCCATCCTCCCCATAATATGCCGCCAGGCTGTTCGTAGTTCCCAAATCAATTCCTATTATCATGCCCTTGCTTCCTTTGCTGTCTTTCCTCTTACCAGCGCCTTTTCAGCCGCTTTGTAAGAGCCTCCACCTTCGAGAGGCTCAAATGATTTCCTTTAGATTCCCTGCAGGCTTCCCGAAAACAGTTCAGCGCTTCCGGCAGGTTTCCTTCCGCCTCCATGAGAAAGCCCTTTGCCTCCCAGTAATCCTCGCAGATCTGATAATTGCAGTGTCTGCAGCGGGGCGCGTCCCCTATCTGTTCAAAATATTTTCTCGCGTTCTCCAGATCCCCCGCATAGTAGAACAGGGTGCCCACCTCATAAAGCCTGCTTTTTCTGATATAATAATTTTCCAGATATTTTTCCAGGCTGCCATACTGGGAACGGATAGCGTCAAAGGCTTTCTGCTGGTAAACAGCTGCCTCCTGCTGTCTGCCGAGAGCGGCCAGACATTCCATCACATCCCGGCAGGCACGGATATATCCGTCGCTGTCCGGTTCTTCCATATCCAGCACTTTCTGATACATCTCCAGCGCCTTTTTCGGCTTTTTCTTATAGTAAAACAGAATTCCGGCCAGATGTCCCCAGGCCTCCTTCTTACATTCCTGATTGCTGCTCTTCATATCGATTACACAGGTGAAGGAGGAGACCGCCTTATCATACTTCTTCATCTGAGCATATATCTGGCCTTCCTCCAGCAGATACCGGGGAGTTCCCTTGTCATAGCATCCTTCCGCCATATAAAGAGCCAAGTCGTACTGCTCCAGCTTTTTACAGACCCTGAGCAGATCTCTCCGCAGCCCGCGGTTGTCCGGAAAGAGCTTCAGAGCTCTTCTGTACCATTCTGCCGCCCGCTCCAGCTCCCCGATGCGCTCACAGCAATTTCCCATATTTCCATAGGCAATCAGCGTCTCCGGCTTGTCTCCCATGACCTCGATAGACTTTTTAAACAGCTCCATGGCCTGTTCATATTTCTCCTGGTATTTGTAAACACAGCCCCAGTTATTATACGCATACGTGTTTTCCGGTTCCAGTTCAGCCGCTTTCCGAAAATCCTCCTCTGCCTGTTCCCAGAAGCCGGCCTCCATATGGAGAAGTCCCCTCTCAATATAGTAATAAGCCTCAGGCACCAGCTCCAGCTGCCGGTCCGCATAGGGCAGAGCGTCCCTGTAGAAATCCAGATCTCCCGTCTCTGTCAGCCGTTCTGTATAGATATCTACAATATCTCCGTTGATCCGCTGATTTTCCGGATTCAGTTTCAATGCTTTTTTATAGTAGTATACAGCCTTCTTCCAGTTTCCCATATTTTCGCAGCAGCGGGCCAGGTTTTCATAAACCATTTCGTTGTCCCCGTATTCCCGGACGCAGACAAGATATTCCTCTTCCGCCTCCTCAAACCGCCTCAGATCCGAAAGCGTATTGGCGCGAATCCAATGGTAAAGCTTGTCCTGATGGTATTCCAGAGCCTTTTCAATATACTCCAGGGCTTTCTTCTGCATGTCAATTCCCCGGCAGCACCGGGCCATTTCATACATCAGCTCCGCCCTGTTCTCATCTGACACCTGGTCCGCCTGCTCCTGAAATTTACGCTCCAGTTCCCTGCATTTGTCATACGCCTCACGAATCTGCTGCTCTTCCTGCGCGGATTCCCGCAGAATCGTAAGCTCCAGCAGCTCCAGCTTTGGACTTGACACTCCAGCTTCTTCTGCCTGATTCAGAATTCCTTTCGCGTCCTCATACTGACTGTACCGGATAAATACGTCCGCCGCCAGCTCGTAGATCGGGGCATACCCCTGCCAAATGGTCTTTGCCTGGTAGAAATCGTCCACAACCCCCTGTCCGTTATACAGCTCAAAAGCGCATTTCTGGCGCAGCACATAAGCGTAAAAGTCCTCTCTGTCATCTCCGATCATCTCATCGCAGACAGCAGAAGCCTCTTCATATTTCTCCTGATCCATCAGAAGCTGTATCTTTTCAATCCTGTGGTTCCTGTTCCCCGGCTCATTCTGAAGCGCCTCATCCACAGCCTCCACAGCCTGTCTGAAATACTCTTCTTTTTCCTTCCTGTCTCCGCTTTCCCGGGCCAGCACATGAAAAGATTTGGCGATGATATCGCAGGCGCCTGCAATGCGTCCCGGAATCTTCGCTGTCTCCTTTCCCCTTTCCTCCTCTGCCGCCTCTTCCTCTCTGGCCGCAGCTTCCTCACGGATACAGGAAATACACCTGCGCGCTTCCGCCGCCGCGTCCTGATAACGGCGCTCCACAAAACAGCATTTGGAAAGCAGATTGTGATATTCTCCTTCTTCCCCGCTTCCCACAGTCCGTCCTTCCAGAAGCTGTACTCCCTTGCCGGCCTCCTCGTTCTGCAGATAACACCAGCCCAGTTCAAGAATATCCCGTTCCGAAGCGGAGCCCTCTTTCAGGCGCGCCTCATACATCCGGATCAGCTCCCGGTTGATGCCGCGCATACACTCCAGCAGAGCTTCCTCCTGAGAACTGAGCCGCAGGGCTTCCACACAGTATTTCTTTGCCGTCTCAAATTCTCCCCTGGCCTGATAATGCATGGCCAGGTATTTGTTTGCCATATAATGATCCGGCATTTCCTCCAAAACCAGCTCAAAGCACCGGACAGAAGCCTCTTCATCCCCCGCCGTCCAGAGAATCTCCCCACCGAATACATTCAGCCGCAGATCCCGGGCGAAATTCTCCAGCAGCCCGCGGACAAGTTCCGCTCCCTCCTGCGCCCGGCCCGCATTCTTCTCATATCTGGCCTGCTCCAGAATCAGATAGGGATGCCGGATGGGCATGGCAAAAAGCGTCTCAAGGGTATGAGCCGCTCCTTCCGTATCCTGGCTGTCATTCTGACGGCAGAGTTCATAATAATGATAAAGAAAGGTATCGTAATCTGCCGTGTCCTCTCCCTCAAACCATTCATAGGGAAAATCGTCATCGCTCTGACACTGACGCACCACAAAATCTATGAAATTGGGCGGAAACTTTTCCCGGAGCTCCGCCTGCTCCTCCTGAAGCTGAAAAGTCTTGTCGATCAGCTTCCAGATCTCCGTCTTAATCCGATAGTTTTCTGCCAGAAAAGCAAGCAGGGCGTCTCTGGCCTCCAGGCCTGTATCCAGCGCCAGACAGACCTCCTCCTCCAGAAGCTCCTTCCAGCACTCCGGATCAGTTCTTCTGCGGAGAGACACATACACGTCCTTCACTTTCGCCATCCACTTTTCTACTGGTGTCTGCGGCTCATTCTCCTCCTCGTCCGGGCGGTCTGCATAAGCATTTGCCGTCTCATAGGCCTCCCTGAGTCTTTTAAAACCTTCCGGATCATCCTCCGGGTTCGTCTTTACAAGAAGACGGCGGTACGCATCCCGAATAACGCCCTTATCCTTTGTCTTCTCTATCTCCAATACTGAAAAGCTGATCGTCTCGTCCATAGTCTCTCCTCTTTGCGGCACCGCTTCATTCGTGCTTTGGCCAGGCAGTCCGCGCCGCCCGGCGGCAGTTGTCCATACTGGGTATAAGTATACCACAAAGTTTTCCTCTTGTGAACTCATCCTCACACAAAATGGCTGACACTCATCCGGACACAAAATGCGGAGGCCTGTAAGCCAGGTGTAAAAGTACGGTAGTCTTCCGGCCACAGATACAAAAGCTCCCAGAGCACTGGAAAAGCCCTTTCCCGGTCCGCGGCCCGCCGCCGTTTTCCGAAAAAGGACTTTTTTCTTTTCTGCTTATTTCCCTTCCGTCTCTTCTTTCAGCCTCAGCCGCAGAAACCGCTTCTTCAGCTGATTCAGATTCAGCGGAAACAGGGGATAAATGTAACTTTTTCCCGCAATGGTTTTATTTCCGGCAATGGCTGCCAGCGTCAGCGCAAAGCCGGCGATATAGCCCCACAGGCCAAAAAGGGACGTCAGCACCAGCATAATCAGACGCATGAACTTCAGCGCATAACTCAGCTCGTAGCTGGACTGGGTGTAGTTGGCAATGGCTACAAAAGCCATATACATCATGATTTCCGCGTTGAACCAGCCGGAATCCACTGTAAACTGTCCCAGAACGATGCCGGCTGTCACGCTTAAGGGCGTACTGAGCATGCTGGGAGTATTGATGGCCGCCAGCCGCATACCGTCGATGGCCAGCTCCAGGATCAGGAACTGCCAGACAATGGGCACGTTGACCGGCTCCTTAATCTGGATAAAGGCCAGCCATTCCGGAACCCACTGAGGGTTCTGAAACAGCAGAAGAAAAGTAGGAGTCAGAAGCAGTGTGATAATCGCGATCAGGAATCTGGTCAGGCGCAGATAGGACCCGGTAACCGGCGGGAAATAATAATCGTCCGCTTCTTCCACAATGTCAAACACGGATGTGGGCACAATCATGGCCTGGGGAGAGTTATCTACCAGCACCACGATATTACCCTCCAGAATTGCGGCAGACGCCGCGTCCGGCCGTTCGGTAAACTTGAATTTCGGGAAGGGATTGACCCATTTTCTCTCATAAATACACTCCGCCAGACTTTCCTGGTTCATAGTCAGGGAATCCAGCTTGATGGTATTGATCCTTCCCCGCAGTTCCCGCAGAAGCTTCCGGTCCACCCGGTTTTCCATGTAGCAGAGCACAATATCCGTCTGGGAAGTCTTTCCGGCCGTCAGAATCTCCATGGTCAGCTTCGGGCTTCGGATTCTGCGGCGGATCAGAGCCGTGTTGAAAACCAGAGTTTCCACAAAACCATCCTTGGAGCCGCGCAGTGCCTTGTCCTTGGAAGGTTCGTCCACGCTCCGCATGGGGTAGGAACGGCAGTCCAGACCGATGCAGGCGTCATAACCGTCTATCAGAAGACAGGTAACTCCGGAAAGGAGATTTTTTATCAAATCATCCTGTTCCGTTATCACTGATACCTCCACATATGGAACCACATGATCTACCATCTGCCGGGCTGTCTCCGGCATCTCCTCCGGCTTCAGCTTATAGAAAAACTCCAAAAGTTTTTCCATAATCGCCTCCTCCAGAAATCCATCGATAAAATAAATGCAGGCATCCCGGCCGGCAACCCGGATTCCTTTCCGGATAATATCAAAATTTGTGTCCAGGTTCAGAATTTCATTGAGCTTTGACACATTTTCATTATAAATTAAAGACAGCTTTTCTCCCATTTTTTCCAGGTACCTCCTCGCATTCAGCTTAGCGTTGGCGCGCCAAAGGACAAGACAGTCCCTTGTACCCCGGCGCTACTGGTAGTATTGGAAAAAAGAACAAATTCTATACTTCCCCTGCGGGCAGAATGCGTGTTATAATGATGCAGGACATGAACAAAATATTCAAATCATACTTATGAGGAGTATTGCTGATATGGAAAAAAAGATTCTGTTTATCGACCTGGACGGAACCCTGCTGACAGACACCAAGGAGATCACGCAGGAAAACTTAAGGGCCATTCAGAAAGCCACAGAACTGGGCCATGCCATAGTCGTAACCACGGGAAGGCCTCTTTACAGTACAGTACGGCAGGTGGAAAAGCTGGGACTTACCAAGCCCGGCTGCTATGCCATCACGTCCAACGGCGCTCTGATTTATAACTCTCATACAAAGGAAACTATTTTTCAGACTGGAGTTCCCCGGGCCTGCCTGCGGGAAGCCTTTGACGAAGCCGTCCGATTCGGCATTCATCCACAGACCTATTCCGCCACCGGCGTGCTCTGTGAAAAGGATTGCCCGGAAATGCAGTATTATGCCAAATCCAATGTGATCAACTATGAAGTGGTAGAGGACGTGACAAAGGTACTGGATTTCGACCCCATCAAGATCCTGTTTGTGGATCTGAAGGACCGGAGCCGTCTGGAGCGCTTCCGGGAGCACATGAAGGATTTCAGCGAAAGATTTCATCTGGACATGTTCTTTTCCTGCGACCAGTACCTGGAATTCCTGCCGGAAGGAATCAATAAGGGCAGCGGCATCCGCTTCCTCTGCGATTATCTGAACATTCCTCTTGACAATACGCTGGCCGCCGGAGACGCGGAAAATGACATCACCATGCTGCAGACAGTAAAGCTGCCCTGTGTCATGAAGAACGCCCGCCCGGAAATGTACGCTTATGGCGCCTATATCACTGAGCATGACAACAATCATTCCGGAATCGCTGAAATTATTGAGAAATTTATGCTGTAAGGCCAAAAGCCACAGCCGCAAAAGAGGACATCACCCTAAGGCAGTGACGCCGGGTGATGTCCTCTTCTTCTTATTTTTCTATGTACCGGAACAATTCTGTTCCTTCTTTCACACATCGTTTTCTGCTACAGGCTCAGATCATTTCCTCCGTTCAGTTTATTGAACAGCAGCAGCGATATCACAGTCAGAACCGTCATAATCGTAGAAAGAGCCGCCGCAGTTCCGTAGTTTCCGCGGATAACCTCTGTATAGATAGCGATGGTCAGAGTCTTTGTCCTGCCTGTATACAGGATGATTGCCGTGGACAGCTCGCTTATCATGGTCACCCAGCTGAGAATAGCTCCGGATACAATTCCGGCTGTCATCATCGGCACGGTGATTCGGAAAAAGGCCTTCATTTTCGAAGCTCCCAGGGAGATAGCCGCCTCTTCAATGCTCATGGGAATCTGCTGCAGGATAGCCACCGAAGACCGTATGGTATAGGGCAGACGGCGGATCACCAGGGCGATGACCATAATCAGCATGGTTCCGCTGATGAGAAGCGGAGGCTTGTTAAATCCAAGAAGCAAAGCGATTCCAAGTACGGTTCCCGGAATAATGTAGGGAATCATGGACAGGATGTCCACCACACCTGTGAGCGTATTTCTTCTTCTGACTACCAGGTAGGCAATCAGAATCGCCATAAGAATAATCGCCACCAACGCAATCAGCGGGATGATGATCGTGTTCTGAATACTCTTTCCCAGTTTGCTGAATGCCGTCACATAGCTGTCCAGAGAATAGCCTTCCACAAAGATTTTTCCTTCTGTATTCTTGAAGGAGGTATAAATTACATAGATCTGGGGCAGAACCGCGATTCCCACCACCAGATAGGAAAACAGATGCACCAGGAAGCTCGTCACTCCCCTGGGTTTCCTCTCCTCCATCGGATGGAGGGCATTCAGGGAGAAGGATTTCCGGTTGGATACATATTTCTGTACCAGAAATACCAGCGTCGTAATAATAATGGCGATGACCGCGATCGCCGCCGCGAACCCGTCGCTTCCGCCGACCTCATTGATAAATTCCGTATACAGAATGACCGGGAAGGTACGGTATCCCTCTCCTATCAGCATCGGCGTACCAAAGTCTGCGAAGGATCGCATGAATACCAGAAGGGCCGCGGCCAAAAGCGTAGGCATAATCAGCGGGACCACCACTTTCAGAAAGCAGCGTACGCCAGAGCAGCCCAGGTTCTTGGATGCCTCAATCAGAGAATTGTCGATGTTCTTGAGAGCTCCCCTCGCATACAGGAATACCAGCGGAAACAACTGAAGGGTCATAACCAGCACAATTCCCCAGAAGCCGTAAATCGTCGGCGTGGAAATTCCAAGCTTCGCAAAGAATTCCGTAATCACACCGCTTCTTCCAAGCAGCAGTATCCAGGAGTATGCGCCGATAAACGGAGCCGACATGGATGCCACTACAATCAGAATGCTCAAAAGCGATTTTCCTTTGATTTTAAAAATCGAAAACAGATAAGCCAGCGGCGTACCAACCAGAATAGAAATCACAGTCGCCGCAATGGATACCTTAAAGCTGTTGAACAGGGTGTCAAAATAATAACTCTTGGAAAAGAACTTGGCAAAGTTCGCCCAAGTAAAGGCTCCTGTCTCCGCGTCCCACACAGACTGACGAATCAGATAACCCATGGGGTAAATCATAAACACCAGGTACAGCGCAATCATAGCCAGGGTGATAAAGCCCCATACATCCAGCCGGAACTTGTTATTATTTTTCATAAGCCTCACTCCTTACCAGATTGACATTTCCGGCCTTGTCAAAGATATTCACTTTTTCCCGCTTAATCTTCAGCAGGACGGGCTGTCCCTCCTTCAGATCATCCTCAATGGAGGATTCCTCCACGATTTCTACCGTATCTCCTTCATCTGTGTCAATATAATAGTGGGTATTCAACCCCAGATAAGTACACTCTTTTACTGTTCCGCGGATTCCTTCCGTCCCATCCTTGCAGATAATGAACTCCTCGGGCCGGATGGAACACTGCACCTCCTGGTCCTCCGCTTTTTCCAGGGCCGGAATTCTCTCCCGGTATCCGTCTGCGAAGATCAGTTCGCCGTCCTGGATTCTTGCGGAAATCAGATTGGTTCTTCCGATAAAGGTCGCCACAAATACATTTTTCGGTCTCTGATAAATCTCTCTGGGCCGTCCGATATGCTGGATCACGCCCGCGTTCATCACCGCAATCTTATCGCTGATAGCCATGGCCTCTTCCTGGTCATGGGTCACATATACGGTAGTGATGCCCACGCTCTTCTGCGTATGACGGATGACGCTGCGCATCTCAAGACGAAGCTTTGCGTCCAGGTTGGACAGGGGCTCGTCCATCAGAAGCACATCCGGCGTGATGACCAGAGCTCTTGCCAGGGCTATTCTCTGCTGCTGCCCGCCAGAAAGCTGGCTGGGCATGCGGTCCGCGTACTCCATGATCTGCATCAGATTCAGAAATTCATCTGTCTTATTCCGAATGGTCTGCTTGTCCATCTTTCTGTTTTTCAGTCCGAACGCTACGTTGTCCCGCACAGAAAGATTTGGGAAGATGGCATAGTTCTGAAACACCATGCCGATATTCCGCTTGCTGGGGTCCATATCGTTAATGCGCGTGTCATTAAAAAAGATATCTCCGCCTTCAATGGAATTGAAGCCTGCAATCATGCGAAGCAGAGTCGTTTTCCCACAGCCTGACGGGCCGAGGAGGGTAAACAGCTCTCCATCGCCGATCTCTGCGCTCAGATTGGGAATTACGGTATTTTCACCATATTTTTTCACAGCGTTTTTTATTGAAATCTTACTCATTTTCCCCTCCACGGCCTGACGGCGCTGTCTGTTATCTGCTCTGAAGATCCGTAAAGATCTCGGTGTATCTGTCTACCAGTTCCTGTTTGTGAGAACTTACATAAGGAATGTCCTCTTCGATGACATAAATGTCAGACATGGGAGTCATGAATTCACTGGTAGCAGCGTCCTTGAGAACCGGACGGTTGGTCAGTGTGCTTCCCCAGATATTCTGCACTTCCTCACTCAGGATGAAATCGATGAACAGCTTCGCGTTGTCCATATTCTTCGCGTTCTTGATAATAGTCGCGGATGCGGGAAGGAATACGGTGCCCTCTTCCATGTACACGATTTCCACAGGCGCTCCGTCCTTTACCAGCTGCGCGCAGGGGTCCTCATAGGACAGACCTACCACATATTCTCCATCGGCAACTCCTTTGTAAACAGAGGAAGAGCTCTCGCAGATCTTTCCGTCGATATTCTCAAACAGCTCTCTTACATACTGCCATGCTCCTTCGTCCTCATAGCCGCCCATGGCGAGAAGCATGTTGGTCAGATGTGCAAACGCGGAAGAAGAATTTGCCGGATCTGCCGTCGCAATCTTTCCTTTCAGTTCCGGATTCAGCAGATCCTCATATCCATTAATCTCAATGTCTCCAATCAGATCCGTGTTCACAATCAGAACGCTTCCATCCAGCACGTTGCCGGTGATAAAGCCGCAGGTGTTCTTGTAGGCATCGATTACATTTTCATCATTGGGCGATACGTAGGGCTCCCAGAGCTCCTCGTTGTCGTTCATTGTAGACCAGGAGCCTCCGAACAGCACATCCGCGTAAGGATCGTTCTGCTCTGACTGGATTCTCTTTACAAGCTCTCCCGTTCCTGCCTGAATGAGCTCCACATCTACGCCGTATTTTTCCTCAAAAAGCGGAATCGTCGCATTGATCAATCCCTCAGAATTGGGAGAATAAATCACAAGTTCTCCTCCGCCCACAGCCTCTTCCCCGTCAGAGGCTTCCTCTGTCTGCGCGTCACCGGAATCTGCTGTTTCCGTTTCACCGCCTCCGCAGGCTGCAAGCCCTGCAGTCATGGCAGCTGCCAGCAGTAATACCATCCATTTCTTTTTCATATCTTTCCCTCCTTAGTTAAGTTTTTTGATAATTCAATCCTAAACCATTTATTCGTTTCAAAATACCCACATTTCTGAACAAACGGAAAAAATACCGAACAAATCCTGTCCGGTATTTTTTCCTGCGCCTTCTGCAAAGAAACTCACCCGTCATTTTCCGTACCGGCTGTCTACACCATCTGCTGATATTCCCTTGCAGAGCATCCCATATATTTTTTAAACACATGATTAAAATACTTGTATTCTCCGATTCCCACTTCCCAGCCCACCTCGGAAAGGGGGCAGGCTTTCTCCCGGATCAGCTCCAGCGCCTTCTGAAGCCGGTACCGGTTCAAATACTCAATTACCGTCGTTCCCGCCGCCTTCTGGAATCTCTGGCTGATATACCGCTCAGAATAATGAAGCTCTTCCGCCAGGTCCGACAACATGATTTTATTCCGGTAATTGGCTCCAATGTAATCCAGAACGTTCTCCACCACCGGGTCCTGATAGTCTTTTTCCGTCTCCAGAAGAGAAATCTGCTTCAATTCCGATTCCTTCTGGTTTCTCTGTCTGAGATAACTGATGTTTTTGGACTCCAGAACCGCCTGCGCCAGAGCTTCCTTCATCTCATTCATATTCAAAGGCTTCAGCACGTAGCCTGACACCCCGTACCGTATAGCCTCTCTCGCATATTCAAATTCCGAATACCCGGTAAGAATCACAGCCGCATAATCATATTTCAGCTTTGTGGCCGCCAGCATGGCAAGACCGTCCATCACCGGCATGTTAATATCCGTAATAACGATATCCGGCCTGAGCTCTTCGATCTGCCTGGCCCCCTCCTCTCCATTTCCGGCTTCTCCTGCCACACAGCAGCCAAACTCCGCCCACGGAATCGAATTGCGTATTCCACAGCGGATAATTTCCTCATCCTCTACCAGCAGTACCTTATACATGTTCCCCCTCCTGAATCCACAATCGCAGTGTAACGATAAAACCTTCCCCTTCTTCACTGTCCAGCGTCAGTCCGCTGTCATGACCATATTCCAGAAAAATTCTTCGGTTAATATTCTGCAGTCCGTTGTGCGCTATATTGATCTTTCCAGAATTCAGAATACTCCGGAGAGTTTCCAGCGTAGACTGGGGCTGGCCCGGCCCATCGTCCTTTACCTCCAGAACCAGATAATTTCCGGAGATCCAGCCGCGAATCCATACGCTGATCGAGGCCTTTTTCCGGAATCCATATTTCAGGCTGTTTTCAATCAGCGGCTGCAACAGAAGCTTCGGAATCACCACCGGACGGCATTTCTCGTCAATCTCCACCGAATACTGAAATCTGTCACCAAACCGGGTCTTCTGTATCACCAGATAATCCTCGATATACTCCATATCCTCCTGCAGGCAGGTCCGGTTCTTGGTATTGTTAATGCTGTATCTGAGGACGTGGGTAAAACGCTCGATCAGCTCGTCGGCCTTTCTGGCGTCCTGCACAATCAGATAGCGGATATTATCCAGAGTATTATAAATAAAATGCGGATTAATCTGGGCCTGCAGATTCTGAATCTCCATCCGGTTATTTACATTGACAAGATCCAGGTTTTTCTGATTCAGCTCATTGATGCTGGCCATCATTTTGTTGATCTGATCCCCGATTTCCTCCAGCTCGTCCCCTGTATCGATTTTTACCAGATGATAAGGATCTTCTTTCCGAATCGTACGGATTTCTTTTATCAGCTGGCCCACAGACTGAGAAGTCTTCGCCGCCATCATATGCATCAGATGGAAAAACATTCCCGTCCACACAAGACCAAGTCCCAGAATGACTGAAAGGCCTATCAGCAGATAAGTCCTGCTCCCCGGAGTATAGACAAAGGAATAGATACAGACTCCCGGGTCATCCAGATATCGGCCGCTTGTCATGTACCGGCTGTCACCGAACCACCTGTATTCTTTCTGGATGCTTCCTCTGTACTTATTGATTGCATAGCCCTCCAGAAAACTGTAATTGGAACAGTATATCACATCGGAATTGGCATTAGTCAGTATCGCATCATACTGATACTTCTGGAAATGCAGATTCCAGTCAGAAGCATCCAGATAAAGCGCCACACTTCCGGCATACCCGTCATACCGGTATAAAGGCCGGACCAGCACATATTCCGAGGTGTCTCCTGAGAAAAAATAGACCGTACTGTAGATTGTCTTCTTCCAGGTTCTGGCGTTTTCTCCCGCCGCCCGGTTAAATTCCAGCCGGTGCAGATTCATCTCTTCCCCGGAAAAACTGGAAAACCGCACCTGCCCTTCCCGGTCAGTGACTATCAGACGGATTCCTACCAGCGCCTCCAGATTATATTTGCTTACCTGATATTTCAGTGAATTTCCTCCTGCGCCTTCCTCCATACACGCGAAAAAAATCTCTGTATTTTCCTCTGACATCAGAAATTCCTCTGAAGAATCCTGAATCGTGCGGAATGTGGCCTCAATGGCATCCAGATGCTTCTCCTGCTTCAGTTTCTGATCCAGCATAGTGATGCCCACCATCGCTACGCAGAAAAAGAAGCATCCAATCAGGATACTGAAAATAATCTGCTTGGAAGCATGCCGTTCCAGTTCTTTTTGAAATCTGCTTTTTTCTTTCATACCATCTCTTTCGTCTTTTGCCTTTCAAAAAAGCCTGCCGGAATCCCGGCAGGCTGCCCTTATGGAATATCTGCTTTTATGTCTCGCTGCTTTGGTCTTCCACCAGCGTATAGCCGCTTTCCACCAGAGAAGTTCCTGACTTCTCCAGAGAAATCTCAGACGCGCCGCCATTGATCGTCAGAAGATTCTGCTCCGACAGCTGGGATATGACATCATCTTTCACGTCGATTACCACAGTCATGCTGTATACCCCGTCTGTATTATCTACCGTACATTCCACGCCGTCCACAGCCTGGTATCTCTCTGCAATCGCATCGTACTGCGCCACAAGCTCTGTCCGCCGCTCTTCGTTCACGCCGGTCATATCAAGCTTTACTTCTTCCGTTATCTGCTGTACTCTATCACCTCTGGCATCCAATGTCAGAGTATCCGTCATAACTACGCCGCCTTCCAGCTCTGCTTCCATCGTATAAGCAGCGCTCTGCTCTTTTCCGCCGCAGGCCGCCAGAGACATCATCATCACAGTAAATACCACGCAACTGATAAATTTCTTCACTTTTTCACCTTCCCACTTTTAAGTTCTTAAAACAAGACAAAGAAATTTTACCATATCAGCCGGGAAAACACTACCATGAATTTCTTAAAATTTTATGAAACACTGCCTCATTTTACGCTCTGCTATCGTGCCACAGGCGCCAGAAGCACCTTTCCCGTTCCCCGGTACACGTTCACCAGTCCTTCTCCGGAGGCAGCTGAGCCCAGCAGCGTCTTTCCGGAACGCTCCACTGTGAATTCCAGGCTTCCGCTCCAGGCAATAGCCATGTTTCCATCGATTTTCAGCACGTCATTTTGGAGAGTAATCTCTATCAGTTCCTCACGGGGACTGTTGGATTCCAGGCATACCACGCCCGATCCGGTAAGGCCCAGATTAAACAGGCCCTCTCCGCCTGCTACCGCAGAAGAAAAATTGGAGCGCATTACCGCCTTATGCTTCAGCGTGGATTCACTGGCAAGAAACAGACCGTCATCCAGAACAATAGAACCGTTCCAGTCATTTAAGTCCTCCAGGAGAATATAGCGATAGGTGGGTTCTGTCACCAGAATGCCGTCTCCGGTGTATTCCGGTTTGATGGCGGACTCACCGGTCACCTTTCCCCGCACTGCCTTGCCAAACAAATCGCCTACTCCCTTCAGGCCTGTCGTAGCGTTTACATTACCGGCAGTCCACTGCATGGCACCAGCCTGCAGCGTAATGGACGCCTTGCTCAGATCGCAGATCACCTGACGTTTGCGTACGTTCATCTCATTGCAGTAATAGGCTGTCTGCGCGCTGGACGGACTCACACTCAAATCCCGCAGATACTCTACTACCGTAAAAGCTCCGCGGCTTTCCAGCGTCCTTACATCATCGTTGTCAGTAAAATTCCTGATCTGAAACATAATCTCCCCTCCTGATTTATCGTCTTTGATTTATCTGTGTAAACCGGGCCGGGCGGAGACAGACTGTGTTCTGTATCCGTCCGGCCCGCTTACATTCTTTCTATTCCGTGTACTCTTCCAAAATGTTTTTTATTCCACATGCTCCTCAGGAATAAACACACGGCTGTTCACCGGATTCTCTTCCGCTCTGGCTTTTTCCCGCGCCTCTTCCACAAAGTAATCCTGAGAACTCAGGGCTGTCTTGCCCCGCCGATCCACTTTTATATAAGTATCATCCGGCTGAAGAAGATGGGCCTTTACATTATCCTCCAGTTCTATATTCAGGATATGAATAAGCTCCTCCTTCAATTCCGGCCGCTCCACCGGGAACAGAATCTCCACTCGCTTCTCCAGATTTCTCGGCATCCAGTCCGCGCTGGAGCAGAAGACCTCTTCCTGTCCGTTATTATAGAAATAAAAGATTCGGCTGTGCTTCAGGGAATTTCCCACAATAGAGCGGACAGATATGTTCTCACTGACTCCCGGAATTCCCACTTTCAGGCAGCAGATACCCCGCACAATCAGCTCGATTTTGACTCCAGCCGCAGACGCCGCATAAAGCGCTTCGATCACATCCCTGTCACAGAGAGAATTCATCTTTGCGATAATATGTCCCTCTCCTCCGTTTTCCGCATGCTCTTTTTCCCGTCCAATGAGCTGCAGAAATCTGTCCTTCAGCCACAAAGGCGCCAGAGACAGCTTATTCCAGAACGCAGGCTCAGAGTAACCGGAGAGCATATTGAACACGGCTGTCGCGTCCTCTCCAATGGGGGCAGAGCAGGTCAGAAGTCCTACGTCTGTATACTGCTTTGCGGTGGAATCATTGTAGTTTCCGGTTCCCAGATGCACGTACCGGCGGATGCCGTCATCCTCCTTGCGCACCACCAGCGTAATCTTGCTGTGCGTCTTCAGACCTACCAGGCCATAGATAACATGGCAGCCTGCTTTCTCCAGCATCTTGGCCCAGATGATATTGTTCTCTTCGTCAAAACGGGCTTTCAGCTCCACCAGCACAGATACCTGTTTTCCGTTTTCCGCCGCTTGGGCAAGAGCCGCTATGATCGGGGAATTGCCGCTGACACGGTAAAGAGTCTGCTTAATAGCAAGCACCTTGGGATCAGATGCCGCGTCCCGCACAAATTTTACCACCGGATCGAAGGTCTGATATGGATGATGCAGAAGAATATCGCCTTTCCGAATCTGCTCAAAAATATCGCAGTCGGACGGAAGCTCCTTGACAGGCGCCGGAACGTGCTTCGGATTTTTCAAATCGTCAAAACCTTCCAGGCCGTACATTTTCATCAGGAATGTCAGGTCAAGAGGTCCGTTGATCTTATAAATGGCCTCATCCCGAATATCAAACTCCTTGCGCAGAAGCTTTAAGAGCCTCTTGTCGATTCTCTCCTCTACTTCCAGACGGATTACCTCGCCCCACTGGCGTTTTTTAAGCTGCTTCTGTATCTCCTTCAGAAGATCGGCGGCCTCATCCTCCTCTATGGTGAGATCCGCGTTTCTCATCACCCGGTAAGGCGACGCGCAGACGATATCGTAGCTCAGGAAAAGCTGCTGCATATTGCGCTCGATGATCTCCTCCAGAAGAATCACATTCCGGCTTCCGTCCTTTCCGTGGGGAAGGGGCACAATACGAGGAAGTACAGACGGAACCTGAACCGTGGCAAACTCCAGCTCCTTTTCCTTCCCTTCCTGATTTTTCTTGGAAAGCAGCGCACCGATATTCAGCGTCTTATTTCGGATCAGAGGAAACGGTCTGGAAGAATCCACTGCCATGGGCGTCAGCACCGGATAGACGTTATCCCGGAAATAGCGGTCCACGAATTCTCCCTGTTCTTCCGTCAGCTCCTCGTGTTCCTGGATCACATTCAGTCCATGCTGGCGCAGCATGGGAAGCAGGGACCGGGAATAGGTAGAATACTGAAGACTCACCAGCTTATGGGCTTCCTCGCCGATCTGATCCAGCTGCTCCTGGGCTGTCAGGCCTGCAATGTCCTTCTTGGTATAACCTGCGTTTACCATATCTTTCAAAGACGCTACGCGGATCATGAAAAATTCATCCAGATTGGAAGCCGTAATACTCAAAAATTTCAGTCTCTCAAACAGCGGAATGTTCTTGTCCCTTGCCTCGCTCAGCACTCGTTCATTGAAAGCCAGCCAGGAAAGCTCCCTGTTTCTGTAATATTCAGTTTTGGTAAAATCTGTCTTTTCCATCTCTTATACCTGCCTTTTCTGCCGGATTATGGGCCTGATACTGAAAATTGATTCAAAGAAATCTGCTTTGTGGGAGAAGAGTCCCTGCTCCAGCGTGATATCTTCTACGGTATCTACTACCACAATCAGTTCTCTATCCTTAAGCGTAACCTTCACGTTTTTGAATTTCTGCTTGTGGCTGCGGTCCATGGAATTAGCCACCCGCAGAATGGCGCTTATTTTGGCTGTCAGCAGATAATCATTCCGATCCAGGCTGCAGCCCATGGAAAATTCCTCGAAAGAGACAAATTCTTCTGTATTAAAACGGATGGCGTTCGCAATGATCTCACGTTCTCTGTGAGACAGTCCAATGATTTCCGTGGACATAACAATCTCGTAAGAGCACTGGGCCGTACGGTTCATGCTGATATATTTTCCGCAGTCGTGGAGCAGCACCGCAATCTGCAGAAGGAGTCTTTCCCGCCTGCTCATTCCGTGAATCCGTTTCATCTTGTCAAAGATCGTAAGAGCCAGATATTCTGTGCCCGCCAGATGCGTCTTATTGCTCTGGTAGCGCTTCGCAATGTTTTTGGCCGCCTCGATGATATCATTTTCAAAATTATGGCTGGATTTAAAAATTTTCTTCCGCTCTGCGTAATCATAAGCAAGACCATCACAGAGATTCCGGCCGGGAATCCACAGTTTCTCGGCCCCCGTCTCCTCAATCAGACGCCGGTAGATAATGAGGGCCGGCATCACCAGAGACATATTATCCGAGACAGTTCCCAGTCTTCCCACCATTTCCTGCGGAGAACGGGAGGCGATTTCCTGATACAGCTTCTGATATTCTTCCCGCGTGAAGGAAACGCTTTTTTCTCCCCTTCTCCGGGTAATCAGCTGATTGATATAATCACCCACCAGAATCATGTGCTTGATCTCCCGATCCTTCAGATACAGGCGCTTATAACTGTTCAGCTCATTGTTAATCATCTCTTCCACGATTTCATCAAAATGGGTGGTCCGCTGCTCGATCTCAGCCAGCCGCTCCCGAATACGCACGATTCCCAAACGCAGATTCTGTGTGGATACCAGCGCGTCTTTATCAAACAGGGAAATCTGGATGCTGCCGCCGCCCACATCTACAATGGCAGTTCCCTTCTGAATGATTTTCTGGAAAGACTCCTCGTTGGAAGCGATAGATTTATATCCCAGAAATCTCTGCTCGGAATTGCTTAAGATTTCCACTTCCAGGCCGGTACGCACCCGGATCTTATCCAGAATCAGAAGGCAGTTTCTGGTATCGCGGATTGCGCTTGTGGCGCAGGCCCGGTAATCCTCCACCTGATACCCCTTCATAATCCGGGTGAAGTCTTCCAGGATCTCACACAGCTCCTCCAGCATCTCATTTCCGATTTCACCATGAACATAAGCATCTTTTCCAAGTTCCAGCCCATGGCGGATATAATCGATTTCTTTTATTCCGTTTTTCGAAGACAGCTCAAGAATTTTCATTCCTACCTCATAAGAGCTGATCTCGATAGAAGCAAACGTAATCACCTGCATATCCTCACGCCTTTCCGGTGCTGCCGCAGCCGCCCCTGTCTTCATTTCCAAGTTCTTTTGTTTCCTCAAATTCCAGTCTGGGCTGATGCTCTATAATCCGGAATTGGCAGATTCTATCATTTACATGAATCTGCGTGTCGCGCAGAGCGTAGGCAGCCATAAACCACTGGTCGTTGTCGCCGCAGTAGGTTTCATCAATGATCCCCGTATGGTTGGTCTGAATAATCCCGAAATTTTTATAGGTGCTGCTCCGGGGAACTACATGCGCCTCGTATCCCTTCGGCAGCTGCATGGCCACACCCAGGGGAATCAGCCGGAACTCGCCGGCCTTCATCTGAATCTCCTCCGCGCACCGCAGATCAATCCAGTCAGACTTTCCGCCTATATAAGCCAGTCTGTCAATCTTGTCTGTGAAATACTTGATTCGTATCTTTTTTACGTCTTCCATCTTATCCTCCGTCAGCACCTTTGTTCTCTGTTCAGCCCTCAGCTGTCTCCAGAATCCCTCTGCGAAGCAGCGTCAGCGCAGCCGCCACAGAGCTCTCCCGGATTTTTGCCCGGTCTCCGGTAAAATGACATTCCTGCACATAGGTCTGCCCCCGGACAGCCGCCGCAATATACACAAGGCCCACCGGTTTTTCCTCTGAACCTCCATCCGGCCCTGCGATTCCGGTCACCGCCACGGCCGCGTCCGAACCGGTCATAAGGATCGCGCCCTTTGCCATCTCGCGGGCTGTCCTATCGCTGACCGCCCCGAATTCCTTAAGCGTCGTCTTCTTAACGCCCACCAGCTTTCTTTTTGCTTTGTTGGAATAGGTGACAAAACCCTGCTTGAAGACCTCAGAGACCCCCGGAACATTCACCAGACGGCCGGCCAGAAGTCCGCCCGTGCAGGATTCTACGGTAGTCACGGTAAGCTCCTGCTCCCGGAGAAGGGTCGCCACCGCATCTTCCAGCGTCACGCGCTCATCCATGGTATAAATATGATCGCCAAATCTTACCCGCAGTTCTTTCAGAATCGGCTTCATGAGAAGCTCCGCAGCGTCTTCATTTTCCGCCCGGGCAGTCACCCGCAGATGCACTTCGCCTGTCTTGGCGTATGTGGCTATGGTGGGATTGGACTGGGCCGCGATCAAATCCGCAATCATCATTTCCGCCCTGCTTTCTCCTATTCCGCACAGCTTCACCATTTCTGACACAATCGTCTCCGGCTGTTTCCGATGGAGATACGGGCAGATATCTTTCCGGAACATGGGAACCAGTTCGTTCGGCGGCCCGGGAAGAAGAATCGCCGTCTTTCCCTCCTGCTCCAGAATCAGTCCGGGAGCCGTGCCGTTTTCATTGTCCACTACCCTGGCTCCTTCCGGAACCATTGCCTGCTTCCAGTTATTTTCCGGGATTTCCCCGGTGCCCCGGGCGTCAAAATGAGCTTGAATCCGCTCTTTTGTGCGGATGTCTTCCACAAGGTTTTTTCCAAAAACTTCCGCTGTGATCTCCTTTGTCAGATCATCCTGTGTCGGTCCCAGCCCGCCGCTTAAGATCACCACGTCCGAACGTTCCAGCGCCTGTTTCACAGCCGCCCTCAGCCGCTCCGGATTATCGCCCACTGTCGTCTGATAATAGAGCGACAGACCGAGGCTGGCACATTCCCTCGCCAGAAAAGCCGCGTTTGTATTGACAATATTTCCTAGCAGAAGCTCTGTTCCCACAGAAATCAGTTCCGCTGTCATATATCAGATATCTCCTTCCAGCAATATACCCCTGTTTTTCCACAGATAATCGAGCAGGGACACCACTGTCAGAATCAGTGCAATCCAGGTCACCGCCGTCTCAATCACTGTGAAGCTCCCTCCCAGATCCAGAATCAGAAGAATGATCATAATCATCTGAAAGGTCGTTTTAAACTTTCCCCAATAGCTTGCCGCAATTACGACTCCGTTATCCGAAGCGATCAGACGAAATCCGCTGATGATAAATTCTCTGGCAATAATTACTATGACCATCCAGGCGGCCAGGCGGTCCATCTCTACAAGACAGATGAGCGCCGAACAAACCAGCAGCTTATCTGCCAGCGGGTCCATGAACTTTCCGAAATTGGTTACAAGACCGCGTTTTCTCGCAATCTTTCCATCCAGAAGATCCGTCAGACTGGCAACGGCAAAGATTGCCAGCGCAATATAGTTTCCATATTTTCCTCCCAGATCCGTCAGCATGAACACCACGAAAAACGGGATCATAATCACTCTCAATACCGTCAGTTTATTTGGCAGATTCATTCTATCAATTCTCCTATCAGATCGTATTCTGCTGCGCCTGTTACGCGCACCCTGGCGAAATCGCCGCTCATCAGCGTCTCATCCGTATTCAGGAAGAGATAGCCGTCCACGCCCGGCGCGTCCATATAAGTCCGGCCCACATAAACGTTTTCATCGGCAACCTTTCCCTCTATCATAACCGTAAGCTCCCGCCCTGTCATGCCTTCCGCTTTTTCAAAAGCAATCTCCTGCTGGAGCTCCATAATCTCAGCTCTCCGGTCTTCCTTTACTTCCTCCGGGATCTGATCCGGCATGGCTGCCGCCGGAGTGTCTTCTTCCGCAGAATAGGCAAAGACGCCCAGCCGGTCGAACTCGCAGTCGTCCACAAAGCGCATGAGCTCTTCATGATCCTCTTCCGTCTCTCCCGGAAATCCGCTGATCAGCGTGGTTCTGAGACAGATATCCGGGATCGCTTCCCGCAGTCTTCCGATGATACGCCGCAGATCTGCCTGCGTGGTTCTTCTCCCCATGCGCTTCAGAATCCTGTCTGACGCATGCTGAATAGGAAGGTCCAGATAATGGCAGATTTTTGGCTCCTCCTTTATGATCTGAATCAGTTCTTCTGTAATCTCCTCCGGATAGCAGTACTGCACGCGAATCCAGCGTATGCCCGGAATTCCGGCCAGCTTTTTCAAAAGCTGCGGCAGCCTCTTCTCTCCGTACAGATCCACTCCGTAAACAGTCGTCTCCTGAGCCACCAGAATCAGTTCTTTCACACCCTGCTCTGCCAGCTCCTCCGCTTCAGCCAGAAGCCTTTCCTCCGGAACACTGCGGAAATGTCCCCGCAGCCTTGGAATGATGCAGTAGGTACAATGCTTGTCACACCCCTCCGCAATTTTCAGATATGCGTAATGGCCCCCCGTGGTCAGAACACGTCCTCCCTGTTCCGGCACAAGACGGTCAATATCTTCAAAGCGCAGTTCTTTCCTGCCTTCCAGGGCTTTTTCCACCGTTTCCGCAATGGCATCATAGGTCGCTGTTCCGAGAACCGCGTCCACTTCTTCTATCTCATCCAGGATCTCCTTCTGATACCGCTGAGCCAGACACCCTGTGACAATCAGCGCTTTGCAGCTTCCGCTCTTCCGGTATTCCGCCATCTCCAGGATTGTATTAACACTTTCTTCCTTGGCATCGCCGATAAAACAGCAGGTATTGATTATAATAATATCCGCTTCCGTCTCATCGTCCGTAAACTGGTATCCCTTCTTTTCCAGAAGCTTCAGCATCACTTCCGAATCCACCAGATTCTTATCGCACCCAAGGGAAATAAATAAAATTTTCATGTTTTCATTCCCCGCCGCTGCAAAAGCGGCGCCTGTATCCCATGCTCTGCCTTCCCGGCCCTCATGGAACAGTCTCTTTCTTATTTAAATATTATAGTCTATTTTACCGGCCGCTTCAACCGCATCCCCGGACTTTACATGAACTTAACATTCAAAAGGCCGCAGTCTGCCCTTCCGGCCTGTGCGCAGGATGCGGTTTCTCTCCGTATGTGCTTCCGGCCTATGCGCAGGATACGGTTTCTCTCTGCTTCTGCGGCAGCTGCGCCAGTACGATAGCTGCCGACATCAGCACGCAGCCAAGCACTTCCCGGCCGCTTAAGGTCTCTCCCAGCAGGAGAAGTCCCGCCAGCACCGAAACCACTGATTCCAGACTCAGAATCAGGGAAGCCACCGTAGGATTCATTCCCTTCTGTCCGATGATCTGCAGAGTATAGCCTGCTCCACTGGACAAAACTCCCGCATAAAGCACCGGCTGCCAGGCAGACAGCAGGGCGGAGACACTCGGCTCCTCAAAAAGCAGCATTGCGGCGCCGGATACGGCCCCGCAGACAAAAAACTGAATGCAGGACATCTTCACGCCATCCACGTACTGCGTAAAATAGTCAATCACCAGAATATGTACCGCAAAAAGAAATGCGCAGATAAACACAAGAATATCTCCCATTCCAATCTGAAAGCTTTCCGTAATGCAGAGAAAATACAGTCCGCTTAAGGCAAACAGCACGCCCGCCCAGACGAGCGGGCCGCATTTTTTCCCAAAAAACAGGCTGATCACCGGCACTATGATAATGTAAAAGGCTGTGATAAAGCCGGCTTTTCCTACTGTCGTATACTGAATGCCAAACTGCTGAAAACAGCTTGCGGCACAAAGGGCCAGTCCGCAGCAGATTCCTCCCAGAATCAGCATCTTTCGCTTTTTCCTTTTTTCCTCTTCGGAAAGCTTTTCCGCGGCAGCCTTCCTGTCGTTCCCTTTCTGTCCGTTCATCCGGTTCAGCAGCGCAATGCATGGGAGCAGAACCAGGCCGCCTATCAAAGACCGCGCGCAGGTAAAGGTAAACGGCCCCACATAATCCATGCCTACGCTCTGCGCCACAAAAGCCACTCCCCAGATCACTGCCGTCAACAGAAGAATCAAGGAATGGCCCAGCTGTGATGTCTTCATCTTCTGTCACCCCTCATCAAACCGCAGTGTAGACAAAATCATATGCTCTGCACTGCCCAGATTCTCATAATCCGCCACAGTACAATCCAGCTGCGCCACATACAGCTCTTCATTGTACCGGAACACATACAAATCGCAGGTCCGGCTGTCCCCGGAGGTTCCTTCCGCGTAGCTGACCCAGATGGCGGGATATTCGCCTTCGCCAACGGTCACTTCCTCCACCGCGCATTCTTCTCCGCTTTCCGCCACGTACTGATCCGCCAGTTCTTCCGCGGAAGGCGCGTCCTCCTTTCGAAGGCTCAGAAACGCTGAAGCGGCATCCGCTTCTCCGTCAGACAGCGCCTCAAACCGCAGCTCATTCTCAGAAGCTGTAAGCGAAAACTCCGAAGTATCATAGGCCAGAGAAAAATCCCCGTTTCCGCGGACCCTTGTATACATGGCCGTCTGCGGTTCTCCTTCCTCTGTCATCATCACCACCTCTTCTTCACCCAGAACAGTGCCGGCTTCTGTATCCAGGCCAAGCTCCGCTCTTTTCTGTTCCTCTGTCTGGCTTACCTGCGGCTCTTCCACTACCTCCACCTGAGGAACCGTCACTTCTGCGCCGCCGCGGCCGCAGCCGCAGCATAACAGGAAAACGGTGAGGCAGAGAGCCGCCTTCTCCCGCCTAAGCAAGAAACTCTCCTACCAGTTTATTAACCAGAGCGCCGTCAGCCTTTCCCTTTACCTTCGGCATCAGCTCTTTCATCATTTTTCCTTTATCTTTTCCTGTGGGATTCTCAAGTCCCAGAGAAGCAGCCACTTCCTGAATCACTGCCCGGATCGCGTCCTCGCTCATCTCCTCGGGAGCAAACTCGGAAAGAACAGCCAGACGCGCCCTGCACTGCTCGATGATATCTGTTCTGTCTGCCGGAGCCAGATCAAGCGTCTCCTGGGTCTGCTTCATCTCCTTTTTCACTACTGCGTATTCTTCCTCTTCCGTCAGATCCGCCCGCTTGTCAATCGCTTTGTTCTTCAGCGCAGAAAGCAGCATGGACAGAGACTCTTTTCTCTCCTTTTCCTTATTTTTCATTGCCGCAACCATTTCGGCGCGTACCTTATCAATCATGCTCATGTCTTTTTCCTCCTCATGCATACATTACCGCAGCCTCTTCAGTACCTTCGCGGCTGTGATTCGCCCCGTACTGAATAGCTACGCATTACCTACCATTTTAATCATATTCCCGGCTGATTTCAAGTTTTTTTAATGCCGCCACGACACAACTGTATCCACATCCGAATCAGCTGTGAACAGCGTTCAAAACTTAATTTTGGCTGAAACTTAAAGAGCTGCCGTCTGTCACACAGGTCACTGTGCCCTCCGAAGTCAGATAAACTTCTGCTCCCAGCTGTCCGAGAAGCTCCAGAATCTCCTTATCCGGCTCTTCTTCCTCCGAGCATGTAATGACCGCCGCTTCCGGTGAAACGGCCAGAAGGAATTTGTCCGAATTCTTTTCTTCCCGTCCGTGATGGGGAACCTTCAAAACCTGATGTTCAAGCTCCAGCTCCGGCTCAGCCATCAGCTCCGAAAGTCTCTCTTTTTCACAATCTCCGGCAAAAAGAAACCTTTCTTCCCCGAACGTCAGACTGAGTACCAGCGAAAAATCGTTGTCTTTCTCCTCATAGTCCTTCTGCCTGGGCGGATAAATCGTACAGCCGGCCTCTGCGAGAGCAAATTCCATCCTCTCTGTCACCTTTTCCGGCTCGATGTTCTCCGCGTCCAGCGCTTCCAGATACTGCTCCGTCTGCCTGCTGTCCGATTCATAATCCGGCTGCAGTACTCTCCGCACTTCCACAGCTTCCAGAACCTTATCGGCTCCTCCCACATGGTCCTTATCAAAATGAGTAATGATCATATAATCCAGCTGCTGTATTTCTTCAGCCTCCAGGTAGTCAAGAATCACATCTGCCGTATCGTCATACCCAGCGTCAATCAGCATTGCCTGTCCTTCCGACTCCAGGAGAACCGCGTCGCCTTTTCCCACGTCAAAAAAGGTCACTTTAAGCTCTGAATCCGTTTTCTGTTCTGTTCCCTGGTCCTGCTGCTCTGCGGCGTTCCGCGCACACCCGGTCAGAAGCAGGACCGAAAGCAGACAAAGAGCCAGCTGTCCCTGCCATCGTCTTCTCATGGCTGCCCTCCTTTTTGTTTTTTTCATCTTACCATATTCCTTTTCCCGTCTCAAGGCCGGTCAGAAAAGCCCGGGCAGGGAAAAACGCAGCAAAAATTCCAGCAGGAAGCCGCCCAGCAGAAACGGAGCCAGAGGAACCGTATCTCTCCTGCTTCCCTTTCTGCCTATCATCCGCAGACACAGCACTGCCGCCGCAAGTCCCGTCCCCAAAAGCAGAACCCACAGCATTCTGTACAGCCCCGCAAACAGCGCCGCTGTTCCTGCCAGCTTCACATCTCCCATGCCCAGCTTCTTTCCCTTTCCGCATACCCAAGTCACTGTCAAAAGGAAAGCCATCAGAAGCAGGCCGCTCCCAAGATCCTGCAGAATATGTATTGTCATTTCCTTCCATCCAGCCAGGTATGTTTCCGGCAGGCAGAAAAGAAGACGCAGTCCTGCGGCGGCTCGCAGGAGCCGGTTCGGAATTTTCCGGAAATGCAGATCCCGCCATGCGGCCGTCAAAAAAAGCGCGGCCAGAATTCCTTCTCTCAGATTTTCGTAAAACATGCTTTCTTTACTTTCTTCTTTTTATAATCAGCTTTCATTTGTGAAATTTTCCGCAGAAACGCTCATGATATTTGAGATATTATATCCGCTGCTGAACGAACTGTTTCGATTGCCGGCCGCTCAACTTTCCGGACACCAGACTATACGGCAGGCTGCATATCAAAAGCAGAATACAGAATAAAATGATTTACGAGTTCTAACATATCAGGTTTTCAATCTTATGTCAACCTTTTTCAGGGCATTCCCGCTCCTTTTTAACACTACAGTTCTTTCATCACTGTCTCTCCCGGCTTTTCACTCATTTTCCTGTCTACTTTTCCATTTCCCTTCCCGCGTAAATGTGATACACTACCCTTAATCGACAAGGACATATTCGGTCCTTGTCAATTAAGGGTAAACAACAGGAGGAATACTACTATGGAGAAAATCACAAGCTTTACCATCAATCATCTTCTGCTTCAGCCCGGTGTCTACGTGTCAAGAAAAGACCCGGTGGGCGGTACCATTGTCACCACCTTCGACCTGCGCATGACCAGCCCCAATGAAGAGCCTGTCATGAACACCGCCGAAGTTCACGCTATCGAACATCTGGGCGCCACCTTTCTGCGCAATCACAAAGAATGGAGTCCAAAAGTCCTGTATTTCGGCCCGATGGGCTGCCGGACCGGTTTCTATCTGCTGCTTTCCGGTGATTATGAATCAAAGGACATCGTCCCTCTGATGATCGAAATGTGGGAGTTCATCCGCGATTACGAAGGCGAGATCCCCGGGGCCAGCCCCAGGGACTGCGGAAACTATCTGGATATGAATCTTCCGATGGCAAAATATCTGGCAAAAAAATACCTGGATGAGGTGCTGTACCATATCACTGCGGACAGACTGGTGTATCCGGAGTAAAAGAATCAAAAAGAGTTCTGCCTGACTCTATGCCTAATAGCGTAGAATTTCAGCAGAACTCTTTTTTATCCCAATTTTACTGCTTCCGGAATGAACCTCTCAAAACAGACTCAGCTGTTCATATTCCTCTTCTTTCCCTCTGTCTTCCGCGCGCTCCCTTTTCAGTCCCTGCAGGGAGGAATTCAAAAGCTCTCCTGCCTCTTCGCCGGAAAACAGCCAGGCTTCCACATCCTCCTGTCGTATCAGAACCGGCATCCTGTCGTGGATTCCAAGCATACACCCTTCGGCTTCTCTGGTCAGAATCGCGAATTCATCTCCCTGCTCCGACGCATGATAGATTCCTGCCAGATACAGAATCCCATTCCCATCATAAAATCTGTATCTGACTTTTTCCGCTTCGTCTCTCTTCCATTCATAGAAGCTTCTGGCCGGAATCAGACAGCGGCGGTATGCGAAATCCTGACAGAAGAGACGCTTCTCTCTCACCGTCTCTGAACGGGCATTGATAATCTCTTTTTTCAGGCCGGGAACCTCGTAACCCCATTTCATTTTCTGTAGATCCAGATGGCTCTGCAGGCCCCGGAGCACCAGCGCTCTGCAGGATGGGAACACATCTCCCCTGCTTTCCGTTTCCATATTTTCCTTCCCGGTCAGGAGCTCCCAGCTGCCTGCTTCTTCTGCAATCTTGTGGATTTCCTTCCATACATTCCCATCCACATAAAATCTGCCGCACATCAGAGCTTCCTCCTTTTCTTCTTACTGCTCTGGCCTGCCGGATCGGAGTCCGGCCGTCCCAGAGCCCGGCAAACAGGCTGCAGGCTGCCTCATAAAGCTCTTCTGTGATATTTGTAGCGCCAGGAAGACGCCGCTGCCTGCTGAAATGCTGGAACTCATAAGTGGTAATATGAGCACTCACCAGATCCGCCCGCACCTGATCCTGGCGCAGCCGGGCGCCCACAGTCTCACACAGAGACAGCAGATAATGCCGCGCGCATTCCGCCGTCAGAATGTCTCTCACCGCCGTCATGCTGTTTCCATATCCTTTCGGATATTCCTGCGCAAAGACATAAGACTCCAGTTCGCCGCCTCCCGCATAATTCCGGAGGATTTCACCGGGGCGCTTCAGTTGTGCCCGGATAAAATCCCTGTCAGCCCTGGCCAGCTCCCCGATGGTACGGATTCCCAGCCGCCCAAGCCGGGAGGACATGGCCGACCCTGCCATAAAAAGCTCCGAGACGGGAAGCGGCCACATTTTTTTCTCTATTTCCTCTTCAAACAGTGTATGCACTCTGTCCGGTTTTGACAATTCACCGGCCATCTTGGCCAGAAGAAGGTTGGTGGAGACGCCGATATTGACGGTAAATCCAAGTCTGTCCCGAATCTCCTCCTTCATCTGCCAGGCCAGATTCACCATCTGCTCTCTCCCGTAAAGCCGCCCAAAGCCTTCCAATATCACCCAGGCTTCATCTATAGAATAGGGAATGATCTGATCCGAATATCTCTCCAGCAGTTTCATCAACGCACGGGAGGCACGCACATAGAGACTGTAATCCGGCGGTACCACAATCAAATCCGGACATTTCCGGCAGGCGGAAACCAGCGGCTCTCCCGTCTGTATCCCAAATCTTTTTGCCGGGATGCTTTTCGCCAGAACAATTCCATGCCGCTTTTCCTGGTCGCCGCCCACGACGGACGGCACAGCGCGCAGATCTTTCTTCTCTCCGAGGATGCAGGTTCTGTACGCGGCGCTCCAGCTTAAATAGGCGCTGTTCACATCCACATGAAATACAAAGCGCTTCTCCATCACGAAAGGAACTGAAAGATTCTCCATCTCTGGCTTTCCACATCATAGCGGAATTCCAGAAGCCTTCTGCATCTATCCATCACCGCCGAACAGATATACTGCTTTTCCCGGATTCCCACATAATTTTTTTCATCCCTGGAAAGTGTTTTCTCAATTTTTACCAGCTCTACTCTGTGATCCGGCAGTTCATAGCGGAACTGCAGAGGCGTAATGACCCCCGTTCTGTCCACCGCGCAGAACATCTGCACCGGAATGTTCACCGGCTGAAACTCTTCCGGCTCTGTATGTCTGTCCTCCTTCATTTCCCTTTTCACCTCTTCTCCTGCATCCCGGTCTCTTCCACCCAGCCGGCTTTTCGCTTCTGTCGCCACAGTTTCAGCTGTTCCGGACTGTTCTGTGCTTATAATAGCAAACATATGTTCTGTAGTAAAGTGGTGATTTCAGGAAATGTACAGCCGTCTCCCGGCTTTCGGTACTGTCTGCGCATTCGGATGTTGTTTCTACATCCTGGCGCTGTTTCTGCTTCCCGATATTATTTCAGCATAAGGAAGGCTCCCAGATTTCCTCTTCTGCCTTTGGAAGCCCGGTGGCTGAACAGAAGAGCGGGATTGCAGCAGGTACAGACGTCTGTGACCGCAATGTTTTCCGGGCGGAGTCCCGCCTCCAGAAACGCAAGCTCATTGGCCCGCCAGAGGTTCAGCTGATATTTTCCGCCGCCTTTTTCATAAAAGAGTTCTGTATGGAAATGCTCGTCAAAGGCCTCCCGGAATTTTTCAATTACGTCCTCACTGACCTCATAACAGCTCTGGCAGATGGACGGGCCGATGGCCGCCAGCAGATCCTCCGGCCGGGAGCCATACTGTTCTGTCATGAGCTCTGCGGTCTTCTTCCCTATTTTCCCTGCCGTTCCTCTCCATCCCGCATGGGAAAGTCCGATACAGCGCCGCACCGGGTCCACCAGATACAGAGGCACACAGTCTGCGTAAAAGGTGGCGAGTACAAGCCCCGGCACATTTGTCACCAGGCCGTCCACGTCTGTGTAATCCTTCCGGCGGGTGAAGCCCTTTCCTCTGTCCTCCTCCGTGGCCACACGCAGATTCGTGGTGTGGGTCTGATCCGAACAAACCAGATTCTCGCAGGAAAATCCTATGGCCGCTGCAAGCCTCCGGTAATTTTCACGCACTGCTTCCTCCTGATCACATCTGGTAAAGCTGACGTTCATGGAGGAATAAATTCCTTCGCTTACTCCTCCCAGGCGGGTAGAAAAGCCGTGAACCACCATTCCCGCCGCCTCCAGAGAGGGAAATACCAAAAAGGGAACGCCCTCCCGCTCTCTGAGCTCCGTCGAGGACCTTCCCTTAACTTTCTTCCATTTCAGCTGTTCCATATTTTCTTCCTTTCCCTGCCGTATGGCTGCGCTTCCGGCCTCCAGGCTATTGCCGGTAAGGAAACGCGTTCCTTAACAGTTCAAGCCTTTCTCCCTGGACGGCCGCCACGTCAAAACGGCAGGACTGCGTCTCAGGGATTCCGTGAACCATCCGGTAATAATCCGCCACCCGGCAGATTGTATGCTGTTTTCTCACATCTACTGCTTCCCCTGGACTTCCACAGGCCCCGGAGCGGCGGTATTTCACTTCCACAAAAACCAGCGTCCGCCCGTCCAAAGCAATCAAATCAATTTCTCCGATTCTGCACCGATAATTCCGTTCCAGAATCTTCCATCCCAGGCTTTCCAGATACTCCGCAGTCTTCTGTTCATATTCTGTTCCGGTTTTCCGGCGGTTTCCCATATCCAGCTGCCCTCCTGGCCTGCCTGTCTATTTTTCTGCATCTCCGGCGAAATTTTTGATAAAGCTTCTTCTGTGGATGGGGCAGGGGCCGATTTTCTTCAGCGCCGCAATGTGCCGGGCGGAGCCGTAGCCTTTATTGGACGCAAACTCATAACCCGGATAGAGGTCCTCATACTGCACCATCATCCGGTCTCTCGTCACCTTGGCTATAATGCTTGCGGCAGCGATGGAGACGCTTTTCGCATCTCCTTTGATAATCGGCACCTGGGGAATGTCCACCTGGGGAATCGTCACCGCGTCATTTAAAAGCAGATCCGGTCTGACTGAGAGCCTGGAGATGGCGATCCGCATGGCCTCGTAAGTGGCCTGCAGGATATTGATTTCATCGATCCGCTCCGGGCTGACCGCCCCGATTCCCACGGCTATGGCCTTTTCCATAATCTCATCATAGAGCAGCTCTCTCTTTTTCTCCGAAAGCTTCTTGGAATCGTTCAGGTAAAGGATCTCACAGTCTTCCGGCAGAATCACTGCTCCGGCCACCACCGGCCCTGCCAGAGGCCCCCGGCCCACCTCGTCGATGCCGCACAGGGTGCCGCGCTCCCTGTACCGGCGCTCATAGACACGCATGCCTTCCAGCCGTTCACGCTCTGCCTTCAGTTTTTCCTGGCGCCGCTGCTCTCTCTGCTGACGCAGAAGCTCTGTCTTTGTCATTTCTCCTTTTGTTCCTCCCCTGCAGACAAGATTCCTGCATCTTAAGATTCTGCCGGGTTTGTCCGGCTCAATGCCCGCCTGCCTTCTTACGGTTACTGATGCTTCAGAATTCCAAAGGAATCCAGAGGCCAGATGCGCAGCCAGGCCCTTCCCACAATTTCGTCTCTGTGAATCAAACCTACACTCGGGTCCCGGCTGTCAGAACTCTGATTCCGGTTGTCCCCCAGCACAAAATATTCATCCTCGCCCAGCGTAATCGGCTCCGCCGCAAGTCCCGGGTCCTGAATCACTTCACGGCCATAGGATTCCTGCAGCACTTCACCATCTATATAAATCAATCCGTCCGCAATCTGTACGGTTTCTCCCGGAAGGCCAATAATCCGCTTGATATAATAGGTATTTTCCTTATAATGAAAAGGAAAAACAATAATGTCGAAGCGTTCCGGGTCCTTAAAACGATAGGTAATCTTATCTACTATCAGCTGATCCCCGTCATCCAGCGTATTTTCCATGGACTCTCCGCTTACATGCGTCCGCTGTCCCACAAAGGTGATAAAAAGGAAGGTCACAGCCAGCACAATGATAATATAGACCAGCATACCGGCCAGCTCCCGCAGCGGATTGCTTTTGTTTTCTTCCTCTGTAAACTCCTGTTCTTCCTTTCTTCCTCTGAACATTTCTCTTCCTCCTGTCATGGCATTTCCAGAGTAATCCGGCCAAGCTTTCCTGACCGGAACTCCTCCAGCAGAATCGCCGCTGCCTTCTGGGTGTCAGCTTCCCCGCCTTTTCTCAGACAGCCTCTTTTTTCCGCGATATCACGAAGCTGTTCCGCAGCGCCGCCTTCCTCGTCAATCTCATATCTTTCGCGCAACAGTCCCTTATAATGTTCATTCAGGAATCTCAGCAGCTCCATGGCAAGCTCTTCCGTATTGAGCACCTCTTCCCGGATAGATCCAATCAGCGCAAGCTTAAGCCCTACCGCCGGGTCCTCAAATCTGGGCCAGAGAATCCCTGGTGTATCAAGAAGCTCTACCTGTTTATTCAGGCGCACCCACTGGGCTCCTCTGGTCACTCCCGGTTTATTTCCGGTTTTCGCGCAGGCCCGGCCCGCAAAGCTGTTGATAAAGGTAGATTTCCCTACATTGGGAATTCCGGCCACCATAGCCCGCACAGGCCGGTTCAAAATACCCCTTTTTCTGTCGCGCTCTGTCTTTTCCCTGCAGGCTTCCCCTATCGCCGCCTGTACAGCCTTAAAACCGGCTTTGCTTCTGGAATCCAGTTTCACCACCTGAAACCCTTTCTCCCGGAAATAGCCGCTCCAGACCTCGTTCGCCGCCTCATCCGCAAGGTCCGCCTTATTCAGGAGAAGAAGCCTGGCTTTATTTCTGCCCAAATCGTCAATATCAGGATTCCGGCTGCTTAAAGGCACGCGGGCATCCACCAGCTCAATTACCAGATCGACCAGTTTGATATTATCCTGCATCATCCGTCTGGCCTTTGTCATATGGCCAGGGTACCACTGTATATTCATAAAAACCTCATTTTCTGTCTCAGAAATCTATCTCAAAAAACCGAAACGCTCCCCGGGCGTAATGATAAACCAGGCCTTACCCAGGATATCTTCCTTTTTTACATTACCGATATCCGCGCTCCGGCTGTCTTCACTGTTATTTCTGTTATCGCCCAGCACAAAATATTCATCCTCACCCAGTGTAACCGGTTCCGACGCGAGCCCCGCGTCCGTCATGCTGTCTGTCTGAACCACCTCGTCCAGAACCTCTCCGTCTATGAACACGCGGCCGCTTTCTATCGTCACCGTGTCTCCCGGCTTTCCGACTACCCGCTTAATGTGATAATGGGCGTTTTCATTTCCATTGGGCTTAAACACAATCAAATCTCCGTAATCCGGATCTTTAAACTCATAAATCAGACGGTTGACCAGCACCCGGTCGCCGCTGTAAATGGCAGGCTCCATGGACTGGCCCACATTGCTCAGCGTAAAGCCGAAAAACCAGGCCAGCATGCAGCCGATCACAAAGGCCAGAATAACCTCTCCAATCCAGAGCACGGCTTTTTGAATCCCTGACAGGCTGATTTTCTTTTTTCTTCTCCGAAAGCTTAAGCCTCTCATATCTCTCCTCCGGAACTTTATTTCTGTATCCGCGCCATATCCAAATATCTGCTTCTTTCCGATACATAAAAAGGGAGAATTTTCATTCTCCCCTTTTCACCAAGCCACAAGCTGTCCAAAACAGCCGCAAAAACTATTTTACCAGCTCTTTTACCTTTGCGCGCTTTCCTACACGTCCTCTTAAGTAGTTCAGTTTTGCACGGCGAACCTTACCGCGGCGAACCACTTCTACCTTCTCCACGTTCGGAGAATGCAGCGGCCATGTCTTCTCTACGCCAACGCCGTTGGAATTCTTTCTTACGGTAAAGGTCTCGCGTACGCCGCCGCCCTGCTTCTTCAGGACAATTCCCTCAAAAACCTGGATTCTCTCGCGGTTTCCCTCTTTGATCTTTCCGTAAACCTTTACGGTGTCTCCTACGTTGAACTGGGGCACTTCTGCCTTCAGCTGCTCAGCTTCAATGTTCTTGATAATCTCGTTCATTTCGTTGTCTCCTCCTTCATTCTGGATGTTCTTACCGCAGAATCAAAGGATTTCACCGGGACCGCACCGGAGGCCGGCGCGTATCTGTCCCCTTACCCATACAGGGCGCTTCTTCCTGTCTGCTGCAGCAGCGGACCATCTTCTTTTATCACAACGCACATTATTTTACCATGTCAGAGCTTAAATTGCAAGCCCCGTTTTTCCATTTTCCCAGGAAACGGCAGCGGCAGGCACCGCAGATGTCTGCGCCCTGCTCTCATGGAGTCTGCTTTCTCAGGTAGGCTTCGTACAGATCCGGGCGCCTCTCCCTTGTTCGCAGGATAGACTGCTCCAGCCTCCATTTCTCCACATTAGCGTGGTGGCCGGACAGAAGGATCGGCGGCACCTTCTTTCCCCGCCATTCCTCGGGACGGCTGTACTGGGGATATTCCAGAAGCCCGTCCTGAAAGCTTTCAAACTCAGCGGAAGTCTCATTACTCAAAACGCCGGGCACCATACGGGAAATAGCGTCAATCATCACCATAGCCGGGAGCTCTCCGCCTGTCAGCACATAGTCCCCGATAGATACGTAGTCCGTCACAATCTCTTCCAAAACCCGCTCGTCCACGCCCTCGTAATGGCCGCACAGGAAAATCAGATCCTCTTCCTTCGCGAACTCCTCCGCCATGGCCTGATGAAAGACCGATCCCTGGGGCGTCACATAAACAGTCCGGGGCTTACGCCCGATCCGCTCTGTAACCGCCTTCCACGCCTGATAGACCGGCTCCGCCTGCATGACCATGCCGGCTCCGCCGCCATAAGGGTAGTCGTCTACCTTGCCATGTTTATTTCCCGCGTAATCGCGGATGTTGATGGCTTCCAAACCAATGGTGCCTTTTTCGATGGCCCGTCCGGTAATACTCGTCCCGAGGCCGTTTAAAATCATCTCCGGAAACAGAGTCAGCACATAATATCGGTTCATCACAGCAGTCCCTCCGGCACATGCACCAGCATTCTCTCATTCTCCAGATCCACCTCGAGGATGCAGGAGGGAATCGCGGGAAGAAGGATCTCCTTTCCCTCGTCCGTCTCCACCACATAGACGTCATTGGCGCCTGTCTGGAGCACATCGGTAAGAATGCCGAGTCTCTGTTCTGTATCGTCAAAAACCTCCAGATCAATCAGATCTGTGATAAAATTTTCATTTTCTTCAAGAGGAACCGCCTGGTCCCTGGTAATCAGAAGATCCCGTCCCCGGTACCGCTCCACCTCATTGATATCCTGAAATTCCTTAAATTTCAGAATCACCTGGTTTTTAAAAAAACGGACGCCTGTGATCTTCAATGGCAGATATTCCTTTCCCGTATCCAGAAATACCTGCTTCAGTTCCCGAAATCTCTCCGGATCATCCGTCGTCGGAAATACCTTGACCTCGCCTTTGAGTCCGTGCGTGGAAGAAATCACGCCTACCCGTAAATATGGTTCCATACACAGTTTCCTTTCTTATGATGCTGACTGCGCGGCAAGGCGCTTCGCCATGCTCCGGCAGTGAGCCGTGCGCAGGCCTCGCCGCCTCTCTGTTTTTGAGCCGTGCGCAGCCGGCTTTGTCTTGAAGATTCCGCATGCTTTGATCACGGCAGTGAGCCGTGCGCATTCCGGCAAAGCTCCGCTTCGCCGGAATCGCGGGCTTCGCCCTATGGAAGCTGCGCAGTACAGCCAGTCCCGCGCGAGCGCAGCCGTCTGTACTGCGCAGCTTCCGCACGGCTCATTGCCTTCGCGCAAAACAGCGGGTGTCTCCACCCGCCGCTTCCGTAAAATCCTACTGCAAAATCTCTACGACTACTTTTTTGTCTTCTTTCGAGGATGCTGCCTTTACGACACTGCGGATAGCCTTGGCAATCCGGCCCTGCTTGCCGATGACCTTGCCCATATCCGACGGCGCCACCTTAAGCTCCACAAGAATGGATTTCTCATTCTCGGTTTCTGTGACAACCACCTCGTCCGGATGCTCAACCAGTGATTTTGCAATCACTTCTACTAATTCCTTCATGTCCTACCTCGACTATTTCTCAACGCCGGCTGCCTTCAGGATCTTGCCAACTACTTCCGTAGGCTGTGCGCCGTTAGCCAGCCACTTCTTAGCTGCCTCCACGTCTACCTTGAAAGTACTCGGATCAGTGCTCGGATCATAGGTTCCGATCTCCTCAATGAAACGTCCGTCTCTCGGGGATCTGGAATCTGCTACTACGATTCTATAGAAAGGAGCTTTCTTCTGACCCATTCTTCTTAATCTGATTTTTACTGCCATCTCATTCACCTCCGCATTTTATGCTGTACATTCTTTATTTAAAAGGGAAATTTAAAACGTCCCCTTTTACCAAATTTACCTCCGCCCATCATGCCCGGCATCTGCTTCATCATCTTGCGCATCTGCTCAAACTGTTTGACCAGGCGGTTCACCTCCGCGATATCCACTCCCGCGCCCCGGGCAATCCGGTGCTTTCTGGAAGGATTCAGGATCTCGGGATTGCTTCTCTCCTTCGGCGTCATGGACAGGATGATTGCCTCCGTCCGCGCCATCTTCTTCTCATCTATGGCGTCTTCAATGCCCTTCATCTGGCTTCCCAGCCCAGGCATCATGGCCAGCACGCTGGACAGGCCTCCCATCTTCTTCATCTGGTTCATGCTTTCCAGATAATCGTCAAAGCCGAACTGGGCTTTCTTCAGCTTCTGCGTCATGGCTT
>ERZ1643249.482-NODE-482-length-45120-cov-70.637967_pt1 | contig 45120 bp, 42 predicted proteins | sample MGYA00579263_ERZ1643249 | MGnify/ENA primary metagenome ERZ1643249 (study PRJEB29033, sample SAMEA4952264) | chicken gut metagenome | biome: Broiler Chicken; feature: Gastrointestinal Tract; material: Caecum | place: Ireland | collected 2018 | study: Broiler...
GAGCAAAGGAGGAAGAAGAAGCGATGAAGGCTGTTCTTCGCACGATATTTTGTATTCTGTCCGTCCTGTGCGTCGCGGCGGCGGTCGTCGTCGGGATGATCTTCGGGCTATTGTGGGCGCTCGTCTGCGTTGCGGGGGCTGCCGTGTTTGCGGGGCTCATGCTGCTTGCGAAGCGCGAGAAGGCCGCGCCCGAAGAAAAGCCCGACTTTATGAAGAGCGAGGAGGAGAACCACGCCATCAACGAGAAGCATGATCGGGATTGAGGGGGCGTGTAAAGTTGACGATGCGGAGCGCTTTCCTTATATATAATATGGATAAGAAAGGGCCGGGAGTTGGTTGCTTTTTGCGGCGGGGCGTGATAGAATAAGGACGGGCTCCCCCGACGGGAGCCGCAAGGAGAAAGGATATGGAAGAATTTCGCAAATTTCTCGACGAGCTGCCCATCGTCCTCAAGATCATTCTGGCGCTGCCCTTTTTAGACGGCATCGTCTACGGCATCTACCGCATCTGCAAGGGCACGACGGCGGGCATCGTTCTCGGCGTCTTGTGGATCTTTCTGGGCGCGTCCGTTCTGTGGATCCTGGATATCGTGTTCCTCGCCCTCGGAAGACCGGTGTTCGAACTTTGAGTTATGTGCGTAAATGCAGGAATGCGGCGGCGCGGCGGTCCGATCGGACCGCCGCGCCGCTTTGTTTTAGGAGCGCCCCGCAGGTACCGCGGGGCGCTCTTACCATATTATAATATCAGATCTTATTGGTGCTGTTGAGGAGGAGCGCCATGCCGCTCTCGCGGCCCATTGCGGTGATGGTGAGGCCCGCGGCGTTCTGATCTTCGATCCACGCCGGCATGACGACGCCGAGATATTCCTCGCCGTTAAGGTCGAAGGCAATGTAGTGCGAACCGTACATGCGCCAGCTGCCCTCGATGCCGTTGATCGCGCCGCCCGCGCGCAGCACGACGCGCTTGGGCTTGACCGTGCCTGTACCCTGCGTGAAGAGGATGAGATCGAACTTGCCCGCCGTGATGTTGAGGAGGGTCTCCTCCGTCACTTCCTGGATCTCCTCGCCCGCATAACGGTTGCCGCTCATCACGGGCCAGCCGTCCGAGTTGAAGTCGTACTGACCGAGATAGAGATAGTGGAAGTTGTTGGAGCGGCTCATGCCCTGCTCGATGAACCAATTGGTGCGGCAGTGGTAGGCGACGAGCCTGACACCCTTCGAGGAGACGAACATATCGTTGTGTCCGGGGCAGTAGAAATCGGGGGCGTTCTCCGACCAGCGGAAGGAGCCCAGCATCTTGTTGCCCGTGCCGAGGTCGGTCGAGCAGACGAGGGGATTGCCGTTGACGTCGAGATAGGGGCCTTCGGGCGTTTCGCTCCTGCCGCAGCGCATGCAGTAGTCGCTGGAAAGCGAGCCGTACGAGCACATCAGATAGTAGTAGTTCTTCTTCGTCCACTTGCCGTCTTCGAGGACGTCGACGCCCTCATGGTAGCGGATGACGCCGCCCTCGACGGAGCCGCTCGCGATGTGTGTGCCGTAATATTCGTCGAAGGAGCAGCGCTTCTTGATCCAGTCGGTGTACGCCCTGCCGTCCTTGCGGCGGCCGGTGGCGGGGTCGAGTTCGATGAGATACAGCCCGAGGCCGTAGGAACCGTAGACGAGATAGAGCTTGCCGCCCTCCGCCTCGAGGAGCTGAGGGTCGATGCAGTTGGGGGTGCGCCAGCCTGCGGGCGAGCAGAGAAGGAGCGAATCGAACCTGAACTTGCCCGTCGGGGAATCGGACTTCGCGAGGCCGATGCACGACTTGGAACCGCCGAAGTAACCCGTGAGGCAGAAGTAGAGCCAGAATTTGCCGTCGGGGCCGCGGACGACGTCGGGCGCCCAGAAGGACATGGACCCGTCGCGGCGGGTGCAAATGCCGTAGCCGACTTCGCTCTGCGATGTCACGCACCAGTCGTAGGCGGGCTGCAGTTCGCCCTTGCCCTGCTTGTAGCGGGGTGCGGTGCCCTCCATTTCAAACGCCGAGCCGACGTACTCCCAGTGGAGAAGGTCGGTACTCGTGCGGATCTGATAGCCGTTGGGCGCGCCGAAGGTATCCGTCGAGTAGGCGTAATAGGTGCCCTCCCATTCGAGGATGGAAGGATCGTGCGCGCAGCCTTCCTGCCAGGACGCATAGTCGGGCGTGCGCATTTTAAGCTTGTTGAAGCGTGGGTTTTTCGGGTAGATCAATGCCATCGTGTCCTCCTTCTCCGCGCCGCCGGGCACGGATGAGCTGCATGATCGTTCTATACTGTAAGGGAATAATAGGAACCCGATCAAAAGCGCGTTCGTACTGTTCCCTTACAGTATACCACTATTATAGAACATTGTGCGCCGTTTTTCAAGGGAAACGCGAAAGTTTTTTTGTTTTTTCGCGGGGGAAAAGAACTGCGGCGCAGGGGGGCGATGACGAAACCCCGGCAGTTACTCCCTCAGTCACGGCACCGAAGCAAGCTTCGGATGTCGTGACAGCTTCTCGCGCGGTAGTGCCCGCGCTGCTCCTCTTCCCACGCATCTGCTTTGCATCTGCGCGGGAGCCCTGAAACGGCGCGCACTATGCGCCGTTTGCAAGTTCGCAGGCGGCAAAAAGCCCACCGGGCTCTTTGCAAGAAAGCGCCTGCTCGCCCCTCAAGAAGGCGCCTATAATATGGAAAAGGCCGCTCCGAAGGGAGCGGCCCGAATAGAATTTCCTGTCTTTTATCTTCCGACGCACCAGAGGGCGTTGCCGTCGGCGGAGGTCGCCGTGAAGCAGTAGGCGCCCTTGTTTTCGGGTGCCGTGCGCCAGCCCGCGCAGACGACGCCGCTGTACGAGATGCCGCCGAGCTCGATCGTCACGAAATAGTCGCTCTCCATCGACCAGGTGCCCGTCAATGCGCCCGAGACGGTGCCGTCTGCATTGAAGGTGCACTCGACGGAAGGAACGATCGTCGCCGAGACGCCCGTGGAATGCACGAGGACGTCAAACGTGCCTGCGACCTGTTCCGTGGTCGCCGTGCCGTCGTTTTCGCCCGCGTAGCGCAGGGGTTCGAGCACGGGCCAGCCATCCTTGTTGAAGTAGAGGCGGCGCGTTTCGAGGTGGTGTCCGCCGTTGATGGCATCGCGCACATGGCAGACGACGAAGAATTCGCCGCGGCGCTCCACGACCGAGTTGTGGCCGAGCGCGACGTTGTTGCCCATGTTGGCGATGTTGTAGTTGCCCGAAAGCTTATTGCCTCCCCCCGGATTGATCATATCCTGACCAGTAATATCCTCATAAGGCCCGTCAGGGTTCTTGCTGCGTGCGACGCGCATCGTATAATCAGATTGAAGATCGCCGTGGGTGGCCATCATATAATAGTAGTCCGTATCGTCGTTATAGAAGATGAACGGACCTTCAACGACTTTGCCATCATGCGACCACAGGAGCTTGCCGAAACCGTCTTCGACGGGCAGGCCGTTTTTATCGAGTTCCTTGATGTAGATGCCGCCGAAAAAGGAGCCGTAGACCATCCACAGCGTACCGTTCTTATCTTCGAAGAGTTCAGGATCAATGCAGTTGGGCTTGGAAGAGGAGCTGCTCGTCACGCTCTCGACGATGACGGTGTTGTTGGAATAGGGGCCCATGACGTTGTCGGACTCCACCCTGCCGATGGCGGAAGAATTGGAGCCGAAGCCGCCCGTCAGCGAATAGTACATGTAGTATTTATTGCCGATCTTGTGCACATCGGGCGCCCAAGTGGTCGTGCTGTCTCTCGTAGGATTGACAAGCTCCACCGTCGATTGTAACGCCGCAGGCCACTCAGTTCCGTTCTTATCAACATAGGACTCCGAGCCGTAGAGCGACGGCCAAGTCAGCCGTCCGCCCGAGATCGTCTGATCGGTCACTTCCTGCGTCCATGTGACGAGGTCTTTGGAAGAAGCCACGGCGTAGTGCGTGCCGAAGGCGTAGTAGGTCTGCGAAGAGACATCGTAGAAGACGGACGGATCGTGCACCGCTGCCGTCATGCCGGGCGCGGCTTCGGGCAGTTCGAGGGCTTCGTCGGGCGCCTTGACGCCGCCGCAGCCCGCAAGCGAAAACGCCGTCGCAAACGTCATGACGACGGCAAGCGCCGAAATAAGCAGTTTTTTGAGTTTCATAGGTCCCCCTATCATGAGAATAGATCGTTGTTATTATACCGCATTTGCGCGGTTTTTTCAAGGGGTTTGGGAAAAATTTTTCACTCTTTGAACAAAAAAGACGGAGCCGAAGCGGCTCCGCCCTTTTTCTTTTGTAATGTGCGCATAGTGCGCCTTCTCTTACTCCTTGGAACCCGTGAGCATCAGCGAGCTGATGATCGTTCTCTGGAAGCAAGCGAACAGGATCATGACAGGCAGGACGCAGAACACCGCACCTGCAAGGACGACGCCGTAGCCGCCTTCCACCGAGTTGACGTTCTTATCGAAGACGGAAAGAGCGTGGGGAAGGTTGACCGCAAGCGTGTTCTGCGGGATGAAGATGTAGGAACCCATGTAGTTGTTCCAGCAGCCCATGAAGGACAGCAGGCCCTGCGCCATGATCGCGGGCATCGCAAGAGGAAGGATGAACCCGCAGAAGATGCGGAAGTAGCCCGCACCGTCGATCTTGGCGGCTTCGATGATGGAAGTCGGAAGGCCGTACAGGAACTGACGGATGAAGAACGCCGTCATGATGGAGCCGAACAGGCCGGGGATGATGAGGCAGAGACCGTTCTTTCTCCAGTCAAGAGCTTCGTACATCGAGAACTGAGCCGTCATGATGCAGGCGCCGGGGACCATGATCGCCGCGAGCAGGATGAAGAAGACGACGTCTCTTCCGTACCAGTTGAGCTTCGCGAACGAGAATGCCGCGGATGCGGACGTGATGACGCCGACGACGACGGGCACGATGGAGTACACGAGGTTGTTGCCGAGTGCACGCCAGAACGTCAGCTCGCCGAAGACCTGCTGGAACGTCTTCGTCATGAACTGGCTGTAGTTGTAGAACAAGCCGTGTTCATAGCCCGGGGAGACCGTGCTCAGACGAGGCCACCAGACGAGGGAGTTGAGGATCGTGGTACCGATCGCCGTATTGGACGTATCGGCAAAGCCTGCCGCGACCATCCACCAGAAGGGGTAGACGGAGAGGAACGCACCGAAGAGAAGGACGATGTAGCAGACGATGTCGCCCACGAGCTTCTTGCGCTTTTTGCTGGCGCGGTGCGTGGCGGAAGAGATGCCGAAGAAGGCAAGGACTGCGCCGAACGCGTAGCGGACGGGAGAATACTTTTTCTGCTCTTCAGCGGGAGCAGCATTCATAACTTCGTTACTCATTTTTCCCCTCCTTAGTCCTTATTCTTGGAATCCAGCCAGAACTGGATGAGCGTGAGGATGACGATCATGACGGCGAGGATCATGCCGTATGCAGCACCCTGCGAAGGTCTTGCGGTGATGTCGTTCATACCGGTCGCCCAGATGAGCGAGACAAAACCCGCAAGCATGGGATCCTGTGCCTTGAACAGTTCGGGCTCGGCGTAGATCTGCATGCCGCCGATGACTGCCGTGACGATGTTGTAGAAGATGGTGGGATACAAATCGGGCATGGTGACCTTCCAGAAGATCTGCCAGCCGTTTGCACCGTCGATCTGCGCGGCTTCTTTGGTTGCCGCATTGACGCCCGAGAGACCTGCGATGTACAGGATGATGGTGCCGCCGAGGCCCTTCCAGACGGACATGATGATGATGACGCACTTAGATAGGATGCCCTGACACCAGAACGGGTCGACCATGAACGCACTTGTGCTCGCAGAGCCCGTCATGGAGTTCCATGTGAGCGCGGGCGCGCCTGTGGTGTTGATCCAGTTGATGTCGAGCCCGAAGAGCTGGTTGAAGACACCCGCCTGGTTGAACATGAGGCGGAACGTGTAGACGATGGAGACCGTACTTGCAACGCAGGGGAAGTAGTAGATCACGCGGAACACGTTGGCGCCGGGGATATCGCGCGTCATGCAGACGGCGAAGAACATCGCGAGGATCATACCGATCGGGATACCGATCATGTAGAACACGGTGTTGAAGAGGTACACGCCCATCTCGTTCATCGGGATGGTGGGGTCGATCTTGATCGTATTGGTGAATGCGTATGTATACCAATGCCAAGGATCGGCGACACCGTCGGTCTTGTAGATGTGATCTGCAAAATTGCCGAGGAACTCGAACATCGAGCCCGACATGATCGAATAGTTGGTGAACGAAAGCAGGATGGCAGCGACAAGACAGATGAAGACGAACCAGAGCGTACCCACGATGAGCGGGAGACAGAAGATCCAGCCCCACAGGTTGTCCTGCAGTTTCTGCTGATTGATGGGTTTTCTTTGCTTCTTCTGCGGGAGGGCTTCTTCGCCGACGACAGCTTGTTCGGCTTCCACGGCTTCCGCATTGACAGCAGCGTTGTTTTCCATCATTTTCCTCCTTATTTTTTCATATCCGCTCAAAGAGAAGAAGGGGAGCACGGCGTCCCGTGCGGAATGCGTGCTCCCGCGTTCTCTTCAAGCATGGCGGAACATCAGAAGATGTTCTCAAGCCGCAAGCGTTTTCTTTTTATGCGAGCATGTCTTTCTCGGTCTGGATGGCGACGTCGAGCAGGCGCTGAGCTTCCTCCGTCGAGAAGACTGCCCACCAGCCGGGCGTTGCATACGTCTTGGTTCCTGTCTCCGTCGTAGGGCTCTGACCGGGACGTGCACTGACGTCTGCGCTCGTGTACATGGCACCGAAGACGGTACCCCAGTCGTACTTGGAGAGATCAAGAGGCTCCTGTGCGGTATAAGCCATGACATAGCCCTTGCCGCGGGCATCGAGGCTGCTGATCCACTTGGCGTCGTAGGTGTACATTGTCGAGTCGCGGACGAAGTTGAGGCCGAACTGCATTCTGACGCTGAGGTCGCGGTCCTTATAGGAATAGAGGGTGAGGAAGAGCACCTTCATGCCGTATGCAAGGGAGTTGACCGATTTCATAGGCGTGTTTTCGAACTGCTTGTCGTAAGCGAGGTCGGGATGATTCTGAGCCATCCATTCGCCGATCGTGCCGCCCGCCGTGTTGGCTGCGTACATTTCCTTTGCGATCTCGTAAGTTTCGTCGAACCCTTCATCGTCGGGAGCGAGCATTTCTTCGAAGGCACCCGTGCCGTCGAGGAATTCAAGGCACTGAGACTTGAAGTTGGGAAGCTGGGAACCCGAATAGGTGAGGGTGACCTGCATCTCTTCGCCGATGGTGAGGTACTTCATCAGGTCGATGCACGCATCGAGCTTCCACTCTGCGTCGCTGAGGACTGCGGTGGAGATACCGTAACCGACGGAGTCCATACGCGCGCCCCACTTATCCTGGCGCTCGAGCTGGTTCTCGAAGATCTCCTGGCCCGTGTACTCGGTCTTTGCAGGGGAGACGTAGCCGTCCTGCTTCTCGCCGTCCGTATAGGTGACCATGTTGTAGTCTGCATCCTTGATGTAGGAGTAGAGCGCATAGTCTTCGGAGACGGGCTCGGGCATCAGGCTCGCCACGAGGACGCTGCGGTCGGTCTTATTGGTGTTGATCGCATCCCACGTGCCCTTGCCGTAGAAGACAAGCTGGCCGAGGCAGAACATATCCCAGCCGGAGGGCTTGGAGACCGTCGAGTCGCCGCAGTAGTTGGAGTTGCCGTTCCAGTCGGAGCCGTACGCATAGAACGCACCGAGCGTTTCGACGTAAGCTTCGCTGTTGGTACCGAACTGGATCTCGATGTCTTCCAGCACGCCCTGGATGTTGACCTGCTGCGTCGTGTACGTTTCGGTGCCGATGACGGTAGGATCGTCGCCGTTGACGACGGAGGTCGAATCCTGGTTGATGTAGTCGGCATTGTTGCCTGCGAGCCAGGGAAGGACATAGAGAACGTTATCGTACTGGTCGTTGCCGTAGATGTTCTTTCTGCCGTCTTCCGTCGTTCTGCCGCCCACGTTCTCGGAATAGTTATCCCAGTTGTAGGTGTTGAAGTAGTAAGTCAGCACCCAGGTGAGTGCGGAGTACTCGGCATAGGTGTAGGTGATGTAACCCGTATCTTCATCGTACTCTGCATCGGTGTTCTTGTAGTCGGCAGGGATCTCGACGTTGGTGTTGGCACCGTCGGGCCAATATTCCTTCGCTTCTTCGAAGGTATCGCCGGGGAAGCCGGGGATGGTCACGCAGTAGCCCTGGCCGTCCGTATAATGCTCTACGAGCCAAGCCACGGGGTCGCCGCCCGCGATCGCCGCATTGTAGCTGTCGAACTTATAGAAGTTATAGGGCTTGTAGTAGGTGGGCTCGCCGATCCGGATGAGGGGCACGTCGTTGCCGTCTTCATCGGTGACGACGTCGTTCTCGGAGTTGAAGGTGAGTTTTTCGGTATCGTACTCGGCGCCCCTCGTGCCGTTTCTGTCGGTCGTCTTCTTGGTGGTGAGAGCATCGCGGATCTCATCGGTGAAGAAGGTGCCGTTGTAGGAAAGGCCGAAGTTGGAGAAGTCCTTGGGAAGGCCGTAGATACCGACTTCCTCGCCGGACTGCTCGCCTCTCCATGCGCCGTCCGCGAACTCGATACGCTCGCCGCGCTGATAGCCTTCCGCATCGGTGTAGGCATAGAAGCCGAGCGCGTCGTCCCAGACGTCGTTGAGGGCGGCAACGTCCTCTTCGGAGGTCAGGTAATCGGCAAGATCGAGGACGCGGCCGTAGTGCGCCCAGACGCGGACGTACTTGGGCGAGACATAGAAAATGTCGGGCTGGCTGTTCGAGGAGATCTGGTTGGAGAGCGCAGTGAAGTACGTTGTCGGATCGGCGATACTCGAAAAGTCGATCACGATCGGGGCGTGGCCTTCTTCCCACACGTCGCTCGCGATCAATTCCTGCGTGTACTGCTCCGCCCATGTGTTGCAGGCCGTCTCGTTGATCACCTGGTCGTCGACGCCGCAGAACATGGAGATCTTGATCGTGTTCGAATCATCTCCGCAACCGGCAAGGCCGATCGCCGTTCCGCACACCATGACGGCAGAGAGGGCAACGAGTGAAGCGTTTCTTAACAGTTTTTTCTTCATTCTTTTACCTCTTATAAATATAGAATCTTGTGCCGCCCTCATTGCCTTGCTTGGGAAGCGGTGTTCGCAGTTTGGGGGAGTGCGCTCCCCGCTGCCGCCGCTCAGCGCTTCGGACGCATGAAATGCCGTATCAGTCCGTCAAGTAGAAAAAGGACATTCGTCAATCTTGCCGCAGGCCGCCCTGAGGCAGCCCCCGAAAATTCGGAAACACGGAAAAATTAACGAATGTCCCTCTGCTTCATGACTTTCCCCCTATCGTCATTTCTACACTGACATAACTTTACCACACTTTCGGCGGTTTGTCAATGTTATTTTGAAATTTTTTTTGTGAAATATTCATCTTGAATTGCGAATTTTCACCACTTTGTCGCATTTCTCGCTATCATGAGCGTTTTTGTGCGGAATGACGCGGAAAAAGCGCCCCGTTTGGGACGCTTTGTCGGTTTTATGCGGATATATGCGGTTTTGCGGCTGCCGCGACTGCCCTTTGGGATGGCGCGCCGTGCGGCACGGGCGAGCCGTGCGGGACCTGCGGCTTGCTCGAGGGGCTTACTCCTGGCGGTCGATGATATCCAGGATCTCGGAGATGCGGTCGAGGTCGTCGCGGGAGTAGTAGTCGATGTAGATGCGGCCCTTCTTGTCCGTGCCGATGAGGGAGACCTTGGTGCGGAAGGAGGTGCGCAGCCGCTCGACGAGGTGGGTGAGCTCGGCGTTTGCGAGGGTGTTCTTCTTCTCCTTCTCGCGGGCGAGCACTTCGGGCGGGTTGAGAAACTGCTTGACGGCGCGCTCCATCTCGCGGACAGACCAGCCGTTCTTGACACACTCTTCGGCGAGCTTGCCCTGCGCCTCCTTGGGAACGGGCACGAGGGTGCGCGCATGGCCCGAGGAGAGCTTGCCCTCCCTGACGAGCGCGATGACTTCGGGGGCAAGCGTGAGAAGGCGCAGCGTGTTGGCGATGGCGGGACGGGACTTGCCCAGACGGTTCGCGAGCTCCTCCTGCGTGAGGTGGTACTCGTCCATGAGCTGCTTCATCGCGTCCGCCGCTTCGATGGGGTTGAGGTCCTCGCGCTGCAAATTTTCGATGAGGCTTATTTCGCGGATCTCGCGCTCCGTGTAGTCCTTGACGACGGCGGGGATGCTTTCGAGCCCCGCCATCTTGGCGGCACGGTAGCGGCGTTCGCCCGCGATGATCATGTAGCGGCCGTCGGGGTCCGCATTGACGACGATGGGGCTGATGACGCCGTGCTCGCGGATGGAGCTTGCAAGGTCGTTCAGAGCGCCTTCGTCGAAGATCTTACGCGGCTGATCGGGGTTGGGATAGATGTCGGAAAGCGGAAGCTCGCGGACGCCCGAAGCGCTCTCGCCCTGCGCGTTCTCGTAAGCTTCCTCGGTATCGCTGAACAGGGCGGAAAGCCCTCTGCCTAAGCCTTTCGTCGTCATGTCTTATTCCCCCTTCTCTTCCGTCTTTAAGATAAATTCTTCGGTGAGCGCCGCATAGGCACGCGCGCCCGCGCACTTGGGATCGTGCAGCACGATGGGCTTGCCGTGGCTGGGAGCTTCGGCAAGGCGCACATTGCGCGGGATGACGATCTCATAGAGCTTTTTGGTGAAATACTTCTTGATCTCCGCCGCGATCTGCTTGCTGATGAGCGAGCGGCCGTCGTACATGGTGAGCGCGACGCCCTCCACTTTGAGCGAGCGGTTGAGGTGCTGCCGCACGAGCGAGATGGTGTTCATGAGCTGGCTCAACCCCTCCAACGCGTAATATTCGCTCTGGATGGGGATGATGACGCTGTCCGCCGCGGTGAGCGCGTTGATCGTAAGCAGCCCCAAAGAGGGCGGGCAGTCGATGAAGATATAGTCGAACTCCCCGCGCACCTTGTCGAGGGCGCCCTTCAAGATCTTCTCGCGGCTCTTCTTTGCGACGAGCTCCACTTCCGCGCCCGCGAGGTCGATGTTCGCGGGCAGGATGGTGAGCGTTGCAAGCTCGGTGGGGAGCAGGTTGTCCTTGCAGTCCTCCCCCTCGATGAGCACCTGATAGACGGACTTTTTCAACGTGCTCTTGGAAAAGCCGAGACCCGTCGTGGCGTTGCCCTGTGGGTCGATGTCGACGAGCAGCACTTTTCTTCCCATCGTCGCAAGATACGCCGCCATGTTGACGCACGTCGTCGTCTTGCCGACGCCGCCCTTCTGATTGGAAAAGGAAATGATCTTGCCCATACTCTCTCACCTCTTTTCTTAAGCTTCGGGGGCGGAAGGAGCGCTCGGAGCGGCGGGAGCGGAGGGCGCGGCGGGTGCGGAGCCCTTGCCCGTCATGCCGAAGGGATCGTCGGGCGTGCCTTTGTCGTGCTCTTCCATATAGGCAAGCACTTCTTCCCAGGAAGCGCCCTTCATGAGCATATCCACTTCGGGCGTGTAGATGGTCTCCCTTTCTACGAGGACGCGCGCCATATTGTCGAGCACGCTCCTGTGTTCGAGGAGGAGCTTCTTCGCGCGCTCGTATGCGGAGGTGACGATGCGCTTGATCTCTTCGTCGATGATGTTCGCCGTCTCTTCCGAATAGACGTTGTGCTGTTCGAAGTCACGGCCGAGGAAGACGGGGTTGTCGCTCGAATAGGCGATGGGTCCGAGTTTGTCGCTCATGCCCCACTCCGTGACCATCTTGCGTGCCATCTGCGTGACCTTCTGGATGTCGTTGGAAGCGCCCGCCGAGACGTCCTGGATGACGATTTCTTCGGCGACCCTGCCGCCCAGCGCCATGCAGATGAAGTCGTTAAGCTTCTTAACAGTGTAGCTGTTGTCGTCCGTTTCGGGGCGGGTGAGCGTGTAGCCTGCCGCCATGCCGCGGGGGATGATGGAAACTTCCTGCACATTGTCGTTCTGTTCACACAGTTTAGACAGAATGGCATGGCCCGATTCGTGATAAGCGGTGGACTTCTTGTCGGCTTCCGTCACCACGCGGCTCTTCTTCTGAGGACCCATGATGACTTTGTTAATTCCTTCATAAAGCTCGAGATTGCCGATGAGCTTTTTCCCTGCACGAGCGGCGAGGATGGCTGCCTCGTTGAGAAGGTTGGCAAGGTCTGCCCCCGAGAAGCCACTCGTCATGCGGGCGATGGTACGGAAGTTGACGTCGGGAGCGAGGGGCTTGTTCCTCGCATGGACTTTGAGGATCTGCTCGCGGCCCTTGACGTCGGGGAGGTTGACGTAGATCTGACGGTCGAACCGGCCGGGACGGAGAAGGGCGTTGTCGAGGATGTCGGCACGGTTGGTCGCCGCCATGACGATGACCCCTTCGTTGGAATCGAAGCCGTCCATCTGGACGAGGATCTGGTTGAGGGTCTGTTCCCGCTCGTCGTGACCACCGCCGAGGCCCGCTCCACGCTGACGGCCCACGGCATCGATCTCATCGATGAAGATGATGCAGGGCTGGTTGCGTTTTGCAAGGTCGAAGAGGTCACGCACACGCGAGGCACCGACACCGACGTACATCTCGACGAAGTCGGAGCCGCTCACCGAGAAGAAGGGAACGCCCGCTTCGCCTGCAACGGCCTTTGCAAACAACGTTTTACCCGTTCCGGGAGGGCCGACGAGGAGAACGCCCTTGGGGATCTTCGCCCCGAGGTCGGAGAACTTCTTGGGGCTCTTTAAGAACTCGACGACTTCGGCGAGCTCTTCCTTCTCTTCTTCGGCACCCGCGACGTCGGAGAAGCGGACCTTGATGTTGGTGGAGACCTTCGCTTTCGTCTTGCCGAAGCTCATTGCCTTGCTGCCACCGCCCATCGTCGAACGCATGACGATGAAGATCGCGACGACGCCGATGACGAGCACGGCGAGATAGATGATGGTGCTCCAATTAGAGCCTGCGTTTGGGTTGGAATAGCTGTATTCCTGCAAACCGTAGTTTTCTACCCAATCATCGAGGATGGACTGTCCGTCCGCCGTATAGAGGCTGCTGAACACCGTCCAATATTTGTAGGACGCGCGTTCGTCCGTCGAGGTGTAACCGTAGACGACATAACCGTTGACATGCACTTTGACGATCTGCTCGTCGTCTGGGATCTCACCCGCATCCCCGCCATCCGTTGCGCGAGGGTCTTTCACAAGCTGCGTGAACTCGCTCGCACTGACTTGCATATCATTCTTGATCTGCGACGTGATGAGGAAGTAAATGCCGATCCCCAGCACAAGTACGAGAGCCAACGCTATGATCACTTTGACTGTCTTGCTCAAAATTAACTCCTTCTTTATTTACTGCCCGTAGTATGGGCAAATTTGCTCTATTATTGTACCATACCCGCACCTTGTTTGCAAGTGTTTCCCTGAAACTTTTTCAGGTTTTACCAAAATATCATCTTTCTACCCCAAACTCCTCATCTTGATATGTTTCATGTGAAACTTTTCCCTGTTTTTCAGCCTTTGAGGGGGTTGCGTTGGGTGATTTTAGGGCAAAATGTGTTTCATGTGAAACCATCCATGAATTTTTCACTCAAGAGAGGCGTTTCACGTGAAACATTGGGTGCAGAAATTGAGGTTTGGCGCGGAATGCGTGCCGAACAACATGAATTTATCCGCAAAAAGAAAGACCTCGCTGTGAAGCGAGGCCTCAATGAGGAAGAAAATATCGGATAGTCAGAAGATGAATTGGGCGATATAGTCATCGAACCATTGCCCGCTGATCGCATAATTCGTTGCGGCGGCGAACCATTCCGAACGGAAGATGGGCCCGACGATCGCCGAGGACGAAAGGAAGTTGTGCATGCCCTCGAGCGGGATCCAGCTGCAAACCGCGAGCACGATGAAGAGCAGGATGCCCGCTTTCAGGAGCCCCAAGATCGCTCCGAGCAGCTGATTGATGACGCGGAAGGGGGCGACCCTTTCGACGAGCCCGCTCAGGCCCTTATCGAGCAGAACGGCGGCGAGCTTGATGAGCACGACGAGCAGCACGAAAGAAATGGCGATGGAGAACCACTTCGCAAGCACGCTGCCGAGCATCATGGCGGGCGTGGTGCCTGCGGGGATGGTCTCGACAGACGCAAACGCGCCCGAGATGATGGAGCGGGGCAGCCAGCCGACGTTGAGCACTTCGAGCGTGCTCTTGACGTCTGCGCCCGAGATATCGGCGGGAAGGGGCGTGAGCAGCGCCTCGTTCTTGAAGCTATTTGTTAAGCCGTTAGCAATTGCGGTCGTCATATGGAAGACCTGCTCGAGGAAATTGGAAAACGAGACGCAGAATATGACGGCGAAGACGATGGCGAAGAGCGTTCCCGCCATCTTGCAGACGCCCGAGATGAGCCCGCGGTATGCCCCGAACGCCGTGCCCGCGACGAGCACGAGCACGAAGATGAGATCGACCGTCCACGTCCACGATGTGAGCAATGAATGCAGCATAAGCACCTCCTTTTCAGGGTCGTAACGCCATTATAGCACAAAATGCGCGATTTGTCTTTGATTTCCGGGCAAAAAGCGAATGCTCGCGCAAAAACCTGTCAATGATGGGAGTATGGACAACATCACAGCGTTTGAAACGGTCATACACGCACAAAATGCCCTGGCGCCGCTCGTGCTTGCTAAAAATCTACGCGCATCGCTTTTGAGAACATATGTTCGCCCCGCGATCGTGTGCGTGGGGAGCGACCGCGTTGCGGGGGACAGCCTCGGCCCGCTCACGGGGAGCATCCTGCAAAAATGCGGCGCGGACGCCTTCCTTTACGGCACGCTCGGGCGGACGGTGACGGCGCGCGAGGTGCCCGCTCTTGCCTCTTTTCTCCAAAAGACGCACCCCAAGTCCCCCGTTCTTGCCATCGACGCTGCCGTCGGGAGCGCGGAGGAAGTCGGGCTTGTTAAGCTTTTGGGTGCGCCGCTTTATCCCGGTTCGGGCACGAACAAGCAGCTCGGATGCTTAGGGGATGCGAGCATCCTCGGCATTGTGGCGCGGCGGGAGGAAGGCTTTGCGGCGCTCGACAGGGTGCGGCTCGGAACGGTCTGCCGCATGGCGGAGGTCATCGCGGAGGCGGTCCTTCTCGCACTGGAAGACGGGCGGAGACTTACAGAGAGGCGCGTGCGGGGAAGCGTAGCATGGTAGAACTTCTCATTTCGTGTGATTTCTTGAACAAATCTTGATTTTTTGCATTTATTTTCAGAAATCACCGAAAAATCTTTTCATATTGTTGACGAAAGAACAAAAAACGAGTAAAATAGAGAAAAAAAATAAAAATCAAAGGAGAAGTGTCATGATCAAGAAGACGAAGACCAAGACGTTCGATACCGATACCGCAACTGTTGTGAAGAAGGTCTGCTTCGGGGAATTCGGCGATCCCGCAGGTTACGAGGCGACGATGTACCAGACCCCCGAGGGCGACTACTTCCTTTACACGAACGGCGGCGAGGAATCCCCCTACAAGGCGGAGAACATCACGTCTTACTGCAAGTCCAAGGCTCTTGCCTGGATCGAGAACAACTGAGGCTTTGTAAAGAAAAAGAGCGGGCAAGCGTGCCTGCTCTTTTTTTGTTTTATTGGGGGGCTGCGGGCGATCGGACGGTCAGAGGGCGGGCGATCGCGGAGCGGGCGCGGGAGAGCGCGGCGGGTGGGCGGGGGAAGAGTGGGAGCGGGCGGGAGCGGGGAAGAGTGGAAGCGGGCGGCCGTGCGTTTGCGCTTTTTGGGGGGCACTTAGGCGGAAGGGTGGGCGCGGGTTACGAGCTTTGCGGGGAAGAGATGACTCCTTTCGGCTTGTGCATGGGATCAACAACCCTTCCGTCAGGCTCGTTCCTCGCCTGACACCGTCTCGCGCGGTAGAGACCGCGCTCTCGTCGCCGCAAAGCCAGCATGTCCGCCGCTGCGTTCCTCGCGGCTTGACCGCTCGGCTTGCGTCTCCTCTTCCCACGCATCTGCTTCGCATCTGCGCGGGAGCCCTGAAACGGCACGGATAATATGCCGTTTCCAAGTTCACAGGCGGCAAAGAGCCCACCTCGTCGCGGCAAGGCGGTTTGGTCTGCGGCGCGCTTCGTTTGCCGCATGACCTGATACGCCTGCCGCTCCTCTTCCCACAAAACTCGCCATGCGATTTTTGCGGGAGCCCTGAAATTATCCCACAAAGCTTTTGCTGCGCAAAATCTTTGCGGGAGCCCTGAAAGCCAAGAAAGCACTTGCTCACCCCCGAAGAGGAGGCTAACATAAGGTGAAGGGCGCGGAAGAACAGCGGGAAGGACATGGAAAAACGCACGGCGGGTGCCGTGCGTTTTGCGTTTGCGTTTGTGGGTTGCGTTTGCGTTTTGCGTTTGCGTTTTGCGTTTGTGTTTTGCGTTTGTGTTCTACTTGCGTTTTGCTTGCGGGCCGGTCATGGGTTGCCCAAGGCATGATCACTCTTCGTCGGGAGTGACGGGAGCGGTGCCGCTCACATCGGGCGTTTCGGACACGCTGGTTTCGGGGGCGTCGTCGCGGACGTTGCCGAGATAGGTGCCGAAGAAGCCGTTGAAGCCGCCCTTGCGGTAGCCGGGAAGGGAGCTGCCCTCGCGCTTGAAGCTCGTGCCCGAAGATTCGGGCGTGCCCTCTTCGGGGAGCTCGCGCTTGGGATACTCGCGCTTTTCGCCGTAGCGGCTGCCTCTGTCGTTCTTATAGCCGCCCCTGCCGCCGCGGTCGCTGCGTCCGCCTCTATCGTTCCTGTATCCGCCCCTGCCGCCGCGATCGTTCCTGTCTCCGCGGGGCTTTCTGTCGAACTGCTTCATATTGTTGGGGATGATGACGACGTAGCGGGCGGGTTCCTTGCCCTCGCTCTTCGTCGTCACTTCGGTGGAATCGACGAGCGCCGCGTGGATGATCCTGCGTTCATAGGGGTTCATGGGCTCGAGGCGCACGCGCTTCCCGAGGCGCACCGCCTTTGCGGCGAGCTTTTCGGCAAGGCGCTTCAAGGTCTCCTCGCGCTCTTCGCGGTAGTTGCCGCAGTCGACGACGACGCGCATGTAGTTCTTTCTGCCCGTGTTGGCGACGGCGCCTGCTAAAACCTGCACGGCGTCGATGACTTCGCCCCTTCTTCCGATGACGCCCTTGGTCGCGCCGTCCAAATTGATGACGATCTTCTCGCTCTCTTCTGCGAGCGTGACGACGATGCCGTCGTTGTCGAGCCGTTCAAACAGCCCTTCCAGAAATTCCACGGCGCGTTCGCCGTCCGTGAGCTTTTTGACGGGCGTGAGCTTCACCTGCGCCGGCACATAGCCGAAGAGCTTTTTCTTCCCCGGATTGAGGACTTCCACTTCGACGTCCTCTCTTTTGAGCCCGAGCGCCGTAAGGCCGCTTTCCACGGCCTCTTCCGCCGTTTTGCCCTCAAAGATGTTCTCTTGCTTGTCCATATCTTTCCCTCTTATATGAGATTATTTTTGCTTTTTGTTCTTCTTTTCCTGCACCGCGGAAGGAATCTTGCGCTGATACTTTGCGATGAGTTCCTTTTCTTCCTTCTTGCGGAAGGAGCGGTCGATGAAGAAGTTCGCGGTGAGCGTGACGAGGATACCGATGATGCTGCTCACGGCGATGTAGATGGAGAATGCCGCCGTCCACATGAGGCCCGTGATCGCATAGATGAGGGGCAGCATGACCATCATGATCTTCTGCGTCCTTGCGCCCTGGCCGTCCACCGTCTGGTACTGGTTGGCTTCCTTCTGGCTCTTCATCATGATGAACTGCTGCAGCACCATGAGGCCGATCGTGAGGATGATGAGGATGAAATAGCCGTTCGCCTGCTCCTTTTCTTCGGAAAGGTGCGCCGTCATGGCGTTATAGTCGCCCTCGCTGAAGATATCGCCGATGCTCGCCTGCGTGCCGTCCGTGCGGACGATCTTGTTGGTGAACGCCTTGGAAAATTCCGCGTAATCCTGGATGGGGTGGGCATACGAAACGTCGGGATACCACACGTTTTTGATCCAGAGGAAGGAAGGGTCGTTTTCGGCGCGGAACCAATTTGCCGCCGCCCGCGCGCCGATGTCCTGCACATAGGAGAGCGAAGCGCTCTCGAGCGTCGCGCCCTCCGCTTTGAGGAGCTCGTCGATCGCCGCCTTGACGGAAGCGTCCTGCTGGTCCGTGTAGAGCTTATCGGTATCGATATAGTAAGTGCGTTCGATCGTGTCGACGGTGAGATTGTATTCGTAGAAGAGGTAATCGTCCTTATCAGGCGAGGTGACGCGCATCCTTTCGATGCCGTCGCCGCCCTTGACGACGGTGTAGATGACGCCGTTTTCTTCGTGCCCTTCGTTATATTCCCACTCCCAGGAAATGACGGGGGTGTTCTCGTCTTCCGAAGAGAGGCGGTAATCGGTGCCTTCGGGCGCGTATTCGAGGACGGCTGCGTTGTAGACGCCCGCCATCTGTTCGTACATGTTGAGGTTGGCGTACTGCGAGAAGGACTGGAACGCCGAGATCGCCACGATGAGGATGACGAAGGAGATGATCATGGGCAGGCACGCCCCGAACATACTGTAACCGTTCTTCTTTTGCAGCTCCATCATCTTCATGCTGTAAGTCTGCTTATCGTTGGCGTACTGCTTCTGCAGCTTTTCGAGATCGTCCTTCATGTTGCGCATGATGAGCGACTGTTTTCTCATCTTGATGCGCTGGTAGACGTCGAAGGGCGTCGTGATGAGCTTTAAGATGAGCGTAAAGACGATGACGCCGAGGCCGACGGGCCCCACCCATTCGATGATGGCGCGGACGACTTGCCCCAGCCAGTTGAGGCCGATATAGAAGCCTTCCTCCAGAAGGGGGATGGCGACGGAAAGAAGTTGCATATTTTTTCTCCCGGAATTGCCCGCGCTTTCCGCGAGCGGACGCTCACAGCAGCCAGCGGGCCTTGAAGTATTGCTCCGGCGCAGGGTCGATGCCGCCCTTTGTAAAGGGATTGCACCGGAGGATGCGCCACATGCCCAAAAGGATCCCGAAAAAGACGCCGAGGTTGTTGATGCACCGCTTGGTATATTCCGAGCAGGACGGCGTATAGGGGCAGGTGTGGCGGGAGAGATATTTCTGGTAAAGGCAGATGAGGAAGATGCAGAAGGCTTTGAGGTACGGCTTAAAGACCGTCCGTTTCAGGTACTTCCGGTTGGCGGCCGCAAGCCGCCTCGCCCCGATCTTCAACAAGCAGCTTCTCCTTTCTGAGGGCGGAGCGGATGTCTTTGGAAAACACCTTGAAGGAATAGTCCTCCGCCTCTTTGGGGATGAGTAAAAAAGAACAAGCGGGATGAACGCTGCCTTCGACCGTGCGGAACGCTTCGCGAAGCAATCGCTTGATCCTGTTCCGTTTTACGCTCTTGCCGTACTTTTTGCCCACGCACACCGCCATCTTTACGCGGTCGGAGGGAAAATAGACTACGGTCAAAGAGCGGCAATGCGCGCGCTTTCCCGCTTTGAGGACTTTGAGAAAGTCCTTCTTCTTTTTCAGGCGCAGATACTGCATATCCGCCTTATGTTATGCGGAAATGTGCTTTCTGCCCTTGTTTCTTCTTCTCTTGAGCACCTTTCTTCCGGCGGTCGTCGACATTCTCTTGCGGAAGCCGTGCACCTTGCTCTTCTGTCTCTTCTTGGGCTGATAGGTCCTTTTCATGGTATCTTTCTCCTATTATTTTTGAGGTTTCTGCTTGATTATAAGATTTTTCCCCGTTTTCGTCAAGCGATTATGACGCCTTTATTGCGCATTTCTCACGGGCAGGATCAAATAGAGGCTGTTCTTGTTTGCCGCGTTCTCGACGATGAAGGGGGAGACGGGCCCGTTGAAGGAGGCGGTGACGCTCTCGTCTTCGAGGGCGCGCAAAGCGTCGGAGAGGAATTTCGCGTTCATCGAGACGGTGAGGTCCTTCCCTTCCGTTTCGGCGAGCAGCGTTTCGTCGACGTTGCCGTTTTCCGAATGCGAATAGATGCGCAGCGTCCCGCCGCCCATTTCGAGGGTGACGAGGTTGTTTTTATCGCCGCGGATGAGGATGGCGGCGCGCTCGACGCTCGCAAGCAGGGCGGCTTTGGAGACGGTGAGCCTCGTCGTGAAGGACGAGGGGATGACGCTCTCCTTTTTGATGAAGTCGCCTGTGTAGAGGCGGGAGACGATGGTCATGCCGCCCGAGGAGACCATCATCATGCCCCCCTGCGAATAGAGGGTGACCTCTTCTTCGTCCTCTTCGAGCATGCGCGCGATCTCGAGAAGGGTGCGGGCGGGGCAGATGAGCTGCTTTTCGCCCGTTTTTGCGACGACGGGCGCCGTGGAAAGGGCGAGGCGGTAGCCGTCGAGCGCGGTGACTTCGAGCTTATCCTTGAAATCGAAGAGGCAGCCCTTTAAGATGGGGCGGGAATCGTCCTGCGCGCAGCAGAACGTCGTCCCCGCGATGATCTTCTTCAAGTCCCCGCTCTTCATGACGAAGCTGTTCTCGCCGATCGTGAAGTCGATCTCGGGGAATTCTTCGGCGGGCAGCGTCTGGATGGCGCTCCCCGAGCCGCCGTAGCAGATCTCGAGCCCCTTGTCGCTCGTCTTCAAGGTGAGTTCGAGGTCGGTGAGCTTTCCGATGAAATCGGAAAAGAGCTTGCCGGGCACGCAGACGGCGCCCTCTTCGAAGACTTCCGCCTTGAAGGACTTGCGGATGGAGAGTTCCCCGTCCGTCGCAAGGAGGGTGACTTCCTCGCTCGCCGCCTCGATCTTGATGCACTCGTAAACGGGCGTCGTCGTGCGGACGGCGCACGCCTTACTGGTCTTGTTCACCGCCTCGGAAAGGGTGAGGCCGCTGCATACAAATTTCATTTGCTTTTCTCCCTTGTCTCCGCTCCCCGCGCTTTTCTCTTCGGGCGGCGCGCCGCCCGTTCGGGAGCGGAAGTTGTTTTCCTTATCATTATAGCGGAAACGGGCGTAATTTTCAAGCGTTTCCAAGAAAAAAGGACAGGTTTCGCCCGACGCTTTTTCCCGAAGTCTTGCTATTTTTCTTCGTTTGTGGTATGATAGCGGTATGGAAACAACGCTTGACATGACGCGGGCGCAGACGCTCCTAAAAGAGCACGCCGATCGCTTTGCAGCTTTTAGGGAGATGCTGCTCGGGTACAACGAAAAATACAACCTGACCGCCATCACGGAGGAAGAGGAAGTGAACGCAAAACACTTTTTGGACAGCCTCGCGGGGGAGGCGCTCTTTCCCGCGGGGGCGCGCGTTCTCGAAGTGGGTTCGGGGGCGGGGTTCCCGTCCGTCCCCCTCATGCTGGTAAGGCCCGACCTTTCCTTTACCCTCGTCGAGAGCACGGGCAAAAAGTGCGATTTTCTTATCTCTGCCGCCGAAAAGTTCTCTTTGAAGGCAACCGTTCTGCATGTGCGGGCGGAGGACGCGGGGCGCGATGCCGCCTTCCGCGAACAGTTCGACGTCTGCTGCGCGCGCGCCGTGGCACGGCTGAATACCCTGCTCGAATACTGCCTGCCCTTTGTGAAGCAAGGGGGCGTCTTCCTTGCCTACAAGGGCTCGGGCGCGGAGGAAGAACTTGCGGAAGCGGGGCGCGCGCTATCTCTTCTCGGCGGCGGGCAGGTGAAGGCGTACTCCTATTCCCTTCCGGGCGGGATGGGGGAGCGGACCATCCTCGCCGTCAGAAAAATAAAGCCCACGCCCGAGAAGTATCCGCGCGGCAGGGGCAAAGAAAGGAGCGCGCCCCTATGAGCGGAAGAGAGAAAGTCGTCGCCCTCACCGGGCACCGGGCGCTGGAAAATTTCGACGAGGACGCGCTCGCGTATGAGCTCGAAAGCCTCATCGGCGAAGGGTACACCGCCTATCTTTGCGGCATGGCGCAGGGGTTCGACCTGCTCGCTCTGAAGCTCCTCGTCGCCCTCAAACAAAAGAAGAAGCTCTATCTCGAAGCGTGCATCCCCTACGAAGGGCATGAAAACAGCTTGTCGGAAGCGAAAAAACAGCACTACATGGAACTGTTGCAGGCGTGCGACAGGAAGACGGTGATCTTCCCCGCCTACTGTTCGGGGTGTTTCCTCGCGCGCGACCGATACATGGTGGACTGCGCCGATCTCGTGCTTGCCCACTGCGAGAAGGAGACGGGCGGCACCGCCTATACCGTCAATTATGCCAAAAAGCGCGGCGTTCCCGTGCGCTTCATTTAAGGAGGTCATTATGGACTGGCTCAAACAGCTCACTGCCATCGAACACGTCTTTTTCTGGATCGCCGTTGCGGCGAGCGTGGCGCTCGTCGTGCAGATCGTGCTGCTCATCGTCTCGTTCGGAGGGGGCGGCGACAGCGACTTCACCGATTTCGACGGTGATATGGATACGGACGGCGGGCTCTCTTTCTTCACCGTCAAGGGCATCACGGCGTTCTTTGCCCTCGGCGGCTGGTGCGGGTTCGCCGCGGCGAGCTATCTGCCCGAGAACATCTGGGCGCCCATCCTCATCGCGGTTGCAACGGGGGCGGCGGCGCTCGTTGCCGTCGGGTTTGCGATGCGCGGCGTCGCCAGGCTGCAGTGCTCGGGCAACGTCGTCAAAGAAAAGCTCGAAGGTCTGACGGCGACCGTGTATGTCTCCGTTCCGCCTGCGCGGTCGGGAAGGGGCAAGGTCACGCTCACCGCACAGGGAAGATACATGGAGATCGACGCCGTCACCGACGAAGAGGAGCGCATCCCCGTCGACGTCGAAGTGGAGATCGTGTCGTATAAAGAAGATTTCGCCGTCGTCAAGAGGAAGTGAAAAAAATCCCGCAAAACTCGCCGAAGCGAGTTTGCGGGAGCCCTAAAATTATCCCATAAATCTTTTGCTGCGCAAAATCTTTATGGGAGAGATCTTACTCCCTCCGTCTCATCATCGGCATTCGCCGAATGATGAGCCACCGTCTCGCGCGGTAGAGACCGCGCTGCTCCTCTTCCCACGCATCTGCTTCGCATCTGCGCGGGAGCCCTGAAATGCCCCGAACAATGGGGCATTTCCAAGCTCGCAAATGGTCAACGCCACACCTCGTCGCGGCAAGGCGGTTTGGTCTGCGGCGCGCTTCGTTTGCCGCATGACCTTATATGCCTGCCGCTCCTCTTCCCGCAAAACTCGCTACGCGATTTTTGCGGGAGCCCTAAAAGACAAGAAAGCATTTGCTCGCCCCTTACACAGGGGAGGCTAAAATAAGGCGACTCCCTCAGTCCTGTCGCCGACGTTCGTCGGACAACAGGACAGCTCCCTCAAGAAGGAGCCTATAATATGGAAAAAAATCAAGATAAGGAGAGAAAAATATGCCCCCTGCAATCATTGCCGTTATCGTGATCGTGGTGCTCATCGCCTTCATGATCCTGCTCACCGTCGCGGTGCGCTACAAGACCTGCCCGCCCGACAAGATCCTCATCATCTACGGTAAAATAAGCCCCAATCCCGACGGCACTTACCGCTCTGCCAAGTGCGTGCACGGCGGCGCGTCCTTTGTGATGCCCTTCTTCCAGAAGTACACCTTCATGGACTTGACGCCGCTTGCGATCTCCGTGGACCTTAAGAGCGCGCTTTCCAAGCAGAACATCCGCATCGACGTTCCCAGCATCTTCACGGTGGGCGTTTCCACCGATCCCGGCATCATGCAGAACGCCGCGGAGCGCCTTCGGATGCTCTCTCTGCAGCAAATTTCCGATCTCGCGCGCGACATCATCTTCGGTCAGCTGCGTCTCGTCATCGCGACGATGAATATCGAGGAGATCAACGCCGATAGAGATAAATTCCTCGAGGCCATCTCCAGGAACGTCGAGGGCGAGCTCAAAAAGGTGGGGCTCCGGCTCATCAACGTCAACGTGACGGATATCACCGACGAATCGGGCTATATCATCGCGCTCGGCAAGGAAGCCGCCGCGAAAGCCATCAACGATGCGAAGATCAGCGTCGCCGAAGAGGACAAGAAGGGTTCCATCGGCGAAGCGAACGCGCGGATGGAACAGCGCATCCGCGTGGCGGAAGCGGAATCTGCCGCCATCGACGGCGAAAACAAGGCGAAGGCGGAGATCGCCCTCTCCCGCGCGACGCTGCGCGAAAAGGAAGCGGAGGCGAGCAGGCTTGCCGTCACTGCCGAAAAGGTGAAGGAAGCGCAGGCGCTCGAAGAGAGCTATGCCGCGCAGGAGAAGGCGGAAGTTTCGCGTGCCTCGCGCGAGAAGGCAACGCAGGAAGCGGACGTCATCGTCGCCGCCGACATCGAAAAGCGCAAGTTGGAGATCGAGGCGGAAGCCGTCGCCGAACAAATAAGACGCAAGGCGCAGGGCGAAGCGGACGCCATTTACGCCAAGATGAGCGCCGAGGCGCGCGGTATCATGGAAAAGCTCACCAAGCAGGCGGAAGGTATGGATGCGCTTGTGAAGAGCGCGGGCTCTTCCGACGAAGCGGTGCGCCTGCTCATTGCCGACAAGCTCGAAGCCATCGTCGCCGAGCAGGTCAAGGCGATCGCGGGCGTCAGGATCGACAAGGTCACCGTGTGGGACAACGGCGCATCTTCGGACGGCAAGACGGCGACCGCGGGCTTTTTAAGCGGGCTTCTAAAGAGCCTGCCGCCCCTCGAAGACATTTACCGCATGGCGGGGCTGGAGATGCCCGAGCTCCTTGCGCCCAAGAAGATCGGCGAAGCCGGACAGGCGGGGGAAAGTCCTGCCGCCCAAGGGAATGCTGCGGAAGATCATGCGGCGCCCGAAGCGTAACCCGAACAGAAAACGCGCCGCGCTCCGAAGTGGAGCGCGGCGTTTTCATATGAGGAAATTCAAAGTACAATGCCGAAGGCGGTGCCCGTCGTTTCGAGTTCGTGTTTTAAGAGGGCGGCGGTGTATTCCCAGACGTCGGAAGGGGAAAAGAGGTGTTTTATTTTCCATTTTCGCGCAAAGGCGGGGTATTTTCTTTCGGGCGAGGGGAACTTCTTTTCCCCTCTGACGCAGACGAGCAGGGCGCGCTCTTTTTGGGAGAGCACGCGGTATTCGAGGTAGTTGCCCGCGTCCTTTTTAAAGCGGTAGATCTGCGTGCAGGTGGAATCGGTGCCCTTCGAATAGTCGCGCTCAAACAAAAAGCCGCGCTCCAATAAAAAGGTGAAATACTGTGCGATCTTTTCGTCTTCCGTCATCGTGTGCTCCTTATGGGTCGTTTGCATCATTATAGCACAACGGGCGGGGTTTGTCTACTTATGGGCGCATTTTGCGGGGGGTTTGACGGTTGCTGGCTTAACAACCCCTCCGGCTTGCTGCCTCGGCAAGCCTTCGGGCAGCGCGCCACCGTCTCGCGCGGTAGAGACCGCGCTGCTCCTCTTCCCACGCATCTGCTTCGCATCTGCGCGGGAGCCCTGAAATGCCCCGAACAATGGGGCATTTCCAAGCTCGAAAGCGGTCAAAGCCCCACCTCGTCGCGGCAAGGCGTTTTGGTCTGCGGCGCGCTTCGTTTGCCGCATGACCTTATATGCCTGCCGCTCCTCTTCCCACAAAACTCGCTACGCGATTTTTGTGGGAACCCTGAAAGACAAGAAAGCGCTTTCTCGCCCCTTACACAGGGGAGGCCAACATTGCAGGGCTCCCAAAAAAGATTTTGCGAAGCAAAAGATTTTTTGGGAAAAGGAGACGCAGGCGTGAAAAGCGCAGCGGTTGCCGTAAGGCGATCGCTCGCATATGCGCCTTGCGGCGACGCGGGAGGCAAGGGGGATAACGCATTTCGGCAGGGACGGGAAAATATCGGGTGCTTGCTTAATATAAACACTAATATTAGTGTATATCAAGGGAAATACGGAATTTTCCCGTAAAATAGTCCCATGACTTTGGGTGATAACATTAAGTATTTTCGAAAACTCAACGGGATGAGCCAGCAGGCGTTTGCCGAGAAAATGCTGACGACGCAGCAGCGCGTCAGCGAATGGGAGCGCGGCAAGGTCGAGCCCTTTCTTTATAACCTCATGCGGATGCTCAAAGTGTTTTCCATCACCTTCGAGGAACTGACGGAAGGGCTGGAAGAGAAGTGACCGCGCGGCGCTTTTTAAGGGGACGGTGTTTGCGGTGGAGAGGACTGCCGGTTGCGGAAACGGGCTTAGAAAAATAAGGCGACTCCCTCAGTCTCGCTTCGCTCGACAGCTTCTCGCGCGGTAGAGACCGCGCTCGGTCAGGAAATGCCCCGAACAATGGGGCATTTCCAAGTTCGCAGGCGGCAAAAAGCCCACCGGGCTCTTTGCAAGAAAACGCCTGCTCACCCCTCAAGAAGGCGCCAAGGGAAATTTACTCCCTCCGTCACGACACCGTCTCGCGCGGTAGAGCCCTTTTACTCCCTCCGTCATGCCATCGACGCTTGCGTCGAATGGCATGACACCTCCCCGAAGAGGAGGCTAAATTATGGATTCAACAACCCTTCCGGCTTGCTGCCTCGGCAAGCCTTCGGGCAGCGCGCCACCGTCTCGCGCGGTAGAGACCGCGCTGCTCCTCTTCCCACGCATCTGCTTCGCATCTGCGCGGGAGCCCTGAAATGCCCCGAACAATGGGGCATTTCCAAGCTCGAAAGCGGTCAAAGCCCCACCTCGTCGCGGCAAGGCGTTTTGGTCTGCGGCGCGCTTCGTTTGCCGCATGACCTTATATGCCTGCCGCTCCTCTTCCCACAAAACTCGCTACGCGATTTTTGTGGGAACCCTGAAAGACAAGAAAGCGCTTTCTCGCCCCTTACACAGGGGAGGCTAGAATGCGGATTCAGCAACCCTTCCGTCAGGCTCGTTCCTCGCCTGACACCTCCCTCTTATATAGGGCTCCCGCAAAGATTTTGCGAAGTAAAAGATTTGTGGGAAGAGGAGCAGCGAGCATCAGAGCAAAGCCGCGAGTAAAACAAGCGGCTTGCGAAATTTGCTCCGCTGCGACGAGGAGGCTCTAATAAGGAAAATAGAAAAAGGAGATGCCGGGTGGCATCTCCTTTTTTGATGGAAGTTTTACGCTTCGCAGTTCTTTTTGAGGGTCGCGAGGTTTTCGGAAAGCTCCTTGGGCAGCTTGTCGCCGAACTGCTTGTAGAACTCGGCGATCTCGTCCGCTTCCTTGCTCCAGCGCGCCTTATCGACGTAGAGGATGCGCTCGAGCGTTTCGACGGAGTAGTCGAGACCTTCGATGTCGATGTCCTTCGCGTAAGGCACATAGCCGATCGCGGTCTCCTGCGCCTCGATCTTGTTGTCGCAGCGCTTCAAGATCCAGTCGAGCACGCGCATATTGTCGCCGAAGCCGGGCCAGAGGAATTCACCGTTCTCGTCCTGACGGAACCAGTTGACGTTGAAGATCTTGGGGGGATTTGTGACCTTCTTGCCCATCTCGATCCAATGTGCGAAGTAATCGCCCATGTGATAGCCGCAGAAGGGCTTCATCGCCATGGGGTCGTGGCGCAGCACGCCGACGGCGCCCGTTGCGGCAGCGGTCGTCTCGGAGCTCATGATGGAGCCGACGAACACGCCGTGATCCCAATCGCGGGACTGATAGACGAGGGGGGTCGTCGTTGCCCTGCGGCCGCCGAAGATGATGGCGTCGAGGGGCACGCCCGTCTTGGAGTTGAATTCAGGCGAGATGCAGGGGCAGTTGACGGCGGGAGCCGTGAAGCGGGAGTTGGGATGCGCCGCCTTCACGCCGCTGTCGGGCGTCCAGTCATGGCCCAGCCAGTCGATGAGGTGCGCGGGAGCGGGCTTTGTAAGGCCTTCCCACCACACGGTGTTGTCGGAAGGGTCGAGGGCGACGTTGGTGAAGATGGTGCCCTTTCTCGTCGCGGCGAGCGCGTTGGGGTTGGAATGGTCGTTGGTGCCGGGCGCGACGCCGAAGAAGCCGTTCTCGGGGTTGACCGCCCAAAGTCTTCCGTCCTCGCCCACGCGGATCCAGGCGATGTCGTCGCCCACCGTCTCGACCTTATAGCCGAGCTCCTGATAGTGCTTGGGGGGGATGAGCATGGCAAGGTTGGTCTTGCCGCAGGCGGAGGGGAATGCAGCCGCCACATACTTCTTGGTGCCGTCGGGATAGGTGACGCCCAAAATGAGCATGTGCTCTGCCATCCAGCCTTCCTGTCTGCCGAGATAGGATGCGATGCGGAGCGCGAAGCACTTCTTGCCGAGGAGCACGTTGCCGCCGTAACCCGAGTTGACGGAGATGATGGTATCGTCTTCGGGGAAGTGCATGATATAGCGCTTCTCGGGGTCGATATCGCACTTTGCGTGGAAGCCCTTGACAAAGTCGCCGTCCTTGCCGAGTGCTTCCAGGCAGTTGAGGCCGACGCGCGTCATGATGCACATATTGAGGACGACGTAGATGGAGTCGGTGACCTCGATGCCGATGCGGGAGAAGGGGGAGCCGACGACGCCCATCGAATAGGGGATGACGTACATCGTTCTGCCCTTCATCTTGCCGCGCGCGATCTCGCGGAGCATGGGATAAGCTTCCTTGGGGTCCATCCAATAGTTGGTGGGGCCTGCGTCCTTTTCGTCGCGGCAGCAGATGAACGTGCGCGCTTCGACGCGGGCGACGTCGTTTTCCGCCGTGCGGTGGTAGTAGCAGCCGGGGAGCTTCTCCTGGTTGAGGCGGAGCATTTCGCCCGTGCTGCAAGCTTCTTCGCGAAGGGCGTCGATCTGAGCTTCGCTGCCGTCGATCCAGACGATCTTATCGGGCTGAGCGAGCTCGGCGCTGTCCTTCACAAAGTCAAGTACCTTCTGATTTTCGGTGTAACCTTGCGTCATAATGACCTCCGAGTAAATTGTTTCCTGTAATTTGGGCGGTACGGGCCGCGGAACGGGCATAGCCCGCTCGGGAGAAAAAGTCCCCTCGTCCGCCACTATTATTATAGCACGAACAAAAGTCAATGGCAAGCAAATCGCCGCCCTTGCCCCGAGCAAATTTTTTGGGGAGACGGGTTGACAAAAAGATAGAAATGTGTTATAATTTATTTACCAAATCGGCAGTAAGGAGGGAAAAGATGAAACGCAAAAAGTTATGGGCGGCGGTGTTGGCTGCGGTATTGTGCTTTGCGGGTGCTTTGGCGGGGTGTAAAAACCGCGATGAAATTTTAAGTGACGTGAACAAGCTTGTTTATCTGACTTCTTCCACAAGCAGTTATATTTGCGTGATCGATGAAAAGGAAGGCGTCGAAGAATTGCTCGGTTACTTTGACGAAGCGGAGTATACTTGGTATGAAAAGAATTCGCAGGGATATGAGGAGGCGTATACCAAGACAAACAATTACGATTTGTTTAACACGCTTAGTTTATCGGTATATCCCGCGGAGGAAAACCCGTTTGCCATGGATATCTATCCCAACGGAGCCGTACGCTCCGATCGGGATGACGGGTGCTACTTTGCCGATGCGGGCTCCGTTGACTATAAGGGGTTGAAAGCAGCCATGGAGCGTCTCGAACGCATGGAACAAGAAAAATTGCAGCAGGGGACAGATCAAACTGAAATTCAACCTTGAAACAGGGGCGCCGCGGCTATTTCGCCGCGGCGCACCGCTCTTTCATTATTTTACGAATTCGCCGGTGGCGGCGTCCTGGAAGGCGACGAAAAAGCCCTCGTCGTCCGAATAGGGAGAGGAGGGCACGAACACCGCGCGCTCTTCCATCTCGGGGGGCAGTTCGCCCTGCGCCTCCACCGCAAGGCACACATAGCGGGGAACGCCGAAATGATAGACGATGCCGAGGAGCGCGCCCTCCCACAGCGTCCACTCCGAATGGGGCAGAGCGCGGCAAAGGCGGGTGTCGGGCGTGCCCTTTTGAAAGGCTTCCTCCATGCGCGGGCGGATGCTCTCGAAGTATGTAAGCGCCCGCGGGAGCTCTGTGGGCGGCGGCACGGGGGCAGCTGTTTCGGGGGACGCGTAGTAATTTTTCCCAGCAAGCGCCTCGTCGTCATAGCCGCGGGGCGGCGCTTCTCCGCTTTTGTCGGGCAAAGCGTCCTCGGGCGCGCGGTCCTTGGGCACGTCCTCTTCGGGCGGCTCTCCGGACGGGCCGCTCGGGAGGGGCACGCCGGGCGCAAAGGGGGTATTGGGCCCCGGAACGCCGGGAACGCCCGTCGGGGGAAGGGGCACGGGCGGGATGTGCTGCCCTTCGTCCTCTTCGCCTTTTTCGGCGCTTCGGGCGGGCGCGGGGGAAGAGAAGCTGACGCGCTCCCCGGGAAGGGAGCGGAAAATTTCGACGAGCTGACGATAGTCGTTCGGCGCGCTCCCGCAAGAGCCGAAAGCGACGGGCTCGATATCCTCTTTGACAAAGCATAAAAGCACGGCAAAGCCGTTTTCGAGGGAAGGGCAGGCGGGCACGCGGAGCGCGGTGTTGCCCTTGAGTTCGAGGCAGTATTCCTTCCTGCCCACGACTACGGCAAGGGCGTACCTTCCCTCATGCAAGGGGGCGAGCCCCGCGATGCGCGGCGTGAGCGTGAGGTCAGAGCCCAGCCGCTCCGCATAGACCGCGCCCATGAGCGGCATGCCGTCGGCCGTGAAGCCCTTCCCGATCTGTTTGAGGATGCAAAGTTTCTTTTCGTACGCCATAGTCCCTCCGTCTGCGAAAAATTCGCGTATCGTTCTTAGGATAAGCGATTTGCAGGCAAAAAATATGGCGGGTTTGCGCGAATGAGGGGTTTTTGCAGCGTCTGCGCTTTTTGGGGAGAGAGGCTCCCCGCCCGCAGAAGATACTTCTTATAGATAATAGATATCAATAATAATAGTAGTAATAGTGGCTGTTGAATTGTGGAAAAAAGGGTGAGAGTGAGGAAAATGGGGTTTGAAGGGCACAAAACGGGCGGAAAAGAGGGGTCCGGACGGGTTTTTCGTGGAGAGAGGAATGTGGAATGCGTGTGGACAGGGTGTGTGGAATGATGTGGAATAATGGGGGGAATGTGGATAAAAATGTTGAGTGTGAGTGGGAAGAGGAAAGGGAGCGGCGCGGAAATTGACGAAACATGGGGAAAGGGGGGAGTTATCCACAGAAATTTCCACATTGTGGAAAAAGTTATCCCCGAAAGCGGGGATGTCCACAGGGCGGGAAGGGCAGAAAAACAGACCGCCCGCGCTGCGGAACGGCCTGTTTCGGAAAATCTGCTCAGATCTTTGTAAAGAGGATGTGGATAACGCCCGAGTCATCCCCCTTTTGGCGCTGCACAAAGTCGATGCCCTCTTCCGTGAGCGTGCCCTCTTCGGGGAATTGGGGGAGACCCTTGACGGTGAGCTTTTCGCCGTCCTGAGAATAGGTGCCCTTCATCTCGCGCCCGCCGTTGAGCATGGTGGCGGCGCCGCCCGAAAAGGTGAGGGTGCATTCCTGTGCGGTGGTGTTCATCATCGCGACGAAGAATTCGGCAAATTCCTTTTCCTTGTCGCTGAGATCTTTGAAGTATTCGGGATACGCCTTTTGAAATTTGTAGGTGCTGCCGGAAACATCGTGTGTCATAGAAGACCTCCTTTTCTGGTTTGATTTTTTATGTGCTTGTGGGGGGGCTTGCGGCGACGCGGTGACTCCTTCCGTCTGCTTCGCAGACACCTCCCTCAAAGAGGGAGGCAAGGGAATGAACGCTGCCCTTGCTTCTAAAATCTACTGAGCCGAGCAGGGTTTCCCTGCGCTGGCTCCCCCAATTTGCGCCATACTTGGCGCTTATTGTACTTAGAATGACAACAAAGCGCGCGGGCGACAAAGTAAGTTAGATGTTAAAACTCCACTCCTCGCCGCGAAGATTTCCCGAAGGGAAAGATTTGCGGCGAAATCTCCTCACGAAATTTGTTTTGCGAAGCAAAAGAAATTCCGTGAATTAAAAATCTACTGAGCCGAGCAGGGTTTCCCTGCGCTGGCTCCCCCAATTTGCGCCATACTTGGCGCTTATTGTACTTAGAATGACAACAAAGCGCGCGGGCGACAAAGTAATTTGGATGTTTGAAGCCCACCCCTCACGACTTTTTTGTGCTCGCACAAAAAAGTGTGAATTAAAAATCTACTGAGCCGAGCAGGGTTTCCCTCTGTTTTCTAAATAATGGCGCAAGCAGGGTTCCCCTGCGCCCGCGCACTCAATTTGTACCCGCAGGGCACTTAGTCTCGCGGAAAGATTTTTGCGTCAGCAAAAAGATTTTCGCGAAAGCATTACATTACAACGATATTCTCTTCTGCGAATTTTGCTTTGAGTTCGGGCGGGAAGCCGTCGTCGGTGATGAGGACGTTGATGTCTTCGAGATGCGCGAAGGTGTAGGGCATGATCTTGCCGATCTTGGAACTGTCGAGCATCATATAGACGGAGCGCGCCTTCTTCCGCGCAAGGATCAGAAGGTCTGCTTCCACCTGCGAGCCGCACGAGAAGCCGTCTTCGGGCGTGAAGGCGGACGCCGAGATGATGGCAAGTTCGAAATTGGTGTTTTCGAAATACATCTTCGCCGAAGGGGAAGAGGTCGAAAGGTTTTCGGGCATCACCTGCCCGCCCAGCATGGTCACCTTCATGTTCTTCTTCTTGGCAAGTTCGATGGCGACGGCAAGGCCGTTCGTGAAGACGTGGATATCGATATCGGGAAGTTCCTTGGCAAGATAGAGCGCCGTCGTGCCGCCGTCCATGAAGATGGAGCTGTTCTCTTCGACGAGGCTCGCCGCCTTCTGCGCGATGGTGATCTTTTCATCCGTCTGAGAAGCGATCTTGCGCGTGTAGCTCTCACCCGAGACTTTCTGCACTTCTTTGACGGACATGGCGCCCCCGCGCACGCGGATGACCCTGCCTTCCTGTTCGAGCTGTAAAAGATCGCGGCGGATGGTCATCTGCGACACGTTGGGAAAGTGCTCGTCGAGCTGCTCCAAGGTGAGCTTGCCGCGCTTGTCCAAGAGTTCTGCGATTTCTTCAATGCGTTCTTTTTTCATCGGAAAATACCCCTTTACTCCCAGTTTTGTTTTCTGTCATATTTTAACACAACTTTGTCTGAATTGCAAGTGATTCATCCCGAATTTTTCACAATTTGTCAGATATGCTGTAAAATAAGTGTAAAATTTGCGCAATTTATCTTCGGTCGTTCACATTATGAAAAAATTTCACGAAGGTTTTCGGCGGCGCGGGAAGAAAAGAGGGGAAAGGCGGGAAAATTCGCGGCGCAAAACGCTTTGCTTTTTTGCCCGTTCCGTGTTACAATAGGGGCATGAAAGAGACGTATCTGGAAGCGCTCGACGACTTTTTTGCGGCGCATTATTCCGATTATATCAAGCTCGCCGCGCTCGAAGGGTACCGCCGTCCCGAACTTCTGACCGTCGACCGCGACGGGAACATCGGCAGGAAGGACAGTTCCTTTCTGCGCCTTTCCTATCAGGCGGAGTGTAAAAAACTGTTGGAGACGCTGAAAAAGGGGCTCATCGATACTTCCTTTTCCTTTTCCTTCCGCTTCCGCACCTTCCGCGAAAAGTGGAACGATCTCTTTGACAAGAATACGTTTGCAAAGCATCTTCCTTCCATCCTTTCGCACTCGGGCGAGACGGTGGAGAGCGCGGGGAAGAAGCTTTCTCTTCTGCCCGAGGTATGGCAGGGCATCGTCAAGGGGAAATATTACCCCGAAAAGAATACGGTGCTCGCCCTCGCCCTCGTCTGCCACATGCGCCCGCAGGATACCAACGCCCTTTTGGTGCTTTCGGGCTTTTCCTTCGATCTTTCGAGCGTGAGGGATGTGGTCGTCGAATACCTTCTCGAACGCGAGCTCTTCAACCCCGAGATGAGGGACAGGTGCCTTCGGGAGTATCGTATCGAGAATCTGCCCATCGCGGAAGGGGCGTAGAGAGGAGCGTGGAAACCGCTGCAAAACACTTGACGGGAAGCGGCGGGTGTGCTAAAATATCTACAATTGAATGAAGAGAGCCGATGCGGCGGAAAGAGTACCGCCCTTTGCCCGTAAGAGAGGCGCCCCTTGGCTGGAAGGGCGCTCGGGAAGGGGGACGGGAACGTGCGTCCTCCGCGCTTGAGGCCCGGAGCAATGTCCGCGGCGAGCCCGCCGTTATCGGGCGCAATGAGGGAAAAGTTTCTTTTCCGAAGTAAAGTGGGACCGTGCCGAAAGCGCCTTTATACAATGGTATAGAGGCGTTTTTTTGTACCTTCCTGCAAAGGAATTTCAGCAATGATAATATCTAAATACAAAAAGGAGGGGGTATGTTTTTTTCGAGACTGAGGAAGGATATCGAGGCGGCGAAGCGCAACGACCCCGCCGCGCGCAACAAGTTTGAGATCTGGCTCACCTATTCGGGCGTGCACGCGCTCTCGTGGCACCGCTTTGCGAACCGCCTCTATAAGATGCACCTGCGCCTTCTGGCGCGCTGGGCGTCGCAGTTTGCAAAGTTTTTAACGGGCATCGAGATCCACCCCGCCGCGAAGATCGCCCCAGGCGTCTTCATCGACCACGGCATGGGCGTCGTCATCGGCGAGACGGCGGAAGTGGAAGAGGGCGTCGTCATCTATCAGGGCGTCACCCTCGGCGGCACGGGCAAGGAGCGCGGCAAGCGCCACCCCACCATCAAGAAAAACGTCACCGTCTCGAGCGGGGCGAAAGTTCTGGGCGGCTTCACCGTGGGCGAGGGCGCGCGCATCGGCGCGGGGGCGGTCGTTCTCAAAGAAGTGCCGCCCTATGCGACGGTCGTGGGCGTTCCCGGGCGCGTCGTGCGCATCAACGGCGAAAAGACGCAGGACCTCATCCCCGAAAAGGACGACCCCGTGATGAAGGAAGTAAGCTTTTTGCGCGAGCGCATCTTCGAGCTTGAGGAGCGCCTCGAAAAGTTTGCCTCGTGGGAGGAGACGCACGCCGTGAACTATGACGGAGCGGCCGCCCGGGAGACAGACGCCGAAAAGACAGCGGCGCAGGAAATAACGACAGATAATAAGGAGAAACAAGATGAAAATTTATAATTCGCTGACGAGAAGAAAGGAAGAATTTGTCCCCATCGAGGAGGGGAAGGTGAAGATGTACGCCTGCGGCATCACGGTGTCGGGCGAGGCGCATATCGGCCACGCCTTTCAGGCGATGCTCTACGATATCTTCCGCAAGTTCCTCGAAAAACAGGGCTACAAGGTGACGTACGCCCGCAACTATACCGACGTCGACGACAAGATCATCGCCCGCTCCAAGGAGACGGGCATCCCTGCGGACAAGTATGCCGAGATGATGATCAAAAAGATCGACCATGTGATGCGCGAGTTCGACGTGGACGACCCCACCCTCTGGCTGAAAGCGACGGAGAATATCGGCAATATCATCTCCTTTGTGCAAGCGCTCATTTCGTCGGGGCACGCCTATGCCGCGGACAACGGCGACGTCTACTTCGACGTCGACACCTTCCCCGCCTACGGGCAGCTCTCGGGCAGGGACAAAGAGGACGCTCTCGACGGCGTGCGCGTCGAAAACGACGACGCAAAGCGCCACCCTTACGACTTCGCGCTCTGGAAGGCCGCCAAGCCCGGCGAGATCTGCTGGGATTCGCCGTGGGGAAAGGGGCGCCCCGGCTGGCACATCGAGTGCTCGGCGATGAACCGCGCCGCCTTCGGCGATCAGATCGACATCCACGGCGGCGGGAGAGACCTCATCTTCCCCCATCACGAGAACGAGATCGCTCAGAGCGAGGCGCTCACGGGCAAGCGGTTCGCAAAGTATTGGACGCACAACGGGCTCATCAAGGTCAACGGGCAGAAGATGAGCAAGTCGCTCGGCAACAGCCTGCTCCTTGAGGACCTTTTGAAGCAGTATTCCAACGAGGCGGTCAAGTTCGCTTTGCTTTCGACGGGCTACCGCGGCGACATCAACATCACGGACAGCCTCTTCCCCGAAGCGGAAGCACACCTGCGCCGCTTTTACGAGCTCATCGCCCGCGCCGAGGAAATCTTCCCCGACGAGAAGGGCGGAGAGGAGAGCATCGACAAGCGCTTCGACGAGGCGATGAGCGACGACTTCAACACCGCGCTCGCCCTTTCCGACCTCTTCGGTTATTTCAAGGAAGTCTCCCGCCTGCTTGCAGAGCGCGACCCTCGGGCGCGCCGCATCGTCAATCAAATTCGCGCGACGTACTCCCTTCTGGGGCTCTTCAAGAAGGACGCGAAGCAATATCTTGCAGCATACGGCGAAAAGCAGGAAGAAGTGCCCGAGGAAGTGAAGGCGGTCGCGGAAGAGCGGAAGGCGGCGCGCGCAAACAAAGATTGGGCGAAGTCGGACGAGCTCAGAGAAAAGCTCAAAGCGCTCGGCTATGCCGTCAAGGACGGCAAGGACGGCTATACGCTCACCAAACTTTGAGGGTATTCCGATGGAAAATACGAAACGCAAAGTGCCCGTCTGGGCCATCATTCTCTACACCGTCACGGGGCTCCTGCTGCTCGCGGGCGTCGCGCTCATCATCTTCTCCGCCATCGATTCGGCGACGCTCCTTCCCTACAAGCGGCAGAACATTTCGGAGTACTTCTCGGACGGGACGCATTACTACACCGTTGCGGGCACCGTGGAGGAGCTCTCCGTGGGCACCCTCGCAGACGGCGCGTATCCCCTCACGCTGACGCTCGACGGCGTCGTCTCGGACGAGGAGAGCATCAACGAGCGCGGGCGCGTCACCTTCACCGTTCCCGCGGAGACGTACAGTGCGCTTGCGGAGCGCGGCTTCTTCGACGCCCTGCAGGTGGGCGCGGCCGTTGAGTTCTATATGGCGTGGAACGTGTGGGGGAAGACCGAGATCGCGGTTTTCACCGAGGTCTCCGTCGAGGGCACGTCCTTCCTCGACGCGGCCCCGGCTTTAGCGGCGCTTGAAGACTGGATCCGGAACGACCTCAACTGACGGGCGGCGTCCGGCGGCCTCCCCCGGGGAGAGGGCGGCGGCGAAAAGGACGTTTTCGCGCGCAAAACCGCCCCAAAACTTGTTGACAAACGCCCTTTCGGCGGCTAAAATAAGCGATTGAAAGAATTTGGAGAAAACGGTATGAAGATCACATCCAAACAGCTTCGGCAAAAGTGGCTCTCCTTCTACGAGAGCAAGGGGCACGTCAACATCGGCGCGGTCTCCCTCATCGGCGACGGTACGACGGGCGTCATGTTCAACGTGGCGGGCATGCAGCCCCTCATGCCCTACCTTTTGGGCAAAACACACCCCGCGGGCAAGCGGCTGTGCAACGTGCAGGGCTGCGTGCGCACCGTCGATATCGACTCCGTCGGCGACGCTTCCCACTTCACCTTCTTCGAGATGATGGGCAACTGGTCGCTCGGCGACTATTTCAAGAAGGAAAAGACGGCGTGGACGTTCGAACTCCTCACGAAGGAGTTCGGGCTCGACAAGAATAAAATCTGCTCGACGGTGTTCGAGGGCAACGAGAGCGCTCCCCGCGACGAGGAGACCGCCGACCTTCTGAAGGGTCTCGGCATTTTGCCCGAACACATCTTCTTCCTCCCCAAGAGCGACAACTGGTGGGAGCTTGAGGGCACCGTGGGCACCCCCTGCGGCCCCGACAACGAGTGGTTCTATCCCATCGACGAGGAGAAGGAAGACCCCGTCTTCCCCGACGACTATGTGGAGATCGGCAACGACGTCTATATGCAGTACCGCAAGACGGAGACGGGTTATGTGCCGCTTGAGAACAAGAACGTCGATACGGGCTTCGGGCTCGACCGGATGCTGCTCTTTTTGAACGGGCTTTCGGACGGCTATAAGACCGACCTCTTCCTTCCCGTCATCGAAAAGCTCGAAGAGATCTCGGGCAAGAAGTACGATGAGGACGAAGAGGCGCGCAAGGCGATGCGCATCATTGCCGACCACACGCGCACGACGGTGATGCTCATCGGCGATAAGGACGGCATTTTGCCCTCCAACACGGGCGCGGGCTATATCTTACGCCGCATCATGCGCCGCGCCATCCGCTACTGCCGCCAGCTCGGCGTGGAGACGAGCGCCCTCCTCGAATGCGCCGCCATCTTCATCGACGAAGTGTACGGCGAGGCATACCCCAACCTGCACGAGAAGAAGGAGTATATCCTCTCCGAGATCAAGAACGAGGCAGACCGCTTCGAAGCTACCCTCGCACAGGGCATCAAGGAATTTGAAAAGTGTGTTCAGGGCCTCGAGCGCAAGAACGCCTTCATGGCGCAGAAGGATCCTGCTTACGTCAAAGAGACCGTCATCGGCGGCAAGCAGGCGTTCCGCCTCTACGATACCTACGGCTTCCCCCTCGAACTCACCGAAGAACTCGCCCTGGAGCGCGGGCTGACGGTGGACAGGGAGGGCTTTGACGCCGCCTTCAAAGAGCACCAGGAAAAGAGCCGCGTCCTTGCGGGCGGGCAGTTCAAGGGCGGCCTTGAGAGCCATTCCGAAATGGCGACCAAGTACCATACGGCAACGCACCTTCTCAACGCCGCGCTCAAAGCCGTGTGCTCGCCCGACTGCAACCAGAAGGGCAGTAACATCACCGACGAGCGGATGCGCTTCGACTTCAACTTCGAGCGCCCCATGACGAAGGAGGAGATCGCCGCCGTCGAGGACCTTGTGAACGAGAAGATCAAGGAGGATATCCCCGTCGTCTACAAGGAGATGAGCCTCGACGAGGCGCGGGCGGAGCACTTTGTGGGCGTCTTCGACAGCAAGTACGGCGACGTTGTGAAGACGTACTCCATCGGCGACTTCTCGAAGGAGATGTGCGGCGGGCCTCACGTTGCGAGCACGGGCGTTTTAGGGCACTTCAAGATCGTCAAGGAGCAGTCCTCCTCGGCGGGCGTGAGAAGGATCAAGGCGATCTTGGAATAAAAGTTCACGAAATTGCTTTTGTACTGCCAAAAGCAATTTCCGTGAGGGGGAGGAAAACCCGACGTTCGCCTTCGGCTCTGCGTCCGGTTTTCCTGCGGCGCGCAATTGGCAACGATCAGAGCCGCGCGCCGCTGTACCTTTCCGCCTGAGCGCAAGTATGCGTGAATTGAGTTCCGCTGCGCAAAAGCGTGGTTTTGCTTGCGGCGCATTTTGGAGAAAGTTCACGAAATTGCTTTTGTACTTCCAAAAGCAATTTCCGTGAGGAGAGGAAAACCCGACGTTCGCCTTCGGCTCGGAGGCAATTTCCGTGAGCGAGGCGAAAAACAAAGTTGTTTTATGAAAATATGCGGAGCGCGAAGGCTGCTCCGCTTTTTCGAGGAAGAAAGAGATGAAAAGCGAACTTCAGAAACTCAAAGACGGCGAACTTTACGACTACTCCGACCCCGAAGTGCGGGCGGCGCACATCCGCGCGGTGGAGCTGTGCGACGAGTACAACGAGACGGGGCGCACCGAGACGGAGAAGCGCGAACGCATTTTGCGCGAACTGTTCGGCTCGCTGGGCGAAAATGCGCTCATCGAAAAGAACATCCGCATCGATTACGGGTTCAACGTGCACGCGGGCGACAACTTCTTCGTCAATTACGACTGCGTGTTTCTGGACTGCGCGCCCATCACGTTCGGTAACAACGTCTTTATCGCGCCCCAATGCGGCTTCTATGCCGTCAATCATCCGCTTGAAGCGGACCTTCGCAACAGCGGCGTCGAGACGGGCGTTCCCATCACGGTGGGCGACGACGTATGGATCGGCGGGGGCGTCAAGGTGATGCCGGGCGTCACCATCGGCAGCAACGTCGTCATCGGCGGCGGCAGCGTTGTGGTGAAGGATATCCCGTCCGATTCCCTTGCCGTCGGTAACCCCGCAAGAGTGGTAAAGAGCATCCCGCCGAGGAAGTGAGACATATAAGGGAAACCGCCGCGCGCCCGCAGACTGCGGGCGCGCGGCGGCATTTCCGAACGGCCTGAAATGGTAAGGAACAAAACAAAAAATGCGGCGAAAGGGGGGATTTCGCGTGAAAAAAATCACTGCTTTCCGTTTATTCAGGGGCGAACAAAAAATTTGCCCTTTTCGGGAAAAAATTAAAAATCGCAACTCAAAACAGCTTGACGGAACTTTTTTTCTTGCCTATAATGAAGGAGTAAATCGTTTCTCGAGGCACAGCCCCTGCTAAACAGCAACGATAACGGAATGATTCAGGCAAATCAAGGAGTACACAAATATGAAAACCTATATGGCAAATGCTCAGACGGTTGAGAGAAAGTGGTACGTTGTCGATGCAGCGGGGATCCCCCTTGGCCGCCTCGCTTCCAAGGTGGCGGCGATCCTTCGCGGCAAGAACAAGCCCACGTTCACTCCCAATGTCGATACGGGCGATTTTGTGATCGTCATCAACAGCGATAAGGCGGTGCTCACGGGCAAGAAGCTCGAAAACAAGTTCTACCGCTATCATACGGGATACATCGGCGGCCTTAAAGAGATCGCTTACGGGAAGATGATGGCAGAGCGTTCCGACCTCGTCGTCTACGAAGCCGTCCGCGGCATGCTCCCCAAGAACTCCCTCGGCAGGCAGATGATCAAGAAACTTCGCGTCTACAAGGGTGCGGAGCACAACCACGCGGCACAGAAGCCCGAAGAGCTGAAATTATTTTAACGAGGTATCGACATGGCTAAGGCAAATTTGAAAAAGAAATTGCAGTTTTGGGGCACCGGCCGCAGAAAGAAGGCCATTGCCCGCGTTCGCCTCATCCCTTCGGGAAGCGGCGCCATCGTCATCAACGACCGTTCCCTCGAAGACTACTTCCCCATGGGCACGCTTCAGTACATCGTCAAGCAGCCCCTCGTTGAAGTGGCGGCGGAAGGCAAGTACGATATCTTCGTGAACGTCATCGGCGGCGGCTATACGGGCCAGGCAGGCGCGATCCGCCTCGGCATCGCAAGGGCGCTTCTGCAGAGCGAGCCCGAAGTTCGCCCCGCCCTCAAGAAGGCAGGCTTCCTCACCCGCGACCCCCGCGTCAAGGAGCGCAAGAAGTACGGTCTCAAGAAGGCGCGCAGAGCACCTCAGTTCTCCAAGAGATAATTTCACAAAAGAAGACGGACGACCCGAGAGGCCGTCCGTTTTTTGTTGTGTGATGACTATTTTGCCCTCCCTGCGCAAGGGGGAGATAGGGAGGGGATCGTTAAGATCAGGGCTTTGTTTTGATAACAATCCCTCAGTCACTTCGTGACAGCTTCTCGCGCGGTAGAGACCGCGCTTCGGTCAGGAAACGGCACGGACAATGTGCCGTTTCCAAGTTCGCAAGTGGTCAACGCCACACCGTGGCGTTGCCAAGAAAGCACTTGCTCACCCCTTTCCACAAGGGAGCCTATGGCGCCGTGCGAGCATGACAACCCTTCCGTCACGCTGCCGAGGGAAAGCCACCTTCTCGGCAGCGCCTAAAATAAGGCGACTCCTTTCGCCGCGCGCCCGCGGGAGCGGGCGCGCGGCAAAAAGGATTTACTCCCTCCGTCACGCTGCCGAGGACAAGCCTCGGACAGCGTGACACCTTCTCAAAGGGGAGGCTAAAATGAGGATTCAACAACCCTTCCGTCTCATCATCGGCATTCGCCGAATGATGAGCCAGCGTCTCGCGCGGTAGTGCCCGCGCTGCTCCTCTACCCACGCATCTGCTTCGCATCTGCGCGGGAGCCCTGAAATGCCCCGAACAATGGGGCATTTCCAAGCTCGCAAATGGTCAACGCCACACCTCGTCGCGGCAAGGCGGTTTGGTCTGCGGCGCGCTTCGTTTGCCGCATGACCTTATACACCTGCCGCTCCTCTTCCCACAAAACTCGCCATGCGATTTTTGCGGGAGCCCTGAAATTATCCCACAAAGCTTTTGCTGCGCAAAATCTTTGCGGGAGCCCTGAAAGCCAAGAAAGCATTTGCTCGCCCCCTTACACAGGGGAGGCTATATTGAGGAGACTCCCGCGGGGAGAGGAGGCGAGGGAATAGCGGAAAATCCCGGCAGTTACTCCCTCAGTCACGACACCGAAGCAAGCTTCGGATGTCGTGACAGCTTCTCGCGCGGTAGAGACCGCGCTCGGTCAGAAAACGGCACGGACAATGTGCCGTTTTCAAGCTCGAAAGCGGTCAAAGCCCCACCGGGGCTTTGCCAAGAAAGCGCTTTCTCGCCCCTCAGGAGGGCGCCTAAAATAAGGGTCAGTGTTTTTCGGCTTTTTTGGAGAGGGCGTCGTGGCGCTTCAGAAAGCTTTCAAGGGCCTTGGGAGCAGGATCGTGCGCCGCTCTTCCGTCGGGCGCGTTAGGGGCGGGGTCGTGCGCCGCTCTGCCGCCGGGCGCGTTGGGGGATGCGCTTTCTCCCGCTGCGGGGGATGTGCCGTCTTCCCGCCCGCGCGCCGTTCCGCCGTCCGGGAAGGGGGCTTTTTCCGTGTCGCCGCTGCGCGCCGCCCCGCCCGAAGGCGGGGCGGCGCGCCACAAACGGTCCTCTTCCGCAGGGGTCTTCTGCCCTGCTTCCGCCCTTTGATCCGCCCCTTCGCGGGGGAGGGCGGAGAGCGCGTCCAAAAGCTCGAATATGCCGAATCGTTCCATAAAAGCGCACCTCGGGGCTTAAAATTTCTCAAAGAAAAGCGGCTTCGCCGCGGGTTTTTGATTGCCAAAACCTACGATTTAGTATATAATGGAGAACGTATCGTTAGAACGAGAATTTTACGGTACCTTATAAGGAATCCTTTTATGCGGAACTTTTCGAAAAAACTCATTACCATATTCACTGCGGGCGCGATCGCGGTGAGCGTGGGTGCCCTTGCGGCGTGCGAGGCGTCCTTTACGCCCCTGGGGGGAGATTTCTCCTCGGGCGAGGTCGTCTCCAACGGCGGTTTTGTCGTCGAAAAGGGCAACTACGTCTACTTCATCAACGGCGTCGAGGCGTATACTTCGGATAACACCTACGGCACTCCCGTCAAGGGCGCGCTCATGCGCATCGCAAAGAGCGACCTCGAAGCGGGCGTCAACAACGCCGAGATCGTCGTCCCTTCGCTGATGGTGGCTGCCGATTATTCGTCGGGCATCTATATCTACGGCGACAGGGTGTACTACGCGACCCCCAACAACGTGCGCAATACCTCGGGCGTCATCGAGAGCGAGTACCTCGATTTCAAGAGCGCCCGCCTCGACGGTTCGGATATTCAGAGCTACTTCAACGTTGCGGACAACGCCACCGTCTACCGCTATGCGGAAGTCGAGGGCACCGTCTATCTCGTGTATGAGAGCGACTCCGAACTGCACTCCTACAACACCTCGGACGAGACGGACACCCTGCTTGCGAAGAACGTTTCGGAATACGTCGTCGATACGGCGGCGAGCGGCAACCCCTACATCTACTATACGATGGGCGTGACGATGGACATCGACGTCGAGGGCGGTTCGCTCGAACGCGAATACAATCAGGTCTACCGCGTGCGCGCGGACGTCACCGAAGAGACGGCGCCCTATGAGTACACCTTCTCGGAAGAGTACCTCGAAGAGCACGACGGCGAAGCGCCCTATGTGAACCTCGGCGAGATCGTGCTCGACGGCATCGGCGCGACGTACGCAAATTCCCCCACGCAGTTCACGCACGACCTTGAAGACGGCGTGACGCCCCTTTCCTACGCGGGCTACAGCTACACGTTGCAGGCGTTTGCGAACGGCGGGCTGTACTTCACCCGCACCGACCTTGCGCAGACGGGTTCTTCGGGCGAGGGCGGCTGGCTCTACTACCTCTCCGCGGACGAGCTCGGAAGCGGCTGGAACTCCGTTACGGGCAACGGCGCGGAGCATCTCGACGTCGTGGCGCAGACCACCGACCATGCGGACACCGCCGCCATCTTCTACCTCGATGAGGCGGGTGCGCACCACTACCTCTATGTGGACGGCGACAATATCTTCCGCGCGGACGTCACCGAAGAGGGCACCGAGACGACGCTCATCGCGCGCGGCGCGACGGACGCGACGCTCATCTCCATCGACGATACGTCGAGCGACGAATATTCTTACGTCTACTACACGATCGCGGGCGACGGCGGCTCCAACATCTACCGCGGCGTCTACAACGGCACGGAGGAGGACTACCGCATCCTCGGCTACGAAGAGAACGCGCCCTTCGCGCCCGTGCAGCTGCTTGACATCGAGCATGCGGGCAGCTGGTATAACTTCGAGATCCTGGACGGCACCGTCTTCTTTGCGGATGCAGAGACGATCGGCACGACGTCCTATAACTACATCTCCACCCTCTCGCTCAAGAACGGGAACGGCGCGCTGATGGACAACGCCGAGATCAAGGCGCTCAACGAAGAGTACGATGAGATCGTCGGCGAAGACGGCATCATCGAGTCCTCCGCGGACGACGTGGGCGAAAACATGCCGACCGCGCTCCGCTACTACTTCTTCATGGGGCAGGACGACGTCTTCTACGCCGCTGCCGAGAAGTATTCCGACTACGAGTACGAGTTTGCAAACGGATACCTTACCTATGATTCGACGGCGTTCGTGCGCAACATCCGGGAAGCGATCGACGAAGGCAAGAAGGACACCTACCTTTACAGCACCGAGGAGCAGGAGTACTTCAAGGGCTTTGTGGAAGACGGCGACGGCCTCGGCGAGGCGCGCACGAGGAGCCACTTCATCACCCGCATCGGCGCGATGAACGAGAGCGACTTCGACGCGATGGAAGCCTATTGGAGCAACACCCTCGAAAATTACACGGTCACCGAGGAAGAGAGCGGACTTCCCGCCTGGGCATGGGCGCTCATCGGCGTCGGCATCGGCATCGTGGTGGTCGGCGCAGGACTTGCGGTGTTCTTTATCCTCCGCGCGAAGAAGAACAAGGAAGGCGGCGGCGACGAGCCCAAGATGTACGTCGATACGACGGACGACCGTTCTGTGGACGTCTATGCGGACGATCCGGCGGACGAGCCCGCTGTGGATGAGGACGCGCCTGCCGACGAGGCAGTAGAAGAGTCTGCTGCTCCCGACGAAGAAGGAGCAGAGGCTGAGGAAGCGGACGGCGACAAGGACCTTGACTCGGACGACGAGGCAGCTGCGCCTGCAGAAGCCGCGCCTGCCGAGGCTGAGGAGACCGGCGAGGTGGCGGAAGAAGAAAAGAACTGATCAAAAAAATGCAATATCCCGCCCATTTGGGCGGGATTTTTAATATATTATACGCCGAAGGAGAAATTTTCGAAAAAAAAGCGACTTTTTTCCGAAAGGAATAAAAAAACGGTTTACAAGAAAAATAAAAATA
>ERZ1643249.483-NODE-483-length-45078-cov-21.125936_pt1 | contig 45078 bp, 61 predicted proteins | sample MGYA00579263_ERZ1643249 | MGnify/ENA primary metagenome ERZ1643249 (study PRJEB29033, sample SAMEA4952264) | chicken gut metagenome | biome: Broiler Chicken; feature: Gastrointestinal Tract; material: Caecum | place: Ireland | collected 2018 | study: Broiler...
GTCCGATAATACAGTGCTATGATGTGGAAGGATAAAAATTTTAATGTGATTTTAACACAGAAAGAAATATAAAAACCTGGCAAATATGCGGGAAACGTTGATTTTACGCGGTTTTTCGTATATTGCAAATCAATTTGTATGTCGCCTGATTGCGGCTAATAAAGGGGCGGTTAGTCACAATTAGTCACAATCAGGCGTCTTTATTTTCTCAATTTCAGACCGCAGATCCTCCAGATCCCGATGACCATAAATGGCATTCGTAACGTCGTTCGGGAAGGAATGGCCCATCATTCTCTTACGGTCATTTTCGCGGACTCCATAGCGTTCACATAATTTGGAAAATGTATGCCGGCAATCATGAGGAGTGTGGTTATACTTATCGCGGATATGCAACCGGTCAAGAGTAGGGTAAAAATGATTAAGTCTATAATCTCCAGTGCGGCAAGGCATTAATCCCCCTTCTTTTTTTACCTTTTCTCTGACAAAAGGCAATATGCCGGAATAGATGGGAACGGTGCGGTTCTTTCCTGCAGCAGTCTTTATCCCTCCACAGAAATAGTTCATATCAAGATTGATATCGAGGTTTTTATACTCCGAAATCCGAAAACCACTGTAACACATGATCAGAATCATCTGGACCTCAGGATCATCACGGTTTTTCCAAAGAATATCAATCTCATCATCAGAAAATGGGATCCCATGAACATCATCTTCTGTGTCGCCGATCCGAACAAAAGCAGCTTTGTTATCCTGACAGATCTCATCGTAGATTGCGTATTTATACATTTGATTATACAGAGACAGGATCAACTCAAGGCTGGATCTGGCAAGAGTACATTCGTCAAGATTTCGCTGTAGATCAGAGGCTTTAAGTCTGGAAAAAATGCATGAGTGCAAAGAAGCACAATTCTTGAATGCGGCCCGATATGATCTTCTGGCTTGATCAGATAATTTTTTTCCGCTCGGGCTTTCAAATTTCCATTTAAAAAACTTCTCAAACACCTCAGAAAAAGTGGGTTCATGAATTTCAGGATGTTTATCTTCCACACCTTTAATAGTAGAGTAATCCGCAATGATTCGTTGAGCAAGAATTTCTGTGTCGCTGGTTGCACTCACCTCCAGTTCCTTTTCCATCCCAGGCGTATAAGTGCCGGCTTTCCAGGCCGTGAGGATAGTAAAGCCCTTAATCCAGTCATCAGTGTAACAAAGAGCAGCGGGGCGATTTATATGCCCCAAGGCGTCGATTGTAGCCGGGGGATGGACGGCATAACAATTCCTGCGGCCGGGCCCAAGATAGCGTATAGTACCAAAGCCAGCCGGAAGTTTAGGGTATTTCTTTCTGTTTTTTTTCTTCGGCATCTTATCACTCCTTGCAATAGGGTATAAAAATACAGCGAACAAATTTTCTGATTGTTCGCCGAGTCCGAAGATGATACAATATGATTGCAAAAAGGTATTCTCTTCGGAGTATATCGGCCGCTCTGGTGCGCCAACACTGGGGCGGTTTTTGTTTTATGTCATTTTACTAATCAGATAAAAAGGCTATTTATTCTTCAGATTGATCCAGAGAAAGAGGGTCTGTTGCGTTGGAAGGAGAAATCACACTTTTTCCGAGTTTATGTTCCAATTCTTTTCTTGCGTTTCCGGCAATAGATCCGCCTTCCAGGACAGTTTTTCTGGTTTCGGAATATCCTTTCTGCCGATAGGTACGGATCATGCGCTCAAAAGCAAGTTCCGGATCTGCGATTTCTTCCAGCCGTTCCCGCCCAACACGAGCCAGCCATAATTTAAAAGGTTCCGCATTTTTAGAAGGAATAGACTGGATGATGCGGAGAAGCTGCTCCGTATTGGCAGCATCAGTTTTGTACATTTTCCCATCTTTATGAGACTTCATTTTCAGTTGGTGACAATTTGTCACCGACTCATTTCCCTCTTCTTTCAGCCGCTGTTTTAGCTTGTTCCAGTATTTTCTACCATCGGCGCTATCTGTAAGCACCTGACATACATCTACAACAGAAAAATACCATTCTTCTTCCTGCTTATGCCAGACCTTCCGTACCTTGTCATCAAAGAAAAATTCCAGTTCCTCATCATTTTCGACATCGGCCTCCACCGGAACTGTAGTGTTGGCTTCTTCATCGAAGATAAAGAAAAAGAAGATAATCACATCCTTTCTGATTGCGCCGGCGCAATTACAAATCCAAAAGCTGAGCTTTTTTCTGCTCAAATTCTGATTGAGTAATAGCGCCCATGTCATATAACTCTTTGAGTTTCTTAATTTCGTCAAGATTAGAGGATACAGGAGCAGGAGATGACTTATGCTGTATACAATACTCAATGTATTCTTTCAACTCTTGAGCTAGATAGGCCTCCTTTTTCGTAAAAGTGATAGAGTTTTCATCTTTTACAGCTCCCATAACGCCGCCGCGAGCATCACGGCCTCCAATGAGAATAATCTGCAAAAATCCTGTAGTAAGGCCGGGAGCCTTATACTGAACTCCCGATATATTATTCACATCATAGGTTTTTTGACCAGTCAGACCTTTATTGATGCTGTTCGTAAAACCGCGAGGAGTAATTTTAATAACACTACCCTCAACTAAAACATCAAATTTTCCGTTAGATTTAAAATGAATAAAAACGCTATTCTGGGAAAGGATATCTTTCCCTTTTTCCTTTTTGTTAAATAAATCCATAGTAAAATCCTCTCTTTCTTATTTGTGAAAATGTATATGTATTACATTGCTTCCAGACTCTTTGTGATATTTTATGCCATTCTTGCAGACTCCCCTTTTGATACTACCTCATCAATGGAAAGAGCACGTAGCACCATTGCCTTTGTTATATCGTCTGCCTTGCGATATTCTATTATAATTCGTTCTTCTATCTGATTCATGGTGATGGATGGATTAGGGTGCGTAGAAGATGTGCCATCCCATCCCATTAAATATGAGGGGCGACAGTCCAAAACCTGAGCCATTTTTTCTATGGTAGATCTCTTTATGTTTTCAACTCGTCCGTTTTCATATTTCGCTATAGCAGATTTTTGGAGATTTAATTTTGAAGCAAGCTCTTCCTGAGTGTATCCCATGGCGATGCGGCGTTCTTTTATTCTTTTTGACATACACATATGACTACACCTCGCTTTCAGTGTCTTAATATTACTACACATCATGGAATAATGCAAGAAAAATAGGAAAAAGCGTCTTAAAAAGACAACAAAACTGTTGACAGTGCGAGAATGAAGTGCTACTGTATAAGTGTCTTGATAAGATACAAATAGAAAAGAGGTGAAATTTATGAACAAAAAACTTTTGGAAGCCAAAATGAAGTTACACGGAGATATTGGAAAAACCCTTGCTATGCATATAGGAATTGCAAGAACTACGCTCTCGAATAAAATGAATGAAACGAATGGAGCAGAATTTACACAGAGAGAAATTTCAAAAATCAAAGAGAGATATAGTTTGACTGCAGAGGAGGTAGATGAAATTTTTTTTGCCTCAAAAGTGTCTTAATAAGACACAAATAGCTTTTATATTTTCAAGTTTAATAAAGAAGGAGGCACCTATCAAAGAACTAGACGAGGATTACGGCTTATTTCTTCAAAAGAGATCAAAACCGAAATAGTCGATCGGTCTCAAAGCAGTTCTACGGGGGAGAAAAGGAAGAGGTGAGTGAGATCGTGCAAAATTTAAAAGACAGAAGGGAAATGGTTTTGGAAATTGTAAAGGAGTTACTTGACATTATAAATGGAAAAGAAATAACTCCGAATGAAGCTCAGTGTGTAGGAGATGTTCTGAAAAAATGTATAGAAGAAAATAATGAATCAGGAAAACAGATGTATATGGATACTGGGAAATTTTGTGGGAGCCCGCCTGAAAGATGACGAACTCCCAGCAAGATTTAGGAATGAAGAACGGATTTTATTGTATCGGGCAGCAGCATATCAGATATTTCCATTATGGCAGTAATGGATTTCAATTAGTATAAAACCGGAGGGAGAAGAAAACAAGTAGGAGCTTCTGGAGCCAGAACCGGAGGAGGTGATCTAAATGCTCTACAAAATTACATATGCGGATGGTCACTGTCACAATTACGCCCACAGCCGCAAGGATTTGTTGGAGTGGTTGGCAATCCTGAAAGATGAGGTGATCACGGAGATTAAAAAGATCACAAAGAACGGAAAGTCAGAAATCGTTACAGACAGGTATCAAAAATATATCAGGAGGTGACTATCGTGACAGCTGAAGAATACATAAACGAAGCGAAGTCGGTTCATGGGGCGGCGGCCGAAATTGCCCGGACAGTCGTAGGAATGGCATTTCCGGAGTTTTCCAGCGAACCCATGACAGTGAAAGATGCGTCAGATCTGACGGGGCTCACGCAGACAGCAATTCGGGCCGGGATCCTGAATGGGTGGCTGCCGATCGGCGTGGCCGTGAGAGACGGGAAGCAGGTAAACGATAATTCAGGAAAGAATAATTTTATTATTTTCCCGCGAAAGGTATGGGAAGTAACGGGACACATATGGAAAGGAAAGAAAAAATGAGAAACATCATCATATCCGCCGCTATGTCAATCTGTCTTCCCTACCTCCCAATCTGGGAATGGGATGGAACAGGGGACATAATTGCGGCCACTGCGGTATTTTTTTGGATGATCCTGGCCGTTTTGGCCGCAACAGAAGGAGGCAGCCGTGAGAGCAAAACACGATTTCACAGAGCTTAAAAAGCTGCAGATAGAAAACAGAATCCTCCGGGGAAAGACCGAAGCGGCTCTGAGAGACTTATCAGACAATGAATGTAACGCCAGCATCCGGATCATGTCTGCAAAATTTACTCTTGCCGGGGCCGACCAGGAAGCCAAAAAAGAAATACAGAAATATCTGGAATCCATAAAAAGAGGGACCGTATGAGATTGACAAGGAAAAACCCCGGCTCCGGAGGATACCGGATCCCCATGTGCACCCAGAAAACCCTGCGCCTGGAATGGCAGCAATCAGACCTTGCTGTCTACGGTGAGGTGGCGGACAAGCTGGGGCGATATGAGGATCTGGGAGATCCGGAGGAGCTGGAAGAAATGCTAAAAAGAATAAAAAGATAGCCCGTACACGGCAATGTACGGGCTATCTACCACCGTTTTTCTCTTATGTGGTTCATTCAGCATTTATAATATACCACCAAAAGAGAAAACGGGCAAGCCCGTTTTTGTTTTTATTGGGCGTTCAGGCCCTTAAAGGCTTGATTAGGAATATTAAAGTTAGGAACAGGTGGGATATGAAGTGCGCATACATAAGGCATCTATGGGATTTTAACGAAACTATAGAAGTAGAGGAAAAACATACTGGAAGATACGGGGCAAGAGGACAGAAGAGGACAAAAAGGAAGAAGGCATCTCCCGATGATATCAAAAGACAAAACCAGTGGAAAAAAGAAAGAGATCTCAGACGGTTGATCAAGTGGAACTTTCAGAAGCACGACTTGTGGATGACAGTAACCTACAAAAAAGGAGACCGGCCTACATGGGAAAAAATGATGAAGGATATTCAGGGCCTGCTCAGAGTGGTTCGAAAAAAATACAAAAGGCAGGGGCAGGAGTTGAAATATGTCTATCGTCTACAGATCGGGAAGAGAGGAGGACCGCACATTCACATTCTGGTTAATCGTATCCAGGGAGAAAACACAGATATCATTTTTTCGGATGCATGGAAAAAGGGGCACATCAATTTCCGTTCCCTCCGAGAGTCAGGCGGATATAGAGATCTGGCGGAATACATAGCCAAACCGATCGAGGAATGGGAACCGGAGAACGCAAAGCGATATCATACATCACGCAATTTGACCAGAAAAGAGCCAAGAGAAAAAGTGATCAGCCGGAGAAGCCTGATCGACAATCAGGGAAGAATGATACCGCCGAAGGCGCCGAAAGGTTATTACATAGACCAGGAATCAATAAGAATGGGAATCAATCCCGTGACAGGCTTCCCATACAGGCATTACACATTAGTCAGGTACAGGAGGGAATAAAAAGTGAAAGCGAAGATTTATATAACAATAGACAACAGCTCTCCGAAGCTGACAGAAAAGAACTATGGTTATGTGCTGGAATGCATGATAAATAGATCAGCAATAACCCGGGAAGGGTTCGGAAAGACAACAGGAACCTATCATCAGGCAACGTTGACCGCCATGGCGGAAGCGTTGGGAAGATTCGAGAAATCATGCGAGATCTGCATATGCACAGAGGATGAATTTGTTCTCAACATGATCAATCATAACATAGCAACATGGGCCGAGAATGATTTCCTGACAAGCAAGAAAAAACCTGTCGCAAATCAGAAAGCGTGGATGGAAGTCTGGAAGCTGATAAAAAGGCACAAAGTTCTTGGAAAACCAGGAAAACATGAGTACGCAGAATGGATCAGAAGAGAAATAAAAAACAGAGAGGAGAAGAGACATGTTTGAAAAATTCGGTGAACTTGATTCTTTTGGAGAAATCAACGAATTAGCGGAAAATCTGTTCAATGAGGGAGACACAGAGAGTCTGAAAGCAATGGCAAAGGAGAACGGGATACAGAACGAATTTGTTCAGATGTACCTGCAGGGGGACATCCCGGTGCTCTGCGATCCGCTGACCGCAGCCATGGGAAAGATTGACGTGGAGGTAGCGGAGCTGAAACCGCAGGAAATCATGGAGGACTGGGTGGAATATCTCAGAGGCCAGTGCATGGAAAACGAGATCCTGGCATACCAGGTCCGGAAAAAAGGAAAGAGCCTGAAAGGCTGCATTGCCGCCCTGCTGAAATGGTCATTTTCCAATCAGCAGCAGATTGATAAAGACATCATAAAGGCAGCAGGCGTCTCCGCTGGCAGAGTGACGCTGGGGATCCCAGGCATGGCCAGAGCAAAAAAGATCATCACAGACTACTACATGGGAGGGGAGAAAGCATGAAACGGACAAAGTTATTGAAAACGCAGCCATGCGAGGCTCCCCAGATCAGCAGTGAGGAGAATGTGATCTGCGCCAGCCAGATCGTGGAGGCAGACGGAGAAAAAGCTCTGGAGATCACGCTGTTTTACAAGGGAAAGCTCAAAGGGAGGTATTTTGCGGACGAAGAGAACCACAACGCATGGATAGACGGAAAGTGGTACACATACCGGCTGAAAAATGTGATCCGGATGTGCATGGATGAGTCTCCTCTGAAAAACGACTATTACTACTATGCACCCAGCATGAAATGGGCGGCGCCGGAAGACAAAGAAAGGGCGCATGAGTTCTTGGACGCCTACGACATAGAGAGTTATGAGTTAAGGCTGGGAGCGAGAAAGCGACAGAAAGCGATTGAAAGAAAGGCGGAAAGAATAGACCAGATGATGGCGGATGTTCCCTGTGTTCCAGAGGATGCGGAGACCTGGATGGAAAATGAGATATTCCCGGAGAACATATTGTTTTTCAAAAAAGGGGAAAAGCGGATCACATACAGCTGTACCGCCTGCGGAGCTACAAGCTGGCGAAAGAAAGCCTGGAAGCATGGAGAAAAAACAGTCTGCCCGAAGTGTGGACGGCCAGTGACAGCGAACTGCCGGCAGCAGGAAAGGACAAGGAAAGAGCCGATTGTCATATTACAGACGTATGGAAGCGGGTGGATCGAGCGCCAGTTCCGGGCAATCTGCAGATGGAGCTATGGAGAGAAAAAAGAGATCCGGCTCAACGAGGAGGTCAGGGCGATTATCCCGGAAGGGCAGCACTGGGGCAAGCTGTGGTATGGAACCATGTACAATGCAGACGAATTTGAGCAGGAGTTCTGGGACAAGAACCAGCTCAATAAGCACTTTTTATCCTCATACCTTTATCCGGGAGATCTGCCGGAAACACTGAAACGTGGCAATCTGGAGCATAGCGGAATAGATCTGCTGGCCGCCAGGCGGGAGAAATTCAATGTGAACAAGTATATTACGACATTCTACGAGCGGCCATACCTGGAGTATCTGGCCAAAGCAGGACTGACCAGGCTGGCGGCGGAAATTGTGAATACATACGGATGGTGGGGAGATCCGAGCATGATCTTTCCGGACGGAGACACCTTACAGGACTTTCTGCAGATAGACGGGAACCGGATCAACCGCATGAAACAGATCAACGGAGGACTCTATGCGCTGGAGTGGCTGCAATATGAGGAGGACATGGGTGTGAAGATCTCCCAGGAGTCCCTGGAATACCTGGAAAAGCAGAAAGTCAGCCTGGACGGCTGCAGGCCAATCCTGGAAGAGGTAAAAAGCGTCAACCGAATGGTCAACTACATGAAAAAACAAAAGGTGGCGCCGTCAAAATTATACATTACATGGACGGACTATCTCCGCATGGCGAAAGCAGAGGGATATGACACCATGGATGATATCGTGAGATTTCCGAGAGATCTGAAAGCAAGACATGATCAGCTGGTAGAGATGGACACGAAGCGAAAAGATGAGGAACGTCTGAAAGGATATAAAGAGCTGGATCGAAAGATCCGGGAGAGACTTCCGGAGGCGGCGAGGTACTTCTGGGAGGATGAAAAGTACATGATCATCCCGGCCGGGAAATGCGAGGAACTGATCAATGAAGGGAGGACGCTCCACCATTGCGTGGGCCGTGACGTCAACTACATGAAGAAAATGGCAGCAGGAACCAGCTGGATCCTCTTCCTCCGGAAGAAAGAGGATCTGGAAACACCATACTACACACTGGAGATTGATATGAAACAGGACAGGATCCTGCAGTATTACTCTGAATTTGACCGCCAGCCGGACAAGACGATCATCACAAAGGTCCTGGATAAATTCCGGAAGAGCATCAGGCGGAAGCAGAACCGGATCCGGACGCAGGTGGCGGCGATCGCATAGGAGGCCGATATGATTGAGGATTATCAGATCAAAAGCCGGATAGGCAGAGCAGAGGGAACCGGAGAATATGAGATCACAAAACGAGGAACCAGGAGAGAAAAGTCAAGGTATGTGGAAAGGTACGTGACTCAGGAGGGAACATTCCTACCTGAGGAATGGAAAAAACGGGCGAAGGCCGCCATTGAAGCGGAGGGAAAACTTACTCTTCTGAAAAAAGTCAAAGAACACTGCAGAGAGCACTGTGCATGGCTGCACACAGAGAGCGATCTGGAAGAGTATGCCATAGATTGTACATGCGGCCGGTCATATAGACACTGGAAAGACTTTGAGGACATAGAAACAATAATCTGGATGTAAGGAGGCAGAAGATGGAATATGTGCAGATGACACTCAACGACTGGGTGGAAATGAAAAGGAAACTGAGACAGGAGCTGCTGGGAGTAAAGCAGAGCTTTGTCCGGATCGGATACGCACTCCGAAAGATAGAGGACCAGAAACTCTATGAGAATGATGGATACAAGAGCATAGCGGAATTTGCCAAGGAGGAGTATGGCCTGGAACCGTCCACCACTTCCCGGTTCATGAGCATCAACCGGGAATACTCCATTGACGGATATTCCGAACAGCTCCGGCCGGAATATGCGGATCTGGGGCGGAGCCAGCTGGAGGAGATGCTGAAACTGCCGGAAAGTGACCGGCAGATGATCCAGCCGGAGACATCCCGGGAGGATATCCGGGAATTAAAGCGGTTCAATAAGACGGAGCCGGCAGCAGGCGTGGCGGACGATCTGCGCCAGCTGGTGGAGAAATTCTACTACGACAACCCGGAAATCCTCAATGGGGTATTCAGCAAGCCGGAATATGAAGAGCAGACCATCAAACACTTTGCGGAGATCGTAAATCCCGGAGGGAACCGGTCCTACAAGAAAGGCCTCTACTTCCTGATGATGTATGAAAACCGGGTAGTGGTCAAGAAATTTGGAACGGATCCGCAGGATCTGACCTGGTGGGATTTCTGGCAGATCACACGGGATATTTTCGGGGAGGCGGCAGCAGGCCCGAAAACCTGGCAGAGCTATTTTGAAGGGGACGAGGATGAAGGAACTGAGCAGGGAGGCAAAGAGAGTGATCTGGAAAGCGGATCAGGCACTGGAGACGGGAGCGATCACATACAGCAGGCACCGGACGATAGTGGAGAACGTCAGGAAGGGCCGGCCGGCCAGTCCTCTGAGTCAGAAGGAAGTGGAGAGCCAGAGGATGACGGTGGAGCAGATGGAAAAGAGAGCACTGATATTGAGCAGGAAACTGAGAAAGGAGCCGGGAGAGATTATGGAGCAGCTGATGAGTCAGGAGCAGCAGAGACGGAAGATGACACCTCTGGAGAAGAAAGCGGCGAAGGAGATCGTGAAGAGACTGCAGGAGGACAGACCGCTGAACCGGGAGGAACGGAGAGCCAGGGAGAGGAAATTGCGCCGGCGCAAAAATCCCCGGAAATCCTAGAAAAAGAGGCGGATCCGGAACCGGCATTTAATGTCATGAACGAGCCGGAAATCATAGAAAAGCCATTCGGGAGCAGGAAAGACTGGATGGATACGCTCACAGCCTACGGAATGGCCATGGAGTTGGCAAAAATGATGAAAGTCATGCTGACAGAGAATCTGGCCGACTTAACAGAGATCTCATTCTGGGAGCAGTGGCTGAACGAGGAGGTGAATGACCGTGGTCAGAAGATTGAAGAGGAATAAGAAAAGTTCACTCAAGGAAGTGGTGCAGGCTGGAAGCATCATGCACTCCCCCGAGCTCCTGGACAGAAAGGGGGATGGGAAAATTGCAGTGAACATTTCTCCTGAAACAAAAGCACAATTTGTCTACAGATGCGCGCTGCATGGAGTGGCGGTGAAGGACCCAGAGGAAACACTGGCAAACCTGATCACGGGCATAGTCAGCATGGTTGGGAGAGAGAACCGAGATCATATAAACGAGATTATCTTGTGAAGGAGGAACCATGAACACCAGACAGAAAAAGAAACAGTACAAGAAACGGTATGGCCACAACCCTCCGAAGGGAGCGGATGGGCGGTATTTATTCCACGTCACGTATGGGCTGGATCTGGCAGCAGGGCAGGATCATTCCGGAACACTTACTCCGGAGCAGGTGGAGGCACTGACAAAAATACAGGCACTTACTCCGGAGGATGCGGAACGCATAAGAAAATTATTTTGTGAAGCTGCAGCTATAGCAGCACAGGCGCTGGCGGACTTTGCGGCCGCCATCAGCCAGGGATTTTCCAATATGGCGGATATGTTTAGAGGGCAGATAGAGGAGCAGGAGGAGCCGCCGGTAGTGGTGGCCAGGCACCTGGCAGAAAGGAGAAGGAAATGCAGAAAAGAGTGGAAAGCGTCAAAGAGATAGATTTCTCCGGGCTGAAAGTGCCGTTTATTGCGGTGTACCAGCACCCGGAGGATTTTCCGGAGAAGTACGTGGCCAGGGTCTATGAGCTGGACAAGCCAACGGACACACTCATGATCAAGGACACGCTGGAAGAGATTGAGAAGGATATCCGGGAAAACACAGGAATGACATTCATTCCCAGAGGAGCAGAGGACGTCCTCTCCCTGGTGGGGGTATGGATGTAGAAAGGGGAAGACGATGAAAAGAGCAACGGGGCAGGTTAAACAGGCCATGGAGCAGCAGACAAAGAAACCGAAAGACCGGCCGGTAAAAAGGCAGAAAGGAATCCGGAAGGGAGAGCGCAGATGAATAAAGTGATTTTGGTGGGGAGACTCACAAGGGATCCAGAGGTCAGATATTCCCAGGGAAGGGAAGCTCTGGCCATTGGCCGTTATACCATTGCGGTGGATCGGAAATATAAACGGGAGGGAGAGCCTACAGCAGATTTTATTCCCTGCGTGATTTTCGGGAAAGCTGCAGAGTTCGCAGAGAAATACTTCCGCCAGGCCATGCGGATCTCCATCTCCGGCCGGATCCAGACCGGATCCTACACGAACAGGGATGGCCACAAGGTATATACCACCGAGGTAATAGTGGAGGAGCAGGAGTTCGCAGAGAGCAAGAGAGAAAGCCAGCAGGGGCAGCAGGCGTCGCCGGAATATGGCGGAGACGGGTTCATGAACATCCCGGAGGGCATTGATGAGGAGCTGCCGTTCAATTAAGGGAGGGAAAGTGAGATGACAACCAAGATAGGATTTTGTAGGTATTGCAGCAACCAGAGGATGGTGGAGGTGCCGGATGACGCCACAGAGGAACTGATCAACCAGGAAGCAACGGCCACATGTGACTGTTACTGGGCAAAAGCGGAGAGGGAAAAGGAGTATCAGAAAGAGGCGTGTATTGCCAATATAGACGATATGCTGGGAAAGAAGTATCCGGAGATCGCCTCTCTGCTCAAAGACAGCATTGACGCCATCCAGGCGTCAAAAATTAAGAAAATCACGGTAAACACACATTTCAACCAGACCATCCGGCTCCAGAAAGCAAAGGACGGGATCAAGGTGGAACTGGAGAGAAAACTGAAAGAGGAGAGCCTGGCATGAAGTATCCGAAACAGAAAAGACGGAAAAAGAGAAAAGAGCACAAGCCCAGCATCCTCCACCAAAAGGATGGGACCTGCTATCTATGCATAAAGCTGAGAAAGGACTACCGGATCCACCCGGTAGTCCATGAGCATCATATTTTTGGAGGACCGAACCGGCAGATCTCAGAGGCAAAGGGGCTGAAAGTCTATCTTTGCCTGGAACACCATCTCTGGGGGCACCAGGCGGTACATAACAATCATGAGATTATGCGCCTCCTGCAGCAGGACGGCCAGAGAGCCTACGAACGCACACACTCCAGAGAGGAGTTCATAGCGCTGATCGGGAGGAACTACCTGGACATGAAGTCATTTACTGTGCCGCAGGAAGAGGCGGAAAAAGTTGAGCCAGGGGTCATATTTCTGGAGCCGGACTGCAGGGGATGTTTTGGAGCGGCAGAAAATCAGTGTAAAAGATGCGAGGAGGAAAGATGTGAAAAAAACGGACAATTATAAATTTCTCACAGGAATAGGGGATTATTCCGGGATTAATGCCATGGAGGCAATAAAGAATCTGGAAAAATATGAGTCCACAGGATTCACGCCAGACCAGGTTCAAAACATGGCATATTTATACCGCGAAAAGTGCAAGGAAGTGACCGATCTAAGATTAAAATTAAAGGACAAGAATGCAAAGCGGGAAAAGACATGTAAAACCTGTCGCGACAATGATGACGGGCTTTGCGATCAGACAGGGTATTTAGTAAACAATGACGATATTTGCGAAAAATGGAATTGATGGGAGGGAAAAAATGGAAAGAAAACCATGGAGCGAGATGAAAGAACGTGAAATTAACAAATTAAAATCAGAACAATGTGTAAAATGCAGACATTTTACTTTTGGGGCGAAATCAAGAATGGAAAATGGAGCCCTTGCAAATCTGACGTGTAATTACATCACAGATGTGGGGCACAAGAGAGGGTGCGATCCAAGAGACTGCATCGCCAAAGGTATATTTAATCCGATTGAGAAGAAAAGGAGGAAGCGCATTGTATTATAAAAATTATGAGGGGTTTTCAGATCCAACAGCCGGGGAAGCATTGAGCAATGTTAAAAGAGACCAGATTCGAAAAGAGAGAAAAAAGAAAAAGAAAAAAGAAAGGAAAGATGAAAATGGTAGGAAGAGAGATATTCTATAGGCTGAAACACTGGATCTTTCAGGCGAGAAAAAAGAAATGCGGATATTGTTGCTTAAAATGTGAATTTTGGGATCTGTGCAAAGGAGACAAGGATGAATAGCCAACTGATAGAATTTCTGATAATCATCTTTCTTGGGATTGTTGCGGCGGCAGGGATATTCTGTTACGGAGGATTTGATGCGATAAAAGAGGCAATTCAGGAGGCGACAGGTAAGATACGAGAGATAATATCACTTCCACGGAATATCTGGATAAGAAAAAAATATAGAGAACGAAAAACTAAGGAATTTATTGAAATACATAAAGCAGAGATAATTGAAAGATTGATGAAAGAGAGCGAGTTGTTATTCTCGATAAAAAATGATTACAGAAGAAGGGAAGAACAGGGGGAGAGAGGAGAATGGAAAGAAAAATTTATGGATAGATTCACAAAAATAAATTAACTAAGGGAGGAGATAAAGAATGCCGAACGTGAGGCCGCTGAATAAAAAGAAATACGGGATAAGTAAATACGCTTTTCAGATGGCATATAATTATTGCTTGCAATATCCTGAATGGAAAGAAGAATTAAAAAACAATATATCAACAGTAAAAAGCCCTCAGATCACAGGAATGCCAGGGATTCACAACGGCGGCGACGCAACGGCAGAACAGGCACAGAAAAGATGTGAGCTGCAGACCAAAATTGATAATGTGGAGAACACGGTGAGGGAAGCAGTTGGGGAATACAAAGCTCTGTATAAATATTTACTGGAATATGTAACGACAGAGGGGGCTACCTTCCACTGGATCAAACAGAAGGGTATGCCATGCGAGAGGACATATTTCTATCAGGTAAGGCGGAGGTTTTATTCGCTGATGGCAAAGAAAATATAAGTGCGGTACTCGAAGGACAATTTCTATGATATATTGGTATTGTCAGAAATTGAGACAAGCATTCATATTATCTCGTATTTAGGCTCCGGAACATCCGGAGCCTTTTCAATTGGAGGAAATATGACACAGCAGGAAATTGAATATGTGAAGGAGTGCATCAGGACGGATATACACAGCTTCTATGTGTGGGGCAAGTGGAAAGCGGTACGCAGGAAGGTCCTGCAGATGGATCATGGAGAGTGCCAAAGATGCAAGGCAAAAAAGAAATATACCAAGGCGACCACTGTGCATCATGTGAATTACGTGAAACGACATCCGGAGCTTGCCCTGGAAATATGGTATGAGTGGTACGGAGTCAGGAAAAGGAACCTGATCAGCCTGTGCCATGACTGCCATGAGGCGGTTCATGGATACAGAAAGCCGGAGGGCAAGAAACCTCTGACAGAGGAAAGGTGGGATTGAATGAAAGTTTATATAATATATGGTCCTCCGGCAGCCGGAAAGACAACATATGTAAGACAAAATAAAAAGGCTAATGATTTGGTAGTTGATTTTGATTTAATTAAACAAGCAATTACGATGAATCGTAAAACAGAAAATGCGGGAGAATTACATCGAGTTGCAGAGGGAATAAGAGAATACTTATACAAAGAAATTGAGACCAGATCAGTTGAATGTGAAAATGCATGGGTTATTGGAGCGTTTCCAAAAGCCGCAGAACGGCAACAGTTGGCTGAGAGATTAAATGCAGAACTGATTTTTATAAATACGTCATATAGCCAATGTATCTCCAGAGCAATGAAGGACGATGAGCGGACGGACAAAGAGTTGCAGTTACGGATAATTGACAAATGGTTTTCAAATTACGAAGAAAGCGCATTATACTGCACAGAGAGGTGGGATTGAAATGACCAGAGCAGTGTGGACTGACACAGCGGACTATATGATCCTCAGATGTGCGGCGTGCGGGATGCCTCACATAGTACACCGGCAGATGATGCGGGATGGAATATCATGCAGAGACTGTGGAGCAGGACCGCTGATACCGGAAGGATATGCCATCATGCTGGAGAAGAGGCCGACGGATATTATTGTGAAAACGCAGGTGGATACATCAGACCTGGACAAGGTGCGGCGCATGGTGGATGAGATACAGACATCTGTGAGTAGCATGATAGAAAAGCTGACAGAGACAAAGGAGAGACTGGAACATGGAACAGATCGCCAGGAAGATGGAGGGCATGACTCTATATATGTGTAACCCGGAGATCAATAAGGAATGTGACAAACGGTATTGCATATATAACGCAAACGCAGTGGATCATTTATGTGAGTGCACGAGCAAAAAGGAATTTGCCCTAAAAATTGGAGAGGCGGCGGTGGAAAAAGAATACACTCCCCCGGTCTAAAAAAATCGCATTTTAAATTCAGTGCTGGAGACCGGTGGGTGGCCTAGACAATTCCGAGAAATCTCGCGCATGATCAAAAATAAAAAAAATAGGGGGTGGAAATGTGGCTCAAAAAAAAGGCGATATATTAGAAAGTTTAGTTTCACAGCTAGAGAGAAAAGAGGCGGATATTTCCTGCTTTTTGGACCTGCTGGATGACTATATGGCCCTCTATGACATCAAAAAGAAGCTGAAAGCAGACATCAAAAAGAGAGGAGTATCCTATGAGACCACATCTGCATCCGGCAAGGCCACCATAGTAAAACAAAACCAATCAGTCAAGGATCTGGTAGCTGTAAATAAGCAGATGCTGATGATCCTGGACAAGCTGGGACTGACTACCGAAAAGACCATAAAGGATGATGATGATGAAAAACTGTGATCCACGCATAGAGTCCTATATGGAGGCTGTGGAGACCGGAGCAGTAAGATCATCCAAGGAAATCAAGGCCCTTGTAAAGCATGTGAGGGAATGCTTTGAGACAGAGGACATTTACGTGGATCAGCAGCAGCTGACAGACTATCTGGGGCTGGCAAGATATTTTCCCTATGAGCGGGTATTCCCGTGGCAGGAATTTGTCATAGCCCTGCATGACACCACATACTGGCGGGAGAGCGGGATGCCCCGCTGGCCGGATCTGTTCTGCCTGATCGGCCGTGGAGCCGGGAAGGACGGAACCATTGCCCTGGAGGCGGTGGCTCTGTCATCTGAGTACAACGGGATCCGGGAGTATGATGTGGACATCTGTGCGAACAATGAGGACCAGGCCCTCAGGCCGGTCCAGGATATCGTGGGAGCGTTTGAGCAGCCACGCTGGATCAAAAAGCTGCAACGCTTTTTCCGGTGGACCATGGAAAAAGTGATCAACCTCAAAACGAGATCAACGATCCGGGGCCACACCAACAACCCCGGAGGAAAAGACGGACTCCGGTCCGGAATGGTGGTACTCAACGAGATCCACCAGTATCAGGACTATAAGAATATCAATGTATTTACGACCGGCCTGGGAAAAAAGAAACACCCACGCCGGTCTTACTATACCACCCAGGGAGACGTGAGGGAAGGGCCGCTTGACGACCTTCTGGAGACAGCGGAGGGCATCCTGTTCGGAGGAGAGCCGGACAATGGACTCCTGCCCTATATCTGCAGACTGGACAGCAAGGATGAGGTCCATGATGAGGCAAACTGGGAGAAAGCCAACCCGTCACTGCCGTATCTTCCGGATCTGCTGGAAGAGATCCGGAAGGAGTACAGAGACTGGATCAAGCATCCGGATAAGTTCACAGCATTTATGACCAAGCGAATGAACATAGCGGATGGAACCAGCGAGATTAAGGTCTGCAGCTATGAGAGGATTAAGGCCACCAATAGGCCGGTGCCGGTGGATGAACTGCAGGGGAGAGTCTGCACCTGCGGGATAGACTTCTCCAAAATCACAGACTTTGTATCTGTCAATCTGCATTTCCGGGACGGAAATATCCGGTACGACCTCAACCATTCATGGCTGTGCCTCAACTCTAAAGATCTGCCACGGATCAAAGCCCCGTGGCGGGAATGGGCGAACCGGGGGCTGATCGACCTGGTGGATGATGTGGAGATCCACCCGGAGACCATAGTGGAGTACATAGAGATGCAAAAGGAATATTACTCCATCAAGATGATGGCAATAGACGACTTCCGTTATGCGCTGCTGGCGCAATATCTGAAAGGAATAGGCTTTGATGCGAAAGCCTACAAGAACCTGAAACTGGTCCGCCCCTCAGACATCATGAAGGTGGCGCCAGTAATAGACAGCTGCTTTGCCAATGATTATTTTGTGTGGGGAGACAACCCCACACTGCGGTGGGCCGTCAACAACACAAAGATGATCCGATATGGCCGGAAGCTGGGGAAAGAGGATGATGCTGACATAGGCAATTTTGTCTATGCGAAGATTGAAGCAAAGTCCAGAAAGACAGACCCTTTCATGGCCCTGGCGGCATCTATGACGGTTGAAGATGCCCTGCCATACGCCCAGGTTTCTAATGCGCCGGATCTGGGCGTCTTCACATACTAAGCGCAGAAAGGAGGAAAGAGATGGGCTTCAGCATAAAACGATTGTTCAAGAGCCGGGAGACTCCGGAGCCGGAGAAAGTAACCACCATAGAGATTACGGATCAGCAGGTCCGGGATGCGGCGGCCGAGGTATGCCTCCGGGAGCTGGCGTTCTGGACTTGCATAGGCAAGATTGCGAACGCCCTGACAAAATGCGAGTTCCGCACCTTCTACGAGGGCAGGGAAATTTTCGGGGATGAATACTACACCTGGAACTATGAGCCGAACCGCAACCAGAACAAGGCGGAATTTCTCAGTAAGGCCATAGAAAAGCTGTACCGGGAAAATGAGCTGCTGATTGTAGAGAGCTATGACGGACAGCTGCTGGTGGCAGACAGCTTTGAGGCAACACACAACACGCTGTATGGAGACACCTACAGAAACGTGCTGGTGGATGACTACCAGTTTTCACGGACATTCCACAGCGCAGACGTGCTTCATTGGAAGCTCAACAACCGGAATGTGAACAAAATTATCAATGGCCTGTATAGTTCGTACAGTAAACTGATCGACTACAGCGCACAGTCCTACCTCAAAAGCAGGGGCAGCAGGGGGGTACTGAACATTTCAACAATGGCACAGTCAGAGAAACTGTTTGAGGAGAAGCTGAAAAAGCTGATGAATGAATATTTCAAGTCCTTTTTCAACAGCTCCAATGCGGTCCTGCCGTTATTTGAGGGGTATGAGTATACAGACCTGGGATCAAAAACGTACAGCGAGGGAACGAGCCGGGATATCAAAAACCAATATGACGACATATTTGACTTTACAGCGAGGGGATTTTCCATGCCGCCGTCCCTTGCCAAGGGAGACGTGCAGGACACCAGTAAGGCGGTGGAGGAAATGCTGACGTTCTGCCTGGATCCCCTGGCCGAAATGCTGCAGCAGGAGATCAACAGAAAGAGGATAGGCAAGAGCGGAGTGCAGAAAGGCACCCGCCTGCAGATCAACACCATGAGGGTCAAGCACATTGACATGTTTGACATAGCCACTCCGGCGGATAAGCTCATCAGCTCCGGGATCTATACAGTGAATATGCTTCTGAGAGCGTTGGGAGAACCGCAGCTATCAGATGAGTGGGCGAACCAACATTTTATAACCAAAAACTACTCGACTATCCAGGATTTCCTGGAAGAGCAGAGCAAGAAAGGAGGTGGAGAAGGTGCCGAAACCAATTAACTTTTGCTTTCAACAGTCAGCAGGAGTCCATAAGCTGTATATCTATGATGATGTGACAGCCTATGGCACGTTTGACTGGAAGACCTGGACCATGAAGGAGTCAGAGACCTCTGCCAAGTATTTCCGTGACCAGCTGGAGGCCATCCCGGACACCGCTACGATTGAGCTGCATATCAACTCAAACGGAGGTTCCGTCAAGGAAGGTGTGGCAATCTACACACAGCTGAAACAGAAAGGCTGTAAGAAGGTGGGATATGTGGATGGCGTGGCCTACAGCGTGGCTTTCCTGATCCTGCAGGCATGTGATGAGAGGATCATGGGGCTGGGAACGTCCGCCCTTGTGCATAACATGTGGATGAGCGTGGAAGGAAACGCCAAAGAACTCCGGAAAGCTGCAGATGATCTGGACGTGCTGATGGAGTCCAACCGGAAAATTTTCCTGGAACGCTCAAACCTGGAAGAGCAGCAGCTCATTGACATGATGGAGGCGGAAACATTCCTCACGCCGGATCAGTGCCTGAAATATGGTCTGATTGACAAGATCGACAGCTATCAGGCAGATGAGCAGGATACCAAACAGAAGCTGATGGAACAGGTGCAGCAGCTTACCCAGATGATCGCACAGCAGAAGACATTCCGGGAGCTGATGCAGGCCATGATCCAGCCGCCGGCGCCGCCGGCAGATCCGGGGCCGAAACCGGAAAAGAAACTCACAAACCAGTTGGCAAACTTTTTTAAAAATATGTAAAGGAGAACCAAGATGAAGAACAAAGACATTTTAGCAATGGAGAAAGCCAAGATCGTGGAGAAGATGAACCAGGCCATCAAGGATGACGACGCCAAGATGTTCGGTGAGGCTTTCACGGAACTTTGCCAGAAGATCGAGGAGAACGTCCTGGAGCAGGCAAGAGAAATGATGAATGAGCAGGATGTGACCATCCTGGCACAGCGAGGCGTGCGTCAGCTGACCTCCAAAGAAAGAGAATACTATGAAAAGGTCATTGAGGCCATGAAGTCCTCAAACCCGAAGCAGGCGCTCAATGATATTGAGGTGGTTATGCCGGAGACGATCATCAACTCTGTATTTGATGAGCTGTCCACCGACCATCCACTGTTATCCCGGTTATCGGCAACAAGCGTGACGGGTCTGACAAGGATGATGATGAACACCAACGGGGAGCAGAAAGCGGCCTGGGGCAAGCTGACCGCCAAGATCATTGAGGAGCTGACCTCCGGATTTAAAGAGGTGGATGTAACCCAGGACAAATTGAGCGCATTTCTGCCGGTATCTAAGGCCATGCTGGACCTGGGGCCTGCGTGGCTGGACAATTACGTGCGCCAGGTGCTTTATGAGGCACTGGCCAATGGTCTGGAGTATGGAATTGTCAACGGAACAGGAAAAGAAGAGCCGATCGGAATGATGCGCCAGGTAGGAGAGGGCGTATCAGTAACGGGCGGGGAATACCCGATGAAATCTCCGATTAAGATGACGGCCCTGGACATGAAACAAATGGGAAATGTGACGGCTATCATGGCAAAAAACGATAAAGGACAGGCCAGGGCAGTGACAGGCCTGATCATGTTGGTCAATCCTGTGGATTACTTCCGGAGAGTGCTGCCGGCAACAAGAATGCTGACGCCGGATGGAGCCTATGCCTCTGTGTTGCCGGTGAATGCAGAGATCATCCAGAGCGCAGCCGTACCGGAAGGAAAAGCGGTATATGGCATGGCGCCGAAGTATTTCCTGGGCGTAGGTATGGCAAGGAACGGAAGAATTGAATACTCTGACGAATACCGATTCCTGGAGGATGAAAGAGTATATCTGATCAAGCTCTATGCCAACGGCTTCGCAATGGACAACAACGCTTTCATGGTGCTGGACATCACGGAGCTGCAGCCGATTCGATTCAAAGTCATCAGCGTATCAGAGGAAGAAAAAACAGAAAACGCTGACCTGACTGATCTGAAGATCGGAAGTCTGAAACTGTCTCCGAAGTTCGCCGCTGCAACAACGACCTACACCGCTACCACCAGCAACGCAACGAACGTCATCACCGCGGTGCCGGCCAGCGGATCCGCTGAGATCGAGATCACGGTAGGAGAAACACCCGTGACAAACGGGACAGCGGCCGCCTGGGCGTCCGGAGCCAACACGGTCAAAGTAAAAGTAACTGACGGAGAAACCACAAAGACCTACACGATCACAGTAACAAAGGAGTAAAAGAGCTATGGCAGACGATAAGGACAAAAAACTCCTCAGTGACATAAAGAACTATCTGGACATCACATGGGACGATACCCTGGGAGACCAGAAGTACATGGGGATGGTCCAGAGAGGGATGGCTGCCATTAAGGGAAGAATAGGGGAGTGCAATTTCTATGAGGAGACTCAGGAAAGAGCACTCCTTTTTGATTACGTCATGTATGCGAGGGCGGGAGAGATACCGCAGTTCTGGGCGAACTACAGAGAAGAGATCCTCTCCCTGCAGATCGCAAGAAAGGTGGATGCTTATGCCCCGGATACAGAGCAGACAATTTGAAAGCTTCGGAGATGGCCTGCTGGCCGTCTGTGAAACGGATGAGCGCACAATCACAAGGACAAAAATGAAGCATATTCGTTTTGGAAACCGGACAGTGGGAGTGCAGCGCTTCTGGCAGGCGAAGACAGCGGGAAATAAAGTGGACAAGCTGCTGGCCGTACCCCTGTCTGTGCTGGAAATAGGTATGATAGAGATCAATGATGTGGTCATCCTGGAAAACGAGACGGACTGGCTGTGGGATCCGTTGCAATTTGATGACAAGCAGATAAAAGACCGGGCTGGTCAATACCAGATCTTGCAGGTACAGCCGAAGTATGACACAAAGCCGCCGGCGCTATACCTGTCCCTGGAGAAATTGGTGCATCCATACAAAGACGGGAGGGAAGACAGTGGCGGTTAAAATAGGCAACCTGGCAAGGGAAGTAATGAAACAGCTGGATGATTATGGCATTGAAGTCGGGCTGGAAATGGAAAAAGCATCCAAGGAAGTGGCAGAAGATACAGCGAAAATGTTGAATAAAAACGCCCCGAAAATGACAGGGGACTATGCAGAATCATGGACCTATGGAGTTGGGGAGACAAAAAGAACCAGGCACACCATGATAGTGTACGCCGAAAAGCCGGAATACGCTTTGTCACACCTGCTGGAGAAAGGACACCAGAACCGAAACGGCGGACGCACTCCAGCGATCGTGCACATTGCGCCGGCGGAAGAAGCAGCAGCGGAAAAGCTGAAAAAGGAGCTGATAAAAAGATTATGACACCGGGACAGATTAAAAAAATGCTGGAGGAACTGGAGATACCGTTTAAGTATCACCACTTTACCCAAAAAGAGATGGAAGACATTTCGCTGCCGATACTGGTATGGATCGTGCCGGGAACGGATAATTTTTTTGCGGACGGACAGACATATCACAAGATCAAGGAACTGGACATTGAGCTCTACACAGACGAAAAGGACTGGGCGCTGGAGGAGAAGCTGGAGGGCATCCTGGACAAATATGGGATTTCATGGCAGCAGACGGCCTCTGAGTGGGTGGAGTCTGAAAAAATGTGGGAGTCACTTTACGAAATGGAGGTTTAACACATGGCTGGAAACAAGGAGAACAAAGTCAAATATAACATCAAAAACGTGCATTATGCTACGTTTACGGAGACGCAGGAAGAAGGAGAAACTCAATTCACGTACAATACACCGGTTCACATTCCGGGCGCCGTTTCTATTACGTTGGATGCAGAGGGAGAAATCTCTACATTTTACGCGGATGGCATTGCTTACTATGTGACAAGCGCAAATAACGGATATTCCGGAGATCTGGAAATGGCGCTGATTCCTTCGTCTTTCCGTGAGGAGGTACTCAACGAAGAGAAAGACAGCAAAGGGGTCCTGGTAGAAAATGCGAACAAAAACACAAATCCTTTTGCGTTACTTTTCGAATTTGATGGGGACGTGAAGGCAATTCGGAGGTGCCTGTATAATTGCACTGCCACCCGGCCGTCGATTGAGTCAGAGACAACAGAGGACACAAAAGAGCCGGGAACAGAAACACTAAGCCTGACAGCGAGCCCACGTAGCGACGGAATTGTAAAGACGCAGACGGGGCCAGATACTGATGCCACCACTTATGATGGATGGTATAAAAGCGTATACATTCCGGTACCCGCGGAGGAAATGCAGGAAAAATAACAGACGGAGCAGGAGGGAAGTAAATAATGGCAATTGCAAAAACGATTGAAATTGACGGCAAGGAAGTAACTTTCAAGGCATCAGCAGCGGTTCCGAGAATTTACAGAATTAAATTCGGCAGGGATCTTTTTGTAGACCTTCAGAAAATCGCGAAGTCAGTAGATGAAAAAGGAAAGAAGAAAAACAAAGAGGAAAGCGAAATCCCGATAGAGGATTTGGAAATGTTTGAGAATATATCCTATGTAATGGCGCAGCATGCAGATCCAAGGAATACACCGGGAGATATCGTAGAATGGCTGGAGCAGTTCCAGACATTTTCTATTTATAAAATTCTGCCGGAGATTATGAAGTTATGGAATCTCAACAAAGAAACTAAAAGTGAAGCAAAAAAAAACTTAGACAAAGTAGCCGGGAGTTAAATACTCCGCTTTTTTTACTGAGATGCTGCCAGGTAGGAATATCTATCAGAGACCTTGATCTACTCACAGTAGGAATTGTGATGGATATGTTTACAGAAATGCAGAATGATCAGTATAAATACCCAAGAATGGCGACACAGGAAGATTTCGATAAATTCTAGGAGGAGAAATGGCAGGACGGAAAATAAAAGGAATTACATTAGAGATAGGAGGAGATACATCCGGCCTGCAGAAAGCGCTGGCAGGTGTAAATAATGAAATAAAGAGCACGCAGTCACAGTTGAAAGACGTGGAAAGGCTACTGAAGCTCGATCCATCCAATTCGGTTCTTTTGGCACAGAAACAGGCGCTGCTAACAGAGGCGGTTGCAGAAACGTCACAAAAACTGAAAGAGTTGGAAAAAGCGCAGGATCAGGTTAATGCTGCTATGCAGGAGGGCAAGATCGGGCAAGAGCAGTATATGACCTTTCAGCGAGAAATGGAAGAGACCAGAGCCGCCCTGGGGAGATACCAGACAGCGCTGAATGGAATGTCTGCGGAACAGGACAGGCTTTCAACAAATACTGATCGGTTGAATAAACTTTTTGATGCTACAGGAACCAGCGTAGATGACTATGCAGACATCCTGGGAAGCAGAATGGTGACAGCCATCCAAAATGGATCGGCATCGGCTGATCAGTTAAAGCTTGCGATCGAGAAAGTTGGGAAAGCCGCAACAGGAGGAAAGGCAGACATCAACCAGATTACAGAGGCTTTAGACGAAACTGATGACGGACAGGCTCTTCAGAATCTGATTCAGGATCTGAAGAATGTCGGAGACCAGGCTGATACAACAAGCGAACAGCTGGAAGGAATCGGCAACACACTGACTGGAGGAGCTATGATGCAGGCCGCAGATCAGCTCCAGTCAGTAAGCGACAAAATTACAGAAATAGGGTCAAATGCAAAAGATGCCTTTACTGATGCACAGGACGCAACAGTAAAGGCGTCTGCTTATTTTGGCGAGACTGGAGAAGCAGCAGAACAAACCGCAGATGTGATCAAGAATGTTTATAGCCAGGGAGTAGGAGACTCCATGGACTCTGTTTCAGACGCAGTGATTACGGTCAAAAAGAACATCAAAGATCTTGATCAGGAGAAACTGACAAACCTGACAGAGCAGGCCATGACGCTTGAAGAATTATATGGCGTTGACATGAATGAAACGATGAGAGGCGTAAACGCCCTGATGGTAAATTTTGGGATGGATGCTCAGAAAGCAATGGATTACGTCGTAAAAGGTACACAGAATGGCCTGGACAAGACCAACGAACTGGGAGATAACTTATCAGAATATTCCGGAAAATTCGCAGAAGCAGGATATTCTGCTCAGGAGTATTTTCAGCTGCTGGACAACGGACTGGAGGGCGGCGCCTATAATCTGGACAAAGTAAATGATGCCATTAATGAGGTAACAACAAGACTGGTTGACGGCACAATAGCGGAATCTATCGGCTCATATTCAGAAGAAACACAGAACCTCTTCAAAGCCTGGCAAGATGGAGAGGCTACACAAAAAGATGTGATCAATTCTATTGTAAAGGACATTGGGAAATGTACTAACCAACAGGAAGCGCTGAACTTGGCTGCAACTGCCTTTGGAACAATGGCAGAAGACGGGTCTGCGAAATTCATTACATCTTTGACAACTATGGGAGAGACCTATGATTCCGTGTCCGGATCCGCACAAAATATGTATGATTTGTCAACGACAGAATCACAGAAATTTGAGGCCGCCCTGCGACAACTACAGATGAGCTTGGCACCGCTGGGAGAAGCACTTTTGAGCTTGGCAAATAATATATTGCCGCCAATCGCTTCAGCGATCAGCAAAGTTGCAGAATTTTTTGGTAAACTTCCGGGGCCGGTGAAAAATTTTGTGGTTATTCTAGGGACACTACTAACGGTGTTTACAGCACTGACGCCGGTTATCTTAGGCGTGGCGGGCGCTGTGACGGCGCTTCAGGTGCCTCTACTGCCGATTATTGGGATAATAGCAGCAGTAGCCGCAGCAATCACTGGAATAATCGCTATCATTCAAAACTGGGGCTCAATAACAGAGTGGCTTGGCACTATATGGCAGGCAATCAAAGACAAATGCATAGAGGTGTGGACCGCAATATGTAATTTTTTCACCGTAACAATACCGGAAGCCTGGAATAGCTTGATGGAGAAATTTCAGGCAATACCAGAATGGTGGGCTGGAATCTGGACACAGGTACAGACATTTTTTACAAATACATGGAATGCCATGATGCAGAATCCGGTAGTTCAGACAATTGTCACGACGATTCAGACATTATTTCAGGGACTTTCAACGACACTGCAGGGAATATGGAATGGGCTGGTTCAGATCGCTTCTGGAATCTGGGAACTTTTGAAAAATACGATTTTGGCTCCGGTGATTTTGCTGAAAGATCTGGTTACAGGAGATTTTACGCAGCTTTCAGAAGATTCCTCCCGGATTTGGGAAAACATCAAAGATGCAGCGGGAAGAATCTGGGAAGGCATCAAAACGGTTATAGGATCACTTGTCGAAGGACTTGTAGGCGGAATTAAGACGCTCTTTGAAGGACTCAGAGACACTATGGGAGAGATCTGGGACAATATATCCGGAAAAACATCAGAGATCTGGGAAAATATTAAAGGCTTTGTTACTGAAAAGGCAGGAGAGTTAAAAGACAAAGCGATAGAAAAGGTAAGTGATCTGAAAGAAAAGATTTACGGGAAGTGGGAAGAAATAAAGAAAAACGCGACCGACACATGGGAAAATGTAAAGACAGCGGTTATAGAACGCGCAAAAGGTATGAAAGAGGATGCGGTCAAAACATTTGAAAATGTAGTAACAGGAATCAGGCGAGCGTTATCAGGCGTAAAAGAAACAGTGCAGAACGGACTTTCCGGAGCCGTTGGCTACATAAAAGGACTTGCTGGAGATGCGTGGAATTGGGGAGCGGATATGATGAACGGACTGGCAAATGGAATTGCAAGCGGAGTCCAGTGGGTAACAGATAAGGTTATCTCTATTTCAAATACAATAGCTTCTTGGCTGCACTTCTCAAGGCCAGACAAAGGACCACTTCACTATTATGAGGAGTGGATGCCGGATTTCATGCAGGGACTTGCGGACGGAATTGAACGAAGCAAAGGCGTGGTAACAGATGCCTTAAAGAACCTTCAGACAAACATGGTGTTAAGTCCAGAGACGCTTGTAGCAACTACGCCACAAATTCAGAAAGGAGACATCAACGGGATTGCCGCCCTGTTGAAACAATGCGCAGAACTTCTTGCAAATGGAAATGATATTTATTTCGACGACGGAACATGGGCTGGAAGATTGACGCCGAAAGTAAACGCAGAACTGGGAAGGATATCAGACAGGGAGGCACGCAGATGATTTTGACACTTGGAGCATTAATCGAAATTCAGGACTTAGGAGAAAAAATACATACCTTTAAAAATTGGGGATGCGCAATCGGGAACAATAATTATATCGGCGAGCCGGAGACAGAAACATATTATATTGACATTCCGGGGGCAGACGGCTTCCTGGATGGATCGGAAGCTCTTACAGGACGGCCCATATATAAATCAAGACCGATTAACATTTTGCTTGGAGGGAAAAAACCACGAGATGAATGGGACGATTTTATATCGTCCATTCGCAATAAAATCCATGGAAGAATCATAAAGATTACTTTCGACAACGACACAGGATTTTACTATACAGGACGCGGATATATCAAAGACTTCAATAGAAATAGAGAAATCGGGCAATTTTATCTTTCTATTCCCAAAGCGGATCCATACAAATATAGCGTGACGGATTCACTGGATGACTGGCTGTGGGATCCGTTTGATTTCGAAACAGGCATTATTGATGAAGGTGCAAATATATCAGTAAGTGGCGAGATGAAATATATAATATCTGCCAGCGGAGGACCTTTCGTCCCCGTTTTTAATGTAAAAAACATATTATCCGCAGGGTTGCAGATTGAATATTCAGGAAAGACGAGAACGTTGACCATAGGAAGAAACAGATTTCCAGATATTGTAGTATATAAATCAGATGTAACAATAATTTTAAAAGGGGCGGGCACCTTAAATATTGAATACAGGAGGGGATCTCTATAATGTATCAGATTACATTAGATGATAAAACCCTGTATTATCCAGGAGACAGAGAGGCAGCGGTAATAAATCCGCAGCTGAACTTACAGACGGGGTATGCGGGGGAATTAAAGTTACAAGTTCCGAAAAGCAACCCGCTGTACGGGGAGATGAAAAATCGTAAAAGCATGCTGTCAGTATTTCGGGACGAGAAAGAAATTTTCTACGGGGAACTACGAACTGGAGACAAAGACAGGAATGGGAACAAAACGATACTGGCCACAGGAGCGCTGTCTTTTTTAGCTGATAGCATAATGCCGCAGCAGGAATGGAACCTGGGAGAAAGAGAAATGCTGGAAGCCTGGCTGCAATGCCACAACAGCCAGGTTGAAGATCGAAAAAAGATATATATTGGAATCGTAACAATTCATTCAACAGAGGGAAAGTTATATAGAATCACAGATGGAGAAAAAACCCTGTCAGCAATCAGAGAACAGCTCGTAGGGAAACTTGGCGGATACCTGAGACTAAGGCACGAAAACCAGAAATTATACCTGGACTGGATTACTTTAGAAGAATATGGGAAATACTGCGAGCAGACAATTCAGTTTGGAGAAAACCTTCTTGATTATGCAGAATCAACGACATCAGATAATATTATTACAGCATTGGTTCCGTTAGGAGCGGCAATCGAACAGGAATATGGAGAAAATGCTACAGAGTTCGAACGCCTTGAAAAAAATGTTGATATCACATCTGTAAATGATGGGAAAAATTACATTTATATTCAGAATGCTGTAGATAATTTTGGATGGGTATGGGGAAGAATAAAATGGGACGATATATCCTCACCGGCAGAGCTGTTAAAGAAAGCAAACGAATATCTCGCTACATCGCAATACGAAACGCTTACTATATCATTGACCGCCGTAGATTTATCCATATTCGGGATGGACTACGATGCATTTGAAATTGGGGATCGAGTATTGTGCGTTGCGCCGCCATATGGAATGGAAAAAGTATTTCCAATTATGGAAATGCAGATTCCGTTACAGAGGCCAGATCAGGCGCAGCTCACCCTCGGGGAGACAAAACAGAAGAGTTTTACTCAGAACACGTCTGGTTCGTTCGTTGAAATGAAACAGGAAACAACGGATTCAACGCGGGTGCAGACAAACTGGATGAAAGCAGCCATCGACAATCTAACAAATCAGATGACGGGAGCCAAAGGGGGATATAAATTATCGGAGTATGACGAAAATGGACTCTGGATCAGGGATCTATATATGGATGCTCCGGACAAGAATCTTGCAACAAAGATACTGCAGATTAATAGCGAGGGAATTGGCGGATCGCACAATGGCTATAATGGCCCATATACAACCGGGATGACATTAGACGGAACGATCATAGGGGAGAGAATATTGGCCGGATCTGTAAAGACCGAAGCGCTTTCTGTGGAGTGCAAAAATTACATAGAAAGCAAAATTGCCGAAGGTGATGCAGCAACACAGGGGGAAATACTGAAAGAAGTCACCACATCAATTAACGCCATGGACGGAAAAATAGATCTATCAGTATCTACCTTGGAGCAACAACTGGAGAGAAAGTCGGGAAACTGGTACGGAAATTACGTCCCGACGTCACAAAACAATCCTGCAAGCGGGTGGATAACAGACGAACAACGGGAAGAGCACGAGAGAGATCTGTTTTTTGACACTTCAACAGGATATGCTTATCAATACATTAAAAACAACAACGAATATGGCTGGACAAGAATAAAAGATAAGGATATCGAAGCGGCGCAGTCTACAGCGGAATCAGCTCTGTCAAAAATTGAAGTGGCAGAAGGGAAAATAATCGCAGAGGTGGAAAGGGCGCAGGGAGCAGAAGAAAATCTGAGATCCTCTATTGAGATGACGGAAGAAAGCATTTTGTCAAAGGTGTCACAGAAATATTCGACAAAAGAACAATTACAGTCGGAAGTCAGCCAGACTGCAGAAGCAATAAAAACAGAAGTATCAAAAATATATGCCACATCAGACCAAGTACAGACAGCAATAAATCAGTCGGCAGACTCAATATTGCTCCAGGTAAATAAAAAAGTTGGGGAAGATGAAATCATAAGTGCAATTAACCAGTCGGCGGAAGGAATTAAAATTCGAGCAAATATAATTGATTTGGAAGGGAATATTTCCATATCCGCACTGTCAACATCTGCGTTGAATGAAATAAAAGAATACAGCAATACAGCGGAAGAAAATGCCAAAAAATATACTTTACAACAGATTGCAAATCTTCCGGAAGCAACAGGCAATCTCATAAAAGGAGCCGAGTTTTCAGCGACAGATCTATCACAATATTGGGAATGTGCCGGAACAATTACTACTGGCCAGTCAGATCCAGCAGGAGGGTCAAAGGCGATCAGAATATATGCCAATCAAAATGATTGCTTTGTAAGCGCAAAAAGATCTACAAACCAGGTGATATATAACGCAGGAAGATATACGATAACGATATGGCTCAAAGCATCAAAATCACAAACAGTATATATATCTTTTAACCGAGCAACAATTAGCTGTTCAGTAACGACAAGCTGGAAAAAATTTACTTTTATTCGAGATATATCGTCTGTCGAGCCAGATTATCAGCTCTTTACAATAGGAGGCTTTGGAAGCATAGCGACCGGAGACGGCTATATTTACGCATATAACCCAGAAGTTATTTTCGGATATACGTCAACTGAAATATTTAATATGCTTACAAATAACGGCGAGACACAGGGGCTATATCTCGCAGGAAATAAAATATATCTTAATGGAGAGTATATCAAGGCAAACACGATTGGAGCGAGTGCGCTAAAAGCAGATTCCGTAACAGCTGATAAAATTAATGTAACCGATCTTTATGCATTGGGAGCAACAATAGCAGGGTGGAAAATTGGAAGCTGGTACATTGAAGGAGGAACTACGCAATTACGGAACGACGGGAGCCTTGTATTTACAAATTCGGCCGGAGTAGGAGTAACAATATCAAGAGAAAGCCACAATGTAACGATTCGAGAAGGGCTGACTGTATATTGCAGGGGAACATCCGGATTTGCTGACGGAACTGGTCAGTTTAACTTAAGCGGAATTAGCAGCATCACAGGAGGAAACTATCTTGTAAGAACTGGAAACCTTGGATCTGTTTGCCAAAGATCGTCATCGTCGAAGAGATATAAAAATCACGCCGGAGATCTGGCTGAATCAGAAGCACAGAAAATTTTGACTTTGCCAGTAATTAGATTCATATATAAAGACGGATATCTGCATCCAAATGACAGGAATATAGGGAAAGAGATTCCTGGATTTTACGCAGAAGATGTGGAAATGGTTAATCCTATTCTTTGCACATATAACGAAAATGGCCTTGTAGAAGACTGGAATGAAAGAATGCTCATTCCTTATATGGTCAAGATGATACAGATTCAACAGGATCAAATCAAAAGATGCATGGTACAATTAGGAATTTGAAAAATGGAGGAAAAGAAAAAATGGGAGAGTCACTGATCGAAATTATGGAGAAAACAAAACTTAAAATTGAGATGTCAGTAAATCAGGCAATTCGCGAAAGCGGGTTGCCTTTTTATCTGGCAGAGGGAATTGTGGCAGGCGTGCTGTGCGATATAAAAGATCGGAAAAACACTGAACTTCTGCAGACCATAGTAGAAAAGGAAGAGAATGAAAAAAGAAGAAAGGAGGAAAAAGACACACAAAATAAGGAGAATAGCAAGCCGGCAAACTCCGCAAAACAGGCGGAAGAGAAAACAAGAATGACGGAGGCCCCCAAAAATATTAAGGAGGAGGAAAAAGATGGCTGATGTAAAAAAATATACAGAGCAGATTGCAAATGCAAAAAAAGGGAAAGATGTGCGGGCCAGCATCGTGGCAGCCATCAATGCGGTATCGGACGAAAACAACACCTACAATCAGGTAAAAGCGGACATATTGGCCGCCCAGGAGGAAATCTCCCAGGACGTGAAAGAAAATAAGCAGACACAGCAGAATTTTAGTGACGACCTGGAAGAGGCCAAGACGGTAAATGCGTCTCTCCTGCAGAATATCACAGCCGCCGGCCAGGCCGAGGACGCACTGGAGGCGGACATCACGGCCGCCGGTCAGGCCGAGAGAAGTCTGGAGGCGGACATCACAGCCGCCGGTCAGGCCGAGGACGCACTGGAGGCAGATATCACAGCTGCTGGGAAAGCAGAGGATAGCCTGGAGGCGGACATTACAGCAGCGAACCAGATAGAGGACAGCCTGGAGGAGAATATCACAGAGGCCACCCAGATCAATCAGCAGCTGGAAACAAATAACCAGCAGGCGCAAAGCGCCGAGGAGTTGAGGGTGCAGGCCGAAACACAGAGAGCACAGGCAGAGCAGGACAGGGCCTCTGCAGAAACGGCCAGAGCACAGGCAGAGCAGACAAGGACGGACCAGGAAACCACAAGGCAGCAGCAGGAGCAGGCCAGGCAGCAGGCCAGCAGCCAGGCGGTGGCCAACGCCAACGCAGCGGCGCAGGCTGTAATGGATCAGGTCAACAGCCTCACTTTTGCCCTGAACGCAGAAGACAGAGGGCTTGACGTAACATACACATATGACACAGAAACAGAATAGGAGGTAGAAAGAACATGGCTCAGGAAGTAGTAAACATTCCCCGGGAGAGCACTATGAGACAGATGATGCTCTCACAGAAAATCAATGCGGAAGGTGCGGCGGACATTGCGTACAAGGAAAAGGTGGCGCTTGCCACCACGAAAGAGGAAGTGGACGCCCTCTTTGTGGAGTGGTGGAAATATCAGTACCATCCGGATCTCCACACTAAAGCGGAAATGTTGGAGCGGTGGTTCGGGAATGTGCTGGATGATGACCGGGTGCATGGAGTATCTTTCCCGCTGTATGGCACCAGCACATCCGCAGTCGGAGAGCTGACGGATGACAGTGTGGGGCTTACGGTCACGCCATCCACAGAGGAGACGGCGGGACAAGACGACTTTGCGAAACTGCCGCAGTTCTGGTGCCTGGAGGTATCAGCGGAAAAGCTCACGGATGGATCCCATGAGATCTATTATATTGAGCACATTGACAGCATGAAAAAAGTCAGATCCGGAGAACATCTCACATGGGTGCTCCAGAAAAACACATGGACAAGAGAGTGGGATGAAGGAGGATACAGATACCTCAAAATGCGCTGCCATCCGGCGCCGGGATATGAGCAGTGGCCGGATGGAGAGGATAAAAACGGAAATGTATATGCCTACATGGCACATCCGAAATATCCGGCTGGAGAGCTGGATGGAGTCATCACATGCGGAACCGGGCTTGCACCGCTGAACTGGACAAGCCATACAACTGGCGTATCAAAATGGAGAGCCAGAGGGGAACAGTACAGCGGAGCAAGCGGAAACCTGGTTAAATTCCTGCTCCGGATGATGTGGCTGAAATACGCACAAAAGGGAAACGCTGGGAAGATTACGGGCTGCAATCAGTACAATTATCAGTATACCGCAGCGATCTCCGAGGTGGGAGTTGAGCGTGTGATCCTTACGAAAGCCCAGGCAGCCAACCTTTTCGTGGGTTCGTCTGTTCAGATCGGTATCCAGTCCGGAACTGACAGAAACACAGCGAGCAATTATTCTGTCTGCAGGAATAAGCTGATCACACGCATTGAGGACTTTGAGGTTGAGGATGATGAAACGGAATACTCAGCGGTATACGTGGACAATGGAGGGGAAACCTTTGACACGACAGCCGGATCCACACTGATCAGTACAGATCCGTACTGGTCCGGATGGAATGATAATGTAAAGGGCACAGACGGAAGCCGGTACAGCGCCACAAGCGGGAAAGAGCCTGGCCTCCTCCAGAAAATCGAGTTTATGAATGGCGCTTATCTGATCGTGTCGGATGAACTCTGGCAGTGGTCCACGGACGATAATGGAGACTATAATTTTGAGTGCCATACCTGCCATGACCAGTCAAAGGTGGCGTCATCCATCACGGCGAACTACGAAAAGCAGGAAGATCTCACAATGGTTATTCCGGCCGGCACAGCCGCAGGCTGGAAATACATTGAGGATACCGCAATATCCAAAGATCCGGCGGTCCTCTGGCCTGCAGGTATCGGAGCAAGCGGCAGCGGCGTTGGGTGTAAGGCAGCCTTCAGCTGTAACCCGGCCGCTTCCGGCGTCCGGGCTGCGTGGGTGTTCGGCTTCTTGAGCATCGGCGGTACTGCCGGCCTGGCGTGTCTCAACTCGTACAATGGCGTGACGCACGCTTTCTGGTCCGGCGCTCTGGGCGCACCTGGCCTGGCTGGGTAAAAGCGGGGTGAATGCCCGAAGGGCAAGAGGGGCCGCAGGCCCCTGATATGAGAAACGGCGGAATATTTCCGCTGGGGTTGTATGGTGTTCCCAGAGGCAGCCTTCAACTGTAACCCGGCCGCTTCCGGCGTCCGGGCTGCGTGGGTGTTCGGCTCCTTGAGCAGCGGCGGCATTGCCGGCCTGGCGTGTCGCAACTCGAACCTTGGCGTGTCGGACGCTGCCTGGGACGGCGCTCTGGGCGCAACTGGTTATTAAAAAAAGTGCATGATCACATTGCATCATACAATCCACGCTTATGTGCGAAAATTACTTGAAACCAGCGGGGGCTAGTACCGAGAGGGAACGCCCCCGACAGTAACCAGATGATGCACGAAAGGATGGTAACATGAAAACATACTGCAAACCTGCAGATACAGACATAGAAAGCGCAGATCAAAATCTGCCTGCGGTTAAGAAATGCTTTGATGGAAAGCTGAAAAGAAAAGACTTCCAGCGGGTGCTGATCAGAACCGGGAAGATCACAAAGCGGGAAATAGCCCAGGCAAGGCTGGATCATGACAAGACCAAAGTCAACGAGGCGATCCGGGAGGTGTGCGAGAGACTGACACAGAGGATCCGGGACAGAAATCTGAGACTGCCGCCGATCCGGCAATTTAAACGGAGAGATGGGCTGACCAATAAGATGAGGGATATCTGCCAGGAGTCTCCGGATCAGCAGATCATGGAATATATGGCCGTGGAGGCTCTGATGCCAATGTTCAAAGCAAAATTACTCCAGCATCAGTACGGCAGCATCCCGACCAGAGGGCAGGTGGGCGGAAAAAGACAGATTGAAAGATTATTAAGGAGAAAGTATCCGGGAAAAGTGGACGCCGTGAAGTGTGACGCAGAAAAGGCATATCCCTCCATCACGGTGGAGTGCTCCATGAGGCTGCTCCGGCGGGATATCGGGAAAAACAAAATACTGCTGTGGTTTTTAGGTGCTCTCATGGAGAATTATCCAGGAGGGCATCTTTGCATTGGAGGATATCTCCCGGCATGGCTATTCAACTATGTGATGAGTTATGTACTCCGGTACCTCCTCAGTCTGGAAAGCACAAGAAGAGGAGTGAAAACCAAAATGGTCCAGGCTGTGGTGTGCTTTGCGGATGACTTCACTATGTTTGGACATTTTTCACAGATCCGGAAAGCAATCCGGAAAGCGTCAAAATGGAGCAGATCCACCCTGGGGCTGAAAATCAAAAATGCGTGGCAGATCTACCACCTGACTACGTTTGAGGCGGAAAAGGAGCAGAAGAAAAGGAGGGTAGAGGGAAGCAGAAAAAGGACCTGCGGTGTGGATATGATGGGCTTTGTCACATATAGGACCTACACGATTATCAGAGGGAGGATCTTCCGGCGGATCCGGAGGCAGATCCTACGTGCTGCAGAGGACCTGGAAAAACTGGGATATATACCCTGGTGGAGAGCCTGCAAGCTGTCAGCATACAAAGGCTGGCTCAAACACAGCGATAGTGAGAAGTTCGCAAAGAAATATCATGTAAATGAAATATTCAGAAAGGCTGCGCAGAGCGTGTCTCTGCATGGCAGAAAGGAGCATATCAGAAATGAAAGAGCGTTACTTATTGAAGCCTGCAGAGGTTGACGTCTTCCCGCTGAAATCAGGAACAGACGTCATTCTCAGAAAAAATATTGCGGAAATCAGCGTCAAGAATGAGGAAGGGGCTGGGACTTATACAGCGTGGGAATGCGAAGAGGTACAGTTCCGGTACCCTGGCACGATCACGGAGGAGGAAATCTCCACGGACTTTGAATACTGGTTTGAAAACGGCCCGAAGGTATCCAAAGGGGAGGATGTGGACCTCAGTTTTGAGCAGATGAGAAATGAAAAATACGCCGAAGTGAGCGCAGCTTGCGAGAAGACGATTTATACCGGTGTAGATGTGACATTATCCACAGGACTTGAACATTTCAGCCTGACGGAAAAAGACCAGATCAACCTTTTTGGGAAGCAGGCGCAGCTTGCGGCGGGGGCAGAAAAACTGGAATACCACCAGGACAAACAGCCCTGCAAGTATTACAGCGCCGCCGATATGCAGAAAATCATTGATGCTGCCTTTTTCTATGTGTCTTATAACACCACATACTGCAATGCGCTGAATATGTGGATCAAGGCGGCCACGAAGCCCAGCGATTTAGAGGAAATTCACTGGGGGACCACGATCCCGGAGGAACATAGAAACGAGGTACTCCTGGACTACATGGAGATCATGGCCGGCGGATCTGCAGAGGATACTGAGGCCACAGAGAACGGGGCAAGCTCCGGGGAGGGAACAACGGCATGAAGAAACTTGTTGAACTGACAACTCTCTTTCTGATCGGAGCAGCGGTCTACTACAGCGCAGAAATGCTGATCCGGGGCAGATCCCACTGGACCATGGCCGTGACCGGAGGAATATGCTTCCTGGCAATAGGCGGGATCAATGAGGTTCTGGACTACGAGATGCCTTTTCTCCTTCAGATGCTGTATGGAGCGATTGCGGTCACAGCCACAGAGTTCATTTTTGGGTGTGTCCTCAATCTCTGGCTGAAACTGGATATATGGGACTACAGCAACCTTCCGGGAAACATTCTGGGGCAGATCTGTCCGCAGTTTACCGTCCTATGGTTTTTTGTTTCCGGGATCGGAATTGTAGTGGATGACCTGGTCCGCTGGAAATTGTTCGGGGAAGAAAAACCACACTATAAGCTCCTGACGGGAGGCAGAGGAAAATGACAAAGCTCCAGATCATAAGCAAACTGTGGTCATCAATTTATGACCTTTTATTGCTTGCAAAGGGCACTCCGGTAAAAACACTGGATGAAATAGAAAAAGACCTGCAAGAAATAGAGATTCGTTGCAAAAAGTACGAAGACGAGGAAAACAAGGAGGATATATGTTAGAGGTAAGAAAACAGATTACAATTCTGGGAGAATCAAAAGTTGCCGGAAAAACTGCGGAAAAATATTCGGCAACTATCGACGATGCAGACCCTAAAACGATGTCAATCAGCAGATGGAAAGCAGATGAGGATTTATATAAAGAAAACCGAGAACAGTGTAGAAAAGATTATGCAGAATTTGAAGATACAGCATATCTACTGCAGGAAGAAATGAAAAAACAGTAATTGCGCCGGCGCAAAGAAAGGAGAATTTTAAATGGCGAAAATCATTGATACATACAACACAATCGTGGGCGGAACAGTAGCGTTGCTCTCATATATATTCGGAGAACACTGGATTCTTTTTGCCTTGTTCCTTGCTTTTAATGTGATTGACTGGATCACAGGATGGATGAAAAGCCGGATCAACAAGAAAGAGAATTCTGTTGCCGGATGGAAAGGCGCCCTGAAAAAATTGGGATATTGGATTATGATCGGAGTGGCCTTCGGAGCGAGCGTAGTATTCATAGAAATTGGGAAAGTATTGAGTATTGATTTACAGATTACAGTCCTGTTGGGATGGTTTGTTCTCGCTTCATTATTAGTTAATGAGATTAGATCTATATGTGAAAATTTTGTAGAAGCAGGATTCAACGTTCCCAAAATACTGACAAAAGGTTTGGAAGTAGCCGATAAAACAATTAATAAGGATTCAGAGGGTGAGTGATCGCCCTCTTTTATGGAGGGCTATTTTATGGAAATAAAAGGAATTGACGTCTCTGCATGGCAGGGAAAGATCGACTGGAAAACAGTGGCAGACTACGGGATGGGTTTTGCCATTCTTCGAATTACAGAACAGGGAAATAAAGTAGATTCCCAGTTTGAAAACAACTATATAAAATGCAAAAATTACGGCATTCCCGTAGGCGTATATAAATATTCCTATGCCAAAACTGCAGCTCAGGCGCAGGAAGAAGCGGAAGCTGTTTTGAATGTTTTGAACGGACGGAAAATACAGTTTCCTGTCTTTTATGATCTTGAATGGTCAGAGCAGCGCAGTCTTGGAAAAACAGCGATAGAAAAGATCGCTGTAGCATTTCTTGAAAAAATTCAGGCAGCAGGATATAAGGTCGGCGTTTATTGTAATGTTGACTGGTATAATGAAGTCCTGACAGATGCTCTTAAAAAGTATGATTTCTGGATCGCCAGATATCCGGAGAATGACGACGGCTGGTTGCAGGAGCGGCTCCGGCCGGATTTCGGCGTAGGCTGGCAGTATTCCAGCAAGGCAAAGATCCCCGGCATTTCCGGCAACGTTGACCGGAATGTGTTTTATAAAGATTACACAGATGATATGGAAGATGATGAAGAGGAGGGAACAGGCATGACGAAAGATGAAGCGATCCAGGCTGTGATCGGTATTGCCGAGGAAGAAATCGGATATTTGGAAAAGAGATCAAACAGCCAGCTTGACAGCAAGACGGCAAATGCGGGATCCAATAATTACACGAAATATTGGCGAGATACATACCCGCAGTATCAGGGACAGCCCTGGTGCGCGGATTTTGTGAGCTGGTGCTTCATGAAGGCTTTTGGCCTGGACAATGCGAAGAAGCTTCTGAAACATTGGCCTTATGTGTATTGTCCGACGTTGGGATCACTCTTTACGAAATATGCAAATCCGCAGGTGGGAGATATTGTAATCTTCTATCGTGGAGGAACATTCGCCCATACCGGAATTGTTACGAAGGTATCCGGAGATCGGTTCTGGACGATTGAAGGAAACACATCCGGAGCATCCGGGATCATCGAGAACGGAGGCGGCGTGTGCGCAAAGAGCTATTATAACAGTCAGCTTCCGGGGACTAAATTCTGCCGGCCGGATTACAGCATCGTGGCCAAGGCGGGAACGACTGAAAAACCGAATACACCAACTACAGGAACAGGAGGGAATTATATGTTCGAAACACAGACAGTAAAAAGTGGCAGCACAGGATTATCTGTATTATTACTGCAGGAAATCTTGAAAGCGAGAGGTTTTAAGGGAAAAGACGGAAAAGAGCTGGAGCTTGACCGGAGCGCAGGGACCAATACAATCTATGCGCTGACACAGTACCAGAAATCCCGCGGCGGTTATCTGGAAGTGGACGGGATCTGCGGACCGGCAACCTGGAAAGATCTGATCGCACTGTGAAAAAATCCCCTGCAGTTAGCCGCTGCAGGGGGCATATTGCATCATCTCTTATTGTTGAATAATTATGTTTGTTGAATTATAATAAAATCCTGGTTAGTCACATACTAGTCACAGCAAAATACAAAAACCCAGTAAATATAGGAAAAATTATTTTCTAATTTTAATGTGATTTTAATTTTCCTTCAAAGAGGAATTAAGAAATCTCTGTTAAAGTATGACCTGTAAACAGAAAGAAACAGATTTCTGATAAATCTTTGAAGGGAAAAGGTGAAAATATGGAACAGTTAGAAAAGGTTGAAAAATTAAGAGAACGGGCAAACGTATCTTACGAAGAAGCAAAGGAGGCCCTGGAAGCTTCAGACTGGGATCTTCTGGACGCTATGGTCTATCTGGAAAAAAAGGGCAAGGTAAAATCTCCTTCCAGGGAAACCTACACCACCAATTACGAGGAACAGTCACAGTATGTATCGGTAAAGGATAAGGTACAGGAGCAGGAAGAGACGGGAAACGAAAGCTTTTTTAAGAAAGCGGGACATTTTTTCAAGATTCTTTTTCAGAAGAGCAAAGACAATTCCTTTTATATTACCAGAAAGGAAGAAGAGATTTTCCACATGCCTGTATGGGCGCTGATACTTCTGCTTCTTTTCTTCTGGAAGCTTTTGATCCCCGCAATGATCGTAGCGCTGTTTTTTGAATGCAGGTATTCCTTTAAGGGAAAGGACAATCTGGACGGGGTGAATAAGGCTATGGATAAAGCCAGCGATCTGGCAGACAAGGTAAAGGACGAATATGAGAAGCTGTAATCCCGGAGAAAAAGGAACCGGAGAAAGATAAAACAGGGAGAGGTTTATGGGAGCGCACATTCTGATCATTGAAGACGAAGAAAAACTGGCGAGATTTGTGGAGCTGGAGCTGCTCCATGAAGGATACCAGGTAAGCAAAAGCGGAAACGGAAGGGAAGGACTTCGCATGGCGGAGGAGGAAGATTATGATCTGATCCTTCTTGATATCCTTCTTCCGGGCCTGAATGGGCTGGAGGTGCTGAGGCGCCTCCAGCAGGAGCATAACTCCGCTCCGGTGATCCTTCTGACCGCCAGGGATGCTGTTATGGATAAAGTGGCAGGTCTGGACGCGGGAGCCATTGACTATATTACAAAGCCTTTTGCCATAGAAGAGCTGCTGGCCCGGATACGGGTGGCGCTGAAGCTTCACAGTACAGCGGCTCCGGCTTTGGGGCGTACAGAAGAACCGGGCACTTTTACCTGGAAAAAACTGAATCTTTCGGAAAAACGCCATCAGGTAACCTGGGAGGGACAGGAAATCCATCTTACCAACCGGGAGTTCAAGATGCTGCGGACACTTCTGGAAAATCAGGATATCGTGCTTTCCCGGGAGACACTTCTCGAAAAGGTATGCGGATACGACTATATGGGAGAAACGAATGTGGTGGATGTTTACGTCCGTTTTCTCCGTTCCAAGATAGATGAGGTCTATTCCGTAAAAATGATACGGACCGTCCGGGGCGTGGGTTATGTGATTAAAAGTGAGTAGGATTTCAGTTATGGGTGAAAACAGGGGAACGACAGAAACAAAAAGGATGACTTCTATCGTAAGAAAACTGCATCTGAGCTGGATCGGAAGAAAACTTTCCATGTATGTGGGATGGGATTTCTTCCTTTTTGTGGTGCTGACGGTCGGGTGGCTCTGCGATCAGGAGATCACACGGCTGGGCGGCATAAAAGCCGGGTATCAGAGAAGTATTGAGAATTTTCCCTCCATTAAAAAAATGACGTATGTTGTGCGGAATGGAAACGGAAAAGTGCTGATGGACATTGAGGTTTATCATACGCTTCTGGTGATCGGGATACTGCTGGCGGCTGTTCTGGTCATTCAGCTTTTAAATCTGTGTACCGTTTATGCCAGAGAAGAGCAGCGCATACGGCATATCCTGGCTCCGATCAATGAAATCGCCCTGAAAGCGGATGAACTCAGCAAAATGACTTTTTCCGAGGATAAATACCAGCAGATTGAAGAGGCCATTTCCAGCCTGCAGCCGGAAGAGTCCGAGCTGCTTTCTTTTGGGGACTCTGATCTTCAGGGAATTGAAGCGGCGATGAATAACCTTCTGGTGAGGATGCGTGATTCCTACCGCCAGCAGGCACGATTTGTAAACGACGCTTCTCATGAGCTGAGAACTCCCATTGCCGTGATTCAGGGGTACGCCAATATGCTGGCCCGGTGGGGCAGCAGGGATGAAAAGGTTCTGAAGGAATCAATCGAGGCGATCCAGCATGAATCAGAGCATATGAAGTATCTGGTGGAACAGCTTCTCTTTCTGGCCCGGGGCGACAGCGGCAAGACGAAGCTGAATCTGGAGACAGTATATCTTGACGGACTGATGGAGGAGATTTATGAAGAATCCCTGATGATAGACGAGAACCATATATACCGTTTTGTAAAATCTGAAGAGAAACCTGGGGTACAGGCGGACAGCGCTCTTTTGAAGCAGGCAGTCAGGATACTGGTGGACAATGCCGCCAAATATACTCATGAAGGGGATGAGATCATCTTAAGTTTCGGAAAAACAAAAGACAGTGTTCCCTACCTGCAGGTGCAGGATACAGGAATCGGTATGGCAGAGGCGGATGTGGAGCACATGTTTGAACGGTTTTACCGGGCGGACGAGGTGCGGAGCCGCCAGGGAACCGGTCTGGGACTGGCAATCGCAAAATGGATCATTGACAAACATAAAGGATATTTTGAAATTCTTTCCCGGACGGAACTGGGAACCCGGGTGAGGATCATACTGCCGGACAGACCGATGGAAAAAGAGGCATAGTTCTGGAAAATGCCGGATAAAAATTTTCTCTCTCCCATATTGACAAATCGTATTTATTAGATTAGGCTTACTTTGTATAAATGACCAGAGGCGTCGATGTACACTAACGCTATTATCGTTTTTTGAAATACGGAAAAGAGGGGACAGAAAATGACATTAAAAGACCTTCCGATTGGAAAAACGGCAACGATACGTTCTGTAGGCGGAGAGGGGGCGCTGAGACAGCATTTTCTCGATATGGGACTGATCCCCCAGGGAGAAGTGACCATGGTGAAATACGCTCCTATGGGAGATCCGATGGAGCTTCGTATCCACAGCTATGAACTTACTCTGAGACTTGCCGATGCGGAAAAAATAGAGATAGAAAATATACGGGACGCAGACAAGGAAACTGCCGCGGAGGATAAAAGGCGGAAAGAAAGAAAAACGACAATCCCTCATCCCGGACTGGGCGAGGGAGGAAAATACCATTTTAAAGAATCAGAGCATCCGCTTCCGGAGGGAGAAATGCTGACTTTTGCTCTGGCCGGAAATCAGAACTGCGGAAAGACAACGCTGTTTAACCAGCTTACCGGATCCAGCCAGCATGTGGGAAACTTTCCCGGAGTTACCGTGGACAGAAAGGACGGTTCCATACGGGGAAAGAAAAATACGCTGGTGACAGATCTTCCGGGAATTTATTCCATGTCGCCTTATTCCAGCGAGGAGATCGTGACGCGAAACTTTGTTCTGGACGAGCATCCGAAGGGCATTATCAACATTGTAGACGCTACGAATATTGAAAGAAACCTTTATCTTACCATGCAGCTTATGGAGCTGGATATCCCTATGGTCCTTGCTCTGAACATGATGGATGAAGTGAGAGAAAACGGCGGTTCTATCCGTATCAACCGGATGGAAGAAATGCTGGGAATCCCGGTAGTGCCTATTTCCGCCGCGAAAAATGAAGGAATCGATGAGCTGGTGGCTCATGCCCTTCATGTGGCAAAATACCAGGAAAAACCGGAGGAAATTGATTTCTGCGACGCCGAAGAGGACGGCGGGGCAGTACATAGATGTCTTCACGCCATCATGCATCTGATCGAGGATCATGCAAAAAGCGCACAGATCCCTGTAAGATTTGCGGCGGCGAAGCTGGCGGAAGGGGACAGCCTGATCCTGGAAAAGCTGAATCTGGATCAGAACGAGAAAGAAACCCTGGAACATATTGTAAAACAGATGGAAAACGAGCGCGGCCTTGACCGTTCCGCGGCCATTGCCCACATGCGGTTTGACTTTATAGAAAGAGTCTGTGAGGAAACTGTAGTGAAACCGCGGGAAAGCAGGGAACATATCAGGAGCGAGAAGATAGACAGGATACTTACCGGGAAGTTTACCGCGATCCCCTGTTTTGTAGGTATTATGGCGCTTGTATTCTTCCTGACTTTCGGAGTGATCGGAGCGTTTCTTTCCGATCTTCTCGATATGGGGATCACGGCGCTTGGAAACATGGCGGACGCCTGGATGACGGCGGCTCATGTAAACAGCGTGCTGCATTCTCTGGTGATCGACGGCATTTTCAACGGCGTTGGAAGCGTACTGAGTTTTCTTCCGATCATCGTCACATTATTCTTCTTTCTGTCGCTTCTGGAAGACAGCGGCTATATGGCAAGAGTGGCGTTTGTTATGGATAAACTTCTCAGAAAGATCGGTCTTTCAGGAAGAAGCATCGTTCCTATGCTGATCGGATTCGGCTGTACGGTACCGGGAGTCATGGCAAGCAGAACGCTCCCCTCGGAGCGTGACAGACGGATGACGATCCTGCTTACGCCGTTTATGAGCTGTTCGGCTAAGCTTCCGATCTACGCGTTCTTCACGGCGGCGTTCTTTCCGGATTATGGGGCCATAGTCATGATCGCTCTGTATTTCGGCGGAATCATCATGGGAATCCTGATGGCTCTGCTCCTTCGGAAGACTATGTTCAGCGGAGAGGCTGTGCCCTTTGTTATGGAGCTTCCCAATTACCGGCTGCCCGGTGCGAAGAATGTGGCTCATCTTCTGTGGGATAAGGCGAAAGATTTCCTGCAGAGAGCTTTTACCATTATTTTCCTGGCCACTATCGTGATCTGGTTCTTACAGACTTTTGATATCCATTTGAATGTAGTCAGCGACTCAAAGGACAGTATTCTTGCTATGGTGGCAAGTGTGGCGGCTCCGGTGTTCGCTCCTATGGGATTCGGGGACTGGCGGATCTCCACAGCGCTGATCACCGGTTTTATGGCAAAAGAAAGCGTAGTTTCTACATTGTCCGTACTGTTCGGAAATACAGAAGCGCTGATGGCGTCTATAGCGCCTCTCTCTGCAGTGAGCCTTCTTGTCTTCTGTCTTCTCTATACGCCCTGTGTGGCGGCGATCGCTTCTATTAAGAGAGAGCTGGGAGGAAAATGGGCTGCCGGTGTAGTGATAGGCCAGTGTGTGATCGCCTGGATTGCCGCTTTTGTGGTATATCTGATCGGAGGACTGTTCTGAAGATCAGTGAAGAGAACGTGCTGATGCGCGTGCTGCAAACTATAAAAGTCCGGAGAGAAAAAGTCTGCGGTCAGAGGCAAGAAAGGAAGATCATAAATGTATATATTGGAGCTGGCAAAGCCGGAAGAAGCAGAGATTTGCAATGATATATTGGATAAAGGAAGAAAATTTCAGAGGGAACAGGGATTTGTACAGTGGCCTGATGATTATCCATCTATAGATACGATTCGGGAAGATATAGAGA
>ERZ1643249.484-NODE-484-length-45077-cov-8.215028_pt1 | contig 45077 bp, 32 predicted proteins | sample MGYA00579263_ERZ1643249 | MGnify/ENA primary metagenome ERZ1643249 (study PRJEB29033, sample SAMEA4952264) | chicken gut metagenome | biome: Broiler Chicken; feature: Gastrointestinal Tract; material: Caecum | place: Ireland | collected 2018 | study: Broiler...
GCTCACCCGGTCTCCCGATTGGACTCCGACCCGCTCCCGCAGGTCGGAATGGGCTGGCTGAAAGGCTTGCTGCTGTCGCGCAAGCTGTTTCTGCCGGGAGGCACACCCTCCGTAGGGGCCGATGATTTTCATCGGCCCGCCGGCGGGCCTGGCGGATGTCTGGCACGTATCTGTTGCCGCCCGCTCCCGGCCGCAATGTAGGGCGGGCGATTTCGCCCGCCGCAGGGAGTCTGCGGCATCGCAGGGCTTCCGGGACGATGCAAGCATCGTCCCCTACGGATGCGGGGCAAGGGCCTGCCGGGTTTTGAAGGATACCTGTAGGACAAGGCGGCAATGCACCCCTCCGTCTGCGCCTTGCGGCGCATCCACCTCCCCTTGCAGGGGAGGCTTTTGGGGGACTGCCGCCTGAAAGGCTCCCCTGTAAGGGGAGCTGTCGGCGTCGGCCGACTGAGGGGTGCCGCACCTAGCCCTGCCAATACCCTTCCAGGCCGCCGCAAACCTCCCCGGCGGGCGTGAACGCCCGCCCTACAATGCAAGGCAAAAGAGTGGCGGAACCGGGGGCGGCAGGCGGTGTCCCGGCGTCGGGTGGTCTCCCGCGCTGACCGGCCGCCGCACCCCAGCGTAGGGGCCGATGATTTCATCGGCCCGCCGTCGGGCCTGGCAGATGGCTGGCGTTGGCGGGCTGGCACCTGTTTATGGCCGCAATGTAGGGCGGGCGATTTCGCCCGCCGCCTGGGGTTTGCGGCGTCGCAGGGGGTTCCGGGACGATGCAAGCATCGTCCCCTACGGATGCGGGGCAAGGGCCTGCCGGGTTTTGAAGGATACCTGTAGGACAAGGCGGCAATGCACCCCTCCGTCTGCGCCTTGCGGCGCATCCACCGTCCGGTTTGCGGTGCCCGCATCGCACGGCGCGCGCTGAAGCACGCTTGTGCTCTGCGACCGCTGCACCTGCTCCGTCTCGCTGTATCCGCCGCAGGCGGCGCTCGACTCCGCAGCCCCTTGCAGGGGAGGCTTCGCAAACGGCTTCCGCCCACAAAAAAGCACCGGGGCGCCGCTTTGCGGCGCCCCGGTGCAAAAAGTGGGAAAAAAGAAAAGGGGGGTCAATCGTTGGTGTAATACTGCGCCTGGGCGTGCCACAGCTTGTGGTACAGGCCGGCCCCGTCGGCCACCAGCGCGTCGTGGCTGCCGGTCTGGACGATGGCGCCCTGGTCAAACACGGCGATCTCGTCGCAGAACTTGCAGCTGGACAGCCGGTGGCTGATATAGATGGCGGTCTTGTCGCCGGCGATGGCGTCAAACCTGGCGTAGATCTCCGCCTCGGCGATGGGGTCCAGCGCGGCGGTGGGCTCGTCCAGCACGATGAAGGGCGCGTCCTTGTACAGCGCGCGGGCAATGGCGATCTTCTGCGCCTCGCCGCCGGAGATCTCGACGCCGTCCTTGTCCAGGTCCTTGTACAGGCTGGTGTCCAGCCCCTTGGGCATGGCGTCCAGCCGGGTTTCGAAACCGGCATCGGCCAGGCAGCGGGCGGCGCGGCCCCGGTCATATTCGGCGGCGCCGGCCACATTCTCGCCCAGCGGCATGGCCAGCAGCCGGAAGTCCTGGAACACCACCGAGAAAATGCCAATATAGTCCTGGTAGCGGTATTTGCGGATGTCGATGCCGTTGAGCAGGATCTCGCCCTCGGTGGGGTCGTACAGGCGGCACAGCAGCTTGATAAAGGTGGTCTTGCCGCTGCCGTTGGGGCCTACCACCGCCAGCCGGCTGCCGATGCGGAACCTGACGTTCACATGCCGCAGCGCCCAGCGGTCGCTGCCGGGATAGCGGAAGGACACGTCCCTAAATTCCACCAAATAATTCCGGTCGGACCGCTTCTCGGTGGTCAGGGTGCCCTGGTACATGTGGTTGGGCAGGTCCAGGAACTGGAAGGTGGCGTCCAGGAAGCTGCCGTTGGCCCGCACCTGGCCCAGCGTCTGTAACAGCAGCGAGATGCCGCCGAACAGCTGGGTGGCCGACCCCACGTACTGGGTGACCAGGCCCACGTCAAAGGCGCCGCCCCAGGACTTGAGGCAGACGAACAGATAGACCGCGCAGGTCATCACCGCCGAGAGGGCCTGGGAAAGCCCCATCAGCAGGCCGATCCTGCCCTTGGACATCTTTGCCAGCGTGCCGCCGGGCGCGAACAAAAGCGTGTCCCGGTCCGTCATGATCGGCCGGCAGACGTTTTCCTGCTGGCGGTACATCCGCATATCGGCGGAGCGTTTCGTGTCGGCAGCCAGAAAGCCGAAGGTGCCGAAAAGCCGGTTGCCAAAGGTGAAAAGCGACGCCTGCTGGCTCAGCGTCAGGTTTGCCTTGTTGCCGCAGGCGGAGGAAGCAGCCACCGCCGCCACCATGGCCGCCAGCACCGCAAACAGCGCCAGCGGGCTGTTCAAAAAGGCCAGCGGGCTGCCGGCGGGCAGGTCAGTCAAAAACAGCGTCAGCGTAAAGCCGATGCCGCCTGCCACCTGCACCGCCGCCTTGCAGAAGTCCGGGAAGATCAGCAGCGTCTGATACAGGCCGAATCCCTGCCAGTTGTCGTTTTGGGATACCTGCGAGTACAGGTCGTAGACCTCCTGCCGGTCCACCTCGGCATAGTCCAGCGTCAGCATCTTGTCCGCCAGCGGCTTGAACCGCACGGCCATCAGGCGGGACCTCTCGTACCCTGTCCACCGCTTGAGCGCGCCGTTTGCCAGCGCCAGCAGCGCGGTGACGCCCACCGTCAGCGCCGCCCAAAAGGCCAGCCGCTGCGGGTCCCGCCCGCCGGACAGCTCGCTGATGATCCGCGCCGACAGCCAGATGGTGACATAGGGCGCCAGCGCCCCGCAGACCGAGCTGAGCAGCGTCGAGGCAAAAAATCCGGGGCTTTGCCGGAACCACATCTTCCAGGCCCGCAGGTTCTGTTTCCAGCAATGGGCAAACGACGGCTTTGCCGGTTTCTCTTTGTCTTTCTCTTTACCCGATGTCTGCGCCATCTTCGCTGCCCCCTTCCTGGTAGTACTTGCTCTGCACCGCAAACAGTTTGGCGTAGCCGCCGTTTGCGGCCAGCAGGCTCTCGTGGGTGCCCTGCTCGGTGATGCGGCCCTGCTCCATAAACAGGATGCGGTCACAGAAGCGTGTGGACGCCAGCCGGTGGCTGATGAACAGCGCGGTGCGCCCGGCGGTCATCCGGCTGTATTTCTGGTAGATGTCGTCCTCGGCAATGGGGTCCAGTGCGGCGGTGGGTTCGTCCAGCGCCAGGATCGGCCCGTTTTTGTACAGCGCCCGCGCCAGCATCAGCCGCTGGGTCTGCCCGCCGGAAAGTTCCACGCCGTCCTCGTACACCTTGCGGCCCAGCTTGGTGTCCAGCCCGTGGGGCAGGGCGCGCACCGCTTCGGTCAGGCCGGCCTGGTCCAGGCACTGCCATACCCGGCCGGTGTCGATGCCGTCCAACCGCTGGGCCACGTTCTCGGCCACGCTGGCCTCCAGCACCGAAAAGTCCTGGAACACCGCCGAGAACAGCGCGTAGTAATCCCAGCGGTCATACTGCCGGATGTCCTGCCCGTTCAAAAGCACCTGCCCCCGGGTGGGGTCCAGGAACCCGCAGGCCAGCCGCACCAGCGTGGTCTTGCCGGCGCCGTTCAGGCCCACGATGGCCAGCTTTTCGCCGGCGTGGATGGTCAGGTCGATGTCGTGCAGGGTGTCTGTCTCGGCTTCCGGGTAGCGGTAGCTCACATGGTCAAAGCGGATCTCGCAGGGCATATCGGGGGCGCCGGGCAGCGGCTTGCCGTCCTCAAAGTGGAACGGCTCCGGCCAGTCCAGCGTTTCCCGCAGCAGAGAGATCTCCAGCGACTGGCGGTGCAGCTCGGTGCCCTTGGACAAAATGCCGGTCACCCACTGGGTAAAGCCGCTGACCGCCGTAAAGTACAAAAGAAACTGTGACACCGGCAGCCCTTCGGTCAGCGCCAGCCAGATCAGGTAGGCGTAGGCGATGCCGTCGCGGGCAAAGGTCAGCGCCAGGTCGGCCACGTCGATCCACAGGTAGTGCAGCTGCCGCTGCTTCAGGTAGTCCTGGTACAGCCGCCGCACCCGCGCCCAGACCTCGTCCAGCCAGGGCTTCAGGCCGAAAATGCGGATGTCCTTGGCGTAGGAGCGGTCGGTGGCGGTCCGCTGCAGGTAGCCAAAGCGATTCCAGTATTCCTCCTCCTCGTCCCGGTGGCGGTAGACCCAGGCGTTGATGCGGTTGCTGAACAGGTAGCCCGCCACCGTGGTGGCCAGCACCACCGCCAGCAGCAGCGGATGCAGCCCGGACAGCAGCGCCAGATAGACGGCAAAGCCGATCAGGTTGGTCAGCAGGTCGGTCAAGCTGGTCCAGATGGCCTCGGTGGATTCGCTGTTGCTGGAACAGATGTTGTAGGACCGTTGGACCTGCTTGAGGAAAGCGGTGTCCAGCGTGTTGACAAAGGAGGTGCCGGCCAGCTTGTCAGACAGCCGCGTCACCAGCCCGGTGCGCACCGCGATGCGGCCATAGATGGCGTTCTCTTTCAGGTAGGCGTTCAGGCCGTACAGCGCAAACAGCACCGCGCCAAAGGCCAAGATCACCCCCACCAGCGTTTCCAGCGGGGCGTGGGTCTCCACCTGCTCCAGCACCGCCGGGGCAAGCAGCAGCTGGGCGATGGTCCCGCCCGCCGCGGACGCCGCGATGCCCACGCACAAAAGCGGCACGCTTTTGTAGCTGCGCCAGGCGTTGCCCAGCATGAACGCGGTGTTCTGCCACATGTTGTAGGTTGGTTTTTTTGTTGGATCCATGCAAATGCTCACCTCTTTGCCATTACCATACCACAACAAAAGGTCCCCGGCACATTCCGGGGACGAATTGCCGTTTTTGGGGGACGAACTGCAAAACCGGGGGGCGTGCGGCGCATCGGCCCCTACGCAGGGCGGCAGTCCCCCCAAAGCCTCCCCTGCAAGGGGAGGTGGATGCGCCGCAAGGCGCAGACGGAGGGGTGCATTGCCGGTTTGCGGCAAAAATATCCTGCAAGGCCCGGCAGGACCTTGCCCTGCCCCCGTAGGGGACGATGCTCGCATCGTCCCGGAAACCCTGCGGTGGCGCAAGGGCCCCGCGGCGGGCGAAATCGCCCGCCCTACAAAGCCGCCGCGAGCGGGCAGCAACGCACAAACGCCAGCCATCCGTCAAGCCCGCCGGCGGGCCGATGCTCGCATCGGCCCCTACGCAGAGGGGCGGCATCCGCAGGGTGTGCGGCGGGCTGCCGTTCCCGGTCTCGCCGCACGTATGCCTTGCATTGTAGGGCGGGCGTTCACGCCCGCCGGGGGGCTGCGGCAAACCGGGAGGGTATTGGCACGGCAAGGTGCCGCACCCCTCAGTCGGCTGACGCCGACAGCTCCCCTTACAGGGGAGCCTTTTGGGTGGAAGCCGTTTACAAAGCCTCCCCTGCAAGGGGAGGTGGATGCGCCGCAAGGCGCAGACGGAGGGGTGCATTGCCGGTTTGCGGCAAAAATATCCTGCAAGGCCCGGCAGGACCTTGCCCTGCCCCCGTAGGGGACGATGCTCGCATCGTCCCGGAAACCCTGCGGTGGCGGGAGGGCCCCGCGGCGGATAAGCCTTCCGCCGTTACACCTGCGGGATCAAAATTTCGGTGGTAAAGGCGCCGTCCTCGCTGTTGCGGGTCAGGTAGCCGTCCAGCCTGTCGATGATATTGTCGATGCGCACCAGCCCGAAGCCGTGGCCCTCGCCCTTGGTGGTGGCAAACCGCTGCCCCAGCTTGCGCTGCTTTTTGGCGGCGGTAAAGTTGGTAAAGCTGATGTACAGCTGGGTGCCCTTCATGTCCATGTACACCCGGATCAGCCGCTGGTCCTCCGGCAGGGCAAGGCTTGCCTCGATGGCGTTGTCAAACAGGTTGCCCAAAATCACGCACAGGTCCAGCTCGGACATGCGCAGCTTGACCGGGATGTGGGCGTCCGCCTGCACCGGGATGCGGCGGGACTTTGCCAGCGAGATCTTGCTGTTCAAAATCGCGTCGGCCATGGCGTTGCCGGTCTTGATGACGGTGTCCACCGTGTTCAGGTCGGTGTCCAGCTCGTCCAGGTATGCCTGGATGCCCGCCAGGTCCCCCTTGGCGGCCAGCGCCTTCATCACCTGGATGTGGTTGCGGTAGTCGTGCCGCCAGCCGCGGATCTGGCGGTACATATTCTCCACCTCCCGGTAGTGGGTGTCGATCAGCTCCCGCTGATAGGCCGCCAGCTGCCGGTCGATCCGTTTGGAAAAAAATCCCACAAGTTTACCCCCTTTGGATGATGGCGCGGTTGATGCGGTCGTATGCGCCGCGGGGCAGCGGCAGCGCGCTGCCGTCGGTCAGCACCACCGTGGTCCGGGTGACCCGCGCCACGCACCCCAGGTTGACCAGCGCCGACCGCCCCAGCCGGAAAAAGTGGTCGTCCAGCTGGGCTTCCAGCTCGCTCAGCGTCATTTTGGCTGTGTAGTCGGTCTTGGCGTGGATGGTCACATAGTTGCCCTGCACCTCGGCCGAGCGGATCTGGTAGACGGGCAGCCGCACCAGCTCGCCGGAAAGTTCCAGCGTCAGCGTGCGCTCGTTTTTGCGCAGCTTGTCCGCCGCCCGGTCCAGCACCTCGTCCAGCTTGGCCTCGTCCACCGGCTTCATCAGGTAGTGCAGGGCCTCCACCTCGTAGCCGTCGGCAATGTAGTCGGAATAGCCGGTGATGAACACGATCTGCACCGCGTCGTTGTCCCGGCGCAGGGCGCGGGCCATGGTCACGCCGTCCATCTGCCCCATCTCCACGTCCAAAAGCAAAATCTGCACCGACTTGTCCTCGGCATAGTGGAACAGAAAGCTCTCGGCCGATGGGTACAGCGCCAGCTGCACCGTGTGGCCGCGGTCCCCGGCCCAGCGGCGGACCAGCCCGGCCAAAAAGTCCCGGTCGGCGGCGGAATCATCACAGATGGCAATGCTGCAGTTCATGGCGGTCTCTCCCTCGGCAGTCCGGTCTCAGTCTTTTGTCTGCGCTTCTGTTATACGCAGTTCTATTATACGCCGCCCCCGTCCCGCTGGCAAACCGGGCCGGCCGGCAAAAAAGCCGCGCCGCAGAAAAACTCTGCGGCGCGGCCGGGGCAGCGGTTATTGTGCAGGGGTCATCCGCGCACGCGGGCCAGGATGGCGCGGACGGTCTGGCCGTCGGGGGATTCCAGCCGGTAGGCGCCGGCGGCCTCCGGCAGGATAAAGGTCTGGGCGTAGTGTACCGTAAAGGGGGCAAAAGCGCCGGCGGGGCTGGTGATACGGGCCTCGCTGCCCTCCACCAGGTTCAGCATGTGGACGCTGCCGTCCCGCGGGACCTCCAGCGCGGTGTCGGTGCTCAGGCGGAAGGTGTCGATGAACTCCCGCTCCGCCAGGCCGGTGCGCACCACGCTGCCGTCGGGGCCGTCCTGCACCGTCTTGTCCTGGTGCAGCAGGTTGGCCTGGCAGAAGGCGGTGTCCCGGTCCCACTGGATGTTGGCCAGGCCGTGGTCGATGTGGATGGGCCGGGGCTTGCCGTCCAGGTCCACGCGGCCCCAGTCCCACAGCTTGAAGGTGAAGATGTAGGGCGTGGCGCTGATCTCCAGCACCATGGTGCCCGCGCCGGACCCGTGCACTGTGCCGGCGGGGATCAGCACATGGTCGTGCTTTTTCACCGGGAAGCAGTTGATGTACTTTGCCGCGTCAAAGGGCTGGCCGCCGGCCTGGGCTTCGCGCAGGGCGGCGCCTGCCTCGGCGGGATCGACGCCGGGCTTGACGCCCAGCCAGACGGCGCCCTCCTCGCCCTCGGTGTCCAGGATGTAATAGCTCTCGTCCTGGGTGTAGCGCATGTTGAAGGTATCCTGGATGTACTCGGTCAGCGGGTGGACCTGCAGCGAAAGGTTCTGCCCGTGGATGGTGTCCAGCATGTCAAAGCGGATGGGGAACTCGGTGCCGAAGCGGGCGTGCACCCGGTCGCCCAGCAGCGCCCGCGGCTGGCTGAACACCAGGTTGATGGCCGGCGTTTCGACGGTCACGCCGCCAAAGCCCAGCAGCAGGCTGTTCTCCTCCGGCACGCCGTCAAAGCTCCAGGCGTAGTTGCTGCCGTTTTCCGGCAGGTCGAAGGTGCGCTTCATCCAATCGCCGCCCCAGACGCCCGGATCGTAGTAGGGCGCCATGCGGAAGGGCCGGCGGGCGACCGCCGCCAGCGCGGAGCGGTAGGCGTCCCCCGGCAGCAGGGCGGGGGAACCCTCGGTGGTGGTGTCCAGGTAAACGTCCAGCCTGGGCAGGCAGTCCTTTTTGACCTTGTCGCCCCAGCGCCACTCGGCAAAATAGCCGCGCTTGTACTTGCTCAGCTTGGGCAGGCCGTGCCGGGCGGTGCGCCAGTTGTCCGCCCCGCGGCGGAAGCGCAGCTGCAGCTCCCAGCGGGTGATGTCGGCGTAGACCAGCAGATCGCCGGGGGCCACCAGCGTGGCGCCCACGCCGTACACCAGCACCCGCCGCCCGGCCGCGGCGGCCCGGCGGGCGGCCTCCAGCCGGTCAGGCAGGAAAAAGTCCGCCAGCTTTCGCACCGTCAGGATGCCGAACACCCGGTCGTCGGTCAAATCGCGTTCCAGCGCGGCGTCCAGCTGTTCCGGGTCAAGGGCGCAGTCGTCGGCGTGGATGACGGTGTCAAAGCCCAGCGGCTGCACCAGGTCCAGCACCTCGGCCTGGTTTACGCCGGGGTAGCATTCCAGCACAACGGTGACAGGCCCCTGCCCGGCCGCTTCTGCCAATGCGGCGGTGCAGGCGGCGGCGCCGCGGCAGGCGCCTTCCGGGGTGGGGGAGACAGGGATGACGGGATGCAGCATTTCCTCGCAGCGTTGCGACATGGCGATCCTCTCCTTAATATAATGTATTTCATGCGGCGGGGGCGCAGGCCGGGCAGGCCCGGCGGCCCCCTATCCAAAAGGGTAGCGCGTTCCGGCAAAATTGTCAATACTGATATTGAAAAATATCAAAATCAGTCTTTACAAATCCAAACAGGGCGTGTATACTGCAAGAAAGAGCAAAGGAGGGCACGATCATGGCCGAAAACCGCTACCAGCAGGTGATCGACACGCTGCGCAGCCGCATCGAACAGGGCCAGTACCAGGTGGGCGACCGCCTGCCCGCCGAGACCGAGCTGGCCGCCGCGCTGGGCGTCAGCCGGCCGACGCTGCGCCAGGCCCTGGCCCGGCTGGAGAGCGAGGGCCTGCTGAACCGGGTACGGGGCAGCGGCACCTTTGTGGCCCAGCCCAAGCTGCTGCACGAGAGCACCAGCTTTTTGGCCGGCTACTACCGCGAGGCGGAGCATCACCACCGCAAGCTGCGCACCGAGGTGCTGGCGCTGGAAGTGCAGCGCGCCGGGGAGCTGGGCGCCCGCCTGGCCCTGCCGGAAAGCGCCAAGCTGACCCGCCTGGTGCGCCGCCGCCGGGTGGAAGGCTTTGACAGCGGCAAGCCGGTGGTCTATACCACGGTGTACGTGCCCTATGTGCTGTTCCCGGACATGGCGCAGCAGGATTTTACCGACACCTCCTTTTACAGCCAGCTGGAGAGCCGCGGCCTGAAAGTCTGCCACGCCTCCCGCACGCTGGAGGTGGTAACGCCGCCGCCGGAGGTGGCCTCGGCGCTGGAACTTTCGCCCTTTGAGCCGGCCATCTATGTGGACTCGGTGGGGTTTGACGCCCGCCGCCGCAGGGTGGAGTACGCCCAAAGCTATTACCCGGCCGGCAGCAGCCGGTTTTTGATCGAGATCGACCAGTAAGCGCGCCCGAGCGCGTATCGGATACAAACAAACGCGGACACTGTGCAACAGGGAGGGTTCCAAATGCAGCCGTTGGTTTTATGTGCCGACGTGGGCGGCACCCAGATCAAGACCGGCCTGCTGGATGCGTCCGGCCGGCCGGCGTCGCCCATCCGCAGGGCGGACGCCCGCGCCGCGCTGCCTCGGCAGCAACTGCTGGACCACATGGCCGCCTGCCTGCTGGCGGCGGCGCAGGACGCGCCGCCCGGCAGCGTGCAGGGCGTGCGGCTGGCCATGCCGGGGCCGTTTGACTACGCCGCCGGCATCTGCAAGATCGAGGGCCTGGGCAAGTACGGCGCGCTGTACAACGCCGACCTGAGGGCCGAGCTGGGCAGCCGCCTGGCCCCGGCGCTGGGGGCGGCCGCGGCGGACATCCGCTTCCAGAACGACGTGGCCGCCTTTGCGCTGGGCGAGCTGCACTTTGGCTGCGCCCGCGGGACCGGGCGGGGGCTGTTCGTCTGCATCGGCACCGGCTGCGGCAGCGCCTTCAGCCTGGGGGACAGCCTGGCGCCGGAGGGCACCCCCGGCATGCCGGCGGGCGGCTACCTGTACCCGCTGCCGCTGCGGGGGCTGCGGGTAGACGACTGGCTCTCCCGCCGGGGGCTGCAGCGGCTGAGCCGGCAGACCCTGGGCGAGGAGCTGGACGGCCTGCCGCTGGCGCAGCGCGCCCGGGCCGGCGACGCCGGCGCGCTGGCCGTGTGGCAGCAGTTCGGCGCGCTTTTGGCCGAGGCGCTGACCCCGGCGCTGGACGCCTACCGCCCGCAGCTTTGCTGCCTGGGCGGGCAGGTCACCGCCAGCGGGACGCTGTTTTTGGAGCCGCTGCACAGGGCCTGCCGGCAGCGGGGCGTCCGCCTGGAGACCACCGCCGACACCAGCCTGCGGGCCATGCAGGGCGCGCTGGTCACCTGAGGCGCGCCGGCCATCGATGAACTTTGGTTCCCCAGGCGGCTGCGGCCGCTGGAAAATATATGACTATGCTTTTGGGAGGTACCCCTATGAGCCATTCCATCAAAACCCTTTATGTTGTGCACCATTCCCACACCGACATCGGCTACACCGACCTGCAGGAGCGGGTGGTGCAAAGCCAGATCAACTACATCCGCAGCGCGCTGCAGCTGATGCAGGACCCGAAAAACGACGGCTTCCGCTGGAACTGCGAGACCTGGTTCTGCGTCGAGCAGATTTTTGCAGCAGGCCACGCCGGAGGAGACCGAGGCGTTCTTTGCCCGCATGAAGGAAGGCCGCATCGGCTTTTCGGCCAACTACCTGAACTTCTGCGACCTGGCCGACCATGATGTGCTGGAGCGCCGCCTGGACGAGGTCTGCGCCCTGCTGAACGCCCACGGCGTCACCCCCAAAACCGCCATGTGCGCCGACATCAACGGCATCTCGATGGGCCAGCGGGATGCCATGCTGGACCACGGCATCGAGTTTTTGTACACCAACATCCACTGCCACCACGGCATGTACCCGCTGTACCAGAACCAGACCGCCTACTGGTGGGAGAGTGCTTCCGGCAAGCGGATGCTGGTGTGGAACGGCGAGCACTACAACCTGGGCAACGTGCTGGGCCTGAAGCCCAACCGCTCCGCCAACTTTATGATGCAGAACTTTGGCGCCGATACCGCCGCCGACGCGGTGGACACCATGCACAAGAACCTGGAGGACTACCTGACCCTGTGCGAGGAGAACGGCTACCGCTACGACTTTGTGGTGGCCAGCGTGTCGGGCGTGTTCAGCGACAACGCCCCGCCGGAGCCGGAGATCCTGCGCGTCATTGAGGAGCACGCCCGCCGCTACCCGGAGGGCACCCGGATCCGCATGGTCAGCCTGCAGGAGCTGTACGCGGCCATCGCGCCCAAGCTGCAGGACAGCCCGGTGTACCACGGCGACCTGACCGACTGGTGGGCCAACGGCGCCGGTTCCACCCCCTATGCCGTTAAGCATTACCGCGAGGCGCAGCACCGCTACGCCCTGGCCCGCCGCCTGGACCCCCAGGCGGGCGAACACTACCCCGAACTCTGCCGCATGGCCGAGGACAACCTGCTGCTTTATGCCGAGCACACCTGGGGCCACTCCTCCACCATCACCAACCCCTACGACACGATGGTGCTCAACCTGGACATGCGCAAAAACAGCTACGCCTCCAAGGCGCACGAGGCCGCCAGCCGCATGCTGGGCGCCATCGGCGAGAAGAAGGGCGACACGCTGCGCTACTATAACACCAGCGGCAGCATCCGCGTCTGTGCCCCCAACCAGGTCAAGGGCCTGCAGCCGGTGGAGTTCTATGTGGAAAGCCCCATCCTGGACCGGGTGCGCATCACCTGCGAGGACGGCACGGAGCTGCCCTGCCAGGTCTCGACCCATCCCCGCGGCCGCCGCATCACCTTCCTGGACGACTTTACCGGCTGCCGCGAAAAGACCTACACCTACACCGAGCTGCCCGCCCTGCCCGCCACCCTCAACAGCCGCAAGTGCTATGTGGGCGCCGAGCGCATCCGGGACATCATCAACGACTATGACCCGGTCACCTACCGCCTGCCCTACGGCTACGAGAACCCCTGGTTCCGGCTGGACTGCCGCCCGGCGGACGGCGTGACCGCGCTGGTGGACAAGCGCACCGGCAAAAACCTGCTGGCGGAGGGCGCCGCGCCCTTCTTCACCCCGCTGTACGAGGTGACCCCCGTGCGCCCCGGCCAGACCGACACCTACGAGGAACGCCGCCTGCTGGGCCGCAACATCCGCGGCCAGCACGCCGTGCTGTCGGCGGGCAAGCTGGAGGAAGTGCGCTGCGAGGAGCACGGCCCGGTGTTCACCCAGCTGCGCCTGTGCTACACGCTGCCCGGCACCGTCAAGGCGGACGTGATCGTCAAACTGTACGAGGGCGTGCCCCGCATCGACTTTACCCTGCAGCTGGGCAAGACCATCTCCTCGGACGTCGAGAGCGTTTTCCTGCCCATGACGCTGGATCTGGGCGGGAACCGCGAGCTGTGGCTGAAGAAGGGCAGCGAGCCCTACCGCCCCGGCGTCGACCAGCTGCCCGGCACCTGCATGGAGTACACCATGTCCGACGACGGCCTGGCCTTTGTGGGCGAGGGCGGCAGCGCGCTGATCGCCAGCCGCGACGTGCCGCTGTACTACTTTGGCGAGATGCGCCACCATCCCATCCGCCTGTGCGACAACAAGCCGGAGAACAACCGCCGGCCCGTCTACTCCTGGGTGATGAACAATACCTGGGAGACCAACTTCAAGATGGACCTGTCCGGCTTCTGCGAGTACAATTACAGCCTGTGGCTGTCGGACGAGACCGACCCCCGCAAGGCGGTGGCCGAGCTGACCGAGCGCAGCTTTGACCCTGGGCGGCCATCATCGGCTGAGCCGGGGCATCCCCTGCCCGGCGCGCCATATAAGACCCTTTGATAAATAAGCAGCAGGCAGAAAACAGCCGCGGCCCGGTGCGCTTTGCACCGGGCCGCGGTCGTTTTGCTTTTATTCGGTCTTGCGCCGGCGGGCCGCGCCGCGGCGTTTGGCGGGGGCGTCCGCGTGCCGGCCGCCTGCCAGGCTGAGCAGCAGCGCCCCTGCCGCCATGGCGGCCAGGCAGCCGGCGGCGGCCAGGATCAGGATGCCCAGCCGGCGGTCGCGGGCGGTGTCCGGCAGCGAGACAAAAGCCAGCAGGCTTTGGCCCAGCGTTTCGGCCAGGCCGCCCCAAAAGCTCAGGTCGGCCCAGCGGCTGGGGATCAGCCAGCGGGGCAGGGCCGCCAGCAGGGCGGGCAGAGCCAGCGCCGCCGCCGCGGCCAGGCCCAGCCCGGCCGCCCAGCGCCCGCCGCCCCGCAGCGGCAGGCTGCGCCACAGCTGCCAGGCCAGCGCCGCCGCGGCGGCCAAAAGCGGCAGCCCCGCCAGCAGCGCAAGCGCCCCGCGCAGCGTGCCGCAGGGCAGCAGCGTAACGCCGTCCCCCGCCGCCAGCCCGGCGCTTTGCAGCAGCCGGCCGGCCGCGCCGCGGGGGTCGCCGGCGGGCACCCCGGCCAGCGAGGCCGCCGTGTACCCGCTGTCGGGCGGGTCGGCCGCAGGGCAGAGCAGCAGCGGCTCCGACCCGGCAAACACGCCGGTGATGCGGCGGACGCGGCCGTCCGCCTCCAGCGTCAGGCCGGTGACCTGCCGGCTGCCGAACAGCGCGTCCGCCAGCGCGGCGCTGACGGCGCAGCCGTCCTGCTGGCCCACGCCGGGGGCGGTGCCGGACAGATACCGGGCGGGAAAGCAAAGCGCCGGGCTGCCGCCGGTACAGACCATCCGGGCCGGGGCCGTCCGGCCGGACGGCGCGGTCAGGCTGGCGGCGTCCTCCCGCCACAGGGTCAGGTCGATGCCCGCATCCCCGGCGGCCTGGCGCAAAGCCTCGGCCCGGGCGGCGGTCAGCGGGGCGGCAAAGCGCAGCTCGTAACCGTCCGCCGGCAGGGCTGCCGCCAGCAGGGACAGCCCCAGCACCGCCAGCGCCAGCAGCGCCCAGCCCAGGGCCCGGCACAGCCGCGCCCTCATTGCGACACCCGCACCCAGGCGCCCGCCGAGAGCGGCTTGTCCGCCCCGGAGACCACCTGCCCGCTGATGCTGCCGGACACCGCCGCCATGCCGTCGCCCTGCGCCTCCACCGTCACCGGCAGGCGCACCAGCACGTTCTGCTGGCCCAGCAGGGTGGACCGGGTCTCGATCAGGTAGACAAAGGTGCCGGTGCTGTCCTGCTGGATGGCGGTGGCGGGCAGGCACTGGGGGTACTGGCCGGCGTTCAGTTTCAGCTCCACGGTGGCGGCGCCGGCCTTCCAGCCGCCGCTTTCCAGCTGCACGTCGGCCTGCACGCTGCCGTCCCCGTCGGCTTCGGACAGCGCGGTGATGGCAGCCTGCCCGCTCAGGCTGCCCTGCTTTACCGTGACCTGGGTGCCCACAGCGGCCAGTTTGGCGGCGTCCTTGTCCAGCGCAAAGGTCAGCGTGCAGCCGGTTTCGGCGTCGGCCAGCAGGCCGGCCACCGCGGTGCTGTTCTGCCCGGCGGCCAGGTCGATGCGGGTCAGTGTGCCGGCGTTTGGGGCGGTCAGCACGCCGCCGGCCTGCTGCAGCGCGTCCAGGGCTTGCAGCTCGGCTTTGGCGGCCTCCAGCTGGGCCAGGGTCACGGCGGCCTGGGCCTGGTTGGCGGCGGTGGCGTCGGCGGCGTCGCGGGCGGCCAGGTCATAGCTGTGGGCGGCGCTGTCGCGGGCGTCCTGGCGGTTCTGGGCCGCGTCGGCCGCAGCCTCGTTGGCGGCGTCGGCGCTTTGCTGCGCGGCGGTCAGGGCGGCCTCGGCGGCGTCCAGCTCCGCCTGCGCGGCGGCGATCTGCTGCTGGCGCTCGGCCTCGGCGCTCTCCGGCGTGGCGGGCGGCTGGTTTTGCAGCGCGCGCAGCGCGCTTTGGGCACTGTCCCGCCGGGCGCGGGCCTCGGCGACGGCCTCCTCGCCCTCCTGCCAGGTCTCTTGCGCATCGGCGTAGGCCCGGTCCAGCTGCTGCTGGGCCTGCTGCAGGGCAAAGCGGTCGGCGGTCTCCGGGTCTTGCAGCTGGGCGGCGGTGGTCTCCAGCTGGCGCACCTGCGCCTGCCGGGCGGCCAGCGCCTGCGCCAGGCTGGCGGCGTCAAACCGGGCGATCACATCCCCGGCCTGCAGGTTCTGCCCGGCCGCGGCGGATACCTCGGTGACCAGCACGCCCTCCGGCACCAGCAGCGGCGTGCCGCCCCGCACCGCGATGGTACCCGCGGCGGTGCTGCTTTGGGTGATGGAGGCGGCCGCGGTGCTGGTCAGCGTGACTACCGGCATGCTGGCGCCGGCAATGCCGCGGGCCGCCAGCGTCAGCACCAGCATAACGGCAAAAAACTTGAGCACCGTGCCCAGCCGCCCCGCCTGCCGGGGGTCGGCGTCCCGCCAGGCGGCAAGCGCGCCGCGGATCTTGTAAAAAGGGGAAAGCAGTTTCATATCCAAAGCATCCTTACTGTGTGGGGCCGCGGGGCTATTCCTTCAGGCCGCTGGCCTGGATGCCCAGCTCCAGGTAGGGCTGGCCAAAGCGGAAGATCAGCGCGGCGGGGGCCAGCATGACCAGGCTGGCGGCCATGGCCACCGCCAGTTCCTGCCCGCCCACCGATGACAGATACAGCGACAGCGGCCAGAGGGCGGGGTCCTTCAAAAAGGTCATGGGCTGCTCAATGGCGTTCCAGCCTTCCAAAAAGGCCAGCACCAGCGCCGACAGAATGCCCGGCACCCCCAGCGGCAGCCCGATGCGCCAAAAGGTGACAAACGGCCCCGCGCCGTCGATGGCGGCGGCCTCCAGCAGCGCCCGCGGCACCGCGTCAAAGCCGCGGGCCATCACAAACACCGAAAAGGCCGAAAAGCACCCCGGCAGGATCAGCGCCCAGTGGCTGTCCATCAGCCCCAGGCCGTTGAGCACCAGGTAGTTGGGCACCATCGTGACCTGGAAGGGCAGCAACATCAGCAGGATGTACAGCCCCATCAGCCCCCGCCGCCCCCGGAAGCGCAGCCGGGACAGTGCCCAGGCCGCCGGCGTGGCGACGCACAGCTGCCCCAAAAGCTGGGGGAACACCTGGAAGCAGCTGTTCCAGAACATCGAAAAAAACTGCGGGGTGTCCAGCAGCAGGCTGGCCAGCGGCTGCAGGGTGGGCCAGCTGGGCAGCAGCTGCCACCGGGCCTGGCCCGCCGCCTGGCCCAGCGCCGGGCCGATGGTGGCCGCCAGCTCGTCGGCGGGGGTCAGCGCGCCGAACACAAGGAACCACAGCGGCCACCACACCGCCAGCGCCGCCGCCCCCAGCACAACGGTGACCCCCGCGCGAAAGACGGCGGTTTTCACGGATTGAGGACGGCGATGGCGTCCGCGGTCAGGACGCCGTCGGCCTCGGTGCCGGAAATAAAGACATAGGCATCCGGCGTGACCAGGCCGGCGGTGCCGGGCTCCTGGCGGGAACTGCCGTCCGTCCCGGCGTAAAGCGCGATATACTCGGTGCTGTCGGAGCAGAGGACCGGCAGTGTTATGCTGCCGCCGCCGGCGGAAGCCATCCCGCTTGTGCCGTTCATGTTCATTACGACGGCAGGGTTCAGCAGAAAGCCGGTATCGGTCATTTCGACCACGTTGCCGGTGTAATCAGCGGCAGCCGGGTCAAACAGCGCGGGGGCCGCATCGGCAGAAGGCTCCGGCGAGGGCACAGGCGCAGCGGGGGAGGGCGCCGCCTCCGGCGTTCCCGCGGAAGCTGCCTCCCCGTCCAGCGCGGGGGCAGGGGACGGCGTCGCCGCCGGCGCTGCGGCAGGGGAAGATATCGGCTCCGGCGCGGCGGACGCCGCACCGGACGGGGCGCCGCACCCGGACAGCAGCAGGGCGCAGCAAAGCCCGGCGGAAAAAACAGCAATGCGCTGCATCAAAAACACTCCTTCCATATTTCTGTATAGGGGGTATAGGGAACTTTTGCGTGGGGAAACCGCCGTCACTCGCTGCGGTTCCACATCCGCTGCAGCGCCAAAATCAGGCCGGAAAGCACCAGCGCCGTCAGCACGGCGGCGGCCGTCAGCCGCGGCAGGTCCAGCGAGAGGAACCAGTTGTTGAACAGGTGCTGCAGCAGGTACATGCTCTCGTGGGGGTAGCTGCCGCCCACCAGGAACGCCTCGCGGAAGGCCTTGAAGCTGTTCAGCAGGCTGAGCACCCCCACCAGCGCCAGCGTGGGCAGCAGGTTGGGCAGCGTGATGTGCCAAAATTTCTGCCAGGCGCCCGCGCCGTCCACGGCGGCGGCCTCGTACAGGTCGGCGGAAATGCCGTCCAGCCCGGCCAGCCAAAGGACCATGTCATAGCCGGCGTTTTTCCACACGTAGGTCAGCACCAGCACCCAAAAGGCAGCCCCGGTGCCCATAAAGTCCACCGACTGCGCCCCCAGGGCGGCAAGCGCGCCGTTCACCAGGCCGTTTTGGGCAAACAGCGCCTGCCACAGCACCACGATGCTGGCCACCGGGATGGCCATGGGCAGCAGAAAACTGGTGCGGAACAGCCGGCCCCGGCGTGTTTCGGAGCCGTCCCGCCGCCGGGCCACCGCCCGCACCCCCAGCGCCAGCAGCAGGCTGACCGCCAGCAGCAGCGGCACGCAGGTGCACACGAACCGGGCGGTGTTTTTGGCCGCCAGCCGGAAGGCACTGTTGCCCAGCACCGACCGGTAATTGGCCAGGCCGACAAAATTGCGGCCCAGCGTATCAAAGAAGCTGCGGCGCACCGTCTCGGCAAAGGGCAGCAGCACAAAGACGGCGGTGCCCGCCAGGCTGGGCAGCAAAAACAGCACCGCTGCCCGCGCCTCCGGGTCAGGGCGGCGGCGACGGCGGCGACGGCGGCGGGGGAACGGCGGCCTCATTGCCGCTCCGCAAAGTAGAGAGCCAGCTCGTCCTGGACGCCTGCCACGGCCTCGTCCAGCGTCAGGCTGCCCTTGGCCAGCTCGCCGGCATAGTAGCCCACCTCGCCGATCAGGCCGTTGTCCGGCACCACAGGGGTGGAAAGCTGATCCAGCAATTCCTCAAAGCCGCCGGTATAGCCGCTGTCCTCCAGCGCGGACCGGTTGCGGTCCAGGTAGGCCCGGATGCCGGTCTCAGTCACCGGCAGGCCGTCGCGCTGGAACTCGTTCTGCACGTTGTCGCCAAACAGCACGGCGGCAAAATCCATGGCGGCGTCGGGCTGGGTGCTGGCGGCGTTGAACGCCACAAAGCAGCTGGGTTTGTAAACGCCCTGGCACAGCCCCGGCTGCAAGATCACCTGCCCGCTGCCGCTGAAACTCCCGCTGTCAGCGGCGTCATCGGCGGGGCTGGTGGCGGCCAGATACGCGGGCGTGAGCAGATCGCACCAGCCGTATACGGCGCGCTCGGCCTGGATATACTCGCTCATCGAGCTCGGCCAGGAAAGATAGTCAAGACCGCTCCAGCTGATGCCGGTGCTGCTCAGATCGGCGTTGGACGGGTAATCTGCCATGCCGTAGGCGCTGCCGATCTCCGCAATAAAGGTCAGCAGCTGGCGCAGCACCGCTTCGTCCAGGGCGTTGTTTTGCAAAAGCATCGGCTGCGAGGTCTGCACCGCAAATTCCGCCACGCTGTATATATTGGAAAAGCCCAGCGCGTACCGCTCGTTTTCTTCCAGCGGCGCCCAGCTGGCCTCGGCCGGGCGGGGGGCGTGCTGCTGCACCAGCGCCAGCACGTCATCCAATGTGCTCACGCCGTCCAGCGTGCCGGCCCGCCCCACCATGATCGGGATGCTGAACCGGGCGGGCAGCATCGGGATCGAGCCGTCCCCCTGTACATAATCTTCGGCCACAAAGTCCAGCAGCGCACCGGTATCCACCGCACCGGACAAATCGGCCAGCAGGCCGCTGTCCGCAAAGGCGTCCAGGTCGGCGCCGTCCAAGATCAGCACGTCCGGGCCGTCCCCGGCCAGCAGTTCGGTGTTCAGCGTGCGCAGGGCATCGTCCGAGGTGAGGGAGCCGCCGCTGTTCAGCGCCACCTCGTACTCTACGCTGTATTCCGGGTGGGATTGGGCAAAGCTCTGGATGGCCGCGCGGACGGTGGCATCCTCGTTCAAGCTCCAGACGTTCAGCGTCTCGGTGGGGGCGGAGACCATGGGGTCGAACGAATAGCGGTAGATCAGAGAGCGCATCCCTTCGGTTAGCAGCACCAGATAGCTGCCGTCCGGCAGCGCGTCGATGTTGCTGACGTGGTTGCGCACCAGCGAAAGCGCAGTGCCGTTGCCGTCCACGACCTGCTCGGTCAGGCCGCCGCCCAGCACCCGGCGGTAGATGCCGGTGGAATCGGCGTAACAGATGGCGCCGTCGTTGTCCAGGGCAATGGAGGTAAAGACATCGGTGAGAAAGTCAGCCTTTACAATGGAAACCGTACCGTCCACATTGGCGCGGCAGAGCTCGCCGGTATCGCTGAGATAATAGAGGAAGGCGGTGCCGTCCTCATCCACCGCAGGGCAGATGCTGGAGATCCGCCCCAGGCCCATTGATACAAATTGTCCGGGTCCCCCTGCGCTGATCCAGGCCTTTGCCTGCTGTGCCTCCACGTCGTAAAACAGCAGGTCGCCGGGCAGCACGCCATCGGTCAGGCAGACGGGCACGATGGCCAGCGTGCCGTCAGCCAAAAAGCACAGGCTGGTGACGGCATACAGTTCGGGCAGTTCCTCGCCGAGCGGCAGCTCGGTCAGGGTGCCGTCCGGCCGCGCCAGCCAGAAGTGACAGGTGCGCTGGGTCTGGTCGGCATCCGTGTACTCATGTGTAACAAAAGCCACGGTGCCGTCGCCGCGCACTGCCCAGAAGGAAAAGGTGCCGCTGATCTGGTCGGCCCAGGCGGGTGTTTCCGTCTGCCAGGTCAGGCCGTTGTCGTTCGATGTCAGGCGGATGGGATGTTCTGCGGCGTCATCGCGGCCGTAAAGCACCAGGCTGCCGTCATCCAGTACGGCGGGCGGGCAGCCGATGACGGCGCTGGACGGGATGCCCTCGGCCTGCTGTTCCACCCAGCGGCCCTGGGGGGCGTCGGTTTGGGCGGCGGTGCCGCCGGTGCTGCCGCCGGCAGGCTCGCCGGCGTCGGGGGCGGTGCAGGCCGCAAGCGAAAGCGCCACCGCCCCGGCCAGCAGGGCGGAGGTAAACTGGAAAACACGTTTCATACTGGGGTCCTCCGTGTAAAAGTGGGGTTCGGGATCGTAAAACATTGTACCAGCAAAAGCTGGAACGAACCTGAAAGCCGCCGCCCCAACTGTGAAGATTTTGAGAAACCGGGCCCCGCGCCCTGACGTTTGGCCGGTTTTCAGGTTTCTTTCAGATTTTTGGCGTATGGTATATACTGATGATAGAATGGTCTGAAACAGCCCGAACAGGGCGCGCTGCGGAGGGAACGCCATGAGGATACTGCTGATCGAGGATGACAGGGCGCTGTGCCAGGTGCTGCAGCCCACGCTGGAGGCGGCGGGGTTTGCCTCGGACTGCTGCCACAACGGCGCCGACGGCCTGGCGCTGCTGCGCACCGGCTACTACGACGCCTGCATCCTGGACCGGATGCTGCCGGAGCTGGATGGGCTGCTTTTGCTGCAAAGCGCCCGCGCGGACGGGGTGACCATCCCCGTTTTGATGCTTACCGCCCTGAGCCAGGTGGGCGACCGGGTGGAGGGCCTGGACGCCGGCGCCGACGATTACCTGGCCAAACCCTTTGACACGCGGGAGCTGGTGGCCCGGCTGCGGGCGCTGACCCGCCGCCCCGCAGAGCTGAACGGGGACGCCCGGCGCATCGCCTGCGGCGACCTGGTCCTGGATACCGCCCAGCAGACCTTGACCGGCCCCGCCGGCACGGTCACCGTCAGCCGGCGGGAATGTGACCTACTGGCGGTGTTCTGCCGCGCGCCGGGGCTTTTGCGCGGGCGGGCGGTGCTGCTGGGCAGTGTGTGGGGCGCCGACGCCGAGATCGAGGACGCCAGCCTGGACAGCTACATCTGCTTTGTCCGCCGCCGGCTGCACGCGGTGGGCAGCCGGGCGGCCATCCGGACGGTGCGGGGCGCAGGCTACCGGCTGGAGCTGGAGGGCCGCGCCGATGCTTGACCGCCTGCAGCGCAGGCTGACGGTGCTGTTCAGCCTGCTGACCGCCGCGGTGCTGGCGGCGGCCCTGGCCCTGACCTGCCGCATGGCCCAAAGCGAGTACAGGGCCGGCGCCGACCTGCTGTTTGCCAACACCGTCGCCGCCGTGGAGGACGCCGTCACCCAAAACGGCATGGTGCGGGACAGCTGGCTGGCCCGGCAGGAGATCGCCGGCCGTGTGGTGATCTATCTGGAGGACAATGGCCAGCCGCTCCGGTTCCCCGGCGGCTGGACCCCCGCCGACGACCGGGCACAGCTGGTGGAGCTGGCCCGGCAGCAGGCCGCCGCGGCCGGCCTGGACACCGGCCGGATGCGCCGCCAGCGGGTCAGTTTTGACCTTGCCGGGCAGGCGCTGCGGCAAAGCTACGCCTGCACCGCCCTGGTGCTGCCCCACGAGCAGCTGGGCACCGCGGCGGTGCTGTATGTCATCCGGGATATGGGCCAGGTGCGCGCCCGCCTGGGGCGGATGGTGTGGCAGTACGCCGGGCTGTGGGCGCTGGGCGCCGTGGTGCTGGCGCTGCTCTGCCGCTGGATGGTGGGGCGCGCACTGCGCCCCACCGCGCAGGCGCTGCAAAAGCAGCGGGAGTTCATCGCCGCGGCAGGGCATGAGCTGCGCAGCCCACTGACGGTGCTGAAAGCCAGCCTGCAGGCGGCCCAGGCGCCGGAGACGGCCGGCCAGGCGCCGCAGTTTCTGCACAGCGCCGCCGCCGAGGCGGACCGCCTGGCCCGCCTGACCGACGACCTGCTGATCCTGGCCGGCGGCGACGCCGGCGTGTGGCGCACTGCCCTGGCAAAACTGGATGCCGACACCTTTTTGATCGAGCTGTACGGCCGGTTTGCCCCGGTGGCGCGGGCGCAGGGCCACACCCTGACGCTGAACCTGCCGGACGCGCCGCTGCCCGCCCTGCACGCCGACGCCCAGCGGCTGGAACAGCTGTTTGCGGTGCTGTTGAACAATGCCTTTGAGTACGCCCCCGCCGGCACGCCGGTGGAACTGACCGCCCGCGTCACCGCCCAGGGCGGGCTGTGCGTTGCGGTGGCGGACCACGGCCCCGGCGTGCCGGACGCCGACAAGCGGCGCATTTTTGACCGCTTTGCCCGCGGCGACCCCAGCCGCACCGACAAGGCCCACTTTGGCCTGGGCCTTGCCGTGGCCGCCGAGATCGCCGCTCTGCACGGCGCCGGCCTGCAGGTGCAGGACACGCAGGGCGGCGGCGCCACCTTTGTGGTCAGCTGGTCCCCCGCCGCCCTGCGCTGAGGCGGCAGGCCGCCGGCGGCCCCGTGCGCAGAAGATCACAAAAAGCGGCCCCCGACCGAGCCATACGCTCGGCCGGGGGCCGCTTTTGCGGTGAAAATCCCCCCCTCGTCGCGCGGGAAGCGCGGCCGGGCGGGGAAATCTGCGCGCCGGGGCGCCGGAGCTTGCGTTCAGGTGCGGCGCAGGATCTTGTCCATCGGCCGGCCCTTGGCCAGCTCATCCACCAGCTTGTCCAGGTAGCGGATGTTTTGCATCAACGGGTCGTCGATCGTTTCCACCCGCACGCCGCAGACGCTGCCGGTGATCAGCCGGCGGTTCTCGTTCAGGCAGGGTGCATTCTCGAAAAACTCGCCGTAGGTGGCGTCGCTTTGCAGCAGCCGGTCCAGCTCGGCGGGCGTGTAGCCGGTCAGCCATGCAGTGACCTCGTCCACCTCCTGCCGCGTGCGCCCTTTGCGCTGCGCCTTGGCAACCAAAAGCGGATACACTTTGGCAAATTTCATGGCAAATACTTTGCTGTTTTCCATAGAGAGCCTCCCGGAAAATCGTGCCGCCCTTCCGTGCGGCCGGGCGGGGGAAAAGGGGGAAAGAGAAAAACTGCTGGTCAGTTGACGTTGGAGTCCCCGCTGTCCGGCGGCTCCGGCGGGTCTTCAGGCTCCGGGAAATCGGTCTCAGGGGGCGGCGTTTCGGCGGCGCTGTCCACATTTTCCATGTCCAGGTCCGAAAGCTCGCTGATATCCTGTGCGTCATCCGGCCCGGCATCGGGCAGGTCTGCCGCCTCTGCGGATCCTTCGTCCGGCAGGTCCTCATCGGACAATTCGTCCGGCTCGTCGTCCTGCATATCCGGGAGTTCGTCGAGAGGCTCCCCGCTGTCGGTCTCAAAAGGTTCCGGCGCGTCGGGGGCTTCCTCACCGGGGGACAGAGCGGGCTCGTCCAGGCCGTCCAGATCGGTATCTTCCAGGTCGGGCAGTTCGTCGGTCTCGGTGCTGCTGTCCGGAACGTCGATGCCGTCGCCGGTCTCCGACGGCTCCGGCAGGTCGCCGTCGTCCAGTTCCGGCAGAGTTTCGGTCCCGCCGTCCGGCGCGTCATCAAGGTCGGGGGCGGCATCCGCCTCGTCTAAATCAAAATCATCGCTTGGTTCGGGGCCGTCGTCCGGGGAGAGAACATCCGGTTCATCGGCAAAATCCGAGTCATCCATCTCATCCGGTTCCTCGTTGAGGTCGGGGAGATCCTCGGGTTCAGTCTCGTCCTCCGGCTCGGCCTCGTCCTCCGGTTCGGCCTCATCCTCCGGCTCAGTCTCGTCCTCCGGCCCAGCCTTGTCCTCCGGCTCGGCCTCGTCCTGGGGTTCGGCCTCGTCCTGAGGTTCGGCCTCATCCTGGGGCTCAGTCTCGTCCTGGGGTTCAGCCTCGTCCTGGGGTTCAGCCTCGTCCTCCGGCTCGGCCTCATCCTGGGGTTCAGTCTCATCCGCCGGTTCGGCCTCGTCCTCGGGTTCAGCCTCGTCCTCCGGCTCGGTTTCGTCCTGGGGTTCGGCTTCATCCTCGGGTTCAGCCTCGTCCTGGGGTTCGGCTTCGTCCTCCGGCTCGGTTTCGTCCTGTGGCTCAGCCTCGTCCTCTGGTTCGGCTTCGTCCTCCGGTTCGGCCTCGTCTTCCGGCTCGGCCTCGTCCTGCGGTTCAGCCTCATCCTCCGGTTCAGCCTCATCCTCCGGTTCAGCCTCGTCCTGGGGTTCGCCCTCGTCCTGGGGTTCGGCCTCATCCTCCGGTTCAGCCTCATCCTCCGGTTCAGCCTCGTCCTCCGGCTCGGTCTCGTCCTCTGGTTCGGCCTCGTCCTGCGGTTCAGCCTCATCCTCCGGCTCGGTTTCGTCCTGTGGCTCAGCTTCGTCCTCGGGTTCAGCCTCGTCCTGCGGTTCAGCCTCATCCTCGGGTTCAGCCTCATCCTCCGGCTCGGCTTCGTCCTCCGGCTCGGCATCGTCCTGCGGCTCAGCCTCGTCCTCGGGTTCAGTCTCATCCGCCGGTTCGGCCTCGTCCTCCGGCTCGGCGGCCGTATTAGGCCGCGGCGTGTCTTTGGGCTCCTCCTCGGCCTGCTCCGCTTCGCGTTCCGGAGGCTCCGGCGCTGTGTCGGCCGGTTGATCCTGGGGTTCAAATTCCTCCGGGTAAAACTGGCGGCGCAGTTTGTCGGCGTAATCGGCGTAAGCTTCGCTGCGCTCCAGCGGGTCGGGGTAGGCATGCTTTACATGCTCGGCATAGGACTCCAGCGCCTTGCGGTAGATCTCGTCCCGCATTTTGTCCGGATCGTACTGATTCCGGTCGCCGATGTACCTGCCATTTTCATCGTAATTGCGCAGATCCCATGGGGGCAGTCCTCCCCCGCCGGGCGGATTGAACGGTGGTGTTGGTCCGTCTCCGCCAGGTGGGTTGGACGGCGGGATCGGTCCGGCCCCGCCCCCGCCGGGGGGAGGCGGGTCAATGTTGTCCCGGATCTCAATATCCTTGGTCTGGTAGCGCCCGACCACATGCACCGGGATATCAAAACCAAGCTCTCTGGCGGCCAGGATGCGGTGGCGGCCGCCGTCCTGCATCTCGGCAAAGCCGTTGCCCACCACGGCGCGGGGCATGACCTGCGGATCAAAATACTGTGTGGCGCAGGCGCCTACCTTTGGGTCCTTTTCCAGCGATTCCAGCGTTTCGCCGGCGGCCAGGCGCTGCTTGACCTCCGGGATATGGGAGGCCAGTTCCAGAAAATCCTCCTTGGTGGTGGGCCGGCTGATGCCCTGCGCTTTGTCGTACATATTGTGCTGGGACCAGAATACATCCGGGTCCCGGATCTCCTCCGGGTTCAGCCGGACCATCTCAAGGCGGTTGGCAGAAACCTCCTCCACCACCGGCGGGTCCAGCCGGACAGGGACAAACTCGGCCGTGCCCTGGGCAAGCTTTTCGTCGTTGTCCAGCTTGGGCGCGTGGCCGTCGGGGCTGAGCACATTGCCATATTCGTCCACGGGCAGTCCCTCGAACTGCCGCGCTGCGTTTTCTGCTGTGCGCGGGCCGTCGGAGCCTTCTGTGCCCGGAATATCGTTTGTGCCGCCGCCGGAAAATTTGCTTTTGATCCAGTTCCAAAGCCCGCCTTGCCTGCCGTCGGCGGACTCGGTCCCGGTTTCCGGCGCACGGCGGTCAGGCGCGCCGTCCTCCGGGACCTGCCGCGGCTCCGCAGCCTCGGCGGGATCGGGGCCGTTCACAGGGGCGGGGCCGGTTTTGGGGGCGGCGCGCTCGCTGTCGGGTTCTGTTTCCTCAGCGGGCGCGCCATCCTCTTTTTTTGCGGCAAGATCCGTTTGCTCGGACCACGCTGCATCGTCAAGCAGCTCGTGCCGTTTTTTGGCCGGCATCTTTTCCCATTCCTGCTCTACCTCGTCGGCGATCTGCTGCTGTTCCGGGGTCAGATAAGGGTCACGCCCCAGCTCCGGCAGGTCGGCTTCCGGCAGGGCGTCCAGTTCCTGCTCCAGCTCGCGGGTGTCGATATTGGTAAAGGATAATTCTTCCGTGATATGGCTGCCATCCGGCCGGGTGATGGTGTAACTGCCGGTCAGGTAGGTGGGGCGCTCGCTGTCGCCGCGGTAGACCGGCTCGATCCGCACGCGGACCTGGTTGCCAAGCTCCAGCTGATGCGCCCACTCGTTTTCCATGCTTTTGTAATCCCGGCGGTTGCAGACGCGGTTCTGCGCCACCAGGTTTTCCAGGCCGGGGCTGCCGCCGAACCGGGTGCCGATCAGGTGGCCGCCGTCGTCGGCCGCATCGCGGCTGTCATGGCCGGCTTCCCGCTGGGCCGCGGCGTTGCGCACCCGGTCGGACTCGGCCAGGTGGAGCTCACCCTCGGCGCTGACGATGCGTCCCTGACTGTCCAGACGGTAGTGGTACCCGTTGGCGATGTATTCGCTGGGGGAAAGGTGTTCTACCATGGAAGGACCCTCGCTTTCTGAATGGAATGGCGGACCGTGGCAGGGCAGAGGAAGCGGTGTCCCGCAAAAGCCGCCGCGCACGAAAACGGGCGGTGCCGGAATGCTCCGCATCGGCTCTCTGTGCGCGAAACTGTGCCACAACACTTACTTGACAGGAGTGGAAGCGGTAATGTATACTGTCTACAAAACGATTGTTTTTCTCAAGTTACTTGCGTTTTTTTGTGCAATATGCGGAAACCCTGCCGGGTAAAAGCGACCCGGCGGCGCGGGGCTTGCGGCGCCCTGCATGCCAACAGCGGTTATAATTCCTGATTATAATCTACAATACGGACAAAGAATTGTCAATTGCACATAAAATGGCGGCTCTGTAAACGCAGGCAGGGCGGCGGACCGGGCCCGGCAAACGGGACGGGCGCCCTGGGTGGGAAGGGATATCATGGCAACGGTGGAGCAAAAGCAGCTGCAGCAGGAAAAGGAACTGGTATCTGGATTAAAGTATATCGAATGTTTTGTTTCCCGCAGCTATCTTGAAAATTTGAGCGTATATCCGGTGGAAGCGCCGGTCGTCCAGGGGGATGGCTGGGGTTCGCTTCGCCTTGTAAAACTGCATCGCCTGATCTTTGACGAGCAGGAAAACACCAACGACAAGCTGGTCAGCGTGTACGGCGCGCTGCAAAGCATCCATGCCAGTGTTTTCCTGATTTTGGACTCGGATGGATCAGGCGTTGATTTTTATGCGGGCACCCGCTGCGCGGACCAGGCGTCCACCGCCGGGCTTTTGCTGGAAAAAGGGCTGCAGGGCAATTTCCCCGGCAGCAGCCTGACCAGCCTGCGCCGGGAGGAGATCGCCCGCAAAATGCAGACGGCCTTTGCCGCCGGCCAGGGACGCAATATTGCCGCCGTGACGATGGTGCCGGCCCTGCGGGATGAGGACCGGGACCGTTTTGTGCAGGGCATCGAAAAACTGGTGGATACCCTGAGCGGCCAGCGATACACCGCCCTGCTTTTGGCCGAGGCCATGCCCCAGGCGCTGGTGGACCAGCGCCGCCGCGGCCTGGAGGAGATGTATACCACCGTTACGCCGCTTTCCAAAACGAGCCTTGCTTACGGCGACAACATCAGCACGGCGGTGGCGGACGGCATTTTCAGCAGCTTTTCGGACAGCGTCAACTCCAGCGTGACCAACAGCAACAGCGAGAGCGTCAGCAACTCCTTCTCCGAGTCGGACAGCTACGGCACCAACTGGGGCGTTTCGTCCGACGGGTTCTCCACTGGCAGCAGCAGCTCTCACGGCACCACGTCCACCAGCGGGACGTCCACTTCCTGGTCAAAGGCCATGTCCACGGGCACCGCCAAGACCAGCAGCAGCGGCGAAAACCACACCACCACCAACACCCTGGGCGAGAGCCGCACCTTTACCATCAACCAGGAGAACAAGTCCGCCACCGATATGCTGGACCGCATCCAGCAGCAGCTGGACCGGCTGAAAGAGAGCGAGGCCTTTGGCCTGTGGTCCTGCGGCGCTTATTTTATCGCCGAGGACCCGCAGGTCTGCATGGTGGCGGCCAGCAGCTTCCGCGCCTTGCTGGCCGGCGACAAGACCCAGGTGGAAAACGCGTTTATCAACCTGTGGCGCAGCGGTTCCAGCCGTCAGGCTGCCCAGGTGTTCAACTGCCTGCAGCACGCGCAGCACCCGCGGATCAAACTGCCGCCGGTCAGCGCCTTTTCGGCCCAGACCGTCACGCCGTCGGCGCTGGTCAGCGGCAAGGAGCTGCCCCTGTTTCTGGGCATGCCCCAGCGCAGCGTGCCGGGGCTGGTGGTGGACTACATTGCCAGCTTTGGCCGGGACATCTTCTGCCCGGACGAGCGCCCCGGCGAGAAAAAGATCCGCATCGGCCAGGTACTGCACAAGGGCGTGACCCAGGCGACCCCGGTAAATCTGGCGCTGGAGATGCTGCGCAGCCACTGCTTTATCACCGGCTCCACCGGCAGCGGCAAGTCCAACACTACCTACTGCCTGCTGGAACAGCTGCTGCAAAACCAGATCCGCTTTCTGGTGGTGGAGCCTGCCAAAGGCGAGTATAAGTACCAGTTCGGCGGCCTGCCGGGCATCAACATCTTCTGGACCAACCCGGAACAGTTCCGTATGCTGCGGCTCAACCCTTTCAGCTTCCCCAGGGGCATCCATGTGCTGGAGCACCTGGACCGGCTGATCGAGATCTTCAACGCCTGCTGGCCGCTGTACAGCGCCATGCCGGCAATTTTGAAGGACGCGGTGGAACGCTCCTATGTGCAGTGCGGCTGGGATCTGGTCAGCTCCCGCCGGTTTGACAACGGCGGGCCGGAATTTCCGGATTTTTCGGTTTTGACGGACCAGCTGGTGCGCACCATCCAGGAATCCAGCTATTCCGCCCAGAGCAAGGGCGATTACACCGGCGCGCTGGTCACCCGTGTGGGGGCGCTGACCAAGGGCCTGATGGGCCAGATCTTCTGCGGCGGGTACGAGATCGCCGACGAGGTGCTGTTTGATCAGAACACCATCGTGGACCTGAGCCGCGTGGGCGCGGCCGAGACCAAGTCGCTGATCATGGGCATCCTGGTGATGAAGCTCAACGAGCACCGCATGGCCCGTGCGGACAGCGAGAACGCCGCCCTGCGCCACGTGACGGTGCTGGAGGAAGCCCACAACCTGCTCAAACGCTGCGGCGGCACCCAAAGCCAGGACAGCGCCAACGTGCAGGGCAAAAGCGTCGAGATGCTCAGCAGCTCCATTGCCGAGATGCGCACCTATGGCGAGGGCTTTGTCATTGTGGACCAGTCGCCCTCGGCGGTGGATATCTCGGCCATCAAGAACACCAACACCAAGATCGTCATGCGCCTGCCGGAGCAGTCGGATTTCGAGGCCATCGGCCACTCCTTTGCGCTGCAGGACGACCAGATCCGCGAGATCAGCCGCCTGGGACGCGGGCAGGCCATCATCAGCCAGCAGGGCTGGCTGGAACCGGTGCTGACGCTGGTGGACGCCTGCCCGTCGGGCCATTACCTGCGCAGCGCGGCGGACGATCCCACCGCCCGCCGCCGGCTGAACGGCAAGCTGGCCATCCGGCTGGTGGAGCAGATGCAGGACGAGCTGTATCAGCCTGCCATTTTGGAAAACCTGGTCCGCCGCAGCGGGCTGAACCCGTTCAAGCAGCAGGACTACACCGCGCTGCTGCGCCACTTTATGCCGCAGATCGAGCAGGACCCCAAAAAGGCCCGCCGCCTGTGCGACACCTGCCTGGTGGAACTGCTGGGCTGCCGGGGGCTGTTCCAGACCTTCCCGCTGCGGTTTGCCCAGCCGCACAGCGAGGACTTTACCGACGAGGATGCCAAAACGCTGAACCGCTGGCGGTCGGAGATGCTGCAGGCCCTGCCCAGCTATGCCGAATTTGAGGACGACGCTGAGGCGCGCATCCTTCTTTTGCGGCTGGCGCTGTATCAGGCCGTTGTGATCCGCGACCCCCATTACATCAAGTACATCCGTGCCAAAAAGAAAGGCCTGATCCGATGACCCGCGTCGAGATCCTGTACAATTTTTACACCTCCGCCAGCCGCATTTCCATCAACGGCCAGCCCATCAGCGCGGTCAGCGCGCTGTCCCGCTTCCAGACCCTGCCTTTCCGGCAGTGGTACGACCAGCTGCTGGATGTGGTCGAGCGGGAAGTCAACGACGATTTCTCGCTGCGGCTGCTGGCGCGCCCGGTGGAGGGGCAGCTGCTCCAGCCGCTGGCGGCGGCCTGCCCGGCCTGCCGGTCCTACCAGCGCAGCGGCACGCCGCTGGACGACCCGGCCCTGCGCCGGCTGAAGCATCTGAGCCAGCGCATCTCCACCGGCGCTGTGCCCGCCTGCCCGCGGCAGAAGTTTACGGTGCGGCTGTACTGCGCCGACCCGGCCGCCCTGCTGCGGGACGCCGGCCTGGCAAAGCTGCTGCCCCGGCTGGCCTTCTGCAGGCCGGAACTGCAGGTGCTGGACATCAAGGCGCTGGCACCCTCTGACGCGGACGCCACCATCGTGGTGACCGACACCGAACCGGACAGCCCCACCCGTGTGCAGCTGGCGCGCTGCGCCCCCGGCACCGCCTGTGCGGTGCACCTGGGCGGCCGGGGGACCCCGGCCGCAGGGGATATCTATTTTTGCAGTGCGCCGACAATGGCCGACCTGCCCGGAGCGGTGGGGGATTTTCTGGAATTCGGCCCCTATGTGGCGCTGCTGCACCGCGCGCTGGACAGCTATGACCCGGAGCAGCTGGGCATCCACCGGGCCGAGGTCGCCGCCCTGGGGGCGGTGGAGCCGCAGACGGCGGTGGAGCCGGTCACCCTTTTGGAAGTGGGGCAGACGGTGCGCCTTCCGGTACAGGTGTATCCTGCCGGAAGTCCTGTGCCGGCGCTGAGCATCCGCTCCAGCTCCGCAGGGGTGGTGGCCGAAAAAGACGGCGAGCTGACCGGCGTGGATGTGGGCAAGTGTATGGTCACGGTGCTTCTGCCCGGCGAGCAGCGGCCCCTGGCCGAGTTCCAGGTCACGGTCATCCAGCGCAACCGCATCACTGCGCTGCAGCTGCAGCCGGCCTCTCTGGAGCTGGAAATGGGCAGCTGCGCCGCGGTGCAGCTGAGCTACCAGCCGGAAAACGCCGATAACGTCTCAAAACTGCGGTATCGTTCCAGCAGCGGGCTGGTGGCGGTGGCGGATGACCGGGGGCGCATCACCCCCCGCCGTCCCGGAAGCTGCGACATCATCGCCGACGCCGAGGGTGTGACCGCCCGCTGCCATGTGACGGTAGTGCCCCGGCTGGAGGCATTTGCCATCGATCCGCCCTCCCTTTCCCTGACGGAGGGCGAGGTGGCGCGGGTCCGCTTTGCCCGGCAGCCTGCCGGCGCTCCGCAGCGGCCGGTGCGGGTGGAGCTGTCCGACCCATCAACGGTTGCTTACGATTTTATGGCAGGTCTGCTGGAAGCCAAGCATGCCGGCAGCTGCTGCATCCGCTACACCTCGGAGGACGGGCGGGTCACCGCCCGGCTGGACGTGACGGTGACGGCGGCAAAGCCAAAAGGATTTTTGGAACGGCTGTTCGGCGGCTGAACGCCGGCGGCAGTGCCGAAAAATACAGCATCGCAACAGAAAGAATGAAAGAGAGGAAGTGGCCTGTATGGCACAAATTCTTGGCATCGACCTTGGCACTACCTTTTCCGCTGCGGCGTACATCGACCCGCAGACCGGCACCCCCAAGATCATCCCGAACTCGGAGGGTAAAAACACCACCCCTTCGGTGGTGATGTTTGACGGCGACGACGTGGTGGTGGGCGAGCAGGCAAAAAGCAACAGCATGCTGGACCCTTACAACGTGGTCCAGTTCGTCAAGCGCAATATGGGAAACCCGGAATACTCGTTTGAGCGGGACGACGGCGAGAGCTACAAAGCCGAGGATATCTCGGCCATTATCCTCAAGCGGATCGTGGCCGACAGCGAGGCGTTCCTTGGCGACAAGGTCACCGGCGCGGTCATCACGGTGCCCGCCTATTTCAGCGACGCCCAGCGCAAGGCCACCATCAACGCCGGGCAGATCGCCGGCCTGAACGTGCTGGCCGTCATCAACGAGCCCACGGCAGCGGCGCTGTCCTACGGGATGGACCGCTCGGCCGCCGACAAGAACATCATGGTCTACGACATCGGCGGCGGCACCTTCGACGTTACCATCCTGCACGTGGACCAGGAGGGCAAAATGAACGTGATCGCCACCGGCGGCGACCGCAACCTGGGCGGTTTCGACTGCGATAACGCGCTGATCAACTACGTGGCGGAACAGTTCGAGGAGCAGACCGGCGTGGACATGACCGACGACGACGAGGCCATGCAGGAACTGCGCGAAAAGTGCGAGAGCGCCAAGATCTCGCTGTCCCAGCGGGAAAAGGTGACCGTGTCGATCTCTGCCTGCGGCAAAAAGGCCAAGGTGGAGGTGACCCGCCCCAAATTTGAGCAGCTGTGCGCTGACGTGCTGAGCAAGACCCAGACCATCGTCGACATCGTGATGGATGATGCCGATATGAAGCCCTCCGATCTGTACAAGGTGCTTCTGGTGGGCGGCAGCAGCCGTATGCCCGTCATCCGCAAGCTGGTGCGGGAGCAGCTGCAGACGGAGCCTTCCTGCGAGCTGAACCCCGACGAGGCGGTGGCGCTGGGCGCGGCCTATTACGCCAACTTCCTCTGCAATGGTGCTGCCCCCACCGAGGCCCAGGCGGCCGCGGCGCAGGCGTCCGGCAGCGCATCGGTCATGCCGGTCCCGGTGGAGAATATGCCGTTCCGGGATGTGAACTCCCACGGCCTTGGCGTGGTGATCTGGGACGAGGACACCCAGGGGGACGTCAACTCCATCATTATCCCCAAAAACACGCCCATCCCCGCCCGCGAGACCAATCACTACAGCACGATGCAGGACAACCAGCAGGTCATCAATCTGCAGGTGACCGAGGGCGATGACACCGACCTGGGCTATGTGACGGTCGTGGGCGAGGCCGAGATCCGCCTGCGTCCCCACCCGGCGGGCAGCCCGGTGGCCGTTACGCTGGGGCTGGACGCCAACGGCGTGATCTGCGGCGAGGTGTTCGACCTGATCGACAACGTCAAGGTGGGCGAGATCCAGATCCGCCGCCAGGCCAACATGAACGACGACGAGGTGGAACAGCACCGCCGCAGCATGGCAAAGATCAATCCGGTATAAACGGATCGCTCTGCGGCAAGACAGGAGAAAACAGGGGGAATCATTGTGATAAACTACTATGTTGAGCTGGGGCTGGACCCTTCCATGGACGAGGCTGCGCTGGAAAAGGCACTGCGCACGCTGAAAAAGAAATGGACCACCCGCACCAACGCGGCCGATCTGGAAAAGCGCCAGAAGGCGGAGCGGATGATCGCGCTTTTGAACGAGGCGTCGCGCATCCTCTGCAACAAGGAGGACCGCGCCGACTACGACCGCAAGCTCAACCGCGAAAAGAACAAGCAGACGGCGCCCACCATCAATACCGAAACACCGGCCCCGGTCATGCCCACCGGCAGCGGCGCCGAGGCGCTGATCTCGATGGCGGAGAGCTTTTATGAGCATGGCAGCTATCAGCAGGCGCTGGAAACGGCGGCCAAGGCGCTGCAGGCCGGCATTGACGATCCCCGCCTGTTCAATGTGGTGTCCATGTGCTATGCCGAAAATGGCGACTATGAGCGCGCCTACGCTACCATGTACGACGCGGTGGCCCGCACCCAGGACCCGGATATGAAGGCGCGGCTGATTTTTTTGTGCCTGCGGCTGTACCAGATGCCCCAGCGGGCCCGTGCGCTGCTGGACGAGATGCTGCACGATTACCCGGACACCAATATGCTGGTGGCCTATGACATTGAGTACGACCTTTACCAGAACAACGAGGCCATGGCCGAGGCCAAGCTGGCCGATTACCGCCAGGCATACCCGGAGGACCGCGAGTTCCCGGTCTATATGCAGAGCGCCTATATCGCCAAAGCCGATACCTATATCACCGAGCATGCCAGCGGCGGCGAGTACATTGCCAGCCAGGCGGCTATGGACAATTATCTGAAATACTGCACCAAGGCCGATGCGATCTATTCCGACCAGGGAAGCCGCGACAAACTGGCATACGCACAGACGCTGAACAAGACCACCTTTAACAAGGACAATCTGGGCGGACTTTGCGTCAGTGTTATCCTGACGCTGTGTTTGCTGCCCACCATCATCGGCGGCCTGGCCTTTGCGGCCATCAGTGCTTTCCTGATCAAGTTCAGCCTGATCCCCAACTGGATGATCCTGCGCACCGATTATACGGAATCCTATGACGGGCCGTACAAGATCGCCCATGTGATCTGCACGATCCTGTGGGGCTGGATCAAGTGGAGCTGGAAGGCGGCTGTGGCAATTTTCGATTTCATCCTGCAAATGATGTTTGCATTTGCACGGTAAGGCATCTTCTGTCCCGTACAGGGGCAGCACCCTGCCAGGAAGGAGTTTTATAGCATGAGATATTGTCCGAACTGCCACGCAGCCATCCAGTCCGATACCCAAAAATTCTGCAGCGAGTGCGGCGCGCCGCTGCCGGCGGCAGCGCCGGAACAGCCCGCCCCCGCAGAGGCCGGCCTGCCGCCGCTGTCCCGAAACCCGAACTCTCCCTTTGCCCGCCGCAAGACGCCCCGCACCCGTTATGGCGCGGCGGCGGCCGGTGTTCCCCTGCCGGAACCGCCCGCTGCCCAGCCGGAACCGGCGGCCCCCGCCGCGCAGCCCCTGCCGGAACCGCAGGCTGCCCCGGCGCCGCAGACCCCGCCGCAGCCGGTTTCGACGCCTCAGCCAAAGCCGGACCCCGCGCCTGCGCCTGCACCCACACCCGCGCCTGCGCCCACACCCGCGCCTGCGCCCACACCCGCGCCTGCGCCGCAGCCGGCTCCCGCGGCCCGGCCGGAGCCGGTACAGCCGGCGCCTCCGCCGACCCCCGCCCCGCAGCCTGTGGCCGCCCCGCAGGCGGCTCCTGCGGCCGCAGCATATGTGCCGCCCCGCCAGGAAAGCTACCCAGCGGTGGACCTGCCGCCCATCCAGCCGCAGCCGACGCCGCAGCCCGCGCCTGCTGCGCCCGCCGCGCCTGCCGCACGGCCGGCCGGGCCGGCCGTCAACAAGCTGGTCATTGCGCTGGGGGCTGTGGTCGTGGTGCTGCTGGTTGCGGTCATTGTGCTGCTGGTGGGCCGGCTGGGCCGGGACGGCGCCGGCGCCACCGCTCCGCAAAATCCCGGCAGTACGGTGTCGGACAGCTCCACGCCTGTGAATTCGGAGCTGCCCCAGGCGCTGGAACCGGATGACGGCACCACCGAGTTTGTGCCCGACCATGCTACCGCCACGGAAACGCAGGTGGTGTTCCGCAATTCCCGCGAGAATGCGATCATTACGGTGGACGGCGTACAGGTGCCCTTTACCTATGTGGGCACCGACGCGGTGGTGGAGCGCAGCGCGCTGAAGGACGTCTGCCAGGTGCGCATTATCGCCCCCACGGACGACGGGTACGAGACGGCGGCCGTCTGGTACAACTACCGCTACGGCAACGACATGACCTTTGGCGACGACTACGGCGAGTATCAGCCCTGCACCGAGGACGGCCTGGCCCGCCCCGGCGACAAGGTGGTGGACGTGCTGACCTGGGCCTATTATCTGGGCTACCTCAACAGCATCAACGCGCAGGATGTGGGGCAGATGACCTATTCCACCGCGGACAATTCTCTGGCGCAGACCAGCGGCATCTACGACCCGGAAAACGCCAACTACCAGTACGATACCGGCAACTTTACGGCGGTGTGCGAGCCGTCCTCCATCGTCATGCAGGAGGACCAGACGGTGGTCTACAATGCCACCTTTGAAAGCCACCGCACCGACCGCACCACCGGGGAGACCAGCGTTGGCATGAACCACCGCACCATCCGCCTGATCTGGGAGGACGGCTACTGGAAGGTGGACGCCACCGCGTTCCTGAGCGACGCCGACTTTGCCGCCGGCCGCTACGCGGTCCTTCCCTGACCGGCCGGGCAAAACAGATCGCAGAACCATTCGGGCAGAACAAGGCCCTGCCGGGCGGCAGGGCCTTTCTGTCTGGCTGTTTGGGAAAGAGAGAACCGTATGCAACAGGAAAAACGACCCCGCCGCCGGCTGCGGCCGCTGCGGCTGCTGGCCATGCTGCTGCTGGCGCTGGCAATGGCCGCCCTGGCGCTGTGCCTGGTCTGGTGCGGTATGCTGGAAGCGGACAACAGCAGCCTTCGGCAGCAGCTGGCGCAAGCACAGGCCCAGCCCGCCCCGCAGGCTTCCCCGGAAGCCGGGCAGCCGGAGCAGCGGCAGGTGACGCTGCAGACCTGGCGCGGCGAAAACGCGGTGGACGTGTACGCGACCGTGACCCTGCCGCCGCAGTCGCTGCGCACCGAAACCATGCCGCTGGTGATCCTTTGCCACGGGTTTACCGGCAGCCGGGAGGGCGACGGCCATTTTGGCCCGCTGGCGCTGCGCCTGGCGGAAAAAGGCATTGCGGCTTTGGCGCTGGATTTTGCCGGCTGCGGGGACAGCGTTGAGGACACCGCTGCCTACACGCTGGACAATATGGAAGCGGACGTGCGCGCGGCGGTGGATTATATGCGCACGCGGTGCGGCGCCGGCGGCCCGCTGGGGCTGTTGGGCCACAGCATGGGCGGCCGGGTGGTCAGCCTGATGCTGGACGACACGGTGGCCGCCGCCGTGCTTTGGAGCCCGGCCAACAACACCGGGCTGGACGGGCTGGAATTTTTGAGCCACGACCCGGCCGAGCGACAGGCCCTGCTGGAGACCGCCCGCCAGCAGGGAACGGTGGAACTGCGGGACTGGCACGTGACGGTCAGCAATGATTTTCTGGAGCAGATGGACCGCAGCGAACCATGGTTGGCAATGTCCGGTTACCGGGGCGCGCTGCTGGTGGCGTTTGCCGCCGGCGATGTGGAGCTGCTGAGCCAGCAGACCATTGACGGAACCCTGCAGGCCGCCGCAAGCCGCGGCGTCAACTTTACCAATCTGTATGGGCAGTTTACCGACGCCACCCACAATTACACGGCTGCGGGCAGCAGCCCCCAGGCTGACCAGGCGGTGCGGGAGCGCATCGAGAGCCTGACCGCGGATTTCTTTGTCCAGGCACTGCTGGAGGACGCCGCCGGGGGAACATCGGGCGGCTGAGACCGGCGCGGCACAGGATAGGCGGGCGAGGAAACCGCTGCCGGAAACGGCCATGCGGCGTGCAGGGCTTTCCGCTGCTGCGGCCCTTTGGAAAACAGAAAAAAAGCAGCCAGGGCCGCCCCGGAGGGGGCGGCCCTGGCTGCTTTATGGGGTGTGGCGCCCTTGCGGGCGGAGAGACGGGAAATTACCGGCTGCGGCGCTTGCGCAGCACCAGCAGGACGACGACCGCACCGGCCGCCGCGACGGCCACGACGATCAGCATGCCAAGGGGCAGGCTGTCGCTGGTCTGCGGGATGACAGTGGTCTGTGCGCTGGGCGTCGGGGTGGGGGTGCCGCCCCAGGTGCCGTTGGCAATGCCCTCGGCAATATCGGGGTGCTCGTCGGGGGTGGGGGTGCTGGGAACGGTGACGGTGGGGGGAGTTTCAGGCACTTTTTCCCAACCGGCATATACGATGGTCCAGTTATCCGTCAGTGCGGTATTGAAGTCAAACGGCTGGGTGCATTCCGGGTCGGTATACCAACCGGTGAAGGCGTATTCATCGCCGTTTGCCAAGGACAGGGAAGGGGCGGCAGCGGGAGCCGTCGCCGCGGCATTGTAAGAAATCTGGGTCTGGTCGTCCGGCATACCGGTTGCCGCATCGCTCTCCGGGTCAGCAGCGGCAGGCAGATTGGATTCAAAATGCAGGCCGACCAGCGGTGCATACACATAGGTGCCTGCGCAGTTAAAACTGTTGGGGTGTTCACCGGTATGACTTGCATAATCTGTGCAGATGTCAGTGCACGCATAACGCATTACTCCGTAAGTGGCAACGGTTGCCTGGGCGGTGACTTCGCCGTTGTCCCAGTCATACTTGTGGTGAGACAGCTGGGCGGTGGTAAGGGTGCCGATTTTGGCGGTTGTTCCGCCGATAATATAGTTTCTGTCATACGTGATGCCTGTCTGCTCATCGGAAGTCACGACATGGTCATCTGCAAACAGGTCGGCATCGTTGCTGCTGGCAGAATTTTCCGCATTGCCGCGGGCATAATCGCTCTCCATAAACGGATTCAGGAGCAGGGTGTGCCGGTCTGTTTCGCCGTTCAAAGCGAGTTGGGCCTGGCCAAAGCAGGCCGCTGTGTTGCTCTTGAGGTTATCTACAGCATTGTTGTTCAGGTCGTAGGCTACCACGGAGGTTGTCCCGGTGGTAGTCAGCGAACCCTTGCGGCCAACCGCACCAAGCCAGGGGGAACCCTCCTGCGCGTTGGATGTGCCGCCGGAAACGGTCAAAGTGTGACCGTTCAGCCAGACATCGCCAGCAGAATAGCTTAACAGTTTCTCTCCATTGCAGCGGATATCCACCGTGCAGTTGGTCAGTGTCGAATCTTTCGACTGGATGTAAACGCCGGCATAGCCGTTGTGCAGGATCTCCAGCTTGGAATCGCTCATCTCAAAACCAATGCAGGAAAGAGCATGGCCGCCGCGGTTGCCGTTCATGGTAATGCTGGAGCCGTTTGTCACGATCCAGTAGCCGGAGTTGCAGGCATTGCCAAGGTTGTTGTCTACAATAATATCAGAGTTGTCGACATGGATGTTAACATTGTTGATGGCAAAGCCGCCGGCCTTGTTATCGCTGAAATTGATGGTGGAATCTTTAAAGAAAATGGCATCATAACCGGTTTTATTATTGTCTCCGGAATAGAAAACATTGATGTTTCCGCTGTCCGTAGAAGAACCGGTAGCGGTCATGGTAGAACGGTTCAGTTTCAGTACAGAACCGGCATACATTGCATAGCTCCAGCCGTTTTTGTTGCCGACCGTGCTGATGTTGCTGTCGTTAAAGGTAACGCTGCCGTCGCTGCCGTACAAGCCCAGGAACTGGCCATTGTAGCCTTCCGCAGACAGCTCACATTCATTCAGCACGATATTGCCGCTGAAGAAATAGATGGCCGCATCATAGCCGGCGCTGGTCGTCTTGGTTGCGCCTTCCGCCGTGACGAACCGGCAGTTATCAAACTGCACGCTGCCGCTGATGAACAGTTTGGTGACAGTTTCGCCATTGTTATAGAGGATTCCATCCTGGTTTCCGGAAATTTTGACAGTTCCGCCAGACAGGTTAAATGTACAATTTTCGAATACAATGGGGGAGTCGTTTTCCTGCTCCTGGCCGCTGATCATCAGAACTTGATTTTCGCCGATATTAAATACGGTGTCAGTCGCTCCTTTTTTCAGGATAGTAACGCCTGTCTCGTTCAGCAGGAAATCGGGTGTATCCGTTCCGGCATCCGCATTGCTGGTGTCATCCGGAGTGTCGGAGGGAGTGGTTTCACCCGGCAGGGGAGAACTGCCGGGTGCAGTTGAGCCCTCTGTGGCGGTGCCGTCCGTAGTGGTATCCGCAGTAGTATCAATGTTTGTATCAAGGGCTGTGTCTTTGAGATTGTCGGTACTCGTATCGGTTGTTGCGTCAGTGCTTGTATCTGCGCTTGTGTCGGTGCCGGTATCGGTACCTTGGGCGGTGTCCGGGTCCGAGGTGCTGCCGGATGCCGTGCCCGTAGTTGTGTCGGCGGCAGAATCCTTGGTGGTGTCACTGCTGCTTGTGTCGGTGACACTGCTGGACGCTGCGTTGCTTGTTGTGTTGACTGTCTCACTCTCTGCGAATACAGCCGGCACCATTGCGGCGCACATGGCCAGCGCGCAGATCACGCTGACAATGCGCCTTGCCTTGTTTTTCATGCAGGTTTCCTCCTTTAAGTGATCGGTGGATATGAAATCGGCGGATTGCCGGTTTGCCTTGTTATGCGCCTGTTTCCCATCCCACGGCGGCCTGTTCGGCTTCCAGCAGTTGATCGTAAGCCTGGCGGAGCAAAAGCTCCATGCTGGCGTAGATGTCTTTTCTGGTTGCCCGGTACAGGCTGACCAGGGCGCGCGGGTTGCCCTTTTCCTCCGGCACGCCGGCCTCGCGGCAAAGCGCGGTCAGCTCCCGGTTGAGGTGGGAGCGGTCGATGACGCAGCCGGTGCCGGTGACGAACACCGGCCCGGCGGTCAGGCCGGCCTCGTCGGCGTACTCCAAAATCTCGCTGCGCAGGCCGCTTGGGCAGAAAAAGGCGAAACTCTGCCCCTGCAGCTGCAGTTCGGCCTGCCCGGCGCGCACCGTCTCGACCGTGACCAGCTTCAAAAACCGCAGCGGCAGCCCGGTGGTGGCAAACAGCTTGACCAGCAGGTACAGCCGGCGCCAGCCTTTCCGCCTGGCCGTGCGCAGCAGGCGCAGGTATTCGGGCCTGGTCAGCTGCGGACCTTCGGCGGCGGGGGCTTGCACGTGGCGCAGCAGCAGGTCGGGCCGGCCGCACCAGCGCAGGTACCCGTTGGCGGCCGCCAGATGCAGGTTGACCGTGCGCGGCTGCAGCCCCCGCCGGACCAGGTTTTGCCGCCACCCGTCCAGCGACTGCGCGCTGACCGGGCCGTGCCGGGCCATCCAGTCCCGCAGGCCGTACAGGCAGCTGCGGTACAGCTGGACGGTCTCGCTGCTGCGGCGCCGGGCCGTTTCCCGCCGCAGAAATTCCTCGATGGGGTACCCCTGCAAAATTTCTCCGCTGTCAGCCACTGGTCGTCCCTTCCATACACGAGTAAGCAGATACGGAAGTACAGTTTTGTTTCCATTTTCTTGTCGCGCGCCCCATTTTTCACGTGACGCTCCGCCCGGTAACCCTTGCCGAACGAAAAAGGGCGCAAAAAAGCAGGTTGGGCAAAAACCAGACACTTGTCCAACCAAATTTCCGTGTGATTTTTTATGAATCTTTACGAGATAAGGCGCATCTTCTTGATTTTTTGTATCGCCCGTGCTATTATGTAGGAGTAATTCCGCAGCCGGTGGAAGGATAATGTTTCACATCTTGCGCTGTGGAATTTTTTGTACAGATTTGAAATGAAACAAAACTGTACTTTCGTATCTTCTTATAACAGCAGGTGCATCTGCTCCAGCAGGCGCTGGTGCTCGGTGCCGGATTCCATAATATAAATGCGCGTCGTCTCGATGCTGGAATGCCCCAACAGGTCGGCCAGCTTTGAGAGATTTTTTTCGATCCCGTAAAAGGTCCTGGCAAACAGGTGCCGCAGGTTGTGGGGAAATACCTTTTCCCTTGCCACGCCGGCCAGTTTGCACAGGGCCTTCATTGCTTTCCAGACAGCCACCCGGTCCAGCGGTTTTCCCGTCCGGGTCAAAAACACCGGCCCGGCGTGGATGCGCAGGCGGCTGCACCAGCGTTCCAGGCGCTTGCACAGCTGGGCGGGCAGCAAGATCTCGCGGCACTTGCCCTTGCAGCGGATGGCGGCCCTGCCCTTTTTGACTGCCTCCACCGTGATGAAGGGCAGTTCGGACACGCGGATGCCGGTGGAGCACAGCGTCTGCAAAATCAGCAGCGTGCGCTTGCGGCCAGCCTGGCGTGCGGCGGCCAGCAGGCGGAAATACTCGGCGCGGGAAAGCTCCCGCCCTGCGTCGCTGAATATCCGGCGCTGCCGCTTGAGGGGCTTTGCCTTGCCGGCGGGGTTGCCGCAAAAGTCCTGATAGCCGTTGACGGCGGCCAGCATGGCGTTGACGCTGGCGGCGGAGTACCCACGGGCGGCCAAGCTGTCCCGCCAGGCGGCGACGGCCTCTTTGGACGGTGCGGGCAGGGGCGCAGGCCCGTCTGCCGGTACGGAGGGCTGCGGCGGGGCAGCTCCGCCGGTCTCGCGGAAAAAGCGGGCCAGGTCGCGGGTGTATTTTTCGATGGTGCCGGGGCTGCGCTCGCGGTCTTTCAGCCAGGCGCGATACAGTTGGATGGATTGGTCTGTTTTCATTGGATGCCTTCTTTCCGGTTGCTGCACAGAACGGCGATGGCATTATTATGCCGCGAAATGCCGGCGTTTGATACAGGCACCGGCCCTCGCCCTCTGGCGGGCGGCGCGGCGGCGTGGTATAGTATGGATATACAGAGAAACGCCCCCCGCGGCGCAACAGGAGGAACCACCCATGACGGAACGCGAAAAATCCTATGCCGAGATGCTGTATCAGCCGGCCGACCCGGAGCTGGCCGCCGACCGGGATGTGACGGTGCAGAAACTGTACGAGTACAACCGCCTGCATCCGCTGGACCGCCAGGCCAGGGCCGCTGCGATCCGCGGGCTGTTTGGCAGCGTGGGTAAAAACTGTGTGGTGGAACAGCCGCTGTTCTGCACCTATGGCTATAATGTGACGGTGGGCGACAACTTTTTTATGAACGTCAACGGCCGGCTGATGGACAGCGGCAAGATCACCATCGGCAACAACGTGTTCATTGCGCCGGACGTCTGCATCATCACCGAGGAGCACGCCATGGACGCGGCGTAGCGGGCCGCCGGCCTGGAGTATACCCACCCGGTCACCATCGGCGACAATGTCTGGATCGCCGCGGGCGCGCAGGTGCTGCCCGGCGTGACGATCGGGGAAGGCAGCGTGATCGGCGCCGGCAGCGTCGTCACCAGGGACGTGCCCCCGTACAGCCTTGCCGTCGGCAACCCCTGCCGGGTGATCCGGCAGCTGAAATGAGCGCACCCCTGCCGCCGCCAGAAACCGGGAACGATTTATAAAGCAAAAAACGCACCGCGCCCCCTGCAGAAACTGCAGGGGGCGCGGTGTGAAAAAAGTGCAGATACCCCCTTGACTCTGCCGCCGCGTCAACTGGTACACTGGGGGCAGAAGGAGGGAACGACATGGAATATTCCATCCAAGAGCTGGCCCGGCTGTCCGGCGTGACCACCCGCACCCTGCGCTGGTATGACCAGATCGGCCTGCTGAGACCCGGCCGCGTGGCCGAAAGCGGCTACCGCTACTACGGCCCCGCCCAGGTGGACCGCCTGCAGGACATTTTGTATTACCGCGCCATGGGTATGGAACTTGGCCGCATCCGGGACTGCCTGGACGACCCTGCCTTTGACCGCCTGACCGCGCTGCGCAGCCATCTGACACAACTGCAGGCACAGCAGGCGCGGCTGGAGACCCTGATCCGGTCTGTGGAGCAGACCATTGCCAGCGAGGAAAGGAGAAGCACTATGAACGATGCAGAAAAATTTGCCGCCCTCAAGCAGCAGGCGGTGGCGGAAAACGAGGCCGCCTACGGCAGCGAGGCCCGCCAAAAGTACGGCGACGCAGCGGTGGACGCCGCCAATGCCGGCCTGCTGGGGCTGGGCCGGCCGGAGTACGATGCCTGGACCGCCCTGGATGCGGAACTGCGCGCCCGGCTGGAAGCGGCGGTGCAGGCAGGGCTTTCGCCCCAAGGTGAGGAGGGACGCAGCATCTGCGGCATGCACCGCCGGTGGCTGGCCACCACCACCCCCGGCCTGACCCCGGCCATGCACCGCGGCATTGCCGAGCTGTACGTGGCGGACCAGCGGTTCACCGCCTATTACGACCGCGCCGTGCCCGGCTGCGCCCGGTTCCTGCGGGATGCGGTGGCGCACTGGGCAGGCTGACCGCCGGTTGAATCGAGAAAAAGGAGCCGTTCCCCAACCGCGCAGAACTTGCGGCGGGGGAACGGCTCCCTTTTTTGGGAGAGGCTTCTGCTGCCAAAAGAACGCGGGGCCTGCGCTGCGGTCGCTTGTTTGAAAAAGCATCTTCGCGCCCGGCAGCTGCATCACCCGTCCGCCGGGACCAGCAGCGTGAACTGGTTTTTCCGGCAGCGGATCAGCCTGTCCCGCCGCATTTTGGAAAGCTCGCCGGACAGGGCGCTGCGGTCCACGTTCAGGTAGTCCGCCAGCTGCTGGCGGTCGTAGGGGATGGAAAAGGACGGCCCGCCGCTGCGGCGCGCGCACTCGGACAAATAGGAGAGCAGCCGCCCGCGGATGGTCTTGGGGGCGGTGTGGGTCATCCGGCGGGACAGTTGCAGGCTTTTGCCGGCGCAGACCGCCAGCAGGTTGCGCAGCAGGGTGACCTGGTGCGGGCAGGCGCCGGGCGCGCCGGACAGTATCGGCCCCAGCGGCACCAGCAGGACCTGGGCGGGGCGGGCGGCCTGCACCGTCACGGCCAGGGGCTCCCCCGGCAGGCAGGCGTAGGCGTCGGCAAAAACGCCGCCGGGCCCGGCGCTGCCCAAAACGCTGCCGTTGCCCCAAATATCCACCGACTGGATCACCACCAGCCCGGACAGCACCAGGCCGATCCCGCCGGCCGGCGCGCCTTCCGGCAGGATGGTCTCGCCTTTCTGGTACTGGCGGCGTACAGCGCCCAGGCGGCGCAGCAGCGGTTCGATCTCGCTTTCCGGGATGCCGCGGAAAAGCGGCGTATCGCACAGACGGAACGGCATGGGCTCCTCCTGATCGGTCTTATTGGCCGGTTTGTTGGAATAACAACATCTGTTTGCCTGCAAGCATAGTATACTGACGCCGCAAAGTCAAGCAAAAGGGAGGACCAACCGGCCATGATCCGCAAAATCATTCAAATCGACGAAGAAAAGTGCAACGGCTGCGGCGCCTGTGCCGCAGCCTGCCACGAGGGCGCCATCGGGATGGCGGACGGCAAGGCAAAGCTGCTGCGGGACGACTACTGCGACGGCCTGGGCGACTGCCTGCCCGCCTGCCCCACCGGGGCCATCACCTTTGTGGAGCGGGAAGCCG
>ERZ1643249.486-NODE-486-length-45019-cov-27.902856_pt1 | contig 45019 bp, 35 predicted proteins | sample MGYA00579263_ERZ1643249 | MGnify/ENA primary metagenome ERZ1643249 (study PRJEB29033, sample SAMEA4952264) | chicken gut metagenome | biome: Broiler Chicken; feature: Gastrointestinal Tract; material: Caecum | place: Ireland | collected 2018 | study: Broiler...
AAATATGGTATATCCATTCAGTGGAAGTGTTTTTTACATACTTTTCTGCATTTCTGAGACTGTGAAGAAAAGTCTGTAAATAAGATTCTTCTATGATAAGACTGGGTGAAAGGCTTAAAATCGAGCTTTTCACCCTTGTTTTATATATACCATCTGGCTGATGGCATGTCAATAACAGGCGGCTTTTCCGCCTGTCTTAACCTGAATATTTTTACTCCGGCAGTCTGCTTTCATACATAATGCTCAGCTCGCCATAGACCTGCGCCCAGTTGCGAATGGTTGTAGTCCATCTTTTGGTAGCTTCGAAAGTAGCCAGGTACAGAGCTTTCAGCAGTGCAGTATCGCTCGGAAAAACGCTTCTCTGCTGGTTGAGTCTCCGATAGGTGGAATTTAACGATTCTATCGCATTTGTCGTATATATCACCTTCCGGACAGTCGCTGAAAACTTGAAAATCGGGGAAATCGCATCCCAGTTATCCTTCCAGCGCTTCATGGAATTCGGGTATTTTGGTGTCCATTTCTCTGTTACCCGGTCGAGGGCTGCCAGAGCTTTCTTTTCGTCTGGAGCCTGATAGATCGTTTTCAAATCCATTGCGAAGGCTTTCCTGTCTTTGTCCGGAACGTACTTCAGGGTGTTCCTTACCTGATGGACAATACAGCGTTGATACTCTGTTTTGGGAAAGGCAGCTGCAATGGCTTCTTTGATCCCGGTCAGACCATCTGCACAGAGGATCAGGATATCTTTTACACCACGGTTTTTCAGCTCATTCAAGACGGACAGCCAGTATTTAGAGCTTTCGTTATCCCCCACCTGAATGGTAAGAACCTCCTTTTTTCCTTCCGTATTGATCCCTAAGATCACATATGCCGCCAGTTTGCGGATCACTCCATTATCCCGGACAGAATAGTGGATCGCATCAATAAAGAGGATCGGATATACTTCATCCAGAGGCCGGTTCTGCCAGTCCTCTATCTGTGGAAGGATCTTATCCGTTACATCAGAGATAAAGCCCTCTGAAGTTTCAAAACCATAAATATCTTCTATGGTTTCAGAGATCTGTCTGGTCGTCATTCCTTTCGCATACATGGATATGATCTTCTGATCAATATCAGAGATATCTTTCTGGCGCTTTTTAACCACCTGCGGCTGGAAAGTTGATTTACGGTCCTGTGGAACTTCAATCTCCATAGAACCATAGCTGCTGTTCACGCGTTTACGCTTGTACCCATTCCGGTAATCGTCATTATCCGAACGCTCAGATTTTTGGTATCCGAGGTGGTCATCCATTTCGGCTTCCATCATTTCCTTGATGGTTCCGCCAAGAAGATCCTTAAGTGCCTCCTGGATATCTTCAGCTGTCTGAATATCGTATTCTTCCAGCAGCTGATGAATGATGTTACGCTTGCCCTCTGTCATCTGTACCCGATGTACAGGTTTCTTTTGTTTTGCCATAATAAAAGGCCCTCCTATGAATTAGATTTTATCATAGAAGAACCTTTCAGTTACATATTTACAGAAAAAGTTTCACACACTCGCATTTCTTAGATGTGCAGCTTCCATGATATGATTTCCTCTTATACGGTCAACAATTGCCAGATTAATATATATTTTTCTGTTTATTGTATAATCGATAGGATGATTATCAATCATATATCTCTTTAAAATTTCATAATAGTAGATCATATCATCTGTATAATTAAGGTATAATGAACAAATCATCAAATGCATTTGAATAACTAGTTGCCCATATACTGTTCGATTCCAAAAAAGCGCTTCGAGCAAAATATCTCTAGCAACAGAATAATTATTGTTCAACATTTGACAGATTGCCAGGTTATTCGCGGCATATGTATATTCATGCCGTTTAAGCGACTTAATTTTTCTACTGGCCGTTTGAAAACAACCTTGAGCTTTCTGTAACTGATTTAATTTCACCAGAACAAATCCGCGAGTGTTTACCAAAAACGCCTTCTCTAAATCATCAGATAGTAATTCCTCCGCGTTGTCCAAAATCTCTAACGCATCATTACCATCCTTAAAATTTTGACAACCACGCATTGTATTCGCCCATATCTCTGGAAATGATTCACGGTAATTTTTAAAGATATTTTCAAAGATTTTTTTTGCATCATCTTTCTTTCCTGGTATTTCGAGATAGTACATATGCAAAAGATTTAGAATAGTTAGATATTCTTGACTTTCCGCTGGTATTTCTTGCATAATTGCTTCAAGAATGTGAATTGATTTGCATACCTCCCCTATATTATTATAACTTTTTGCCAGATAATAGTTATAATAATATTTCACTCTTCTGTATTTTAAAATTTCAGGTTGCAGATACAAAAGCTGCGAAATAGCAAGTTTAAAATTTCCTGTTTCATAAGAATTTATGCCAATTACTAATATTTGTATAGGATTCAATTTATGAAAACTATCAGATAATCTGCTGAAAATCTGCTGAGCATCTTGATATTGTTTTTGTCTGAATAGTTTTTTGCCATATCTAAAATTAATTTTTTCCCAATCTAAATTGTTAGCGTGCATCGCATTCTTACAGATTATCTTTTCATGATTAATGTACTCTTTATGCATGGTAAAAAACTCTACAGTCCGACTTGAAAACATTCCAAATACCGGAGATTTATGAAAGATATCTTCTAGTTCAAGGAAATCTTCATCATGGCAAGTGTCTACCTGACCATTTTTGTCATCATACTGCAATATTCGAGATTCTATAAGATTAAGAAATTCCATATTGAATATCTTAATATCGTAGGTGATATAAAGAAAAAACTTATTAGCAATATAAATTGCTAAATCTCTTAAATAGTTAATCGGAACCCTTTCTCCTATGCATAAGAACGAAAAGAGGATCCATTTTTGGGCTGAAGAGAAATCAGTGTCTTTAAATTTTATAGATTCTGATTGAAGGATTGAAAATAATACTGATTTATCTATGAAAGCTTTTTGGTTTTTGCGGAAAGAAATCCCATGTTTTTCTAATAATTTACTAATTATGGTTGAAAGTTTTTTAGGACTTCCTTCACATTTTATAAAAATATATTCAAAATCCTCTTCTTTAAAATTGTCGAGGTGAAATATAGGTTCTAATATTTGAAAAAAATACTCATATTTTTTTAAACGTAAAATTTCTATGTCAGTAAAGGGCAGAAAATGAAATATCTCATCTTTTGTATCTGTGCTTAAATCCTCCGTTGTTGTTACGATGCAAGCTCTGAAGTTTTCTTCCAACAAAAAATTTTTTATAATTTTAAAGAAAAATTGTAGCGTATCTACATTACAACGAGATAAATTATCTATACAAATACACAATTTCTTTTGGGATAGAATCAAAGAAATAAAATGATAAATTATATCAATTGATTCTTTTCTTTCATCTGATTTTGTAATTACATAATAACCAGTATCTAGTATGGTTTCTATTAAATTACTTATCTTAGGGAATAAAACGGTTGTTATTTTTTTTATTATCTTGTATGTATTACAATAAAATTCTTTATACCATTTTTGTGTTTCTTCGATGAAATTCAAATCACACTGGCGTTCTAACTGTTTTATGAATTCAGAAATCATTTCGATAGAATTACTGTTTTTCGGAATATCAAAATAGCACAAATTATATTGTGTATATTCTTCTAACATAAAATTTATAAAAGTAGTTTTCCCTAATCCTCTCTTCCCTTTTACCCATAAAACATTTCCATCTGAATTTGCAAAAAAAGCTCTAAACTTATTTCTTGCCTCATCACGATCTACAAATCTAAAATTAAATAAATCAGTTGTATACATTTTTTCCTCTTCTGCATTCTTATATTCAAAAATAACATATTGTATAAAGGATAATAAGGTATTATCCTTCATTTCTAATATACCATATTTGACAAAATTCAACAACTTTTGTCAGCAAATTCACTTAAACACAGATCATAGGCAACAAGATAGATTTCCAGATTTCAAAAACGGAACCCGCACTCCTAGCGCTTCTTAGTATATTTAACTATTTTTCCTGTCACTTTCTCACTCACAATATCTTATTACCATAAAAGTAACTTATATGATAAATATAATCAAAAACAGGTAATAAATATGCCCTTATCTAAATAGCGTATTTATTACCTGTTCACATATTTCACCACATCGTAATTATATCATAATCTCATGACTAATCAATAAAATATAAATCACAAAATAGTAATTTTATTCTTCTATAAGCCATAATCTTCATCTACCAGCAGTTTACGCAAAGCTAGTCCCCTCTTCTTAATCTGCTTTTAACAGTTTGAATATTCATATGTAAAACACCCGTAATTTCAGTAATCTTTATATATTGATAATAAATAAAGCGAAAATGATTCGATCGTTTATCTTCAAATTAAATAGTAATAGTCGTACATATTGGGTTTGCCCTTTCTTTCGATGGATTTGTCCATTATGAAAGGCAGCGCTTCGGCGTCCCGTATTGATACACCCAGAAGGCCTGCAGGATCCGGAGAGATTCCTTTATCCTCTATATCTACGCATCCGATCTCAGCAAAGTCCTGACCACGCACGATGTCATCTGGATGAGAAGAGACAGTTTCTACCGGGATCAGTATGTGACAGAACAGCCGGAAGAAGTCCCATCAATGCCGATCGAAACCCGGATCTTCTAGATAGAGCCTCCCAAACAACGCTCCAGATTTAAAAAATTCAACTTTGAGGATGGCCTGGGGGATGAATGAATCAATGCTTGAAAAAAACCAGTCCAGTGCAAAGGCACTGAAGATCAATCTTTATACAGCAGTACTAGCCAGCTATGCCGATGAAACAAAACAGAACTTACACCCGAAGCTCTGGAGGCAGTCTATGGAGTTTTTGAACCTGGAGCAGAACAATATGCCCCTATGGCCCATATGATGCTGAAACTTGATTATTATGGCGTGGCAGAGCCACCTGTTCGACAAAGTTCAGAGCCATAATTCTGGTGACACAGAGCCTCTTTAATTTTGCTTGATTGATGTAGACTTGCTGGGGCAATGATTATCAGGGTCAGAGCCGCTATAGCGTAGCGGGGCGTTAGCCGACTTTACAAGTAATGTTCCAGTAAGTAATCTATTAAAAACAAAATCATGGATTTTAATTGGCTCTCACTCTCTGGAATGGTGGCTCTCAAAATCCTGTTCTGTAGCTCAAAGTGATTCGGTAAAATCATGAAACTGAACAAGCTTCCTATAAATGAGCCGAAAACTTTTGAAAGATTTGATTTCAGCCGGCTCCATGGGAAGCATGTGCAGTCACTGAAGAATATCTCTTCTCTGTCCGCTCTGTATACAAGAAAAAAATCTGGCCTTTATTAGACCGCAGGGCGTAAGCTCCCCATCTGGCTATGGCTTTGGGCCGGGAATGCTACCTGAAAGGATATAAAACCTATTTCTTAAGGACAAGCGAACTTAAACAAGAGCTTATGGATGCAAGAAAACACGGCCGGGAGGACACTGTCATCATCGGACTGGTAAAGCCTTCCTGCCCAATCATTGATGTGATTGGCTGGTGTGTGTGTGATAAGGAGAACACACATATGTTCTTTGATGTGATTGACCGCCGCTACAATAAAGATGGTCCCAGTACTATGATTTTTTTACCCGCAATAAGACGCCAAACCAGTAGGAGGAATATTTCGACAAAGACGATACGCTGCTTTGTTCTTTAGACCGTGTATTTGATGATGCCACCGTATTTATGATCAAAGGTGACAGCTACCGGGGACGTAAGCCAGAAACACTTGGTCTTGAGGCTGGTATCGCAAAACATACGGGGGTTAAAAATGCGTAACTGTTAATAGCATACATGATGCATTGGCGTTTTAATCCGACTCTAAATGGTGAAAATCCCCCGACGCTAACACCACTTCCGGATACAGCAAAAGAGAAATCGCTAAAATTTCGCATTGTGGTCGAAACATAGTCACCAAGTATCTTAATATCGATTATGAATCCCTATGTAAAAGAGATTATAGTAGCAGTATGGATCAATTTTATGAGATATCGTAAAAGAGTTGAACGCAGGTGTGAGCCGAAAAGATGTCTATTGTCATCTACTCAAAAAAGGTTATACGGGTTAGTATTCGGCTGCCTAGGATTATATGAATAAAATCATAAATCTAAAGCATATTGATATATCTGTTTATAAAAATTCTTCTGCAGAGGTTATTCAAAAACGGAAGAAACTGCAACAATATGACCATATTTCACGAACAGGCATTTTCGCTTTCTTTGGATGAACACTAACTTGAGCAAGGCACATTGTTTTTATATTATGGAGCATTATTCTAAAATCCGTCAGTTATATATATCCGAGACTTCCGAAATATATACGATTCCAAAAATATGGTGCTACTTTATTTATTCATTGAAAAGTATAACTATCAGAAATACAGGAATTATTCCGCTTTGCAGATGGGCTTGAAAATGATAAAGTAGTCGAAAATTTGGTCGCAAGTCCTCTGTCTAATGGATTTGTTAAGGGGACAAATAACAAATTAATAATGGTAAAGCGTACAATGTATGGCCGATCTATCCGTAGGTTATTTAGAAGAAAAACTTATGTATGGATCTAATGTATAAATACTAAAATATCCGGTAGACCCCTGACACGCCGTAATAATCATCAAAAATTTCACTGATAATCAATATCAGTAATCCAACATACTATATTCATCCATCTATTTTTGAAAAGTAAAAAATCCTGTACAAGGCAGTTCAGAAACTAAACATATTTCTTATCTCTTCTTTGTACAGGATTAACTCAAAACACCTAAAACATATTAACAATTATTAGTATACCGAACTAACATTTACACGAACCATTTGTTCGCCTTCTATCCAAACTAAAAAAAACATGTGATACTAATGCTTCTTCCATGTAAAGCCCAAACAATATTTTAAGCAATTTTATGAACAATACTTTCTACATACTTTACAAATTCACCAAAATTGGGATAAACATCAACGCCAAGCATATCAATATCAAATTCACAACCATATTTTTCTTCCAGTTCTATTATTATACGTATAAAATTTATAGAATTAATTCCCAATAAATCTAATGTATCACTATTTTGAATTTTACCTGGATCTAACACTACATCAACATGTGAACATACTATCTTTCTAATTTCATTCTCTATTTCCATATTTCTGCACCTCGTATTATATTGAATTATTTTTCATTGCCAGTCCAATAATAGCTATACTAGTCTGGCTATAACGGTATATAACCTTCATCTTAACATCATCATATATAATAATATCAACTTCTTATTAATTATGTAAATTTATTTCACCTCCTACTATAATAAAATCTGGAATCCTGATTAATATCACCAGTACAACTTGACATCTTCCCAGTACAACTGTAATATAATAATATTATGTTGCTTTGAAAGGTGAATGCGAATGAATAGTTATTTATTGATATTTGAAAACGAAAACTTCAACGTAAAAGATAAATTAATTTCCTGCATTTCACCAATTCGTCAAGAAAAAATGAATAGATATCTTTTTGACTCTGATAAAAAGCTTTCTTTATTCAGTGAGCTTACCCTTCGCATGGGACTCTCAAATATGCTTGGCTGCAGCCCTGATTATTTTCGCTTTGGAAGCTATAAAAACGGAAAGCCATTTATTACAAATGAACCCAATATCTATTTTAACCTATCTCATACAAAAAACGCCTTACTATGCAGTATCTCAACTATCTCAAACATCGGTGTTGATATTGAGCAAATACAAAGTATAGACTATACACTTTTTAAATATATAGCACATCCCGACGAAAAACGTATACTTCAATCTTCTCCTAATACGCAACATGATTTATTATTTTATCATTTTTGGACTAGAAAAGAGGCATATTGTAAAAGAACCGGTATGGGGTTGCGTCAAAAGTTGTCTACCGTCAACACAACAACATCTGAACCCGACAATCATTTCATTACCTGGAAAACTGATAATTATATTTGTTCAATATACTGTAAATGTAACGATAAAAATCATATATATATGATTACTGAAGAAACTATCAGAAAGTTTTTTTATCGTTTCCTTTAATCTAGACTGAAGTTTGATGACAAAAAATCAATATCCGTTTCTATACCTCTTCATTACTAGTATATTTTTAATGATGAAAGTTTTTAGATTTTATTTGCCTAAAAACTTTCATGATATTTTATACATTCACAATTATTAAACTCTGCAAATCGATTTATGCAACTTTTAAACAAATCTTCTGGTATCCTCTTATTTTGTTCAATCCAAATTTTTTTGATATCGAGAGTATGTTCTTTTTTTCTGTTTTCTACTTCTATTCGACCGATCAATCGATCATTTAATAAAATAGGCAAAACATAATATCCATATTTTCGTTTGGCTTGAGGTGTATATATTTCCCACTTATATTGAAATCCAAAAAGATAATATATCAACTTTCGATCCCACATCATATTATCTAGAGGAGCAATAAATTCCATTCTTTCTTGATACGAAGATAAATTTAGAGAGTCAATCAATAATGCTTTATCTTCTGTGGTTAAATAGAAAGAATTATTCGTATTTTCTACGAATATTTCTTGAATCATCTCCTTTTCTGCCATTTCAAGAAACGCTTTATTTCTATTACTTACAGAACAATTATCGATATTTAGCCATGCATCTGAACCTCTATTCCATAATAATCCAACAGATTTAATCCTTCGGTAAATTCTCCATACGAAAAACTCCCATTCGTTCTTCAATGGATTTTCTTCTTTTAATATCTCCTGAGGAATATATCGTTCAGCTAGACCATAATACTTCCTATTCCCATCTTTATGATGAATAACTAGATCTCCTCTATAATACAAAGTTTCTAAAGCAGCTCTCCCCAAATTAGTGTTATTCCAATGCCAATCAGTTTTCACATTAAAATCAAAATCTTTTGATGTAACAATATCATTCTGCGCTATTTTCTCTAGTATTAGATTTTTTACTGAATTAATTTGTTCCATGCTTTTCCCAGTATTTTGATATTTTTTGCGAATAAACGAAAAATATTTCCAATCCTTAGTTCTTATAATGGACATGTTTTTATCCCAATAATCAATAAGATCACGCTCTTTATATAGTAATTCTTCAAGAAACTCCTTTTTAAATCCATCTACACGTGATTGAAGAATTATCTCTGCATTTTTACCGCAAACATCAATCGGATCATATTGCAAACATAGAATATTTTCGAAAAATTCCAGAATTCCTTCCTTCCCACAAAATCTTTTTTTCCCCAATAGACCTTGTTTATATAACAAATATTTTCGTGCTTCGTCTTTTGATATAATTATTTTCTCCAAAATTATACCTCCCGCTCAAAAAATAATAATTGGAATTTTATTAGTGTAATAAGAAAAATATCATGTGTTTTTCTAACATAACCCAACATGAAAAAGCTACTTCGAATAGAACTTATTATTCATAGAATTGTCAATACTTATTATCACGAACCTTCATTAAACAAATATATACGAATAAAAGATTAAACTTTAATGACTATACCATGACATTTGTTCTAAAAGCATTTTTGCATATAACCCATTTCTTGCTACAAGCTCTTTATGACTACCATCCTCAACAATTCTCCCTTTTTCCATTACTAATATTCTATCCGCATTTTTTACAAATCCAAGTCTATGAGTAATAATAATTGCAATTTTCCCTTTTGATATTTGATTAAATATATCATATATTTTCTTTTCTTCAATTGGATCTATTGCGGACGTCGGTTCATCAAGAATTATTATATCGTGGTTTCGATATATAGTTCTTGCTATAGCCAAACTTTGCCACTGTCCTCCAGACAAATCAATTCCATCAAATTCTTTTGATAGTATTTGATCTAAAGATCCACATATCTTTTTTATATCAACGTTTGACTTTTTCAGAACTTCTTCAATATATTTATCATTCTGTTGCTTCTCCACATCACTTATACATATATTTTCTAATGCAGAGAGCTTATATTTTCCAAAGTTTTGAAATAAAGCTGTACCACACTTAAAAACAGATTTCTGGTTTACATTCTCAATTAGAGTAGAATTATAAATTACTCTTCCTTGGTCTGGCGCCAACAACCCTAATAGTATTTTTGAAAGTGTGCTTTTCCCCGATCCATTAATTCCCACAATAGCTATTTTAGAATTTCTTTTCAAAGAAACAGAAATATTTTTCAAAGCAGACTTCTCACAGTATGGATAAGTGAAAGAAACATTCTCTAACCTAATCTCATCAATTTGTTCTTCTATTTTTTCTTTCTTTTCCACCATTTCTTCCATATCTAAGAATTGATATAAATTACCTGCTAGCCCATAATTCTTATATACTTCTCCTAAAAGCTGCACCAGTTCATAGGTCATGTCCATTAATTTTTGAAGCGAATAATATATTGCTACAAATATTCCTAATTCTATTTTATTTGTAAATATAGAATAAATAATCAATCCCAAAGATGTTATATATGCAGCGTATGTAAATATATCTAAGCAAAGATCTATAAGGTTCAATTTTTTACATGTTTCCCAATATTTATTGGTATATTTGTTTACAGAATTCTCATATTTTCTTAAAAAGAAATTCTGGAGTCTAAGTACTCTTGTTTCCTTATAAAACTCCTTATCCGTTAAACAATCCATATAGTAGTTTTTCTCACGTTCATATAAGACTGTCTCTTCCTGTAGCTTTTTCATCCGAGAACCTTTTACTAATTGTGACAAAACTTTAGGTATAAATATAAGCAAAATAATGGCCGTTAATTTGGGCTGCATGCAAAACAAATATATGCTAATACTTGTAAAAAAAATCAAGTAATAAATTAATCCTCTTAAAACATCTAATGTGGAATTTATAGCTGAAGCAACACCATTTATTGCCATACTTATTTTTTCAAATAATTTAACAGACTCAAACTCAATCAGTTGCAACCTACTCGCTTTGTCATTCATCTCTTCTATGATAATACAAATAAACCGCAGAAAATAGCTTCGATTCACAAACTCATAGAAGACATTTGTGATTCCATAAAGAATTAAAATTCCTCCTGTAAAGACGATCATTTTAATAACATGGTCTGTTCCATTTTGAATACTGTCGATCAGTTGTTGAACAACAACTATAGAGAACATATTAGTCAAAGACGCTAGTAATGCTACCAAAACGAAAACAGTAAAATATAAAGGAGTTTTTCTCATTCCATACTGAAGCGTTCTAAATATTACCTTTCCAAATGACATCTTATTGTTCATCATACCACTCCTTCTGTATATTAAACATTTTATTATATAACCCCTTCTTATTCATTAATGCTTCATGGCTTCCACTTTCAACAATTTTACCACGATCCATTACTAATATTATGTCAGATAATTTTGTTGATGCTAATCTATGGGATATAAACAATGATGTCTCCCCAGTTAATATTTTCTTAAACGTATGATATAAGTTGCTTTCTTCAATCGGGTCCAATGCAGATGTAGGTTCATCAAAAATTTTAAATGTACCTTCATGAAAAAGTGATCGGGCAAAAGCAATTTTTTGCCACTGTCCTCCAGACAAGTCGACACTTTCCGGGTAAAGTTTTCCTAAATTTGTTTCATAACCCTTTGGCAAGTTTTTAATTAGTTCATCTAATCCAATCTTATCTACTACCGACTTAATTTTTTCTTCGTTCCAAATTTCATCAATATTTCCTATCCCAATATTTTCTTCTGCCGAGATCGCATAACGAGCAAAATCTTGAAAAATAACAGAAAACAAGCTATGATATTCTTCAGCATCAATACGATTTATATCAATACCATTAATTAATATTTGCCCTTCGGTAACTGGATAAAGCCCCATTATTAATTTTGTTAATGTTGTTTTTCCACAACCATTTTTTCCTACAACAGCATAATGTTTTCCTTTTTCGAACACAAAAGAAACATTATTCAAAACATAATGATCAGTTCCCGGATATTTAAAACTAACATTTCGGAATTCAATTGTTTTTATCTGTTTTAAAACTACTTTTGAATCTAATGTTTCTGTTGGGGTAGTAGATAATTCTTGGAGCTTCTGAACATCTTTAAAATACTCTATGTCCAAAGTAAGTTCCCCGACAATTTCAGGAATAGATTTACTCAAAGACAGTTGAAGTTGCAACAATGCAGTAAATAAAGATACATACAGACCAATAGATATAAAGTCATTATCATATAAACTGGTGGCACCTATCATTATTATAACTATAATCATGACCATAACTATATTTGCAATTATCTTTCTACACGCCCACTTTACATGAACTTTATCCTCCATTTTCAAAGCTTTCAAAAAGTATTTTTTAAATCGTTTATTATAATATTTACCATATCCAAACAGATTTCTCTCTGCCGCCATATCCCTTCCTCTAAGCATATGGAATTCAATATAGTCCGATTGTCTTTGCATCAACGAATTAGACCTCAAAACCTCATATTCTTTTTTCTTAGACATCGAGGAACTAATTATTAATGGAAGAGGTAATAAAAGAATAAAAATCGACAGCAAACTACTTTTCACAAACAAAATTGTCAAACTAACACTCAAAACTTGAGTAATTAAAGTAATTAATGAAAGTATGTGAGTATAGCTTAAATTAAATCTATCCAATCCAGGTTTTCTCAATACCCTATTAATAAGATTCATTTTTTCCTCATCTTCGATATACTCATACTTGAGTTGACTTGTAGAATCTATAATTTCCAAATTAACCGTTTTTTTGAGTTTAATTTCAACCTTGGCATTACACATATTTTTTAGGTAATTCATAAAACCAGTAAGGAAAAAAAACAGTGCTAAGATAGTTACATACTTTAAAGTCCCAATTTTATTAGTAGATAATAAATTATTGATAATTGATTCATTAATTCGTAAATTCAACGCAGGTATCATACCTATACAGAAAGTTAATACTATTGAAAAAATCACCTCTCTTTTAGCAACCTTATTACATACAATTATTCCATAACACGCTCTTTTAATATTATCAATATACTTTGTCATAGCTTTCTTTCCTTATCCCAAATTTGTATTTGCTAATTCGAGGAGTTTGTTTCTATCCACTTTCCCATTTACATTACAAGGAAATTCCTTTAGCCGGATATAACTTGATGGAATCATATAATCAGCTAAATATTCTTTCAATTCATTTCTAATATCAGCTGCTTCTATCGGTGCATCTGAAGAATAAAAGCCAATAAGGTAATTACCATACTTACCTTTTTTAGATAAGACCTTTACCTTATTTATGCCATTTATTTTCATCATATGATGCTCTATCTCTTCCAATTCAATCCTATATCCTCGAATTTTAACCTGCTCATCTTTACGTCCCAAAAAATAATATTTATCATCTATCTTTTCAACAATATCACCTGTTAGGTAAAATTTTTCTTCTGTTTGTCCAAAATATTTAAATTTATCTTTATTCTGTTCTGGATTATTCAGATATCCAATTGTTAATTGTATTCCTGATATACATAATTCACCCCGTCCATCTCCTTCAATTATATTACCATTTTCATCAATAATTATAAAATTGTTGCCTAATAGTGGGTATCCTAAATCAATACGCTTTCCCTTATTCACGTTAGAAACCGAGATCCAGATTGTCGCTTCAGTGGGACCATAAACATTGAAAATATTAATTATTCCATTTTCATGTAACTGATTTCTTAATGATAACGGAAAATTTTCACCACCAATTAATACTTTTTTTATTTTACTACACCAATCTCTTTTTCGGCCAACTTCTAATAATAAGTCCATTCTAGATGGTGTGGTTTGTATTACAGTTACTCCGTATGTTTCAATTTTTTCAAGTAACAAATATGGATTATTAATTGTTTTTTCATGAAATAACACTATTGTCATTCCCGACAAAACCGGTAATACTAATTCCACCATTGAAATATCGAAGGAAATAGTCGTCAATGCTGCAATGATATCATCTGAGATAAAATTAATAGTTTTGGTAAAATTTTTTAGGAAAGCCCAAAACGAATCATAAGTAATAGGAACTCCTTTAGGAAATCCGGTAGTTCCAGATGTAAACATAATATACGCGACATCTGAATTAGATGACAAAGTTTCATTACACTCTATTTTCTGAAGCATTTCTTTCTTTTCGTAACTCGAAAGGCATTTCAAAAAATCATTAGTTAATACGATAGAACAGTTGCTCGCTTTCAGCATATATTCTATCCGCAACTCTGGTAATGAATTGTCTATTGGTAAAATTACTCCGCCCACTTTAATAATTGCCATATAAGCAACAATTAAATCGGTACTTCGTGACATTCTTACTCCAACAACAACATTTCTTCCCACACCTAATTTTAAAAGCTTCAATGCTACATGTTCACTTTTCCGTTTCAGTTCAGAATAATTAATTGTATTATCAAAACCGATAACAGCATTCTTATTACTATATTTTGATACTACATTTTCAAACTGCTTCCATATTCGCTCGTTAATAATATCGCCTCCTAAATAATATGACAGTATTGTGAATGATTTATACTCAAACACATACCCAATAATTACTCGACCCAACTCTCAAATTTCTTGATTTAAACCTTTAACGCAAACTAAATACTCTATATATAAGAACAGCTAAAATTCAATCATAAAATAACATTCTATAATTTCAAAACATTCAAATCTTTAGATTAGCGAAATTATAATTAATAAACCAAGAAATATTTAACAAAATATCGACAATTGTCACTTAATTCAATCATCTCACACTCCTTACTTATGTTGTCACAAATTACCAAAGCTAGAATCCGAACAGACTATTATTTTTACAAATAAAGAGCTATTTCCAAATTAAAAACGGATAAGGATTCTACCTAAATCATGATTGTAATGCTCCTAGTAAGAACATACATTCTCCCCGGTACATTATATCACAATTAGGAATTAAAGTCACTTACCCGTTATCATATAATAAGGGTTAATCAAAAAGTTTAATCAGTCTACTTTTTGTCCTGCTATCATTTCACGTTGAACTATAAAATTGATCGTTTCATATTACCATTGTACTTTTTACGCTGCTAGAATTTTCTTTTTCTGGTAAAAAATATATCTTTTATGAAATTCTGACAGCAAGCACCTTAAAGTATGTTAATTATGATAAAGAAAGCTCTTTAATCACATATGAAATAGGCATTCTTATCTTTATTTTAATAACATTTCAAATTTCCCTTATCACTATATAATCTGGAATTTTTGAAACATTATCAAGGTTATTAACTAACATCTCATAATTATCCTGAACAGTTTCCTGTAAGAATCCAGCAAACCTTAATGTAACATACATAATACGATTCTTAGAGTTATGTACAAATTCCGCCTTTAAAATCGCAGCTTGTTTTTTTGCTTTCATGCAAAGCCAATTCAGTATTACAGTTCCAATGCCTCTCGACATTACTCTACACGAAGCTAAAATGAGTTTTAAGATCCACTCATTTCCCTTTAATTCTACAACTACTATACCAATTTTACCATAGCCACCATACTTATCCTCCAGTTCTACAACATATATCATATACTTGTCATCTGAAATCATCTCCAATAACTCATCATAAGAATATGTATATCCCGTCGAATTCAGTTGGTGTGTACGAATAGTTAGTTCTTCAATCCTTGAAATATCTTGCTTTGTCGCCCTCGATATTTTAACTTCTAACCCTAGAGAAGCCAAAAATTCTTCACTTGTTCCTTGAAAATTAGCCTCATCTATTTTTCTTCTTCTCTCGTCACTATATAATAATCTACGCATTTTAGATTCTTCAGTGACATTCATGTTATCCAAATCGAGCACTTGAAGTAATTCTTTGGAATTGCTAATACAGCAAACTTCCGGAATACTATTTTTCACCTCATCTAACTCAAATTCACTATCATCAATAAATATGAACGAATCACAGTTTAAATTCAAATTCCGAGCAATATTTTTAATAGATTCAGACTTTGGTCCCCAATGAATTTGTGGATATAAAAAATATTCTTCAATCCCCAATTCTTTTAATTTTAACAATATATCTTCTTCATTATTTTTACTTGCTATAGATTGTAGAATTCCTCTCTGATCTAAATCAAATAACAGTTTTCTGTGTTCCGGTGATAAGATAATGCTGTCTCCTTCTAAAAAAGTTCCTTCCCACAATGTATTGTCTAGATCCCATATTACACATTTATATTTATTATTCATTATGCTTTGAGTGGTGTTTATAGACGTAAAACACCTATTTTCCTTTCTTGTAATTTTGGATATTCTTTCTAACTTAATCAGTTCCCCTTCTATATACGTCTTTGCTAATTTGCTTTAACGGATATAAAATAACACGCATATGTTTTAAAATTATAAATACCAGTCAGCTATAAATAATTCGTGCATCTGTGAAGTCCCCTCTATTATCTCAAACATTCTAATATCACGAAAAAACATTTCAATTAAGTTATTCCCCATGCAAGATGATGCACCCAATATTTGCGCTGCTTTAGGAACAACCTTATTTACCATTTTAGAAGCATGATATTTTGCTATCCATGTTTCTACTATAGATTCAGGTGATTTTTCACCTCTTGATTTGCCCGCCTCCATACATAGAGCATAAGACGCTTTATACTCTGTTATCATTTCTGATATCATTTTTTTTATCAATTGATTATCTTTAATCTTCCTATGGAATTGGATTCTGTCATTTGCATATTTACATGCAAGATATATACTTTGTTCAGCAATCCCAACACATCCCCATGCTACCGTATATCTTCCATACTCAAGGGCAGAAAATGCAACCTGATTTAATCCTACTCCCCATGATGCAATTAAGTTTTCTTCCGGAACAAAAGTATTATCAAAATAGAGTTCTGCTACCATAGTTGATCTTAAACCAGACAAATTACTGACCTTCTGAACTTTAATTTTTCTATCCCTTTCTACAATTAACGCTCCTGGCAGACCATTATATTTACAAAATACAATAAAAATGTTAGCAATTTGTCCCATTGTAACCCAAACTTTTTTCCCAGAAAGTAAATATCCCCCCTTACATTTTATTGCTACGGATTCAATTGCTTGAGAGTCCGAACCTGATTCTTCTTCTGCAAGAGCAAATCCTCCTATGCAGCTACCTCTCGCTAATAGAGGGAGCCATTTATTTCTCTGTTCCTCATTCCCCCAAGCCGTAATAATTTTTGAGATCATTCCCTGTACTGTAAATATACTTCGTACAGACGGACTATACTTTGCAAACTCCTTGTTAATTAATCCAATGCTTATTTCATCAGCTTCTAATCCACCATATTTTTTACCTATATTTAATCCTAAATATCCACGTTCAGAAATAGAAGAAATAAATTCCATCGGTATCTTTTCATCTTTATCATATTTTAATGAATAATTTTTTAAACTATCTTCTAAAAATTTTTTTACGGCTTCTATTGATAAGTCACTTTTTAGATTATTCATTTACTTTACCTATTTTTTCAAGCACAAATTCCGTTAAAGCATTTACTGTTCTAAAATTTTCAATATTCAAATCAGGCGATTGAATCGAAATATCAAATTCCTTTTCCAAAAATAAAATTAATTGTATTGAATACAGAGAATTAATCAGCCCGCCTCCAAAAATATCCTGAGAATCATCAAGATTATCATTACGTGTTATTTTACATAAAAATTTTTTTATTTCATTTTTAATATTTGCTTTTTCCATTTTTTATTCCTCCGAAATAGTCATTAATATTTATAAAAACCTTTTCCTGTTTTTCTACCCAAATTATTTTCAGCTACCATTCTTTCAAGAAGTGGGGCTATTTTAAATTTATTTCCCTCAAAGTATTCACCCATAATGCTTAATGTATCTTTGACCACATCAAGTCCAATTAAGTCCGCCGTTTCTAGAGGACCCATTTTATGTCCGTAACAGCACTTGAATATTTTATCAATATCCTCCGGTTTTGCCACTCCTTCATCTACTAAGAATATTGCTTCATTCATCATCAAATGTGAAATTCTGTTTGACACAAATCCTGGTGAATCGTGAACTACTATACTATCTTTCCCTAACCCTTTAAGAAACAGTAAAGCCTCCGATAAAACACCCTCACTTGTACTCTCAGCTTGTATTACTTCTACGGCATCTATAAGTGGTACAGGGTTCATAAAATGTACACCTAGCATATGTGTTTTTATTGACAAGTCTTGAGCAATATCTTTAATGGGTATACAAGATGTATTAATCATGAAGATACAATCTTTTTTACATATTGATTCTAGGGAATGGTATATTTTTTTCTTTTCTTCAATATTTTCAGATATATTTTCAATGATAATATCTGCGTACTTCAGTGTTTGGATATCTGTGGAATACAATATGTTTTTTTTAGTAACCTCTTCATCAATATCTATTCCTCTTAACATTGAATAGATGGCAATTTTGTTTTCAATCTCTGTTTTTGCACGCCCAATCTGATCCTTATCAATGTCAATTAATCTAACTGATATTTTTTTCTGCAGTAAACTAATAGCAACACCAATTCCCATAGTTCCTGCACCAATAACACCAATTGTTTTCATCGTACTTCCTCCAATAAATTGAGTATAGCGTGTTGTTCTGCGTATAGCATTCTTTCATTTTCTAATAGTTCCAAATAGCTTTTTTGCAGCCTTGAATATATAGATACTTCATGCTGAAAGCTGGATTTAATTATTAAATTTTGCACGTTTTTCCATTTTTTTATATTTGCTGATATATCATCAGTTAACAACTTAAATGACTTCCTTTGCGTCCAGTCATAAGATCTCAGCAAATACCATCTCCATATTCTTTTTCTGGCTGGTACAAAATAAAGCGTTTCATATAGTTTTTCTAGCATTTTGCTCTGTGTTGACTGATCAAGATACTTATACTCGTCTAATTTTTCTGCAATCCTAATTAGTGAATTATATCCTTCATCTTCTCTTTTAGAATAGAAATTCCTATCGCATTTTTTTAGACTTAAATTAATCAACTCATCTGGATCAGCCTTCAACCTTTTAATTTCAAGATAACTATATCTATGCATTATAGGCTTCCCACTCAAAATACCATCTTTTTGATTCATAGAGCTTCTTGCTTTTTCTAAATCCTCAAACCGAATATCACCTTTATAAAACCAAGGAGAGTACCAATCAATAATACTTATATTCTTTTTATCTTCCGAAAATCCGCAAATAATTAGCGAGTGAATAGAATGCTTTTTTAAATAATAAGGAGTATATGGAAGAAAGAAAACATCTACGTTAGCAACCACAGGAATCCCTCTCTGTACCAATTCAAAGTTTTTCTTCCATATTTGCTCTTTAGTTTCAATGGTATCTTCTTCAGATTTAAGACACTTCTTATAGCCATCAAGAAGACTCGAATTTGGATCTCCAACGCTAAAACTATCAAATTCATTAGTATTATTAATCTTGTACTCTACTACTGTATTGAGATAGAAATCTGTTTCGGGTATTTGATAAAACTGCATTATTATTCTATAACAATTCAAAAAGCAAAAATATTCAAAACTCTCATCATACGATGGTTTGAAATCAAAAATGTCCAAATTCATTTATTATTCCTCAATTATACTTTCCAAATGTGTTAAGATTTTATTAACAGTAGTAAACTGTTCAAATCCAACGTCGTCATTAATAATTTGCTTACCTAGTAATTCTTCCAAAGAGAATACTAGTTCAACCAATGCTAATGAAGATAAAATTTTACTATCTACTAGTTCCTCATCAGGATCAATCATACTCGTTAATTCACTATTATTAAGAATCACTTTCTCAATAGTTTCTTTTGCCATTTCCAGCTGTTCTTTCTTATTCATGTTGTTCATAATTAATCTCCTTATCTACATATTTCTGAATATGCATTATGATTGTGAATTGATTCATAATTTTCAACAGACAAATCACTTATGTTCCAATTTGTTTTATTCTTAATATTGATATTTACATCACGTGCTATATCTTCTACAAATTTTGGTGAATTAAATGCTGCTTCTGTAACAAATTTTTCATCTTTACGTTTTAATACTGAATAAAGCTGGCTTGAACCAGATTCTTCTATTATCTCGATAACTTTTTTAAGGTCACATATATCAAAATCGTTTATTTTAACTTTTACTTTTCCTCTTTGATTATGCGCCCCATACTGGCTAATCGCCTTAGAACAAGGACATACAGATGTTATTAGAGTAATTACAGTAATATCAAAATGTACTCGTTCATGATCTAGCCTTGCACTAATGATACAATCATAATTCATGAAGCCAATTTTTTTACTAACCGGAGCAGACTTTTTCATAAAATAGGGAAACATTATCTCTAAATATGAATTATCACTTTCTAATCGTTTTCTCATACTACTAAGTAAATGTAGTATAGTTTGATTGTTTACTGTACCATCCCACATTTGTAAAATTTCAATCAAACGACTCATATGGATTGCCCGTTCATCAGCTTTCAATGAAACATATGCATTAAGATTTGCCACAGTGGGACATACTTCCTCACCAATTTGTAGTTGAATTGGCCTCTGAAATCCACGAATTCCCACCTTGTCCAGAAAAATTCCTCTGTTTTCTGGAGACTTTTGTATATCAATCATTATTTCCACTCCTTAATTTTCTGTAATTTCCACATAGCATTTGCTTGTCTCATTTAACTTAATTCGCTTGAGGGTCATATTATGTTTCTTCAACTCCTCAGATAAATTCTGAAAGATGTATGCTCCCATATTCTCTGCTGTTGGAACTTCAAAGTATTCATTTAAATTTTGATGATCATACTTTGATATTACAGTATCCTCGACGAGCCGTTTCAGATCCTTAAAATTAAATAACCAGCCATTCTCATTGATTTCTCCAGCCACTATAACTTCTAACTCATATCTATGCCCATGTAAGTTACTGCACTCTCCATATATATCTTTTCCTGGCAAGAAATGACAGGCCTCAAATTCGAACTTTCTTCCAATATGAATTTTCATTATACTATTCCACCTTTCATTTAAAACTGTACTGAATAAATTCCCACAACTACTAAACTTGATGCTCCATTACATTAAAACTTAATCTTCTACCTTTACTCTTTGTATCTGTCCACTAAAAACAGTAAGTTATTACTGAATTGGACTATATCATTTGTTTTAAACCAGCCATCTGCACCCGTAATATTTTTTTCGCCTCCATCAACAAGATATGCTTCGGATACCGTTTTCCCTTTTACATATAAAACATTATTTTGCACCCTAAATTCTAATCCATTAATAATTCTTCCAACACTCCAGTAATTATTTACATCTGGAAACAAATTCACCGAGATTGTACTTACCTCCATCATTCCATACATTTGATTTATCCATCGCTTGTACTTTTTATAAAAATTCAAAGCTGTTTCTTTTGACAATTTGTTACTTGATGATATAATCCACTTTGCATGTAGAAAGGTATCTGCTTCAATGAAGTCGGAGGATTCTGCCATTCGTTCAAAAATTTCTGGAACACCAATAATAATAGACGCATTACGTAATTTCTCAGCAGAATTTTTAACAATAAACCAACGATCAGTAATAAGTAAACTAGCAGCATGCAACGACGCAATTAATCCCATTGTTAATCCATATCCATGATACATAGGTACAGGGCAATAAATAACATCATCAGATTGGTAGTTAAGAGTAGAAATAATATTATTACTATCTTCGTTCAAATTTTCTATTGTTCTTTGAGCCATTTTAGAGACTCCTGTGGTTCCTGATGAACATTGAACAAAACAAAATCCTTCCTGAGAATTCTGTTCTAATGTTCCCCATGTTCGTGTAACCTTTTTGTTTATCAAGTTTTTCCTTACAATATAAGGGCATTCTAAAGGAATAAGTAACTTTTCAAGGTAAGATTCAATAATAAATATTTGAATTTTTCCTTTCTTTTTCATCTCAATAAGCTCATCTTGACTTACATTTGGATTTAATAGAAATACTTTATTATTATTTCTAGACAAAGCAATTAAAATTTTTACATAGTCAATTGAATTGTGAAGTATTACCCCTACGTTAACTCCAGATTCTATCCCCTGCTCTCTTAAATATGAAAATAATAAATCAACCTCTTTTTTTAGTACATCATATGTAATTCTGGAATTATCACATTGTATTGCATACTTATTCCCATGTTGATTACATGCCATTTCTAAATATTTGTATAATAGCATCCTAAACTCCCATCTTATCTTCGTTATAAGGATTCTCCTGATTTCTCAATGCATTTAAAAAGGTACTAATATATAGCCGCCATGTATTTTCATCCATAAACATTGATGAAATATTCCCCGACCAAGGCATACCTAATTGTGTAAGTTTCAAAACATCATTGTCCCATTTGAGAAGACCATCTTTAACAAGTTGTTCGATCTTATCTTTATAATCATCAAAATTTGGAATTTCGTCCTTTTTTATCTCCATTAATATTGGAAAGAAAACCATTGTTCGATCATTATGCTGTCTTTCCGTGCACACCATAGACAAATTCGCCGGAAATTTTCTTTGATTAATTTGATTGAAATATTCCGAAATACTACAGGTATTTTTGTATACATACCCATCTATATATCCTCTTGATGATACTCCTACTCCAATTACATTCTTGTTCTTCAGGTAAACCTCATCTCCACGATGTATTTTCTTTTGAACTTTCGAATATGTGTTAGTAATGATTTGTCTATATCCATTCTTCTTAAGCCAGGAGTCCCCTGCTTCAAACATCATCAGCTGATTATCATTTGATGGATTTACTGTAAAATAATCTCCTTTTTTAACTAATCTGTCTAATTTTGTATTTGGAAATAGTGCCATATTGTAAATATCAATATGGTAAGGTTGTAACTCTGTCACTAGCTCAAGATCCCTTATCCAATCATCCAGAGTTTGATTCGGTAGATTGTACATCATATCAATACAATATTCTGTTAAACCAGCAGCTCTCATAGTATCCACGCCATGATAAATGTCTTCAAGAGTTGCTTTTATCCTCATTTCTTTTCGAATACTTTCTTTAAATGTTTGAATTCCAAAACTCACTCGATTAATACCCAAATCAAGTAATCCCTTAACATATTCAGAATCATTAATACAATTTATTGAACCTTCTGTTGTCCAATTATCATTAATTTCAATATTAAAGTTCTCTTTAATTGTATCGACGATTCTTTTAAATTGTTCAATGGATAATAACAATGGGTTACCACCACCAAAATGAACAGATTGAATCGGAAAGTCGCTAAAATACTTTGTTCTTGCATACATTTTTATTTCTGTGACAACTGCATCTACATAATGATCTAATTCAGAACGTGATGCATTTTTTAGATACGGGCAAAACATACAACTTGAATCACAATACGGAATATGTACATACAAATTAGTTTCTGTCTTCTTTTCATTGTTAGATTTTAAAAAATCAAAAAAGTTATCATCAAATTGTCGTGTGTGTTTAATTTTAGTTAATTTAGGGTATACCCAAAAGTCATCCATGCGTTCGTTAAATAATTTTTTCATTTTAATCTCCCTTCTGCTACTAATCGTTAATATAGATAATATTGTTGATATATATTATGAGCCATAGTTACAGCTCAAAAACACTTTAGCTTTTTTGGTATAAGACACTCTTTCTAGTGTTTTACTACTATTCTTCATTTGATCATATTTCATTTTCACCATCCCAAACATGCAATTGTAATCTTGTAGTATACCTCAAATTATTTTGTATACACAAGCGAATAACCTGTTTCTGAACTCGTTCTAAATCAGCCTTAGATGATGACAATGCCATAATCAATACTTTGTCATAATTCACTTGAGGCAATTCTTTTAAAATTTCTTTTACTTCGTTAAAATCTTCTTCGAAATCTCTTACGACAAATTTTAGTTGATATCCATTATTATTTATATATTGATTAATGACATCCGGATAAATCGTTTTCAAATTCATCGAATCATTCCCCGAATGTTTAAGTTTAGGACTTATGCTAACTAAATCACATAAAGTTTTTCTATATATTGTTCCGTTTGTTTCCACTGTTATGTGATACCCCTTATTCTTCAACATACCAATTAGGTATTTGATATCTTCATAAAGCATAGGTTCTCCACCAGTTATAACAATATGCTTTGCCGTATACTGAGAAATTTGCTTATCAATCTCTTCCCAAGAAAGCAACTCTTTCTTTATCCCCTCCTTTGTCGTATCGCACCATCGACATCTCAAATTACATTCAGCAAATCTAATAAATATTGATGGTACTCCTTGTAATATTCCCTCTCCCTGAATTGTCTGAAAAATCTCTGTAATTTCAAATCCCACATCATCTTTCATGGTTAACCCACCTCATAATTCTGTTTATTTTCTTCCATTTCAAAAAAAGTTCCTCGCACTCATTTCTCATATATCCTGAAACAATTTCGATATCCAAATTTTGAGATTGCACAATATCTTTTATGGATATATCTATCTCATTAAACCCGACTGCTATGGAATCCTTTATGCTACATCCGTAAACGACTCTTTTAATACCACTCCAATGAATTGCGCCAAGACACATTAGACAAGGCTCTGTGGTACAAAATATTTCTATTTTTTCTCGTCCTCTTTTATCCATTAATTTATCAATAGCATTAATCTCTGCATGTCTTACATTTGACTTTTCTACAACACATGTATTATGTGCAGTTATTATTTCATCTTCCATTTTAATGCAGCATCCAAATGGATAATTGTATAATTTCAATCCACTTTCGGCTTCTCTAATAGCTAATTTCATACAATCTTCATCTGTATACATTCTATTCTCCACCTTTATATTTGCCATCAATGAATTTTCCTATTTCTAATATTGTCTGGTATCTCATGATATCAACTCCTTCCACCTCAATACCGTTATCCTGTAATTCTGCCGCGATTTTCATGGCGAAAATTGAGTCCCCACCTAAATTAAAGAAATTCTCGTTGATATCCACTTCACGATATCCCATAAACTTCTCATATAATTTTGCCAACATTTTTTCACTTTCAGTATAATCACCGGATTTTCTTCCTAGAATTATTATCTCCTCTGACTGAACTTTATTTCCTGTTTCAAAGTTTTGAGCTGAACACTCGTCATCTTGAAATTGAAATGGTAAGCTGTCCAGATGTTTCCAAAGAATACTATCGGAATTTACTTCTCCGACATAAACCTGCGATAACCTATTTTCGACTATCGTCTTAAAACATTCCACGGCATTCCTTACCATTATCTTTTTAAAGATGGACTTACCCTCACTAGTCATCAACTTCTTATCTAATCCTATATCTTGCCACTCTGGCCAATTTATTGTATATGTATTGATTCCTAAATCGTTGAGATAGCTTTGATACGAATTTAAAAAACTATTAGCCATAGTATATGTTGCATTACCAGGCCCGGAAATCAAAGTCATTACACTTGAGAAAAGAACTAAGAAATCTATTTTTTCCATCTTTTTAAGTGAATTTCCAATGTTCATAGTACCTTGTACCTTAGCCATAATGCTCTTTTCTAAAGTATCTAAAGATAAATTATTAATTGTATCCCCGTTATCATCTACTGCAGCTTGTACTACACCAGAGATTGGTCCATACGCTTTTGTAATTTCATTAAGAACAGTCTGAACTTGTGTCTGATCACAGATATCTACAACTTTAAATGCAAGCGAAATGGCTTTACTCTCAATTTCTTTAAATTCGGAATATTTAGTATATTGTGCCTGATCTACGGAAGGATCACACGAATCCCACAATTTCCGACTAGCCTCTTCATCTGTTCGGCATAATATTACTAATTTTATCTTCTCACTTTCTGCCATGAATCTTGCTAGTTTTCTTCCGATCCTTCCATTCCCACCAACAATTACATAAACTCCCCCCTCCCGTAAAAATACTCCTTCGCTTCTTAAATGTTCTTTATCTATTTTTTTTATATACTCGATATACCGCTTCCGTCCTCTATAACAGATTATAAATTCATTGATTTGTTTTTTAACTTCTTTAATCCAAAATTTATTATCTAGAACATCTACATCTATACAATGAGGATCGATTTTCGTGAACTCCCATATAATAGTTTTTAACGCTCCAATTATTAAAGAAGTATATGGATTAAGCTCCTCATAATTAGATATTTTTGCAGCTTTTTGCAAAACAACTATAAGTCTTACTCTTTCTTTGCATTTTTTCTCAATCAATCGAATCATTTTAAAGAAAACAAATATTTGTTGAATATATGTTTTATTTGTAAGTTCATCAAGAATATATATAACTTGTTTAATTCTGTAAGTTTCTAAGCATTTTTCAATATTTGCTAGATTACCTATTTCATTAACTATAAACAAATCAGCATCAAAACCATGCTTTTTGAAATCAGCATTAAGCTTGTGTATTTCAGCTATTTGAGAAATTACTAATGTTTTATAATCCAACGTCCCATTTACATTTTCTGCTTCTTTCCAAATGGGATAATACAGATCTGTAATATTAACATTATTCTTCTGCGCTATACTAATCCAAACTCGATCTTTTTTTAGTGGATACCCTGGAAGCGGAATATTTTTATATACTTTTTTGTTATATAGCACTTCGAAATTGACTGTTTCACCTACAGCAATTTTCCTGCATAAATCTTCTAAATTGTCACATGTATTGTTTTTCTGTTTATTGATACCCGAGGCATTTGGCATATTATTAGAAAAATATACCCCTGAAAACTCTTTTTGAGTTTCAAGTAATATAGACATTTTCTCTATCAACTCAACCATACTTTTTGCAAGTATAGCAACACGGTACGGATATACTTCTTTTCTCATGCAGCTAGAATAACATGCATTTTCAAAATCAATATCCTTATTTTTTTCAAAAAAGTCATGATATATCTTTATGTATTTTATAAGAGTACTTTCATCTTTTGCGCTTACTAAAAATACTAATTTTTCATTACTTTCTGTACTCCTCGTATCATTACAGAAATTTCTGTGCTCCTCTAAAACAACATGGCAATTTGTACCTGTAATTCCAAAAGAACTTACACCCGCTCTTCGTATTCCACTTTCTTCCCATTTCCTATACTCAGTATTTATATATACCTTCGAATTCAAAAAATCGATTCTTTTATTGGGTTGACTTAAATTGCAAATAGGATATAACTCTCCATAAAAAAGTTGTAAAGAGGTTTTAACTATTCCTGCAAGTCCAGCTGCACCTAATGTATGTCCTAAATTGGTTTTTACTGATCCTATCGCACACATCTGCCGACTATTTGTATATCTTCTAAATGCATTATTAATACCTGTAATCTCTGTAGGATCCCCTAATTTAGTTCCTGTTCCATGAGTTTCTATATAAGATATAGTTTCTGGATTAATTCCAGCCTTATTCCACGCTTGAACAATGACCTCTGTCTGGGCAGTCGGATTAGGAGCTGTTATTCCAATAGATTTTCCATCTTGATTAATTGCTGCCGACTTAATGACCGCATAAATATTATCGTTATTTTCTATTGCATCATGAAGATATTTAATTACAATAGCGACAACGCCTTCACCTTGTCCTACGCCATCTGCACGTTCGTCAAAGGCCTTTGTTTTACCATCTGAAGATAGTATCCCAATTGATCCAACTATATCGTTAATAATAGGATAAACAAAAATGTTTACTCCATTTACTACAGCCATTTCACAATCGCCCCCTGCCATTGATTGACATGCAAAATATAAAGCACTCAACGACGAAGAACAAGAAGTATCAATCACAACTGCTGGACCTTGCAAATCCAAAAAATATGATAGCCTTGCAGGTAATATTGCCGGTAAATTTCCCGAAAACAAACTGCTTTCTACTTTTTGATTTGTATCAACGATTAAATTATGATATACTTTTGAAGAATATTCAGCAGGAAAACCAGTAAATACACCAACCTTCTTCTTGCTAAGCATCTTTCTTGTGTATCCAGCATCTTCCAACGCATGAAATGATGTTTCAAGTAACAATCTTTGCGTTGGATCCATTAGAGTTGCTTCTTTAGGTGAGATATTAAAAAATCGATAATCAAATTTATCAATTTCATCAAAATATCCAGCTTGCCTGTATTTTCGTTTACTCACGTCATAATTACAGTAATTTAAATAATCCTCAATATCCCCTTTACGTTGTTCTGGACAAGATGATACGCATTGTACACCCTCCTGTAAGACTTTCCTAAAATCGTCAAGTGTATCAATTTGTGGAAATTTAACACTAATCCCTACAATCGCAATATCATTATCAGATGTCTTCGTTTCTTTTCCTATCATCTCTCCTCCTCCTAATTATTTTATTAAAGTAATAAAACGTCCCTGTTTCGATAAGCAGCTCTTTAATCTTATGATCAATTTCTTTTTCATTCAGTCCTTTTATAGACAAAATTCTAATTAAAGACTTGAGTATTATCCTCATTAAATCATTAGGCGGCACTAATTCATTCTCTTCGTGATATATTAATTGCTGTTGAATAAATTTATACTCTTTTTCTTCCAATTGGTATTTTTCATCAGATATCGCTATTTTATTCTTAGTAGCCACGGCAACCACAAGACAACGTGACATAAAATTAAACCGAGCTTCCGTTGATAATTTACTATAATGACTAATCGGGACCAATATATCGTCAAGTTCTTCTCTGTCCAACTTATTATCAAATGAATATGTTTCCATTCCATATTTATTTGTTAATAATAAATTTCTCAGAACTGTTTGCGGCGGCATCTCAACCAACAAATCACTTTGTGCTTGAGCAACAAATTCTACAGATTGTGTCCATCGAACAGAATTCACCAATTGTTCCGATAAATATTCTGCTAATCGAAAATCTTCATACGGACGCCCAGTAACATTTGATATAACCGGAATTGAACATTTCTTATATGTAAACTTCCGACAAAACTCATAAAAATCATTTTGAATGACTTTCATCTTTTTTGTATGAAACGGTCTTTTTATATTCAATTTCATACTCATACCTAATTTTTGAGTCTCGATCGTTTTGAGAACCAAATCTACAACTTCTACTCCACCAGATATAACAACTTGTTCTTCCGAATTCCAATTCGCAATCTCTACAATGTCATGATTTTCACTAGATATTTTTTCACAAATATCATTTAAAATTTTCGTGTCACACCCCATAATAGCAACCATTTTCCCAGAGGGTACTACTTTACTCCCCATTAACTGCCCACGTTTACGGACTATTTCAATCGCATCGTTTAATTTTAAAGCTCCGGAACAGGCTAATGCTGATATCTCTCCCAAGCTATGTCCAAGCAAATATGATGGTGTTCTATCATAACAATCAAGAAACGCATGAAAAGAACTATATTGTAACGTTAAAATATTTATAAATAGTTGTTCATATGTTAACGCTTGTTGATCTTCTTCGAATATGCTATTCTGAATATTAAAATCTACAATTTTACTAACTTCATTAAATATTTCTCTTACCACCGGATAAGAATAATAAAAATCTTTTCCCATTCCATTATATTGTGATCCTTGTCCAGGAAATAATACCGATATATTTCGCGCCATTTTACACCTCTTATTCATTAATCTTTTTTACGATGTCATACATTAGATTAATTATCCGTTCAGCATCTTCAATAATGATATAGTCGGAATACATATGGATAGGAGCATCTTTGTCTTTATTAATTGATATAATACACTTAGAATTATTTATTCCCACCAGATGTTGAGTTGCTCCTGATATTCCAAAAGCTATATATAATTTGGGAGATACTATTTTGCCCGATTGACCGATTTGCATACTCTGGTTCCCCCCATTTATTTCTACAAATCCTCTTGTATATCCTATAGAGGCACCAAGCTTTGCAGCAATATAATTAATTCTTTTTGTTAGTTCTCCTTTCTTTATCCCACTCCCAAGACCTAGAATGACTCTTGAATCCTCAAGAATGTTATCATGTTTTTTTTCTATTGTTTCTATTTCTTCAACCTCAATACTAGATTCATCAATTAACTTATGTTTAACAACATTCACCGCACAACTATCATTATTTTCAACATGCACTATTGGATCTGTAAAATTTTTAACTGTACACATTTGTATAGCTGAATTTACACATGCGATTTCTGCAATCACAGATCCACTTAAAGCTGCTCGTTGAAAGATAAATACTTCGTCATCTCCTTTGCGAATATTTACACATTCAGCGACTAATCCACAAGAAAAACGAATAGCCAATCTTGCTGCCAACATACGACCGTTACTTGTTGCCATGAAAATAGCAAGACTACTTTTACATCTTTTTAATTCGTTTTCTATAAAATCAACTATCGACTTATTTTGAAACTCACATGATAAAACATCATTTAATTCCACTATTATTAATTCAGAAATCCCGAGTCTTTTGAGTTTTTCGATTTCTTGCTTCTTACATCCACCAAGACAAATAACTGTTATTGCATATTCTTTCTGAAATTGTCCGCTTATGTAACTCACTATATTGTATGCATTCTTAGTTAGATCTTCTTGGCCTTCTATTACAATACAAATATTATCTTTCATACTTTTCCTTGTTTCGATATATACTTCTCATGATAAATTCAACTTTTGTTTCTAAATTGCCTTGAATAATCTTTTGCTCTCTCTTAGAAAACAAATTTTTTGTTTTCAGTACACGAGTTTTTGATCCTATATTCCCACACTTTGACGATTCAATATCTAATGTTTTTGCATCCAACACTTCGATTCTCTCGCCCATGGCCTTTCGCATATCCCGTAAGTTAATTAGTTCCGTATATGTTTGATATCCCAAAAAGGAAATAGATAACGGATAGTTACATTTAATCGTTTTTCTTTTATCCCCTTCTATGGTAACAACCTTTATAGAATAATTATCAATTTGTTGAATTTCCACAACCCCTTTAACACCAATATGATTTAATCTCTCAGTGAGTTGCCAGAAAACTTGACCTGTTTCTCCATCAACCGATTTTTCTCCACATATCACAAAATTAACGTCACCTATCTTTTTAATAGCCTTGGCTAAAATATAACTTGTTGCGTATGTATCCGAACCAGAAAACGAAGGATCATTGATCAAAATCACTTCATCAGATCCCATAGAACGAGCCTGTCGCAAAACATTAATAGCTGAATAACTAGCCATACTTATACATACAATCTGGAAATTAAATTCACACTCTTTTCTCTTTTTTAATATTGTTTCAAGGGCAAACATATCATAAGGATTCATTTTATAAGTTTTCCCTTCTCTAGTACCATCAACATATTTTTCCAAAACCGGTTTAATACATATAACAACTTTCATTTTCCCTACACCATATTTCTTATACTTTCAATACTAAAAATATTGTTTCTCTGTATTTCATTGGTACCAGAATAGATTGTGCTTGCAATAGCATCTCTTAACTCTTTTTCAACAGGATATTCCTTGGTATATCCATACGCACCCAAAATTTGAATAGCATCACGACATGTTTCCACATAACTTTCGCTTACAAACACTTTAAATATGGAGCTTTCGTAATAACTTGATTTTCCCTGATCCTTCAAATCCACTATTCTATACATTAAATTTTTAGCCAGCTCTATTTTCATTGACATATTCGCAATTTTGTGAGATATAGACTGATTTTCATTGATTTGTTTACCAAACTGTTTTCTTTCATTAGAATACTTAATGCAATATTCCATTATTCGTTTCATGCTCCCAATATGAGGAATAAATTCAAAGCATCTCTCCCATTCTAAAGCAGCATCTAATATATTATTTCCCAAATCAACTTTACCCAATATATTGTCAACGGGCACCTCACAATTTTCAAAACATATGTCGCTAGTTGGAGAACATTCTAATCCCATTTTCTCAATATTCTTTCCAATTCTTATTCCAGGCATAGTTTTATCTACAACAAATGCCGTAATTTTTTTCATCTCAGTTTGGGAAGTTATGGCAAAAACGATAAATACATCTGCAATGGGTCCATTAGATACAAATGTTTTTCGCCCATTAATTACATAGTAGTCTCCTACTCTTATTGCACTTGTCTTCATAGAATAAGGGTCAGATCCCGCATCAGGTTCTGTTAATGCAAATGCTCCAATTGTCTCTCCTGCGACCATACTACCCACATACTTATTTTTGAGCCAAGTGGATCCATATAAATTAATTAAGTTCTGTGCCATCCAAATATGATTATTAATCGAGAATATTAATCCATTATTCCAACACGTATATCCCAAAATTTCTAAAATTTCTGCACACGTCCTATAACTTTCGCCTAATCCACCGTATTTTTCATCAATGCTCAAGCCTAAAATCCCAAATTCTCCAAGTCTTTCCCATAAATGTTTTTCATTGATGTTTTGTTTATCTAAATAATTTCGAGCAAAATCTTTAATTTCATTATAGAATAGTTTATCATCCATTACGTTCATGTTTGTCTCTCCTAATTCATAGTTCTTACTTATTTCATGTATTGCTCAATAAGTTCCAAAAGAAAATAGTATTCCATAGTTTCTATATCTTGATAAATCAAATGCAATTTTTCTTTAATTGCATCATCATACTTAATTGAACATTTAATCGCCAAATTTCTTCCACACAATGCTTTATTAGTTATATCTGATATTGTTTTATATAAAACATTTTTGTTATCGATAATCATCCTTCTATTGATCATATAATTCAAAGTATTCGCTAAGTGTCTTTTATGCTCCCAAACAATATGAAAATCAGCAAACGATATTGTTCTATTTAATAAGTTAATTTTTTTATGAATATACTTGTAACAGCTGATACCGAAGCAATGATATGTCTCTCCATATTCCCATTTAAAATCTTGCACATTACTACAAACTGTCGGTTTAGAATTCAAGTAATCTTTTAATGTATCCTTCACTCTTTTATAGTCAAATGCTTCTAACTTTTCATTATTTGTCACAAGCGAAAGTAATTCTATACAACCATTTAGCGAAATATAATTTTCATCTTTTAAGTTTATATACTTTATTCCATTTCTAATTTCATCAAAAGAACATTCATTATATGCATATTTGCCATTTTCAAAGCAGTCCGCTATATAAAATACTCTTTCACTTTTAGAATAGCCATATATAAATATGTCATGTACGTCTAAGCTACGTGGTAAATTATATGCTCCTATATATTTGGGATTAATATTTAAATACAAATAATATCCGTAATCTAATGACTCAATCAAAAACTCAATAATGTCTTTATTTAATTTCGAAATAAGACATTTACTAATTTTTTGAACCAATATATAGGAGCAATTGTGATAATCAAAATCATAAAAACTTAGCGCTAAACCATCATTGCAAACTAATTGATGAAAATTATTATAAGTCCATTCTAAGCCATACGGATTTTGTAAAATTATTGATAATGGATTTGAAAAAATCGGATAAACCGTTATATTAGGTTTTACAACTGGTAATTTCATCACTACACCCTTTTTCTAAATTCAATTTCATTATTTAATTTCCTATATAAATGATGCCAGGGTCAAAAGTTCTAAACCCACATGAGCTTGCTCATAAGTGGTTGAAAGGTCTTGAGGCCCGCCCGGTATGAGCATAAAAGTAGAATGTATATCCCACGATATGCGAATATTGGATAGGAGTGTGGGAGTGCGCAGCACGGAACAATCCGTGGGCATCATAGTTGGGGGCTTTTGCCCCCAACATCATATAAATATAAATAGTATTAATATCTTATATTTCGAGACAAAAAAACTATTTATATTGCAATCAAGAAAATAGTTCAAGCTCAATAACAATTCACTAATACAAATAGCTTTGTTATAATCTACAATCTTTTCTATCAATAGATCATCTATCAACAGTCCAGAACAAATTCCCGGAAACCCTTTTTACTATTGTTTCTCAAATTGAATATATTTTTCCAGGCATTTAATCAATTTATTAAGTACTTCCTTTTCTTTATCATATATCCGGTCTAAATGCTCTATTAAATTCTCTAAATATGTTTTATCTTTTGTTAAATAAAACTTTATCATCAAATTCATACCTTTTTTTGCCAGTGAAATAATTTTGTCATATTCAAACACAAAGCTGTTATCGTGAATAGCACCTTCTTCCAACAAATATTCCATTTTGTATTTCATATTAATCTTATGATTAAGCAAAAAATAAACTTGACGCATATCAACATATTCTTTTTTTGATAGTATGCATTTTTTTATATATTCTTTTAATACAGTTATCCCCTTATTTCCATATGCAACCAAGTCTTCACTGTAATCTCTTCCATAGCACAACCTACGTGTATTAATAGACGGTGACTCAATAATGTTCAAATATTCTTTTAGATCATTTATAAATTTAGCTACACTAAAATCATACTTAAAATTCTCTCTGTATTTAAAGAAGCTTATTCGTTTAGTATCAAAATATATATGATCAGGCGAATCCACATTTAAGTATTGATACGCTTTCTCTATTTCCTCATATGTATAATTTATTTGAGAATATTTCTGCCCATTCACATATCCAGTTGCATACATCAACCTTTTTTCATCGTCAAACCCATATATAAAAACATCATGAATAACATCACTGTTTTTGTTATATTGTTTAATATATCTTAAATTGACAAACAGGCAGACATAATAACCGTCTATAATCCGATCTCTTATAAAAGCAACAATGTCTTTTACCATAGAGCAAGGTACAGAATAAGTAATATATGGAAAATTCATTATATTCTCAGGTTGAAAAAAGTTAATTGCACAGTTATATGTATAATCTGAATAAAAGTAATCAGATATAGAAAAATCATAATTTTCATTATATATCGTCAAATAATTAAGATAATTTTGAACAAACCATTTCCTTCCGTCTGTTTTGTCTATACATATAGAAGTTGTACATGCATATCCATTAAATACATCAACAACACTATTTTGTATATTTAACACCAATCTCATCACAACATCTCCTTCCTAAAGAACTTCATACTGTAGTTAAAAAGTTGAATCTAACCCCAAACTATATCTAGCTTGACCCTGGTCTTAAAGAATCCTTAAGTTTTCACTATTTCTTTCACTGTCTAGTTGCTCATGTTTTGAAATAATAGAATCTTATTAAAAAATCTGGAATAAGGCTAAGATATATTTTCTACGATATAATGAGTCCAATATAAATTATTATTTACCTTTCATATCTTATATACTTAGAATTTTACTACTTAAACTTTAACTTTTTAATTCACTGTAATTTTTCCTTACTTTCATGTAATAATTATCTTTTACTTTCTCCTCCTAATGATGGCTTAAGTCGTTTATTACTTGCTTGAGGTACCACAATTTCATAAAAGTAAAATTCCATATACTGTAGTTCCAGTTTCTTCAATTTATAAAAAGACGTCTAAACAATACCTAACTCCTGTTGTACTTCTACGTCAGTTTTATAGTAATGACTACAAAACACAAATAAATGATCTCACTAAAAGCAACACCTTAAGGAGCATAATATTTTACCAACGTAATTCCACGATAGATCTTATCTGACAATCAATAAATCACCATCATATTATTACAACATGAAGCTGTTTTCCATATATGTCAAGATAGCTCAAAGCATATGCCAGGTCCTCATTGATCTTCTCCTGACATTCCAAGTCCAGTTTTTCCAGTACCGTCTTATTTTTCAAAATCAGCTTCTGGTAATTCACCATCAATGACTTTATGCCTTTATAGTGTCTATCCATCGCCATTTTCAGACAATCTTGTGCATGTGTTGCCATCTGGAACGCAATTTCTTTTAATGATTTAATTGCATATTCCTTATCTGTCATAAATCTCCATTTCCCTTATCAAAAAAGAGACAGAGGAATATTCCTCTGCCTCAGTGGCATCAACCAGTTCGTACATTAAAGCGAACTGGTTCTTTTTTTCAAAAAAGCTCAAAATCCTCCCTTGGTTGATATTTTATTTTTTGAATTTGAGGTTCTATACTACAGTGTATCATCCCTGTATTGTTATGTATCCATTAGTCTTAAAGCATTTTTGTATACGGGGGATTGCATCTTCCATCAATCCGGAACTTCGCAGTAGGTATAGAGCTCATCCACCTTCCCTATCGTTTATAGTGTTGTCTCGGACGAACCGGGACCGTATTCCTTGAACAATTGTCCTCCAGTCGAGACAGATATGCAGCAGACTCTTATATTTTCCGGCTCTGAATAAGCCATTATATATCCTTGGAGTTCTCCTTTTTCAAAAACCGCCCATGCGGCTTGTGATTCGTTTCTATTATGTTCAAATTCTTCTTTTAAGCCCTCCAATCCAAATAGCATTTCTTCTGGATACTTTTCCGCTTCAAGTGCTGCTATTGTAGACAGGTATTCTTCCCTAATTCAAGCTAAATACATCTCTTTCCTCCTTTCATACAAAAAAGGCATCGATCACAAGAATCAATACCTCTAAATACTATTAGAGAAATCTTAAATATACGCTTCTATTCATCCATCAGTATTGGAACGGCATTCATAAAAGTCTACGAAAAATTGATTCTTGTCCCGACCTGAAACGCAACTTCACCACTAGTCTGAATCTACTCTGCCGATCTTTTTCTACTATGCTGCATTTTTCTCTGAATTTTCTTTTATACTCTCTAATTTTCTTTCCACGTAATCAATGAAACTTGCCACTTTATCATCATAGCCACAGTTTCCTTTCCCTCTGCACTGCTGGACTTTGCCATCAGCCCATTCCATTGTATAAAATGGTTTATCCGGTTCCTTTTTTTTCCGAAGAAAATAAATCTGACATTCCCCTTCTGCAATATCGGAAATATAACTCCCTACACAATGCCCAAGTAGATCACCCTCTTTTCGGATCTCTTTCCAGTCATTCGGTATTTTTAAGAAATAATTTCCTCTTTTTATTTTATCCGCTAAAAGGTTTCTTTCATCATTAAGGATCTGGTTCACCTTTCTTCTATCCCTCAGCACTTTGGCGTGCTCCACTTTTTCTTCATGAGATTGGTACTCTTTCATCATCTTATCATGTGCCGCTTTCAGGCTTTTAGGAAATAAAACATATTTGCTTTGTATTTCATGTCCCAGTTCTTTTGACCATTCTATGTAGTCCATCCAGTCGTTTACACAATTTGTAAATTCTCGGATGTGTTTTTCCGTCAGCGATCCTAAATCACTTTCTAATGTCAGCCTTCCATTGCCGCAGGAACAAGAAAGCTGCTTTAGCAGATAGTTCAGGATCTTCCTGATTGGTGCATATTTTCTATATTCAATCAACGTAGCGACTTTGGAGTTATATAAAGAAGTAAAATTGTAAGCTTCTTTCTCATTCAGCTTTACATCTTCTTTTTCCAGCCAGCGCATTACTGCCAATCCCTTTAAACCCATATTATACTTCTTCATCACTTCGATTTTGGTTTTAGATATATTCAGGATCTTTCGTATATCCCTTGATTCTGAATCCAAACATATTTTCCCTTCATTGTGAATCAGGCTCTCAGCCAGACGATACAACTCCATCTTTACAAAATATTCTAGCTGTGGATATTCCAGATACTTTAAAAGATAGAGCCTTACAGGAATCATTTCGTGCACATAGTATCTGCCATATTGTTCAATTGCACAATATTGTATTTCTGTATCCTTGATCGTTTTTCTTAAATTCTTTAAGTATAAGCATCCAGGCATTTTACTTCGAGCCTCATAATCTTGTATCGTATAATCCAGACGAGATGCATAATAAAAATACGGATCTAATGGTCTTAAATACCATCCCATTCTGTTTTCCCTTGCAGAATACCGATATACATAATCTTTCATTTCACCATTTACGATCACTGAGCGATAAAATTCATAGCAATGAAATATCGTTGTATCCGGTTTTAAGATCTGATAATTTTTGTAAAGCATAAAATGTCTGAGAATAATATGCCCATTTTTCTTTTCTATTTTCACCGCATTTCCTTCATCATGAATAAAACTGCTCTTCCCTTTAGCTTTAAAAGTCACCGGGCTCTTACAAATTGGACAACAGCCTTCTTTGTTATGCTTGAGCTGTTTTTGCTCCATTTCAAATTCGGCTTTGCAATGGCTGCAGAAGCATTTTAAATATTTTTTCTTTTCATAGTCATAAAATACATATCTGCTATGATACATAGCCTCTTCTTCAGCCCATTTTAGAAACGCAGCTGTTGGTGGTTTTACACCTTTAAACAGAAGAGCCGTCTTCTCATTCATCCGCTTTCTTCTCTTTTTTTGTTTAGCATCCCGGATTTGTTCCTGCTTTTCATTTATGACCTGATACCAATATTTGTCGCTGTTCCCACAGCGGAAGAAGCTTTTCACAAGTTGTTCTTCCCGTACTGTACGGATTGCAGCATTCCGGTTATAATCATTGATTTGAAGCATAAATTCCATAGATTGTTCAGTCCAGCTTCTATCCGAAAGATCCTGAGTTATAAACTCATTTTTACTGTGAAATATACGGAAAACCGGGAGGAAATTGTTCTCAGCCAATTTATACCTGCTGTAAAAATTCAACACAAGGATCTTATTTCCCTGTATCTCTAGGCGTTCTGGTTTTACTATAAATTCAAAGCCATGCATTTTTGAAAAAGTTTTATCCTGTATGCCAGCCTTTAATAACGGCAGATTTCCCAATTCTTTTTTTCTCAATTCTTTTCCTCCCAATCCATTCTGCATTCTTCGCAATAATACCCGCACTCTTCTTCTGCAAAATTATGCACTTTTCTATTTTCAGATCTATCCGTAATCTCCATCGGTTCTGTATCCTGACTGATAACCATTCCGCCAGCATCACTATCATAAATATGGTCACATATTTTACACCTCTCAAACCGATCGTCAAAGATCCCGAAATATTCCTGCATACAATAGATCACATGCCATGCCTGTTCTTTGGTAAGGTTCGGGACATTTTCCGCATTTATTTTGTCGGGATGCATTTTTCCTTGTAGGAATTCATAGAATTGCTGGATAAACCCTTCTTCACCATATTCCTCAATCAATTTTTCTGTATATCCATATTTTCCAAAAACTCTTTTCCAACCTTCTTGCTTTTCATCTCTTACTGGAATCGCTTCTAAAGTAGCAGTTTGAAAATGATATTTTTCTGCTATGTTTCTCATCTCTTCTTCCAGCTTATCCGCCGGCACATCGATCGAGCATAAAAAGCCTGTAAGTTCTTGGTCTACCCACGCATGTTCAAAATCACTGGATAAATAGATCTCCGCTTCCTCCAGGGTTTCAAACTCTTCCTCTGTTAACCCTTCCGGATAAAAAACCTGTGCATCTCGTATATATTTCTTATTTAGTACAATAATGTATTTACTCATATGCCATCCTCCTATAAAAGGGGCGCTAAAACCCAAGCACAGGTTTCAACGCCCTATTCTAATCTATTATGCTGCTTTCGAAATATTAACTGGAAGGACAAGGTAAAGGTACGTCTTTTCTTCATCCCTGACAACGCAAGGAGCATTAGGCTTTGTCATATAAAGTGTAACCTTATCCTCATCAATCACCTTCAGCATATCCAATAAATATTTCGGATTAAATCCTATCAGCATTTTCTTTCCTTCTTTTTTGATTTCTAACCGCTCACTCATAGATCCGGCTGCTGTTTCGACCTTTAATTCCATATCCTTTTCACCGATATCAATTATGACCGGTTTATTGGTTTTCTCTTTTAAAAGAAGCGTTGCCCGGTCAATACATTCCTGAAAGTCTTTTTTGGAAATTTCCATCATGATTTCATGGCCTTTAGGAATCATCCCTTCAATATTAAAATAATTCCCATCGATCAATCGGGATACCGCTATGGTTTCATCCAGATCAAAAAGAATATGATCTTTCGTAAAATAGATTTCCACATCTAAGTCCGGATCATTCCCGATAATCTTAGAAATCTCCGTCAATGTCTTTCCCGGAACGATCACTTTCCGCTCCTTATATTCTTCCTCCAGAGCCAAATTCCGGATAGAAACTCTATGCCCATCCAAAGAGATAATCCGCAGTTTATTTTTCGAAATTTCAAAAAGCTCTCCTGTCATCATTTTGTTGCTCTCATTATCTGAGATTGAAAAGATGGTCTGACGGATAGCTTCCTTTAAATCAAATTCTGAAAGAATAATGCTTTCACCCTTTTCTACCACCGGTATGCGGCTGTACTCGTCACCAGGCTTAACCGCTATATCAAACTTTACTTTCTTACATTTGACGGTTGCCTGGCCTTCCTGTGCGTCAATTACAACTTCTCCTGCAGGGAGTTTTCGGACCAGTTCCGAAAAGATTTTTGCGTCTACTGCAATCGAGCCTGTCTGTTCAACCGTTCCGCTCACCTCTGTTTTGATTCCTAGTTCAAGGTCATTGCCTGTCAAATAGATTGTGCTGTCCTTAGCTTCGATCAAAATACACTCCTGAATCTTCAAATTTGATTTTGCAGGAACCGCTTTTAGTACAATCTGTACGCCCTTTGCCAAATCTGCCTTTTTACAATTAATTTTCATGCGTTTCTCCTTTTTTAAATTATGTTCTATAGTTTTTGCAGTTTCCTTTCCCATAGAATTTTCCATATACTCTTTAGTTTATCTTCGCAAAAATCCCCGAGCGCAGCATATCCCACTTCCAGCCTGTATAGTCCTGATATTCCTCTTTATTCACAGCCTTTTCATAAAGTTTTTTCATTTCTTTTTCTGTATAGAATCCCGAAATTTCCGGTTCATAACAGGAATATACTGCCTCTGCTTTTTTTAAGTTTTTTCTTTTGCCTGACATTTCTTCCCCTTTTTCCAAAATAAAACGCTTCCATTCTATTGGATCAATTCAACAATGGAAAGGGACTATAATTATTACCTTCTATTTTCTTACCATCATGCTGCTTCTCATTTGGCTTTTCGGGCAACAACAGTTTCTGATCATGATCATAAAAGACAGCATGATATGAAAAAATCTCTTCTGGATCATTCTCCGTTTCATTAATTTCCCATATTCTTCGTTCCAATTTCTCCTGGGATTGATTGCCAACATCAGGAAAAATAAGTAGTTCATGCACAGAAAACGGCAAGATAAAATAATCACGCCCTAATAATCTACCAATACTTTCCAACAACTCATTATTCATAATCGCCCCCGCCCCCAAATATTTTATGCGGTTTGATAAAACATAGCTATCGTCTTCAGGTACATTCTCAGAGCTTCTTAAAAGATTGGCTGCTTCAAAAGGTTCATCTGTATAACAGTTTTTTATCTCCTTAACTAATTCCCTACTGCTCATCAACTCAAATCCCCGCCTTTTCTCCGCCTGAATCGTGTCCTTATAAAGCTGCTCCTCTGTGATCTTCCATACCTTCAAATGCTCTTTCGTAATCGGCATACTTGCTGCGCTTACTTCTTGCGTCATTGTGACCAAGCGGTACATCGCCGCATATTTTCCACACGGTGTATGTACATATTCCTGCATTTTTTTACGATTGAGTTCCGGATCACACATAGAAAAAATAAGGTTTTGTTTTAAGGACGCATAATCCATTACTTCCGGAAGAATATTGGCATCTTTGCAGTCCAACAGCACTCTCAACACAGCAATTTCCTGCAAGATCTGTTCGAATGACTCCCCTTTTTTATATCGTTTCTCATAATCTTCCAAATAAATCTTAGGAGTAATCGATTCTCCTCTTCGACAGATCATAAGCCCCTGACGGATAAGATCATTGTTTTTTAGAGTCTCTTCAATCTCTACGGAAGCGTCCATAAAAGCGTCCGGGAGATATTCTTTAATGTTTTCTTTAATGAAATCCATAAATTTTTTATCCATTTTCTTCTCCTTTCTTTCATGCAAAATAGAAAAAGGACATCATAATACCAAACAGATTATGATGTCCCATTCTTCTATAAACATATTGCATTAAAAAGTATGCTTTCGGTTTTGCACAACACAAAAACCGAAACAAAAAAATCACTGCAATTTATATATTGCATAAAATATGATTCGCTTTAACATTACCACATGATATGGTATCAGTCAACATTTTCCATACAACCTATTGTGTGTTTTGTAATGTCTATCAGGCTGCCGGCTTTTGTTCTGCTTCCAACAGATTTTCCTCTAGGACATCCACAAGGAATCTTCCCTGATAATTCCCCGCAAGAATAATCTTTTTCTCCGCCTTTAGCTTCAGGAACTCCTCTTCTCTTTTTCTCTGGCTTTCTTCCGTCCATAATTTATCCTGCTTTGACAAACGTTTTTGGATAACCTTTTGCCATCGTTTTAAAAACCGATTAATCTCATCCATATTTTTCTCCTGCCGGTTAAAATGAGTACTTTTTTGTCTCACCGTTCCGTTTGGCTCCACTTCCAGCGTAAAGTATGGCTGCATAGGGTTTTCTTTTTTTCGCAAAAACAAGATATAGCTCTCCCTGTCCGCAATCCTTTGCAGATAAAGGTCGTTCACATCGATACAATGCTTCAGGCACGCTCCCTCTGCTAAAATATCTTCAATCCCATTTGGAGCAAGGATTTCATAGATTTCTTTATCGCTGCGATATTCATATTTTTCCCGTATGCTGCTGTAAATCTGCTGAATTGTCGGAAAAGCTGTTTCCTTTTCTGAAATACGCTCTTGTAATTCCTTTCTCTTCAAACATTGAATTGCCTCGTCATGTCTTTGAAAGAGTTTTCTTGCCCTATATATAATCGCATCCTGTGTATCCCGGCCCAGAAGATCAGCCATCCTCAGATAATCTCTCCATATTATCAAAACATTTCCTATCTTCAGTCCACTCTCAAGTACCTGCCTGCTCAGGTAATTCTTTATCTGCACCAGTGACATCCTGTTGCTTATAAAAAGGATATCTTCAGGAGAAAGATTTTGCCCTATATACCAGGAAATTAAACCATCATCTATCTGTATTCCTTTCTCTTTTTCATACTGGAGCCATTCCAAGTACTCAACAGACTCATTATTTCTTAGTCTAAGCAGTTGTGCATGATTGATTTGAAGTTTCCCGAGTAAGTCGGTCTTAGAATCATCCAGCGCTACTGTTTTACTATTCATAACTTCATCCACAATTCCAAACAGTCCCGCCTTTACCAATTGCTCGATATACGGCATCTTCTGATATGCATCAAAATATTCCTCCGGGCAAAAGGCTTTTACTTTTCGGAAAAATTCTTTAAAGCCAGTATGTTCAAGAAATTTTTTTGATAAAGATGGCAATGTTTTCCCGTACACTCTTCCAACTGGATATGCGATCCAATAACTATAAAGAAAGTAACCTCCTATTCGCAGCCGTCCTTCTTTCCATCTATATCCCCATTCATCCATACCATAATGATATTCTTCCATAGAAAAGTCTGCTTGATAAAAAAGGCGGCGTTTTTCTTCGCACTGTATGATGGGTGTTTGGCTACCGATCAAATACCTTTTTCGAACATAAAAGGCCCTTAAAACAAATTCATTCCCACAGTTCTGCAATAGATATACATCATATCTATCGCAAATACATCCCCTTTTCCTATTTGATTTATACTGGATTTTCTTTCTGCAGCGAACGCACCTGGCTATTTTATCATACCTAGGCTTTATTACAGGTACTTCTTTTTCACAGTACGTACAATATCCTGTCTGTACATTTTTCCCTGCATTATAGAAAATATAATTTCTATCTGCTCCGACTTTCTCAACCCATTTTTCCCAGTCCCGGGGAAGAGTTGGTACAAGAGCCATTCTTTCATTTATCTGTGTTAATAGTCTCTCGCGTTTCTGCCGCCTTATTCTTTCCCTATTTTTTCCCTGGAAATATACAATAGAATACCAAATATTACTAGTTCCATAAAAATCCGGTGTCCTGAAGACATAATCCTGCACCTGTTTCCGCTCCTCTTCAGAGGTATATTCATCTGTACGTCTTCCATCATAACCTATATATCTGGGAAATGATAGTTTATCCAATACTGCAGAACTCCACTTGTGATTCCTGCAGTCATAGACCAAATCTCTTCGTTTTTCATAATCTAAAAAGACATCATAGAATGACGTATACTTTCCATTATTAATGTCTTCTGATAGAAACAGAGAAATTTTTAAGATTCCATTTTCCAAGCAGGAACGGTAAAAAACATAATTGGGTATGCTCCAACTGAAGTGTGGATTTACAGGCATCGACATTTTTTCTTTCGCCGCTGTGATCATTTTTTCTGTCGGCATTAAAACCCTCATTTTAAGCAATCTATCTTTATAATTCATTTTTTCTCCTTACTTTACGAAAATGGGCCGCAGGAAGTTTGTCCCCTCTAAACATTTCCTGTGGCCCATGATCCAATCTTATACTATGTTTCCATTCACATCATACCAGATATTCGGATAAAAACTGATTCCATCAACAACAAAGACAGCTCCCTGTTCAATTTCTTCCGAATCTGCCTTCTCCTTGGCAATGACCAGAATATCTCCCTGTTTCCTGCCGCATATGATCGGATTTTTTCCTCGTACAACAGCATACCCATTACGCCCTTCTCCTTTTTCTGCACTGACAACTCTGCTCCAATTGCGTCCTGGCTTTTTTATCATATATTTTAAGCCCTCATAAAGAAGCTGGATAAATTCCAATTTCCTTTTCAGAAAAAGTTCCGTACATGCGATTTTACTATCCTTTGCGTCTTCATCCAGATCACCTTTTACCTCTACAAGATAATATTCTGATGTCTCCCAACTGGGATAATAAATAAGGCAGTC
>ERZ1643249.487-NODE-487-length-44989-cov-38.491852_pt1 | contig 44989 bp, 81 predicted proteins | sample MGYA00579263_ERZ1643249 | MGnify/ENA primary metagenome ERZ1643249 (study PRJEB29033, sample SAMEA4952264) | chicken gut metagenome | biome: Broiler Chicken; feature: Gastrointestinal Tract; material: Caecum | place: Ireland | collected 2018 | study: Broiler...
TAATCTATTGTTTGGTAGTTCACAATGGTTGTTTTGGAATTGGGTGTAATGAAAATATAGATTATGATAAATTATCTTTAATAGTTGAGAAGCAAACTTCTAATAAGGGGAATTGGCTGTATTGCGATAATTTTATTTCGTTCTATGAAATCATTTGGAACTTTAATGGAATTGAAGTGGAAGATATAGACGAAATTGAAGTCTTAAATAATAAATATGATATATATTAAAAGGGGATTCAAAATGAAAGTAACAAATAATATAAAAGAAATAGTAAAAAAGCAAATTGTTAATTTTACCTGCAATGGGAAATGTTCTGACTGCGGAGAATGTTGCAGTGATTTGCTACCTATCAATGATGATGAAATAAGAAAGATAAAGCAATACATAAAAAAGCATAACATTAAAGAATGTAATCATATTCCTGCAGTTGTGAAAAACCCATTAGATTTGACTTGCCCATTTAGAGATAATAAGAACAAAAAATGTTTAATCTATGAAGTTCGCCCAGAAATATGCAGAAGTTTTATTTGTTCAAAAACTATGCCTGAAATAGAAGAAACAAAAAGGTTGATTAACTCTACTCGCCAAGTTGTCAGCATGAGGAATATATTCTTTAATGGCGAACCTTTAGAGGATATTTTATACAAAATTCAAATACAAATGCAAGGGAGGATAAAATGATTTTTACAATAGAAAAAACAAGTAATATATTCGGACAAGATCCAAAACAACTCTACAAAAAATTCCCATTATTAAAGAAATTCGCTGTTTTCGGCGAAGATGACAATAGAATAAGAATTGATACATTGAGAGATTTGTGCAAAATAATTGATTATTGCAAAGATAGACTTGGTGATGAGTTTAGTGGTATATTAATTTATCGGTGTGGAATGACAAATTTTAAGATAGAGATTTACGATATGTATAGATAATATGGGGATAAAAAATGAGTAAAGATTGGATAGGTAATTACAATTCTATATTTAAGTGTATAGGTGCAAATAATCACTGTAATCATGATTATGAGGAATTTGGGTTCTATGCCACAGACCCGATTGCAATAGATAAACTCTTAACAGTTGAGCGACCTAATATAAACATTTGGGAGATATGTGCAGGGAATGGACATCTTGCTCAAAGATTGAAAGATTACGGGTATGCGGTAACAACAAGTGATATAGTGCAACGAGATTATCCGCTGGATTTTGTTGAAGACTTTTTGCAAATGAAAGAGAATGAAACAAGTTGGATAAAAGATTGTGATATATTAACAAACCCACCATTTAAGTGTGTTGATAAAGATACAGAATGTTTTACTAAACGAGGGTGGTTAAAATATTTTGAACTAAAAGAAACAGATGAGATATTAAGCATAAATCCTAACACTCTCTTATTAGAATGGAGTAAAATTGATAACTTGGTTGTAAAAGAAATTGATGAAGATGTATATCATTTTAAAAAATCTCACATAGATATTTTGTGTACAAAGGGACATAGGATGTTTGCTTTTTATAATGGTAAAATAGCAACAAAAAATGGTGACTTAATTCATAGTGAAGATGTACATTCCACACATTATATACCAAGAACTGGGTATAAATGGTTGGGGAATACTAATATAAATTTTGTTTTACCATCTACATTTCAGAAAGAGCAATATACTAGAAAAGAAATTTTTAAAGAAGAAAAAATAATTCCAATGGATAAATGGCTTAAATTTTTTGGTATGTGGTTAGCTGATGGATATTGCCGAGCAACTCTTAATACTCAGAAGAAAGATAGATATGTTATAGGGATAAAACAATTACAATCTAAAGGTAATATGATTAGGCAAATTTTAGATGGTTTACCATTTAAGTATAGAGAATACATAGATAACTATAACAGAGTAAATAGTTGTATAAATTTTGAAATATATGATAAACAACTTTGGGATTATTTAAAAAGGTTTGGAAAGTCTACAGAGAAATACATACCTTCTGAAATAAAAGAATTATCTCCAGATCTTTTAAAAATATTATTAGATTTTTATTTCAAAGGTGATGGTTCACAGGTAAAAGATAAAATTTTTACATTTAGAACAATTTCTAAAAAACTTGCAGAGGATACTCAAGAAATATTGTTAAAACTAGGTTATTTATCTCATATAACTATCTCATCATATACATTAACCAATGGTCATTTACAAACTGAATATGTTCAACGAGTATCAAAGGATTCAATATATAATAGATATTTCTATCCTTCTTGTAAAAAATCCAAAGAGCATTATAAAGGCTTGGTATGGTGCCCAATTTTAGAGAAAAATGGAGTATTTTTAGCTAGAAGAAATGGAAAGGAGTTCATAACTGGAAATTGTGCAAAAGGGTTTGTATTGCACGCATTAGATTTAGTGAATGATGGAAACAAAGTTTATATGTTTCTTAAGCTTACATTCCTTGAAGGCAAGGCAAGATATAAAGAATTGTTCAGCAAGTATCCACCAAAAATCATCTATGTTTTTAGTGAAAGAGTTATGTGTGCTAAAAATGGTGATTTTGAAGGTATGAAAGCAGGTGGTGGTAGTGCAGTCGCTTATGCTTGGTTTGTATGGCAAAAAGGATGGAAAGGTAAGCCAACTATAGAATGGATATAATTTTTTTATAAAAATGACAAAAACACATTAAATTACTTGACATTTTGTAAAATAAGTATTATAATCAAATTAACAAAAATGAGATTTCGGGAGGATAAAATGTTTGTAATATTTTTAATTCCTATTATGTGGATACTGTCTATGCCATTGATAATGCAAATTATAGTTAGTGTAGCTTTAATAATAATAGGAATTTTTTGTATCAGTAAAAAGATTCAATCAATGAAAGAAAAGAAGAGAATTGAAGAAGAAAAATATGCAAAATTTAAACAAACAAATAAAGGGGAATAAACATGAAATTATACACGCCACTCGGCATAGCAGAATTGCCAGACAGTTATGCTGATGAATATAAAGACATGTCCGATGTTGAATTATTAGAAGAGTTAGTAAAACAAGATACTACAGAAGATGGCTTTCTAGACCCAATATTAGTTTCAATTTTAATTGATAAAAAATTACTGTTTAAAGGCGAAAGGGTGTCTGATATTCAAGCAAAAATTCAGAGATTAAAGGAGTAGATATGAGCAAACAAATGAAAATTGATTTATCATCTATTCCAAAAGTTAAAGTTGAGAAAAAGTCAATAAGTAAAAAATGGGAACAAGCATTGCAAGAATATTGCGATAAAGAAAGTTTAACGACTGGTTCAATGACAGGCTATTGTGTTTGTGGGTATATGGAATACTGCGATTTATGTGATGGTTCTGATAAAGATTTGCCTTGTGTAAAAGCAATTTTAAAATTAGCAAAAGAGAAAAACTATAAAATCAATGATAAAGATTTTAATTTTGAAAAGTTATTGGAGGGACTATGAGCGATTTTGACACAAAATTGATTGAAGTAATTACCAAACTTCATATTTATGCAAGCACGCCATTTGGGCATAGTGATAGAGCAAAATTAGATGAAGAGATTGTGTCGCTTATTGCTGATTTGGTTTCAATGAATGCAGAAAAAATTGAACAAGAAGAACAAACATCAATAGACGAGTTAGATTTGTCGGTTAGGTCAAAGAATTTGCTTTTTCGTGGTGGTGTAAAAACGATTGGGGACTTGGAAAATGCTACATTTGATTATATAGTCCACTGTCGAAATATGGGTTTAAAATCAACACGAGAAATATATACCAAACTGATAGAGTGGAAAGAAAAACAAAAGGGGATTAAAAAATGAGCGAACAAAAAGTATGGGTTGAGAAAATGCCTGAGTATTGTGATGAATGTCCATGTAGTCTGCGTGATAAAGACGACTGTGCATATTGTAATTTATTACACAAAAATATTGGCTATGATTTTGGAAAAATACCTAAACATTGTCCTTTACAATTAATCAAAGACCACGACCGAGAACTCGTCAAGGAAGTGTGCGAGAAGATTAAAGAAAGAGCAGTCAACATGTATTATGCAGAAGACCAAGAAGATGACAGCATTGAGCAAGCAATAGTAATCTCTCGAAATGAAGCAGTTGATGAATTCATCGACATTTTAGACCAAATACAAAAGGAGTTTGAGAAGTGAAAAGATATATAGTTATAGACACAGATTGCGAATCAGATGTTTGGTTCGACAATTCAGAAAATAAAATTTTGCATTATGAAGAAATTGAAGAAATACTTGAAAAGCAAGACACCAAGTGGCAAAAGTTGAAAGAGTTTATCAAAACGAATATTGAAAACGATGAGCAAGAATATGACGAAAGTAAAATGCCAATGTTCGCACACTATCTTTCTGTTGAAAGATTTATTATAAATAAAATGGAAGAGTTGGAGGGAGAAAATGAAAAGAATTAGTAAGAATGATATTGAAGATTACATCATTGAAAATGAGCAGTGGCAAGAAAGCAATATAATTTGCCCTTATTGTAAACATAGACATGAAAATGAAGATAGTGAATTTCTATATACAGAAAAAGAAGATTATGAATTTGAATGTGAGAATTGTGGTAGAACATTTTTATTAACATCTGGATTTGATTGGTGGTATACGACAACACCTACCGAAGATGAAATTAGAAAGATTTTGGAGGGAGAGGATGAGTAAAGAAAAACAATGTGAATGTTGTCACGAATGGTGGTATGCTAGTGTTATAAAAGAAGATTTATGTCCAAATTGTTATGATTATTTTAAGCAACTTAAACGACAACTAGAAGAAAAAGACAAAGAGATTGAAGTAATATCATCTTCAAAAAAGCACTTTAAAACTTGTGCTGAAAATATGTCAGATATCTTAAAAACTATAAATTCTGTTTTACCAAAACCACAAAAAAATGAATTAAATTATAAAAAAGTTGCAGATGATGTTGTGGCTCTTATTAAAGAAAAAGATAAAGAGATTGAAAGATTAAAAAATCTTTTTAAACTTAACAATGAAGTAGTTATAAATCAAGGAAAGGAAATATTTGATTTGAGAGTTCAAGTTTTACAACAAAAACAAAATCAAACCCAACTCGCAATTCATGAACTAGAAAAATTAAGGGATAAAGTAGTAGAAAGTTCTGAGAAGATTGTGGATACAGTAGAATGTATTCAAGATTTCCACTCAGGGATAACACTTGGTAGATTTAAACGAATTATCGACCAGCAAATCAAACTGCTAAAAGGAGAGAAAGATGCTGAAAATTAAAGCAGACAAAATGAAAGACCTTGAAAAGTTTAGGTTCAAGTTTAAAGAAGATATTGGGAAATGGATATTAGATTATAATTTATTTGATTATATTTTTGTTTGTTCTTGGAATAGAAAAATACAAATGGAAAGTTTGGAAGGCAAAGCAAGTTCAGTTTTAATAGATTTATACAAAGCAGATATGGTCGAGGTGGTGGACGATGAATAAGACAGAGTATGCGTGGGTTATTCAGAGAGATGATGGAAAATATCTACAAAGAATATTTATAAATAAATATGGAACAAAGGTTTGTTCGTTTACTGATAAAGAGAACATATCACAATTATTTACAAATTATGAAAAAGCACTATTAAAACTAGATGAATTAGATAACTGTGCAATCATAAGTATAAAAAGACCAATATTCAACCGTGGTTTTGCAAAGTCAATCCATAATGGTAGAAGAGACAGGTTATACCCAATATGGGAGGAAATAAAACAAAGATGTTTTAACTCTAATAATAAATCTTATAAAGATTATGGGGGTCGTGGCATAACTATGTGTAAAGAATGGTTAAATTATGGAGTATTTAGAGATTGGGCTTTAGAAAATGGCTATAACCCCAATGCAAAAAGATTTGAAAATTTGATAGACCGAATTGATAATAATGGCAATTATGAACCTAGTAATTGTCGTTGGGTAGATAGAAAAACCCAAAATAATAATAAAAGAAATAGTATAAAAATCACATATAATGGCGAAACTCATACATTGATTGAATGGGCGAAAAAACTTGATATAAATAAACAAACTTTATATGGTAGATTAAGAAGGTCAAATTATAATGCTGAAAAAGCATTTTTGGCTAACAGATATGAAAGAATTTCGATAGTAGGAGAAGATGATGAGTGAAGAAGAATACAATAATTTAATAGAACAATATTCAAATGCTGTTGATGAATTGCACAAAGATCTAATCAATATAATAGAAGAATTAGAAAAACAACTCGACCAAGCGAACGAAAGGCTGAAAGGCGTTAGTGTTTTAAAATTTGAGTTAGGACAAGAAGTGTTTGTGTTTGATCGGGATAAACAAATAAGAAGCGGAAGAATTTACGAAATTCAGATAAATGCAGTTTTGCACGATAGGCAACCGCACATAACCTATTTGGTTGACTTTACAAGCAATTATAGTGATGGTGACCAAGAAAATGACTACTATGAAGAAAAAGATATTTATGCGACCGAAGAAGAAATCAATATAAAACTACAAGAACTGCGAGGTGGGGAATGAGAAAAATAGTATTTAGAATAAAGGACATTGATATTTGGTATTATGGTTTTCCATTAAGGAAAGTAAGACCAGAAGATTTATATATTCCATTTCAGGGTGAAGATGAAAACGGAAATAGTTTTTATTCTATTTCTGTGGATGTTAAAACATTAGGTCAATTTACTGGACTTTGCGACAAGAATGGCAAAGAGATTTATGAGGGTGATATTGTTCATTGTTGGGATACAATAGCAAAATGTGAAATTTGGGCAGTTGTTGAATTTGGAAACCCTAATGCAGAATATACTTGGGGTTGGCAATTACGAAAAATAAAGGGCAGTAAAGGTGTTAATCTTGATATTTTATGTTGGGTGGAATGTGAAGAAACAAATGCTTACTGTGAAATCATAGGCAATATCTATGACAACCCAGAGTTGTTAAAAGGAGAATGATATGGGACAAAGATTAAATATTGAAATAGAAAAAAATAATAAAACATTAGCAAATGCGTATTATCACTGGTCAGCTTATTCTAGTTCGGCTTGTGAAATGACACAGCAGATAGCAGATTACATAAATAAAAATCCACAGACTTGTGATGATGTATTATATGCTATTAGAATTTTAGAACATACAGGAGCAGGGTTGACAAACAACTATCCAAATGAATTGAAATCAGCACAAGAGATGTTCCCGAATGAAAAATTTGAAGAATGTAAAGGTAGAAATTTCGGTTTATTAGCTATAACCGATGTTGGAATTGAAAAAACAAGAAGTTGGGAAGAGAGCAGAGTTACAATAAATTTAGATAATAAAACAATAAACTTTGCTGTATATTGGGAATACGACCCTACTGATGAAGATTGCTATGATACGAAACCACAATTTAAAAAACTAGGATTGAATTTAGATAATTTAAAATTTACTGAACTTGACGAATTAGCGGAGCAAATCAATTTTACTGAACATTCTAATCGAAGAATTATAGAAGAACTTCCAAATGGAAAGAAAATTCAATTTATTTATTAGGGAGAATAATATGGCAGAAAGATTGACTGAGCACAATAAAACAGGTTGGGCATTGAAATTAAATGACCCACAAAATGAATTTGAAACAAGACAACAACTTATGAGAAAATTCAAACTTGCTTGTGAAAAACTCGGCAAACTAGAAGATATTATGGAAAAGTATGGTATTGATATACAAAACTTAGATTACATGCTTGAAGATTATTCTAAAAATCAAGGCAGAGATTTTGCTATTTGTGAGGAAATGGATGGCTTAAAGAAAGACCGAGATGCTTGGAAAAGGGCTTGCGAGTTGATGGGGGAAGAATTGGATATGTATGCAACAAAAGAAGATAACACTATTTCAACAGCACAATATTTCTATCAGCAAGCAAAAAAGGAAGGTGAAAATTAAAATTTTATATGAAAATTTTGGTAAAAAAACTAATATCGCTAATCTTTTGGTTTATGTTTAACCTATCTATTTTGATAGGTGCAATAATATTTTTAATAAGCAATACTAAATAAAGAGGAGTGGCAAATGAAGGAAATTAACTAAGCAATCCCAATATTTCAATTTTGGGAAGAATTAGTAAAATATAAAATAAACAAAATAGGTATGGAATAGACCAAATTTACGCTTGTGGAGATACAAGTAAGACCTACTTCGGTAGGCAAGTGTCGATGAAACAAGAAGCCAAATAATTTATTGTTTGGTAGTTCACTTAGGCGAAACAAGAAAAAAATAAATGCTCTAATGTACCAAGAAAACAAATGTTTAAATAAAGAAGATTGCATAACAGATTGTTTAGAAGTAATAGATAAACAAATAAAAATGTTAAAGGATAAAATGTTATGAATAATATAATAAAATTCAAAGATAAAGAGACCACAAATATAGAAGAAGCAGTAAGAGACACCATAAGAAAATGCAATATTAAAGAACCTGAAATAAAAATATGTGAATATTGTGGCAAAGTAATTTTAGATAATGATATAGGTTCAAAAGAAATTGAGTTTACAACAAATTCCGAACCAAAATATTGGTGTAAAAAATGTGCAAAATTCTATAATGCTGTATTTAATCTATTAGTAGAAATAAATAAACTTAATGGAGAAGAAATGAAAGGTGTTCAAAGCAGCAGATTGGATTTTATGATTATAGAAATACATAAATTACTAAAACGAAAGACGCCAAAAAAATATATAAAAAAATATAAAAATAATTACAATATAAAAGGATAAGTATATGGAAAACAAAATACGAAGCTTTCACTTATTTATAAATCTTTTTCAAATTTTTTGTAATATTATAGTACTACTTCTTTTAGGAGTATTGATAGATAATTTACAAAAAGGTGTCTATTTAGAATGGATGTTTATATTAATGATTATAATTATTATGTTGCCTTTTTATGTTTGGATTTTTGGATACATGCTAATACATGCAATAAAAGATATAGAAGAAGATAAAGTGGAGGATGATAAAATGAACGAAGAAACTGTTGAATTAACTAATGAAGAAGTAGCATATTTAAAAAAAATAAAGAATAAATATAACGAAAAGAATATATGTAATTTGGTTAAAAAATTAGAAGCAATTATAGAGCAAAAAGAAATTGACAATAATTTTAAAAATATGTTTTGTGAGAATTATAATTGTGGATTAAATCAAAAGATACAAAATCTTAGACAACAACTGAGCAAAATGGGTGAAGAGATAAATATCAAAAACAAGAAGTTGGCTGAACTTAAAAAAGAACTGACAATTTGTAAAGATACTCTTAGGAGAAAAACTCAAAGTAATAGAGATTTACAACATCGAGTTCATAAAGTTAATATAGAATTTGCTATAAAAGAACTCCAACATATTGAAGATTTGCTGTTTTCTAAAGCAATGCAGATTACAGGAACAAGCGTAGATAGTGTAAGATTATACACGATAAATGAAATAATAAGTGGTGAAATAGAGAAGTTGAAAGGAGAATAATACAAATGTTACAAATAAATGATAGAGTAAGAATAAGAAGATCAGACGATAAAAATCTTGTAATTGAAGAATATAGCGACAAGATTGTTAATCCTAGAACAAAAGAAATAACTTCAGGTTGGCAATGGTGTGGCTATTATGGAGACTTAAAAACGGCACTTAATGGAGTATTAAAAAAAGAGCTCATGGATAGTGTAAAAGAAGAATTACAAATTAAAGATATTATTACACGAATTGAAAAAGTCGAAAATGATATAAAGAATATGAAGGAAATTGAAGTAAAGGAGGACAAATAAATGGCACCAGTGTGGGTATTTTTAATAGTATTTGCAATAATTCTTATTATTGGTATTATATTATATTTCGCTACTGAGTTCGAGAATACAGGATTAGCACTCATTTTTATAGCAGGTGTTGCAGTATGCATTTGCTTAGCGGTTGGAATAATACAGACAGTAACATTAAAACAAGATGCTATAGAATACAGAAATGAACGAGAACAAATCGTATATCAAATCGAGAATATGACAGAAGACACAGATAAAATTAAACTCAACGAGTGGATACTTACATATAATGACTGGGTAAATGAAATTAATTCAAGCAAAGAAGCATTTGGTTGGTTTAGTTGGTATTGGTCTTTTGATATGAGTGAGCATACAATTATAAATTTAGTTTAGGAGGAATAAAATGTGGTTTTGGTATTTTTGGGGAATTAGTTTTTGTTTGTGCTTTGTTATTAATATGATTTGTGCAACGGTAACTAAGAATAAAATAAAAGAATTATACCCTGATTTTAAGCAGAAAAAGATAACAGAGCTAGAAAGATTCGTAAATTTTTCAGAAGCATTTATTCTATCAGCTGTGCCATTTATAAATATTCTTATAACTTTATGTACGATTTTTACTTGCACAAATAGCGAGGTGGTTGAGGAAACTAAGAATAAAATTGAGGAGGATAAATAAATGAATAAACTTTTTGTAACAGGGCGTTTAGTAAAAGACCCAGAAATGAGAGATGTAAAAATTGGAAACGAAATAGTTAAAAATTGTAGATTTAGAATTGCAGTCGCACGCAGAAATACAGAGAATGAAACTGACTTTTTTAATGTGGTGGTATGGCGAAAACAAGCCGAGAATTGTGGAAAATATTTAAAGAAAGGCTCACAAGTTAGTGTGGTTGGTCGCATAGAAAATTCAATGTTTAAAGGCAAAGACGGAAAGGATGTCCAAGCAACAGAAATTATAGCTGAAGAGGTAGAATTTTTAAATAGAGTTACCACTGATGAGCAACCTGTAAATAATTCGACGAAGAAGACTAATACAGAAAAAACTGAGACACCAATTCCAAATAGTATGGACCTTACACCACTTGACGATGACGAAACGCCTTTCTAAGGTCGATATAAAGCCGTAGACGAGCGAAACGCTGTTTACACGATAAATCTATCGACCGAGCATTAAAATGTCTTAAATCGAATGTAATAAAGGAAAATCAAACAATGAAGTCGAAAACGCTAATACAACAAATAAAATCACATCGTAGAAAAATGATAATAAGTTATCAGTGGTATATTTGGGCCTGCTTATTTTTCTTGTGTATTTCAGTTGGCTGTTTAATTGTAGTAGCAATTATTCGCCCTTCAGTTTTAAATATCATAATCTTGTCGCTATGTGTGTTACTTGATGGTTATAATCTAGGAACAGTTGTACAAAGATACAGAGAACAAAAAACAACATTAGACAAAATGGATGCACAATTCAAAGAAAGGGTGGCACAAGAAATATACGAAAGTTTTACAATAGAAAATAAAAATGGAGGTGAAACAAATGACGATAATTAAAAGTTGTCCAAAATGTAAAAGTTCAAATCTTGCAATGAAGATTAGAGGTAATGAAAAAGATATTATGAAAGCGAACATGGTAGAACTTCGCTGTGATAGCTGTGGTGCTTGGCTCAAATGGGTGCCGAAAAAAGAACGAGCAATTTATTTAGGAAAATCAATTCCAGAACCGAAGCAACCAAAGGCAGTACCTAAGCCAAAACAAATAAAAATTCCAGAGCCTATAGAAAAGCCACAACCGAAGAAAGAAAACATATTCACCAACAAGAAAAAATTCAACTTTGATAAAGCAATGGCAAATAGTGAATTAAGGTTTGAAAGAGACGCCTATATGCTGAAAAGCGAAAAATTAAAAGCCGAACTCGCAGAAGCCAATCAAAGGATATCAGAACTAGAAGCAGAACTTGATGCTTTAAAAAATAAAACGAAAACCAAGAAATCTAAAAAGGCGGTAGGAAATGAATATTAAAAAATTGAATATTTCAGTATTTGTTCCTTATGATCTAATAATTGAAGAAATGACTGAAAAAATTCTGGCAAAAAAACAAGACTTGCTCAATATGGATAATTTTAATGTTTTTTATCAAAAACAAAGAGAAGACGCCACTACAGATTTAATTATAATAGAATGTCAGGACAAAGAAGATATTACATACAAATCTTTATGTGCCGATGCAATTAGTTTTAGCTGTGATTATAGAATAATGGAAAGAGAAGATTTCGCTGAATTGCTTGCAGCGTTTAACTATATCCCACTAACAATTAAAGAAGGTAAAAAAGTTATAAAAGAAACATTAGCAAGAATAAATGATTATCTAAATACAGGAGAATAATTATGAATAGTATAGATAAAGTAGAATTAACAAAAAAACTCTATGCAACCTTTCGTGGCTATACAGGCTGTTTTAAAGAGTTCCAAAATTCAGCCCACAAAAAAATCTACCTGTTTGAAATCTATGACAAAAAATACAAGCTCGATGAATACACCCTAAATTATTCACTCGACAATCAAACAATATTTAAAGAACTTGAAAAAGCAATTCGCTCTATAAAACTAAAAGAAGCTGCTCAACAACTAAATAATGCGATTGATAATTTGAGAGAAAGTTAATAAAATACCTTGAAATTCTAAAAAGTTCTTAAATCTTCTTGACAAAATACTTCTTTTTAATTATAATAATCATGTATAGCAAGGACAGCGGCTCGCTACCGTTGAATTTAGAGGCTCCAAATTCTAACTTGCTGTACAACCAAATTAAAAGGAGCCAATCAATGCCAAGAAAGAAAAAGCATTTTTCTATCGAAGAAACAAAATATTATGAACAAAGATTTAAAAGACAACCATTTAAACAGCCAATGAATGAACAACGCTATGAATGGGTAGATTTAACTTTTTACATGATGGATCATTATCAATTCAGAAGTTTATCGCCTTATTCAACAAAATTATATTTATATATGAGACAATGGGCATATAAAAATAAAGAATGGGGTAAAACTGAAGTGTTTGTATATTCTCAAACAATGGCACATTCAATAGGCATAATGTCGGTTGCACAGACAAAGAGATGTCTAGCAGAATTATGGGAAAAAGGATTTATTGACAAAGTTGGATATGATGAGCATCATACCGCTTTATGGAAGTTCTCAGATAGATGGTACACAGGAAAGAGGCAAACATTTTAAAAGAGAGTGGTATGGTGACTATTATTAGTATTATGGTTCATTCAGACCTGAGTAAAAACGAAATATGTATTATGGTTCAAATAGACCCGACTACAATGAAATAAAGTGGGAAAAAGTTTAATCGTCGGTTCAGATAGACCCGAATAAACGCAGTTGGTCGGCTCAGATAGACCCGAGTAAAATAATTTAGGAGGAATAAAAATGTTAATGATTAACGAAGTTGCAAAACGATTGCATTGTTCTACAAAAATAATTTACAAGTACTTGAAAGAAGGAAAAATTAAAGGTGTAAAAATTGGCAACAAATGGCAAGTTAGTGAAAAAGAATTAGATTATATTTTAGAAAACGGACTTCGATAAGTAAATACATGTTAAAACTTATGTCACTTATTGTATGCACAGTATGCAGTGGATTACAAAAAAAATAACTGAAGTGACTGCATAATATGCATAGTCAAATGGGATTATAGTGAGCACTAGTATCACAATGATACGGGAGTAGTATCACATTGACACTGGTTAATATATTTAAGGGGATAAATATGGATAATAAAACAATAAAGAAAATAAGATTAATTGCGATGCTAACACAACAAGAGTTTGATGATGCAATAGGAGTTGGAATTGCAACTGTTCAAAGATGGGAATGGGATAAAGGGAACCCAACATTGAGACACCAACGCAAAATAGTCGAGTTCTGCAAGCAACACAATATTGACCTAGAGGAACTTAAAAGGCAGTCCAATGATGGCAAATAAGAAACAAGAGTTTATAAATAGTTTACAGAGACTTAATAAGAATGACCTTTGCAATTTGCTTTGGAAAGTGCAACGAGATAAAGATGACCTATTTGTATCTCAACTGAATTTTATCAGATGGCTTCAAGTTCAAATTGATGGTTTTACTAGCGAACTTATGCAGTTCAATGATTACAACGAGGGCGTCAAACATTGCTTAGGTAGAGTTGCTCATGCTTGTAATCTATATTTTGGTAGCGACTTAGAAGAAATTGATAGTGTAGAAAACAATATTCTTAATTTTAAATTGATAGAGAACAAAAAAGACAAGGACAAGTAACTATGGAAATAGATTATGAACAAAGGAACAAAGATTTGAAAGAATTAATTGCAATGCCTTTGTCAGATAAGATACAAAATACTATGGGTAAACTTATGGAATTTTATGATTATACGGAAGGAAATTGTTATATTAGTTGTTCAGGCGGTGCTGATAGTATTGTATTATATGATTTAACGAAAAGATTTATAGAAGATTTGTTCCCACATTATAAATTTAAAGTTGTCTTTGATGATACTGGCTTAGAAGAGCCCACAGTTAGAGCAACCGCACTTGCAATACCTGATATTCAAGTAGTAAAGCCTAAAAAGTCTTTCTGGCAAGTTCTGACTGAAATTGGTTACCCTGTTGTTTCTAAAGAGGTTAGTGAGTGTGTAGACCAAGCAAGAAAATACTTAGAAAATCCTAAAAGAGAGAGATATATATATAGACTTGAAAAATTATTGGGTACTGCTAAACAAAAAAATGGACAAAAGTCTCGATTTAATAAAGAAAAATACAAAGTTCTTTTAAATGCACCCTTCAGAATAAGCAACCGTTGTTGTGATATTATGAAAAAACAGCCAATGAAAAAACTTAAAGAAAAGCCCATAATTGCAACAATGACAGAGGAAAGTGCCAACAGAAAAACTGCGTGGTTAAAAACTGGCTGTAATTCATTCACTGGAAAAATTGCAAGTCGCCCTATGAGTTTCTGGACTAAACAAGATGTGTTACAATATATAAAAAAATATAATGTAAAAATTGCTGATTGTTATGGACAAGTTATACCTGTTGATAAAGACAATAATTTGACCTTCGAAGAAATTAAGGACCATTATATTTTTAGCGGTGTTCAGCGTAGTGGTTGTATATTCTGTATGCTAGGATGTCACCTCGATACTCGCAAGGGTGGAATAAATCGATTTGCCTTATTAAAGCAAACTCAACCCAAATTATTCGACTATTGTATGCGGGGGGGGGGAGTTCGATACTGAAGGTTTATGGATACCCTGCAAAGGTTTAGGCATGGCATTTGTAATTGAATGGCTTAATCGAAACTTGACTATGGGTAAACATAAATTTATCGAAGGTGTTGATTTAAGCGATTATAAAGAGATAGTTGATAAAGCATTTGAGGAATTAGCAAGAATAGAAAATACTAGAAAAAAGTGGTTAATAGAATAAAAAAAGGAGAGATAAACGAAATGAAAATAGTTGACGATAATGGCAAAGAAATTGAATTTAGGGCAACCAATGTGAAGAAAAATGATGATACCCTAACAGTTGTTCAAATTGTTAATCCATTATTAGGGCAAGTTATACCCTATGAGGTTCAACAAGATATTGAATATCAGAGGCAGGCAATAGAAAAAATGTTTAAAGAACACGGCGTTAATGCATTAGTAATTTATGTACCAAATAAAAATCACTTTGCAAAATTTGATACTTTAAAGAAAAATAAAAAATAAAAGGATTGAAAAATATGGGAGGATTTATTTGTCGAGGAAATACAACAATAATGTAAGGAGAGAAACTATGTTTGGAAATGAAGAAGAGATATGTGCGAAGTATTTACATAATGACTTTGCTATAACTAAGCCTTTAAAAGAATATATAGAATTGCAAAAATATACAGGCGAAAGTGATATTGATATTATAATGAAATGGTTTGTGGATAATCACCAAGAAAGTTTAGGACTGTCACTTATTCCTGAATTGGCTCAAAAACAAATGGATAGAGTAGCAGTAAAATTAAGTTATGCTCAGCTCTGGACACCTACCATTTTTAATACGGTTTTATTCAGCAGATGTAATAGCGGACTAGATAAAGATACCAAAACAAAATTAACCATTATTGCTAACTGTGCAGCTCTTAGCATTAACTTTAAGAAGCATTATACAGACCTTTATGAGTGGGCCAAAGAGAATATTCCTAATATGGAAATACCGAAAGCGTATTTTATGCCTACACTGAATTATTTAGCAAGTTATGGCATTTATTTTAAAGGCAAAGAAGATTTAGGAAGGGACCAACATGTAAGTGTTCCAACATGGTGGGGTGAAGAACACGATGACTAAATATTATTACATAATGTTTTATACTGAAAGGAAAGTTGAACTTTTGGATATGATATTTACTGATGCTCATGTTATCGCAGTAGAAGCACAAAGTAAAGAACAAGCACTTAACGATTTTTATCAATATTTTCCAAAGGATTATAATGAAATAGTTCACTTTTTTGAGACAGATAAAGAAAGCATTAAATTACTTGATATTATTTCTAATGGATGTTTAAAAAAGAGAGAATAAAAAAATGACTCAATATAAGCGTAGCCCTATATTTTATATGGGGAATAAATATAAATTATTAAAGGACTTAATACCATTATTCCCAGATTCTTGTGATTTATTCATAGATTTATTTGGTGGCAGTGGTTGCGTCAGTATGAATTACAAAGGCACTTCAAAAACCATATATAATGAATTAAATACTAACATTGTAGAACTGATTAAAATGATAGTAAATAATGAACCACGAGAATTAGATGAGTATTGGAAAGAGAAGATAAAAGAATATAGACTAAGACATAAATCAGATAAAATTAATAAAGGTAATGGGTTAGATAGTTATTTGAAACTTCGCAAAGACTACAACTCATCTATTGAGAGAAATTATAAGGATTTGTTTTTGTTATCTTGTTACTCCATAAATCATTTAATTAGATTTAATACAAGGAGTGAATTTAATGCGAGCAATGGAAATGATAGTTATAATGACAAGAATTATCAACAAATATGTGATATGCACGAAGAATTTAAAAATGTTGAAATAGTAAATGGTGACGCATTTGATTTTGATTTTAGCATATTAACAAAAGACTCATTTGTATATGTCGACTGTCCTTATAGTGGAACAGAGGCAGTTTATAATGAAAAACAAGCATTTGGTGGATGGGCTGTAGAAAGTGATTACAAACTTTTTTCTTTACTCGAAAAATTGAGTAGGGGGGGGTAAAGTGGGGGTTATCAAATGTTTTCGTTAATCGTGGAAAAACTAACCAGCATTTAATTGACTGGTGTGAGAAAAATAATTGGAATGTTTATCATTTGGATAGAAATTACAACCCATTTAGTAGAGGCAACTCAAATAATGATGAAGTCTACATTTGTAATTACGCAAAAGAAAATAAAATTAAACAAATTTCAATGTTTTAAAAGGACAAGATAAATGGCAACACTTAAAGAAATACGAACACACAAAAATTGGAGCACAAGACCAGAAAGAGACAATGTGATTATTGCAGGAAATATTTACAGGGGCGTAGAAAAAGGCGAGCCTTATGACCTAGTGCAATTTTCAATAAATGAAATTACTGGCTATTTTTGGAATGAAAGCATTTGCGTTCCATTAAACACAAGCGATGATGATATAAAAAAGATTGTTGAAGAATATATCACAACAATTACCGATGATGATATTAAAGATTACCAAAGATTTCTGGATGACGGAAATAAGTATGGCTGGGACTAAAAAATTGGCACAAAAATTTGACTTTAAAAGTCAGGTGTGTTAATATATAGGTTAATTAAAGGGGTTAAAAAATGAGTGAGACAAATGAAAAGTGGATATATGATATAACTGAATTTCCTTACAAAAGAGAAATATCTAAGCGTGTCACATATCCTTTTTTTTTATTAAATAAAGTCACTGGTGGTGGTGAAATTGGGAATGTAATAATATTGTTTTCAAAAACCAACAATGGTAAAAGTGAACTTATGATGCAGTTTATTACACATTGGGCACAGACTGGTGAAAAAGTTTGTGCAATGTTAGGTGAACATACTTATAAAAAAGCACAAGAGTTACTATTTAAGAAGGTTTCTAAATATGACAAAGATAAATGGCAAACTAAAGCAGTAACCGATAACGAAGGTAAAGATATTGGAATATACGAAACATTCATAAGCAAAGAAGATGAAGAAAATGCTATTCATACATTAAAGGGCAAGGTTTATTTATATAATACAAATAAAGGTTTTTCATTAGATAAAATATTACAAGGCTTTCAAGCAGGATATGATATAGGATGCACTGTGTTTGTGTTAGACAATCAAATGATGATAGACTTGGAAACAAATTATGAATTAAGAGAACAAACTGATAATACCGAAAGATTAAGGCAGTGGGCTAAGAAACACCAAGTTGTAATATTTTTGGTTGCTCATGCAAGAAAAATTGAAGTCAATAGAATTAGACTTACTGAAAGTGATATAAACGGTTCTTCAAATATTAGCAATAAAGCACAAACAATTATGACAATTACAAGAACTGATACTCTAAATCCAACAACGAAGGAATATAGAGATTATGCAAAACTGCTTGAATTAAATTATATAAATATACATAAATGTAATGCGATATTAGAAGTAGTAAAAGAGAAAAACGCGAAGGGCGGCTTTGTTCCATTAAAGTGGTTTGAGAGTACTAAAACTTTTCGAGAAGTTTATGATCCTGAAATGATGCAGAAAAAACAAGAAGACGCTAAGAAAAGAGAACAAAAATACGGCAAACAAAACAATGACGATGTTGATGTCGAACAACCTGTGTTATTCAATCCACACCCAGAAGAAATGGTGGAATTGACACATTCAATGTTGGACAGCCTACCTTGGGATGATTAGTATTTAGGAGTATCAAAATGAATAAAATAGAACTTATCAAAGATAGAGTTAGAATTGAAGATGTCCTCGCTTTATATGGAGTTACACCTAACTATAAAGGGAAATGCAGATGCCCAATACATAATGATGATACACCTTCTTTTCAAATCTATGACAATCATTTTTACTGCTTTGGTTGTAGGGCCTATGGGGATGTTATAGAGTTATATAAAAAAATAGAAAGAACTTCAAATTCAGAAGCAATTAATAAACTAATGCAAATTTTTCATTTAGATATTTTTACTAATGATAACAGGCCTATTATACATAAAAAAGTTGAGCAACCGCAAAAAATAGAAAATTTTTTAAATCCACAAGTAGTGGAATATCTCAAGAATTGCCAAAGACATATTCATGAAACAAACTACTTCGCAATTCGTGGACTTAATGAAAGCACTATAAAAAGATTTAAGTTAGGCTATGACCCAATTAAAAAAGAAATCACAATTCCATATAATAAGGCCCTTACCTATTATCAATCTCGTAGTGTTACTGGCAAGTCATTTTATAAAATACCGACTAAGGTTGCAGGAAGTGAGCCAATTTTTAATGAGAAAGCATTTGATTATACTCCAATAATATTCATTGTAGAAAGTCCTATTTGTGCAATCAGCATATCTCAATGCGGTGGAGTTGCTGTTCCATTATGTGGAGTTGCTAATGTGCGAAAATTGTTACTTCATCTTAAACAAAAATTCTATACAGGCACTTTGGTACTATGCTTAGATAATGATGAAGCAGGCGATAAAGCCACCATTGATCTAATCGAAGGTATGGCAGACAAAAATTTATTAGGATTAAGGCAGTTGAATGTTTCATATATAGTAGAAAATATTGCCGATGAATGTAAGGATCCTAACGAGCTGCTTGTAAAAGATAGTATTAGATTAGCAAACAATATTCAAAGAGTTCTAAAGAAAATAAAAGGAATGAGCAAATGAGATATTATGATTCATATAATAAATACAAAAATACAAAAATCGAACAAGATGGCGAAAAGTTTGATTCAAAGAAAGAATACTATGAATGGTTGAAATTAAAACGATTAGAAGAAATGGGCCTTATTTTCAACCTGCGTAGACAAGTTCCTTTCGTGTTGATTCCTACTCAATATGAAACATATACAGAAATAACAAAAACAGGAAAAGTTAAAGAGAAAAAACGGGTTGTTGAAAAAGAGTGTAAATATATTGCTGATTTTGTTTACATTGACAAAGAAACAGGCAAAACAGTTGTATGCGATACTAAGTCAGAAGCGACAAAAACACCTGCATATAAAATCAAGAAAAAACTAATGCTCTATATCCATCACATAAAAATTACTGAAATGTAAAAATATATTACAATTTACTTGACATTTTGTCAATTATATGTTAAAATTAGGTATCAAAATAAAGGGGTAATAAAAATGATTTTGAGAAATTTAAACGAAGTCAAGGAACAATTCCTTGCTAAGTATATTTTATCTAGCAATTTAACTAAGATGAAATATAGAGATGAACTAAATTTATTTTTAAAAATTTGTGATATTAACACAATAGAAGAATTAAATGCTTTTAATGAAAAAGATATAGCAAAATTTTTCGACTATTCTAAGGAACATAATTGGAGTGCAAATACAACAAATCAAAGATTAGCAACGGCTAAAGTTTTCTTTCAATGGTGCTTTGAGAAAAAGTATATTGACAATAATTATTTAAAGGAAATCAAAAGAATACGCACTTCAAATACAATTCATTACACGCCAAAAATGGATGATTGTAATAAACTTTTAATGTATATAAAGAAACATACCAAAAAGCAGAGATTATACTTAATGGTGAAATTATTATTATCAACAGGATTAAGACTGAGTGAGCTATGCAATATAAAAACAACCGACTTAAACTTTGAAAATTCATCAATAAAGGTTATCGGAAAAGGCAAAAAAATTGTAGAACAACCTGTGCCTATTGAAATATTAGATGAACTTAAGAATTATATAAACACAGAAAGACAAGACACTATGGACATATATATAAATATGGGTGGACAAGATAAAAACTTCTTATTTGTGTCAGGCATTGGTGAAGATTGTAATAGCGGAGAAAAGAACAAGGAAGATGGAAATTGTGTAAAAAGAAACGCATTTTATCAACAATTAAAAAGATATGCTGTAAAAGCAGGATTGCCAAAAGCAATTAGTCCACACGCTTTAAGAAGATGTGCAGGCACAACAATCTATGAACAAACAGGCGACATAAAAACTGCAAGTGAATTTTTAAGACACTCAAGTGTAACTACTACTGAAAGATGCTATGTAAATTATGATAAGACAAAACTCATCAATGCAGTTAATCAAGTGTTTGCAGAGAATAATCAAGATAAGGAATATTTGAAATACTTGGAATTAAAGAAAAAGTTTGAGAGGGTTATATGAAATATGTAGGTAGTAAAAATAAAATTGCAAAACATATAGTCCCTATTCTACAATCCCTAATAGATAAAAATCATATTGAAGTTTATATTGAACCATTTGTCGGGGGGGGTAATATCATAGATAAAATTTCATGTAACTCAAAATATGGTTTTGATATTGATAATATTCCTATCTCTATATTTAAGCATTATATAGAAAAACCGCAGGACTTAGACATACTGCCTAACTCACTATCTAAAGATTTCTATTATTATATTAGAGATAATAATGAATTTCCTGCATGGTACAAATCTTCAATATTATTGTTTGGAAGTTACAATTCGAGAGTATATGGCGGTTGTTATGGTGCTATTGCTAAAACTAAAAATGGCAAGGTCAGGAATTATTACAGAGAAGCTATCAATAATTTTAAGAAGCAGTTGCCAAATCTGAAGGGGATTAAATTTGAACAGAAATCATATTTAAATTTAGACTTCCAAGACACATTAATTTATTGCGACCCACCATATAAAAATGGAATAGGCTATCAGGAAGAATTTAATCATGACCTTTTCTGGCAATGGGCTGAAAAACAGACAAAAAACAATATAGTTATTGTAAGCGAAAACGAAGCACCAAATGACTGGGTATGTATATGGCAACAACAAACAAAAACTTCTATGAACAACAGAAATAGAATAAATAAAATAGAAAAATTGTTTATTCACAAAAGTCAAATAAAATATTTGTAAGGAGATAAGAATATGAAAAAAATTATATTAAATAAATGTTATGGTGGGTTTGGTGTTTCAGATAAAGTATATGAAGAATATGCAAAAGAAAAAGGTTTTAAGTTGTTTAGATATGAAATGATTAATGCAAACAAATATGTCTTTATACAAAAAAATTGTGGGTCTTTTAGAACGGAATATTCAAAGGAATATTTAGGTGAAGAATGTTCTACTATACCTAATCATTCTTATTTTTATATTGATAGTGAATATAGAGAAGATAAAACATTGATTGAGATTGTAGAAAGATTAGGGGAAGAAGCGAACGGTGATTATTCTTATTTAAAAGTTGTTGAGATTCCTGATGATTTAGATTATGTAATTGAAAATTATGATGGAATTGAAACTTTGCACCAAAGAGTTCAAGAATGGTAGGGAGTAAGTTATGAGTAAAATAAAAACTTGTGATTATTGTTCTAATTGTAGAATATACGAAATGACAGAAGAAGATGAATTGGATTTGAATTTTTGCTATGATGATGAACGCGATTTGTCTGCTAGGAGTATATTTATAAGTGAAGATAAGCAGTTTGATATTATGGTTGTATCAGGTGCTGGCGAGCCTCAAAGATTGGAGTTTAGACATTGGAATAAAGAAGCACAAAGATGGATTGTTTACAATACCATATATTTAAAGCGTTGTATAAATTGTGGCAGGGAAATTACTGAATATCCTGAATTTATAGATAAAAAAGATAAAAAGATTGTAGAGTTAAAAAAAGAAAATAAAATATTCAAGCACTTAATTGAAGAAACAAAGTCAGAAAATATAGAAGATTTTGTATTTCTAGTTAGATTATTAAATGGTTCTTATATACAAAAATTGAGAAAAGCAAATAAAAGAGTTCAGGAATTGGACCAGCAACTCAAAAAACTACCAAATGAAATTATCGAAGAAATAAGAAGAGGAATGGGGAACATAGAGAGTATTTTAATAAATTGTGGAAATGGCAAAGAAGATGCATTGTGTTGGTTTAATAATATTTTAAAAGAAATTCTTAAAAAATATGGAGTAGAAGATGAGTAATAAACTTAAATTATGGTTTGACAAAAATATAAATGATATAAAAGGTTGTCTTCCTAATGGAGAAAAAGGTAGATGGGATATATATTTGTTGTTTAATGCTTTTTTAGGTATAAAAATTTTAGATGACAACAATCTTATAACTGAATTAAAAAATCGTGGTTATGATATATCAACTATAAAATTTGAAATCACAAAGAAAAATAGCGAAATCCAACCAGTCACAACAAAAGATTTAACACTTGATATGTGGGATAAAAGTGTTGTTAATAAAATAAAAAGATTGGAAAAATCAATAGAATTAAATAACAAGGTAAAAAAGGATTTAAAAAAACAACTCGACCAACTCAAACAGCAACTCGCTGAAAAAGATAAAGAGATAAAAAAACTTAATTGGCAACTTAAAGATAAAGACTTTATAATCAAAAATCTTAATCATTCATTGAGTGTCGCACCAAATGCAAATGCAGGTCAAAGAGCAAGAATTGATGAACTTACTAAAATAGTTAAAGAAAAAGACAAAGAGATTGAGAAACTAAAACAACGATATACTATTTTAGAAAATGAGAATGGCAAACTCACAACAGAGTTAATTATGGACAAATATAAAAAGGCACAAAAGGAAGTATCTTTTGGAAAGCAACTCGCAATACAAGAACTTGTAGAAGTTGAAAGATTGCTATATGAAAGCCATTATAAAGAGATAGATGGTAAATATTATGCTGAATACGAAGATATTAATAATTTGATTGATAATCGCATTAAGGCATTAGAAGGGTTGAAAGGGGAACAAACATGAAACTGATTGAAATATTTATATTAATATTTATGTCAATACCAACAATATTAACTATTCTTATTTTTATCTCTTTTATAATAAATGAAATTAAATATAAAAAAATTAAAAAGAAATATCCAAAAGTATTTGAATTGATAAAAGAAAGAGAGAAGTCAATGTCAAATTCTTGTAAATTTTATAACGAAAAGATACTCCCACTAAAAAATAAAATTGATTATATATTAAACGAACAAAAATATCTAACAGCAGAAAATCAAAAAAACTTAAATAATGAGTTAGAAACTTTAAGATTAGAACTTAAATATCTACAAGAGATTTACGATAAAATGGAAAAAGAAGAAGATTTGTTAAAAGAAGAAATAGAAAATATAATTAGAAGTAAAACTGATTTATTAAAAGAAATGAAAAAATATGGTTGGTGTAAAGGAGAATGATTATGGCAGGACTTGAAGTATTAGAAGAAATTGCGAAGGCAAAAGAGAGATATTGGAAAAACAATGGCGGTAGAACGCCAGATTATTTAATCATTAGCCAAAATCTATATTTTAGACTTCACGAGTATATGACAAATGGCTTTTTGTTGAAACATTTTGATGAGGCGGACTATGACAAAGAGCCAACTATTAGCGGGATGAAAATAAAATTAATTGGCGATAAAGACTTTTTAATGGTTGGCTGTAATGAGATTTTAGGGTTAAAAGGAGAATGAGATGAAATGTTATAATTGCAATAGAGAAATGATATATGATGGTTATGGGAACTACTATTGTGATAGATGTGGTGCGACATTGAATGATTGCGTATTAAGAAATAAGGATTATGGATTTGGAATAATACAACAAGAAAAACCTCAATTTTGGCTACAAGGTTGGGTATGCCCAAAATGTGGTGCTGTAATGTCACCAAATCAACCTTATTGCTTATTTTGTCAATCAAATAACATAAGAGATATACAAGTAACTTATACAGGAATTACACCAACAACAAACACTGAAAACAAATCAATTAGTAAAGGAGAATGAATATGAAAGAATATCAAAAAATAGAAACTTTATATAAATTTGATAATGAAATAAAAGGGTATAAAGAAGAATTTTATAACCCAATCGTAGAATATCTTAAAGACTGCAAATGGATAGGAACTGAAAAAATAGATGGAACAAATGTCAGAATTCTTTGGAACGGACATAATTTTGAATTTGGTGGTAGGACTGACAAAGCAATTTTACCAAAAGAATTATTAGAACTTTTAACAAATACTTTCAATTACGATATGGAAGTTTTATTTGAGCAAAAGTTTGGAGAGAAAGAAGTATTGCTTTTTATTGAAGGCTATGCAGGTAAAATTCAAAATGGTGCATATAAAGGTTCTGAAAAAATCATTGGGTATGACATAATGATTGAAGGGACTTATCTTGATAAACAAGTTTCGGAAGAAATATTTGAATCATTAGGTATAAAGTTTGTTCCTATGATTGAATTTAGCAATCTACAAGGCTGTATAGATTTTGTTATAAATCATCAATCTTCAATAATCCAACCCGAAAGCCAAATGGAAGGTTTAGTATGTTTCCCTGCTGTAAGACTTTACGACCATAAAGGTAATCGTATTATTGTTAAAATTAAAAATAGGGACTTAAAGAAACTTATTAAATAATAGGAGAATGATATGGCAGAGAGATTGACTGAAAAAGATAAAATAGAAAATAAAAGATATATGCTTAATAGCGAAGATAATCAAATAACTTTAACTAATGCGAGATTAAAGGATAGTGTTACAAAAGCATATTATTGGGGTAAAGCAATAGATAAACTTGCACAATTAGAAGATATTATGGACAAGTATGGCTATGATTTGTTAGAACTTAATAATGCTTTAGGAAGGGAAAAATTGTTCTCAGAAACTCTTGTAAAATATAATTTATCAAACTTGACTGAATTAGACTTAATTTTACAATATATTACAATTACAAGGAATGGAGAATATATAACTACTGGGAAAAACAAAGGGAAATACAAGAGATTGTACACTATATGGAGTGGAATGATTTCCAGATGTGAAAATGAAAACAATCCAAGTTATAAATATTACGGGCAACAGGGCAAAAGAGTATGTGATGAATGGAAAGGTGTGAACGGATTTGGTAAATTTCACGATTGGGCATTAGCAAACGGGTATAAACCAAATTTAAGTATTGATAGAATAGATAATAGTAAAGGGTATTCGCCTAATAATTGTCATTGGGTAGATGCTTACATTCAAAATAATAACAAATCAAATAATGTATTGATTGAGATAAATGGAGAAAAGAAAAATTTAACTCAAATTGCTAGGTCACTAGGAATAAATAGACATACATTACAAAGCAGAATAAAAAATTCTAAATGGGATTTAAGTTCTGCACTTACTCGTAAAGTTGAAAATTGTCCTTTAAATAATCCTGCATCGGGATTTAGATATATTTACTATTTAAAGCAAAGTAAAAATTATCAGGTGTCAATAAATAACGTATATTATGGAATAAGAAAAACATTGGAAGAAGCATTACAATTAAGAGAATTAAAACTTAAAGAATTAAAAGATAAAGGTGAAGATTATTATGGGAAAATTGATTATAAAAGAGAACAACTTGCTATGGAGAACAAGATTAGTTAATATTGATTACTTCTACCAGCAAGCAAAAATGGAGGGGGATGATGAGTAGAAAAATTTTAACAATAGAACAAGCAATAGATATATTGCCACAAAAAGAACAAATACATTGTTTTATAAATCCAGGATTTGGACTAGTTGGTGCTGATTGGAACAAAGAAAAAGTTATTGAAACATTAAAAGATGCGGAAGTTGTTGAAATTGGCGGAGAACAATGTAAAGCATTAAAGCACGCACTTGTTTGTATTCCTAAAAATGCAAAAATGCAAAGCGACCTTTATTTCTTTGAAAGTAGAGTTGATAAAATTGATTACTATGAAGAACTTTTAGGAGAGCAACAATGAAAGCAATATTCACAGGAACAGAGCAAGATTTGATTGAGTGTGGGTTTCGGGAAAAGACTTTTGGTTTTTATGGTGGAGGAGATTATATTCCACAAAAATGGTATATTTATGATTTCAATTATAAACATAAAGCATATAGAATTCAAACAAACATAATAGATTTTTTCTCAGATGAAAAGTTTACAAGATTATACTTATCAAAAGCAGGCAAAAGCAAGCAATATAAAAATTGTATAGATTATTATGATTGCAAAAATTGGAAAATATTTCATAAATGGCTTGATAAGCGTAAAAAGAAAAATGATATACCTACAATCCAAGACCTTATAGACAAAAATTTAGTTAGGTGGGGGGTAGAGTATGGGAAAGTTAGGTAGATTTGAATTAGACCAAATATATAATGAAGATTGTTATAAAGCAATTAAAGATATGCCAGATAGGATTGTCGATTGTATTTATGTTGATATTCCTTATGTGATCCAGTCTGGTGGTGCAAGTGAGAGTCCATTATCTCAAAGGGCAAAAAGATTAAGAAATATAGAGTTAAGAGATATAAAGGATGGAATTGACTATTCTATATTTGATGAATTTGAAAGAATAATGAAAAATATAAATATATTTATTTGGTGCAGTAAAGAACAAATAGTCGATATATTAAATTATTGGATAAATAAAAGAAATAAAATAAATTTTGAAATTCTAACTTGGAATAAAGACAATCCTACTCCATTATGTAATAACACTTGGCTACCAGATATTGAGTATTGCTTATATTTTCGTGAAAGTGGAGTTAAACTTAATGATGGTTATGAAAATAAATCAAAATGGTATTCTAGCCCTATTAACAAAAGGGATAAAGATAAATTCTCACATCCGACAATAAAGCCGATAGAACTTGTAAAAAGACATTTACTACACACTACACAACCAAACGATATAGTTTTAGATTGTTTTTTAGGAAGTGGAACAACAGCAGTTGCTTGTAAAGATATAGGCAGACACTATATTGGTTTTGAGATTGATAAAAAGTGGTTTGAAATAGCACAAAATAGATTAAACAAAATTGACGCAAATGGGCAAACAAGTATGTTTTTAAATTAAGGAGTAGACAATGGAACGATTAGTATTTAACACAGCAGAACATAAACTTGAAGAGTTAGAAAAGTATGGGTTTAGTAGATATAAAGATGAATATTCTAAATTAGAATATGGGCAATTAAGTGATGTTGATATAGAACATTATGAAAGTTATAGAGAAAAATCTATGCTATTACCATATTTTACAGGAGGAATTTACAAATCAATAAATTGTAATACTAATGAATTATATATAAAAGTGAGTGTCTATTCTTACGAGCAATGCGAAGATGATTTTATTAGTAGAGATTATGATTTTTATGTGCAAGACCTAATCAAAGATGGTCTAGTGGTAAAGGATAAGAAAGATGGCTAAGAATGAACTACACATAAATACAAAATTGGTGGTGTGTCGAAAAAGTCATATTTGTGAATATTGTAATAAGAAAATAAAATCGGGCGAAAAAGCATATCGAACAAACACACAATTTATCAAACCATTTTATAGATGTTTGGCACATTGTCCAACTAAACAAGAGATAACTGATATGATACAAGAAGAAATGGAAGAGTATCATTGTAATGATATAGAAATTGATAATGGAGATTTTTAGTATGAAAAGAGAAGAGTTAGAAAAAGCCATTGAGCACGGCGAGAGTGTGTGGTATCCCAAAGGAAGAACCATTAAACAAATAGATTTAAAAAATACTCATCCAATTTTTAATGGTTATCAAATAGACATTATGATTGAAGATGAAAATGGTTGGCATACTGAATTTTATGGAATAAAAGACCTATATAAAACCAAAGCCGAAGCCGAACACTATTTATACCACGCAAACATATCACGCACCGAGCAGTTGCCGTTCTTGACTTGGGAAGAGTTTTTGGAAAAGAAAGCAATACATTTTATAGGCAATAAAGGTATAGATTTTGTTTTGTGTATAACAGATAACAAAATAAAACTAATGGTTTTCTTTATGGTTAGTAAGACTTGGGACTTAACTGAAGAAAACTTTTACAAAGCCTATGACGAGTGCGTAAGGCTGTTTAAACAGGAGTAATTATGAAAAAACTAATAGAGAATGCTGTTTATGTGAGCGAACCGAATGGCAAAAGTCATTACGAATTTAATTGTCCATTTTGTAATAATAAGGCAATTTTGTATTGTTGGGTTGGACATAAAAAATGTAGCTGTGGTGCTAAATTCTCATTGAGGGATGGTGGCAGATATAAATTAAATGCAATAAAGGAGTCGGTATGAACCAATTGGGCTTTATAGAAAACGATGCACTTAATAATATAAATGAAAAAATAAAAGAGTATGTGGAAGATTTATTAGATTTATTTCCAAATAGTTTTATAAATGAAGAACAAGAATTTATTGCGGAGCCAAGAACAAACCTCTATTTTTTACTTAGCAATTGCAATAGTTTGCTTGATATTAAATGCAAAATTTTAGAATGGTTTTCTCGAGATGCTTGCAAAACACAACCGTTTCGTTCGAGGATGGAAAACGAAGAATATCAAGATAATATAAGAGAGAAAATCAACGAATTTCTCGGAACTGATTTTACAAGAGAAGAAATGACTGATATATATTCTAAACTAGGCAATAACATTAATCATAAACTTTGCATTGAGTTTATTGAAAGTGATTATAATATGAAACTTCTAGAGGGGGAATAATTATGCGAGTAAATCAGTGCAGGCAATGTAAATATTACAAACGCAAAGTGTGGTCTACGACTTATAAACCCAATGGTTATCACACTATTGGTGTTTCACATGCTTATGGTTGGTGTGATTTACATAATCAAAGATGTTTAGAAATTAAAAATTGTAAGGAGAATAAATAATCATGAAAGATTTATGGAAATTAAAGCATACTTTATATGCTGATAAAGATTTTGAAACCGTTGATACTTATAAATGGAATGAGAATTGTAAACTATTTGCAAAGAAAGGACAAATTGCTGAAAGACAAGAATTGACCGAAGAATTGCGAGAAGAATATTGTATTGGCGATGACATTTGGAAAACAATTTATATTTTCAAAAACGGGAATTATATACTTAGTCAAGATGATTATAGTGAAGATTTTGAAGCAGTAAATTAAGGGAGTGATTATGAAAACTTTTTACGAAGCACTTGATGAGTTTTTAAAAATAAAAGAAGACGAAATAAAACCTCGAACAAAATCAACATACGTTGAGAGAATTGAAAAAATAAAATCTCTTTTTGCTGATTTAAAACTTGAAGATATAACAACAGAAGAAGTGCAAGATTATGTTGACGATTGGCAGAATCAGTATTCTGTGGCAACAATAAATGGATGGCTTCAGACTATTAAGCAAGTTCTCAAAAACAATGGATTTAGTATTGGTCAAATTAAAATAAAAAATAAAAAACCAAAGAAAATGAGACTTTATAGTGCAGAAGACATTGAAAGTATTGAAAATTATTATTTAAAACATAAAGAAAAAATTAAGCTTCATCATTTACCAGTTTTTATTGCTCTCTATACTGGAATGCGTATAGGGGAAATATTAGGATTGCAATGGCTTGATATTGATTTAGACAGGGGACTAATAGATATTTCTAAAAATGCACAGGAAATAAAGGAAAATGGGACAAGAAAAAGAATAATTCAAACACCAAAAACATTATCTTCAAATAGGACTATTGCAATACCTCAACAACTTATTGAAATTCTCAAACCATTCAAACCAAAAGATGATGAAGATTGGGATACTTATGTGTGTAGCGGAAAAACGCAGCCTCATGATAATAGGAGTATATCAAAGAGTGCAGAAATATTACTCGCAAAGGCTGGCGTTGAATGGCAAGGTTTTCATGCTTTTAGACATTCTTACGCAACAAGAATGATGGAAAAAAATATACCTGTTAAGGCAATAAGTGATTTGCTTGGACACAACAATATTGGAACTACAATGAATATATATAGTCACACAACAAATGACTTCAAGAAAGAATGTGTTGAAAAAATATTTGAAAACGAAAAGTTTAAAAAAGAAAAGGATAAAGAAATATTAAAAAACGAAATAAAAAAACTCCAACAACAAATAAATGAACTCATGCTTAAAATTTCGGAGTTATAAAATCAATATATTGATTTAAAATCATTTGACATTTTGTCAAGTTTATGATATAATTATTACAACAATTAAAGGATAAACAATGTCGCAAATAAAGAATAAAACGAGAGTAAAAGAAAGGGGTGAAGTATTCACTAATCCAAAAGAGGTGAAAGCAATATGTGATTTAATTCCGCAAGAGATATGGCAAAATATTGACAGCACATTTCTAGAACCATCTTGTGGTAATGGAAACTTTCTCACAGAAATATTAGAAAGAAAATTAAAGTATTGCAGGAACGAACATGATATTAGTAGAGCAGTTAAAAGTATATATGCTATTGATATAATGGAAGATAATGTGGAAGAAAGCAAAAGTAGCCTTATAGAATTGTGCTCAAATAAAATAGTCCAATATACACAAAACTTCGATATAATTACTGCTGTTATGACAGAGTGTAAATTGATTTTAGATAATCAAATTGTTTGTGGTGATGCTCTAACAGGATTACTAAATACTGGCGAAAAAATATGGTTCTTGCCACAAGATTATTATGACAATCTTTCTAAAAAAAAGAAAAAGATAAAATCATAAAAATATACGGGAGTTACGATAATGAAAAATATAAGAATTATAGAATTAAAACTTAGAAACTTCGGAGGAATAGCACAAGGAACTTATACATTTGACCCTGCACTTAATGAGTTAAGAGGTGCACAAGGGACAGGAAAGACAAGTAGTTATTTTGCATATATGTGGGTTTTAGGCTTTAATGTCCCTAAATGGGAACCTAAAATAGGAGTATATAGAATACACAAAATCGAGACACAAGTAACAATGAAGCTTGCAGTTGATGATATGGTATACACAATAGAAAGAATAAGTACACCTAAATATAAAATTGATAAATTTACAGGTGCTGAAGAATATCACACTCAAAGTTCGGTGTTCTCAATAGATGGAGAGAAATGCAAAACACAAGAAGTCTTCAAACAAGAAATTGAAAAGATTTATGGATTGCCTTACCAAACAATAGAACTTCTATCATCAGTGGATTTATTTAATACCGAAAATAATAATTGGAACTCAGTTACACGAAGAAAATTTTTATTTGATTTATTTGATATAAATAAAAAAACACAAGAGCTGAAGGATTTGCCCGATTTTGAATGTATAAAAGAATATCTTGAAAAAGGGAAAGATGAAGTTTCAATAAAGCAAGTATTGAATGACGAAAAAAACACTATAAATAAAGAACTTGATTTTAATAATAGGTACATTCAAGAAAAGACAAGCGAATTAGCTGAATATAATGATTTAGATTTCGAGCATATTCAAGCAAAAAAAGATGAAATAAAAGCAGAACTTGACAAAATTAAGAGTGTAGATTATACAAAGTCTGATTTATTATCTGAAAAAATTAAAGAATTGAATGATTTAAAAATGGAATTGTTTAATGAGCAACAAAAAGTTTATGCTCAAGGACAAGAAAAACAACATAGGATTGACGAGTTGAATAGCAAATTAAGGACAACATTATTTGAAATAGATTCTATAAATAAAAATATAGAGAATATAAATGAGAAACTCAAAGAATTGGGAACAAAGCAGAAAGATGTTGAAAATGAAACATTAGATGAAAGTGCAACCATTTGTCCTACTTGCCATCAACCGCTCAAAGAAGAAGAAATTTTAAAGATTGTAAAGAAATTCAACAACTCAAAGACACAAAGACTACAAGACATTGCTTTAAATATGTCTAATTTAAGCGTAGAGGCTCAAAACGAGCAAACTCGATTAAATACTCAGGTCAACGGTAAAAATGCCCTAGAGGCTCAATTACGAGCCTTAGATGAGGCGAATGACATTCCTTCAGTAAATACTAAGCAAAACTCATTGCAAGAAAAAATTAGTGAAGTTGAAAAAAATATTGAAGAAATCAAATCTAAAGAAATCACAAATGAAATCAAAGAAAAAGAAAATGCTTTGCAAGTTCAATACGATGCCTTTGTCGCACAACTCACCGCTAAAAATGATATTGATAAATTAAAATCTCAAATCGAATCATTAAAAGCAAGAAACCGAGAATTAGCAATTCAGGACAACGAAAGAATAAGAAAAGTAAATGCACTTAAAAAATATATCGAAGAGAAAGTAAGGCTTGTTAATAGCGAAATAAATAAAAATTTTGAGAAAGTTAGTTATGTGTTCTTTGAATTTAATAGTGCGACTGCTCAGAATGAATATAAGGCTATTTGTGAAAATGTAATGAATAATACAGTATATGCTTCAATGAGTTCTGGTGAAAAAATCGTTGCTAATTTCTATACAAGTAAATCATTGCGAAAGATATTAAATGCTAACATTCCACAATTTATTGATGATGTCGTTATTAGTTCTGTTGGCAAGGACATAAAAGACTGGCAAACAATTTATTTTGTAACGGATCCGAATTATAAAGTTCCTGTTACATTAATTAAAGATGTTTATACATTGCAAGATTGTGATGTGAAACAATAAAAAATAAAAGGAGTATAAAAATTATGGCACAACAAACAAATGCAATAGCAAAAACAAATGAAAATGATTTTTCTAGTCTATCTTTGACGGACTTATTCTCTACACCAGAGATAAGAAAAACAATTAGCGATACCTTAGGTGTCGCAAGAGTTCAAACATTTATAGGGAGTGCATTAACTGTTGCACAAGATCCAAAGATTAAAGACATTGAGCCTACAAGTGTTTTTAACTGTCTTCTAAAATCAGCAACATACAATTTCCCTATAGACCCCGCTCTTGGATATGCTTATATTGTTCCATATAAGAATAAAGACAAGGTAAAAATTGCACAATTCCAAATGGGAACAAAAGGGCTTGTCGAACTTGCATTGAGAACAGGACAATATAAAAGACTTAATGTAAAGGAAGTCAGAGAAGGCGAATATGCTGGACTTGATTTCTTTGGTGAGCCTGAGATAAAATGGTTAAAAAATCGTGAAAAACTACCTGTTGTTGGTTATATGGCCGCATATGAACTCATTAATGGTATGACAAAGATAGTTTATTGGGACATAAATGAATTAAAGGAACACGCAAATAGGTATAGCAAAGCACACCAGAATGCGATAAAAGAAAAGAATTTCCAAGATGACTTATGGACCAACGATTTCGATTCTATGGCTTCAAAGACTGTTTTAAAAGACTTACTTAAATATGCACCAAAATCTATAGAATTACAAAATGCTCTTATATTCGACCAAGCAGTTATCGAAAGAAAGAATGGTGTTGAAAGAGCGATTTATGTTGATAATGATAATGGGACTGAAATAATTGATGCTGAGAAAGAATACGATATTCCTAATGAGCCAGAACAAACCACTAAAGATACTATTACGGAAGAAGAAAAAGAATCAGGTATCAGAATAGTATCTTATAAAGAATATATTAACAATACAGATAAGTATGAGAAACAAGACTACCCTAATGGCGATAATGCTTTTCAAGTAATTGATGGCAAAAAAACAATGCGAGTAAAGATTATTAGTAACGAAGGAACACAAAATGCTTAATATTGACGAACAAAAGAAAATTAAAGAAAAAATGAAAAAAACTCATACTTATTGTGCTACATTCGCTAGAGAATTAGGAATAACAAGACAAGCAGTGAATTTAGTGCTAAATAGGGTAGGTAGTAGCGAAAGAATTGAAAAACATTTACGAGAATGGTATGCAAATAAAGAGATAAAAAGGGGGTGATTATATGAATGTGAGAATACTTAATTCTGGCAGTGACGGGAATTGCACAATTCTTACTGATAATAAAAATAATCAGTTGATATGTGATTGTGGATTGAATTACAAAAAAATTTTTCCGTTCCTACATCTTGAGTTATTAGATGCAATTTGTCTTTCTCACATTCACCCCATTCAGACCATAGTAAGAGCATAAATGATTTTCTTAAATTTGGTTATGATGTTTTTTCACCGCAGAATGTTCAGGTAGGGAAACTTATAAAACTTAAAAATTGGCAGATACTTCCAATGCAATTATCTCATAATGTCAAATGCTATGGCTTTTTAATTCATAGTATAATAGAAAATAAAAATATAGCATATATTACTGACACTACATTCATACCTAACCTAAATTTGACAAATATAGACTTATTAATTATTGAATGTAATTATGACCAAGATATAGTTAATAAATGCGAAAAAGAAAATATAATTGTAAATATGGGATACAAAAACCATTTATCATTACAACAACTCGAGGGTTATTTAAAGAACAAAGGAATAAAAGTTAAAAATTTAGTTGCATATCACCTTTCTAATAGTGGGCTAATAGATATACCTAAAATGACTAATACTTTATCTCAGTATTGTGAAAAATTTTACATATCAAAACCGAATACTGTGATTTTAATCTAAACACCCCACTAGACATCGTAGAATTAGCGTAGAGCCACGAAAATAGTTTTGGTGAATATTCTATCGAATTGGCATTAAAGTCGCTTAAAACGAATATTAGGCATAAATAAAGGGATGAATGAATATGGGAGACGATTTTGAGAATTATGAACTAAAAATTTGTTGGCAAGATGGGAACGGTGAAAAGTTTTCATGGGATAAAATACCTATGGTAAATAATTATGAACCCAGAAATTATGATGTTGAAATAAATGGACCAGATTACATAAAAAAAGATTTTGAAGCAACCATTACGTTGGAATATGATGAAATATTTAAGTGGATACTTTGTTCTCAAATCGAAGCTTTTGATAAAGCATTAGTAAAAAGTAATAAAAAAGTAAAATCAGTATTAAAAAGGAATAAACAAAATGAAAATTGAGCCATTTAATTGTTTAATTGAAAATGCAAGTTATGTGGAAGTGAAAAAAGAAGATAAAGAGCCTATGTATTGTTGCAACATATCATTCAGAGAAATGGGCAGAGGTTGTGCGTTTGTAAAACATTCACATAATGCAATTTTATATATGAATAAAGAGCAGTTTGAAAATAAACTTATTGAAAAAGGCGATTTTGTAAAAATAACTAATAGCAAATGGCGACAAATACCAGTCTATTATACTTCATACAATAAAGAAGTGCTTAATAAAACTGACAAATCAAAACTTAAAGTTGATAAAGAAGGAAAGACATATTTTTCTGAAAGAATATTCAGTTATAAAATATCAATACCTGCTGACAGTTGGGAGTTGTTATATAAGTGGTATGATTTAACATATCTCATAATTGGTGACAGTAAAATAAAATTACCACTACTAAATAAAGGGCAGTTTAAAGACAAGCAATTAGATTTCATTCTTGAAGAGCCAGAATTTGCAGAATTACAAAAGTACAACAATACGCAACAAACCATTATTGGCTATTACAAAAATAAAAAATATGATAGTAGCACAAGACAGATATTAGTCTACATGGATGAAAATGATAACTTTGTTTTAAGAATAAATAAATTGGAAGATGAGGCAAATAATGGGTAAATATTATTATACTGACAAGCAATATACACAATTAAAAAATTCTATGGTAATTTTGCATGCAAATAACGAACAAAAGAACGAACATATACTTGAATGGTTTGATAAGAAAAAAATAAAACATCATGGTAAAGCATTAGAAACTGGCGACTATTGTTTTATGATAGAGGCAAACCCAGAATTAGGTTTTTTAAAAGATACATATTTTACTGACGAACTTGCGATTGAAAGAAAAAACTCACTTGGTGAATTGGCAGGGAGTATTAATGACAACACTTTTCACAATGAAATAAAGAGGATGATGAACATAAAGCATAAATATCTGCTTGTTGAAGGTGATAATTGGGAAAAAATTTTAAGCCACGATTATCGGTCAGAATATTTGCCTGTATCGTTTTGGAATACCCTACATACATTTATGACTAAATATAATCTAAAAATAATATTTTGCGAAAAAGCAACTATGGGACAAATGATATACTCAATATGCAAAAGCGTATTAGATAGAGAAATTTTGAGGTGATGAAATGCAGATTGACAGAGAACATAATTTTTTGATATTAGAAGATAAAGATTTACAAAAAGTAAAAAAGATTACTGCAACTAACATGACCGCATTGCTAGGGACAAACAAATTTAGAAAGCAGGGCGATGCAATGTTAATGATACTTAATCTTTACAAAGAACAAATAGATCCATTTTATACGGCTCGTGGTGAATGGGCAGAAAGGATACTTCGTAAAAAATATGAATTGGAAGGACATACTGTTAAATATTGGGACAAGTTTGAAATCAACTTTGATAACTTTCCTAAGAACAAAGAGTTCGGTGGAATGATAGATATGTGCTTTACTGCACCTACAAGAGAGTTGGTTGAATGTAAAAGTAAAAATATATCTAAGTTAGCAGAAACCAAGAAATTCCCAAATGACGATTACGAACACCAAGCAAAATTTTATGGCTATTTTTCTAAATGTAAAGATATAAATTTAACTTATGTGTTTTTCACTGACGAGCAAGAACAAAAAATAAGAGATGGTGAAGCACTTAGTTTAAACCCTGCTGAATATACCTTCTATTCTTATAAAGTTCCACTAGACGAAGAAGAATTTAAAGCAGAATTGAAAATGTGCCTAGTGTATAAAAATCAATGTCTAACTGAGAAGAAAATCCCACTTGAACATATTAGTGAAAAAGTTTTACAAAAATTACATTATACGGAGACAATATAAATGTTAGGAAGAGGAAGAACCGATATTCAATATCAAATGTCAAAAGAGCTTGCGATTCATATACTCAATTTTATTAAAAATAATAATATGTCTTTTCAGGAATTTTCAAAGAAAGTTAATGTAGATGAATATATGTTATACAAAATAATAAGCAGGAAAATAAAAATGCACTGTTATTTATCATTGCTTGAGAAATTAGCAGTTTATACACAGGCAAATGCCATGCAATTAGGAATCAGACAACCAACAATTTGTAAGAATAATTACGATTAAAAACGAGCCGCATAAAAAAGAGTACCCATAATGGATACTCTAATTTTTTTAAAATACATTTGGTGTATTTGTAGGTGTTGCTTGATTTACTGGAGTTTGATTAACTTGTGTAGATTGAGTAGCAACATTAGGTGTTTGAATAGTATTTGGAACTGTTTCATTTACATTAGATGAAACTACAGCTGTATTTTCACTTTGTGCTACGATTTCTTTTGCTTTTTCAAGTTTTTTTGCTTCCTTTTCTTTTTGTTTTGCTTCCTTAGCAAGTCTTTTTGCTTCTTCATCTGCTAATTTCTTTGCTTCTTTTTCTTTGTTTTTAGTATCAATTTCACTAAGTTTATCAAGTCCCATTTCTTTAACTAATTTGGCAGCCTTGCTTTCTTTGAACTTATTTAATAATTCGGATACCTTGCTAACAAGTTTCTTTACCAATTCTTTCAAAGGTATGCCTTCGTAAGTTGAATAAAGTCCAAATACTCCTGCAACTGTTGTGATAATTAAAATAAAGAAATTCTTTGAAGCGAGTGTGCCATTTAAAATATACAACTCACTCAAAATAGGGAAAACAACGGCGAGAATTAAACTCATGCCATAGAAAATTCCTTTATACCACTTAGGATGTTTTTCTTTAAATGAAAGACATGGTGGTAATACTTTAATTATACCTACAATACATAAAATGATTGCTGTTATAATACTTGCACACATAATTTCCTTTCCCATAAAATTCTCCTAAATTAAAATTTAAAATTAAAAAATTTGTGCAGTGTTTACAGGTTGTGCTTCAACTGCAACATTTTCTTCTGTAACTTCGGTCTCTACTGTTTCTGCTGTAACATCTTCTGGTTTTTCATCTTCGTCTTCTACCTCAACCTTTACTTCAACAGTGATTGGTTTAAGCATTTCATCAATAGTAGTTTCCTCTTCAGCAAATTTAGCATCAACTTCAGCAGTGACTCTCTCGATTTCGGCCTTTAATGCCTCTTCTTTTTTTGCTACAAGTCCAGCCTTTCTTTCAAGAAGTTCGTCATAATACTTCTCAAATCCTGCTTTTGCTTGTGGTACCATTCTTGTTGCCATAGTTTTTTCTCCTCCTTTTTTTAATTTTATTATATTCACAGATAAATTTTCTTCGTCTATCTGTAAGATATAATCGTCATTGATTAATGTTTCAGTCGGTGCTTCGACTAACTGCATAAATGCAGGTCTTTCTGGTATATTAATGTGCTTAAATTTATTAAACAAAGATATGCACTCCAAAGGCAGCTTCAATAATTAATAGTATCACATATAATACCAGCCCTACAATAGCAATGCCCGCTATTGATGTACAAAACCAAAATGCAGTTCTTCCAAACTGATTGAAACATTCAAATAAAGCATTTACTAATCTACCTAATGCAAGCAAAACATTTGCTACACAATAAGGTACGAAAAATAAAATTAGCATAATCATCATAAGACATAAACCATAAGAACGGTCTTCATAGGTTTTCTTAGGTTCTTCTGGTATTTCCTCATATCTAATTGTTTTTTTTCTTGTTTGAGGGTCTTTTTCAACAATTCTCTTTCGTTTTTTCCCAATTAGATGAGAAAGGTCAAATTCAAGAATTGGTCTAAATGCCTTGTAAAATGCTTCATTTCTCTTTTGTCTATGAGAAATCTTTTTCTCTTGGTCTTTATATTTAAGACCACGCATATAATCTTTTAAAGATTTTGAAGCTTCTTTCTGCAATGAGTTTCTGAGTTTTTCATCTTCAGTTGCGTTTACAATAGTAAGAACATTTACAAGTTGTTTTACTCCTTCGTCTGCATCAACCTTCCCTTCAATAAAATCTTGTTGAATTTTATTCAATGTTTCGTTTTTTAAAGTAGAAAGTGTTGCACCTTCAGTTTTTGCAGGGCTCATTGATTGAGTGTTAGTTGAAACACTTGTAACTTGTTTCATCGCATTTTCGGCTTCGGCTTTTTTTACCGCTTCAATATCTCTCTGGATATCTTCAAGTGTCCTTTCTTCCTTTTTATCAAATTCTTCCATAATAAATTCCCCTTTTACAAATACCCAATAAAACTATACTCTTCACTAAAACCGCCATGTAAATCAATATAGGCAAAATAAAGAGCAATATTTACAAAGTATTCGTTATTACTATTATATAAAATATCATAAGCAGTTAAATTACAAAATCGTTCACTATATGTAAAATACCTTAAATGAACTAACTCATGAGATAAACAAAATACAAAATATTCATAGTTTATATCTTTCCGTAATTCAATAGTATTGGATAATATAAATGTTCTTCCATATACACCACCATTCATATCTACAAAATTAAGTGTATATTTAGGATTGCCGAATAAATCATCGACCTCATTTCTCAGTGCAGTATAACTTATATTCTGTGGCCTATTTATCTCATAATCAAAGTCAGTTTGATATGGTTGTTTATAAGGCAAAACATAAGAATCTAATTTTTTATATATAATTAAACTACATGTTATAAATAATATTACAATACAAAATACAACGCAAGCAAAAAATTTAATTGCTAATAATTTATGTGTCATATCCTACAATTATATCAGCAAAGTTAGACCAATTAGTTGCAGTCTTGTACGCATCCACACTTGCCATTGGTACTTGTATTTGCGTTGTCGCTGTTGAAATCGCATTTGTACTAGATAATGTCGGTGGTGTGGTTGCCTCTACTCGCATGGTGGTGAGATTAGTACATCCATTAAAAGCATAATTCCCTATACTTGTTACACTTGCAGGTATTGTTATACTTGCTAATCCAGAATAACTAAAAGCATTTGCATAAATTTGTTCTAATTTATTAGGTAATATTATATTCGTCAAAGCGGGACAAGAAGAAAACCCTTGTGATTGTATATAAACAAGATTTGGTGGTAAAACTACATTAGATAATAAAGTACAGGATATAAATGCACCGCTAGCTATACTAACCATATTTGTACATGCACTAAAATCCACTCCTGTTAATTTTTTACATGATTGAAATGCAGTACCATATAGAGTTACTAATGTTGATGGAAAAACAATGTCAATAGCAAAGTTTGTACAATAAGCAAACGCACTCTGTCTTATTATTCTTAAATTCGATAATTCATCAATATTTATAGTTGTAAGACTACTACAAGAGGAAAAAGCATATTGTCCTATATCTTGTATAGTACTAGGTAAATTAACATTAGTTAAACTTTCATTATGATAAAAACTATATTGTGGAATTTCTGTCATCCCTTCGAAATCACTTGCAACTAATGTAGTAAGCGAACCACTCAAAAATTCATTAAGCCTATTTGTTCCCCCACCAGTTTGCACAATCGTCAAAGGATTTTTAATTATCGCCATTATCCTGTTACCCCCACTGTCAAAGTTACGCTTGTACTAGGTTGCCCTATTGAGTATATTGTTGCTACTTGTCCGCTTATACTACCTATTGCAAAACCGTAGGTTGCAAATAATGTAGGTTGGTTGTTTATCAATTCTACAATGCTATTTAAATCAAGTGCTGTTGTTAAAGTTATTGTCGCACTGTATGTGTATGGTGTTTGCCCACTTAATGAAGTCCATGACGCACTCTCGATTGTTTGTTCTTCAAGTGTTGGTGCGATGCTAGGCATATCTATCCATGTAGGTGCGGTCTTTTCTCCGTTTGATTGAAGTATTTGCCCTGAAGTACCTGAAGTGGTTGGGGCATAAATGCTTTGATTAGGAGTATGCGTGTTTCCGTTTATTCTATCCAACCCGCTAAAATAAATAACATTATCCCCATATCCAGGACCCGTTATTACGGTAGTACCACTATTGTAAGATATGGAGTCAGTACCTATATAAAAAGGAGTCGCCATAAAGTAACCATAAATTGTAATAGATTTTCTATTATTATTATCTACATTAAAAGCATAACATAAATAATATCTACTATCAGTAGGGAATTTTGTAGCAACTCTTCCATAAGTGCTATACCAACCTTTGATAAAATATAATTGCCCTAAATTTAATTCTCCAAGATTTATAGGATTTTCTTCAGTCCCTACAAGCGTTTTTATTCCATTTGGTGCGTCTATCCACGTTGGTGCATTATTTTGTCCATTTGATTGTAAAACTTGCCCACTCTCGCCACTGCTTGTCGGTGCGTAAATAGACAGTAAACTACTAGGAGTTGAGCCATTTAACCGAGATAAAGATATAAACTTAATAAAGTTAGTCATATAACCAGTAGAAATATTAAATGTAATTATAGTACCATTGCATCTTGAAGTTGTCCCATACGAAGAACTGTCAATGTGAATACCATATATTACTCCGCCACCATCTGAACTTCTATAAAATAATGAAACAGGTATATTTGACATAGTTACATTTGAACTTTTTATTATATATCCACTAACTGAATATAATTGCCCAATTTCCGTATCAGTGTGTAGATTTATAGGGTTTTCTTGTGTACCTACAAGTTGCGTTATCCCTTGCGAACTAGATACAGTTTGTAATACTGCATTCCCATCTTGCCCAACCATAAAAGTCTTGCCTGCATTTTCAGTCCCTTGAAAAACATTTATTTTAGTATCAGCATCCCAAGTACTTTGTGCTTGTCCCCCAACTGTGACGGTTGTTCCACTAGCAGGTATACTTTGAGGGCTTAAATTACCATCCGCACCTACTATCATTGCCTTCCCAACATTGTTAGTCCCCTGTGCTACATCTACTTTAGTGTCAGCGTTCCACGTAGTCTGTGCAACATTATTAACTATTACAGTTGTCCCTGCTTTTATATTTTGTATTGCTGCTGTTGTTGCGGCTTGCGACATAATATTATTAGGGCTTGGACCTGTTGTTTGAACTAGATTGTCAGTGGTAAGTGCCTTTTGAGCAGTTGCAACCGCATTATCAACTTCCTGTCCACTATAAATTGATTTATATTCATCTGCCATAAATCACCTACCTTTTAGTTTATAACTTGGAACCATAAATCCCCTACTGATTGTCCTGTAGGTTGTTCTGCTTGTATAGGGTATTTCTTAGGCTCTTGAGGTTGAATTAATAATTCCCAGTAACTTTCCCAATTACTTGTTACAGTAGGCTCAACAACAGTTGTTGCAGGTCCATTAACTTGAGTGCAACGATAATAGGCACCATTTTTTGCCGCTAAATTCCCAACGGAGTAATTGGTAGTATTATTATAAAGTGCGATATTAGAATATGCACTTATATTATCATTTATATAATCTTCTACACCGTTAAGTCCAAAATAAAAGTTTTGTATATCTTCTATGGTTTGTACAACTTCATTATATCTACTAGCATTAAGATTCATTGCAGTACCATTTGTCATTTGTGCTAAATAATTTTGTGCACCTGCGAAATCGCCTTGCTCAATAAAGTTTTGATATGTTTGTATATTTTGTGCGTCAAGAGTTGTACTAGGGTCAACTGCCCTTAAAAAAGTTTGTACATTATCAGGAAATGCCATCATTATCCTCCCTAAGTTATAATTTCAAAATCTATATCAAATAGACCATTCTGTTGTTGTATACCAATAAATAAATTTGTATCTGCCGTTATTGTTTCGCTAGCAATTCTTTGACTTTCAATATAGTATGGATACATTGCTTGTCCAGTACTGTCATTTCTTCCGCAAGTTAATGCAATATAAGTTTCTGCATTTGAACCACTGCCTTCTACAATATAATCTAATCTAATATAATACCCGCCATAAACTGTAGAAGTCATATTTAAAATTGTTGTGTTATCGCCTGTTAAATCAAAGTTTCTTCCCCATATTCGTAATGTGTATGGCTGTTCTAAAGTAAAATAATTCTGCCATTGAGCCCATGCTTCATTATAATTAGGATAACTTGAAACATTTAGGTCCAATGAATTATTGTTAGGATATATCAAATCACTTAATGGAATATTGCTTGTTCCCTGTAAACTTGTTAAGCTGCAATTTATTTCAATTACACCTTTATTGCATAAATTGTAAACAGAAAAAAGCGGAGAATTTCTCAATACATTATAAAAACAATTTATATCGGAATATTGTCCTATTATATTCATGTTATCAATAGTATATAAAGAAAATTCTACTTGATAACTTGCAAATCGTCTATTAGTACTTGGTAATAATTCACCATCTGCATCAACATTAATTGTAAAGCCATTCAAACTTCCTGTTGCAGTATACAAGTCAGTTAATACATCATGTTCAAATATATAAATATTCTGCGTAGTAGAAACAATTTGACGAGTTCCATCATCATTTACGCCATACAAATCTACACTTATATAGTTCGGTTGTGCCTCACTTTGCAAATCATTAGGATTAAAAGTTATTTGAATATCAACAGTTGAGGAAGGTACTGTAATTCCGTCAGAAAAATCAACATAAGTCGAAGCACCATTTACTAAATCCAAATATTGCAAACTAACAGTAGGAGTTGTATAGCAATTAAACAATGCGTCATTCCCAGTCTGTCCTTCAGGTTGACTTGCACTGAAAGTTATCGGTCTGATTTTATAATTTCTATTATTAACTATTCCCATAAATGGTGCAATTTGCACAGGAAAACTTCTAATTGTAGTTCCTGCTATATCATTAGCCACAGGGAATACCTGTGAAGTATATAATGCAATATCAGGATTAGATTGGTCAAACAATATAAATTGATAACCATTAATTGCATCCCCGCCTAATACAAAAATGCTAGTTTTCAGTCCAACATTTGCGTCAAAAGCAGGTAAAGTATTTATAAAAGGCATTGTTAAAGCCATAATACCCCCTTATCATGCCCTGTAGCCTCGATATAAGCCCGTAGAGCAACGAAATTATTTTTCTCGAATATTTTATCGAATAGACAATTACTCGTCTTAAATTGAATATTTTGAATAATTATTCTTCTATATCTTTAAAGTGAACTACCAAATAATAAATTG